>Ga0105239_10000309_pt1 | contig 72282 bp, 64 predicted proteins | sample KBSC44metaG_FD_92761 | JGI IMG/M metagenome (GOLD analysis project Ga0105239, IMG submission 92761) | Corn rhizosphere microbial communities from Kellogg Biological Station, Michigan, USA - KBS C4-4 metaG | ecosystem: Host-associated > Plants > Roots > Rhizosphere > Soil | place: Michigan, USA...
ACCTGCTTTTAAATAGTTGAAAACATTCCAGGTGCCCGGTGAAAGAGACTCCCCTATTTGCGTTCTCGGGAAAACCTCCCGCTCTACCAGGGCAACTTTACGCCCCATATCCAAAAGCCGGAGCGCGGCGCAGGTACCCGCAGGTCCGCCGCCCAAAACAAGCACATCAAAATCTAAATCTTTGTTCATTGGCCGTAAACAACTCAATTAAACCAACCAGGCGCCATCCTTGAAAGGCGTTCATGAGCCTGCAAGGTATAATGCAGCCAGCCCCTGATATAATCACAGGCATTCCTGCCCTTTTCCAAAACCTCGTGGTGGCAACCGCCTCCGCACAAGTAACGCGCCCAGCATTGGTTGCAAGGCTGCTGTTGATGGACATGGCGCGAAGCCAGCCAATTGTTTTGAAGCAAAGGATCAACACCACCGGCTATATCGCCCATTTTTCCCGCGGGCTCATTTACAAAGCGATGGCATGCGGCAAGGTCGCCGTCGGCAGATACGCCCATGTAACCCGCGCCGGCGCCGCAAGGATATGGCCTGTGTGTACCTTTGTCAATTTCCTTTAATGCGTTTACCATGTTCAGAAACGGGTAACGCGTCTTTTTTAATACATTTTCCTCGAATTTCAAACCGCAAGCTATCATCCCGGCAAGCATTTCTTTCATGTCGGCTTCGCTCATTTCTTTCGTGCCGCTGCTTGACCGGAGCAGAGGAGAAAAACCGATGCTGTGAAAGCCCATATCAACAAAAGCGTCCAGGGTTCCCGGCAGGTCCAGGTTATCCGGCGTAACCGTAACCCTGGCCGAAACCTGCATTTTTCTTTGCGCTTCAAGCAAGGGCTTGATATTTTCCATTATCCTTTCGTAACTACCCGCGCCTCCTTTCATCGGCCTCAGCAGGTCATGCTGTTCTTTCAGGCCATCCAGGCTTACCGTCACGGAAAATCCGTATTGCTCAAAAAAAACGGCATCATCAGCGGTCAGCAAGGTTCCGTTGGTGGTTACAGAAAAACCGATATTGATATTTTCAGCGAATGCTTTCTCATATGCATAGGCCGTAGCTTCCCGCAGTGCTTTGCGGTTAATAAGCGGTTCACCGCCTAAAAAAGTTAGCTGAGCTTTATCTCCTTCTTTATGGCTTTTCAGCAGCAGGTCGATGGATTTTTTTGCCGTTTCCAGCGGCATATTTTTCATCGGCCCGCCAAAGTCCCCCTGGTCGGCATAACAATACGAACAACCCATATTGCACTTTTGCGCGATAGCCAGGGATATGGCATGCACCGCCGGACTTTGCAAAGGCTCATCAGTGATCATTGCGGGCGTATCCAGGCCAAGGGCAACTAACTCCGCGGAGATGCCCGGTTCATTTCTGTTATCCAGCATCCCTTTCAAGCGCTGCGCAATTTCCGGTGAAATTCTGTACAGGCGGCTGCCATTGGGCACCAGTAATTGCGTCCCGCTTGCGCCAGGTACCAGGTGAATTTGGGGAGATCGCGGCCGGGAATGTACGGCGATCTGGCCGGTGAGCTTTTCCGCTACTTCAAAAAGGTTATTGGCTGGTGCGTTCGTTATCAAAGCAAAGAATTTAGATTATTGACCGGAATCAGTGGCATCTTTCCCCCTGACTAAAAAGCTTAGCTCTCCCTCCCAGTTACGAAACAGGTCATCATAGCTTAGTAACCGCGTATCTGTCCGGTTATCGGGGATATATTCCCCCGTACGCTTTTTCGCCATCCAGCTGTCGCCACTGCTTAAACCTTTATCATTAGGCTCCACATTTACAAAGTCAGGGCGGCTTGCCGCCCAGTAGTAACAGGCACATTCCCGGTAATCGTTCTGCCATGGAGCGCAAAGACCCTGTGTCATTTCTCCGGGCTTTATCACTTCGTCTGAGAACACAGCCGTATTGCCTTCGAAAATGCGGTTAACCGTTAAAGTAACTTCCTGGTATTTATCTTTATGTTTCTTCAGCTCTTCTTTGGTAACAACCACTTCATAAAATGCCTCCTCCTTTGTAAAATGACAAGTTACGTGTTGCCCTTGTTTCTGAAGGACGTTCGCCATGTTGTTTGACCATTCCATAAATGAGGAGGCATTAGGGTTCGACGTACTTACCAACGTTGGATAGGCAGGCTGCTGATCCGGGAAAGTCGGGCCGGTGGTTACCACCATCGTAGGCTCACCATCGATCGCCACCAGCCTGCGATGCCACAGGTGTTCATACCCGGGGTCTGTTTCAATAACGTAGTTATTATTTTCAATCAAAACTATCTCTTTAAAGGCCCGGCGCCAAAGGTTCCTGAAATCAAGCTCAAGGCCAGGGAAACAATTGGAGATCGCCGTTCTGGGCAATACAGAATAGGGATTTCCGGCGCCCCGGTAGTGTAATTGTGCAGTCAGGTTAGCAGCGGTTATAGCGTTTTCATTTTCTTTGGCTTTAGCCGGAGACTCCAATGGAGCGATTTGAAACATCGCCGATGCGGCTGCTTTTACCACAGCACTGATCATCCTTCGGGTCAGGCAAAGCGACCTGCCGTCAGCGCCCCTCATTAACGCAGGCATCTTTCTTAGTGCCTGCGACGAAAGGTCGCCAATTTCTTCAGGTCTGCGCAGCGCCTCAGCGAACCATGGAGCAGCACCCGTGCTTAAACCGCCGAATACCCTTTCATGAAGGGCGCGCAACGCCAGGTTATCCACGATAGAACCGGCCATGATAGGTTCATAATAACGGCCAAAGTCGTTCGTGTTTTGTCTTACCATAGTACTGGCAGTGTTTAGTTGCCCGTTTACCATGTTGCCGTTCATAACTGTGGTGTTCATCAGCCGGATAGTTTCCAGTGCCCTTCTTACAATGTCTTCTGCTTCCACAATGGAAACTTCTCCATCCATATCCGGGCCATAAAGAATTTGCTCCAGTTCATCACTCACTACTCTGATAGGTAAGGTATCGGGAGCAAAAGCAGGCGGCCCCGCGCTGATATGGGCACGGGCTCTTAGCTCTTTACCGTTTTTGCCTTTAAGTTTAACCGCGACAAAACCGTCGCACTCATCATCCAGGTAGCCCCAACTGATCCGGTTGCCCTCATCATCGTTATATCCCGCAAAAATCTGGGCCGGCATCGTATAGGTCGGCTGTGTTGCCCCCAATTCCTTATAATTGAACCAGCCATGCTTTTTGTTATAAATCAATTGATCTTCGTTCTCTACGATAGGGTCCGGAACGGGTGCCTGCCCCTGAGCCGGGATACGTTCCAAACTGGACACATATACTCTACCGGCCGCAGGCGTGAACCTTAACCTGATCTGTGGAAATTCCGCTGTGGGCGCTATAAATTGAACTGTACCCAAAGGAAGCGTCTTACCTTTAAGAAAGTTCGGACAAACGCCGTTAAGATCATGGATAATGTGATCACGGATGTTAACAGCCTTTGCATAAATTTTATCGCCATCGTCATTAGTCCTTCTGAACAGCTTGATGTTACCCACTTCAGCCTCCCAACTAATATCTTCCAGTTTATGACCCGCGTCTTTAAGCAGGTCTAAAGTAAGTGGCACGAGTTTATCGCCGCTTTTATCTGTGGTAGCGAAAACCTCAAGAAACGGTGCTACCGGCCTTATCCTTCCGGCTTTAGGGGCCAGGTTTTCCACATCTTTGAACCTGATATTTTCAGGTTGGTGTGCCGTTAATTCGCCATTAAAAGGGTTTACCGTAAACGACTGTTCGGGTACAATGGTACGAAAGTCAAGGGGCTTATCCTGCCGGACCTGCAAGTCGAAGGCCATAAGGGGATTAACAGAAGAACCAAGGCGCCCGATTGCCATTGGAGGAAGAATACGTATCGATAAAATTTCCATGACTTAGGTTTTTTAGTTATTATTTGCCTGGGTTAGTTTCACAATGATCTGCATCAGCTTATCATCTGATTCGAGCAGCGACTGCAGGTACCTGAGGTTATTTTCTGATTTTACAAAAGGCAACAAATCATCCACGATGGTCTTACTGGCCTCCAGCAAATTCTGGTGTTCCCGCCACCGGTTATGTTCCACCATAGGCATGTTAAGTGTATAAGGTATGGTGAACGGAGGGCCGGCATTCTTGCCTCCTTTGCCGCCAGGGTTGAGCGGGAGCTGCACCATCACGTTAGAAATACTGCGAAGATTGTACATTTCCCCAAAAGTTGCATTTATAATAGTTGCCCTTGGCGAAACTGCACCGCTGTTATTAAACCCATCGTCAAGTAAAAAGCTGTGCGCCAGATAATTCAGCAGCATACGGTAACGCACATTAAGCAGGTGCCCCCATGCCCGTGATTCCGGGTTAGCGATCGCATCCTGCTCATAGTCGGTACCTGTTTTTATGGACGGTAATGGATTGCCTTGTTCATCTTTCCCGGGTATAAAAGGGTTTACCGCTACATTGCGGGACGCTTTGAAGGTTGGCTCTTTTTCCAGTATTTCCTGTAATTTTTCAAAAATTGAAAGAAAGCGTTCGAAATGTGAGGGAGCATTCGGATCTTTTATTTTTGTCGGGGCTTCGCCTTGTTCTGATATCTCCTGTAAGGCCGCAAATACGTCGTCCCTGCAAGTCAAAGGCAAAACCAGCACATCCGGCACCCCTCGTGGGCCGTGCGGCGCTGCTCCGCGGTTGCCGTCAACATAGCCCCGTCCCCATTCGTCAAATTTAGCCTGGTAGGGAAATGAATTTGCCTGGAACAACTCGTCAGGGATAAGTTCCGTATCATTCACGATGTCCATCATTACTTTAAACAGCGCACCTACGCGGTGCGGATCGTCCGCCTGTGCGTGAACAAGCCTTTTTACTTCCTTTGATACCGGGCTATCCAAATCGATCCAGCCCTCCGGCGATTCCGCATATACATATTTCGCCAGGGATTTGAGTGTCAATGGCTCCAGTTTAAATGGAAACGGGTAAAAAGGCGTATCCCACGGGTAGTCGCTGCGGCCGAAGTTTAAAGGCGCCCCAATCACCTTCAGTATATTTTGAACCGAAATAAAATGCCCCATCTCCTCTTTTGCAATTCCAAGAATAACCTCCTGCCATTTTCGCACCAGCTCCCGGTGTCGCTCCGGCACCTGTTCTCCCCCAAGACTATAACCCGCATATAGGTATTGCAACATTAACCCATGCTCGATTTCTGCGTTGATATAGAGTAAAAATGCAAGGTAATCCTTCGCATTAAACTCGTAAGGAATTTCAACTTTTGCGTTTGTTTTATCGTCCAGCCGGGAAGCGGCAAGGGCATTTGGGGAAATCTGCTTTAACCTGGCTGTTTTAGCTTTTTCAAATACAGGTTTAAGAAAACGTTCGAAGTTGTTCTGCATGGCGTATGAAATAAGGTTCAGATAAAACGACGGGAGAAAATGGCTTTCCCTATCTTTTGCTAAAAGTAAGGATTAAATCAATTGTTTAACAAAATATTTTATGAATAATATTATTATCCGGCGGTAAAATAGTCCTGGCTAAAACAATTCATTTTAAAAATCTTAACAATCCAAAAAATAATTTCAGTTATCTACCACCAGGCAGATCTGTCAACTCCAGCTATCGACGGGTAATATATGCTGAGGCACAGGTTTAAAAACGTATTAATATATCGTTAAATTTGGATGACAATAATAAATTCACCAAATCAGCGAGTTCCTCTTTTGGTTGTAATCCGGCAGAATCCAGCGCTTGACGCGACCGGCGCATTTGAAATATTTCCAGCAGACAAACATTTGTCTAAAGCGAAACCTGTATCATCTGCGTGGATATACGTATTAAGCAGGTCATAAGTAGAACTTCACACAAAACCGCCTCCGTATGTTTCCGGCAACACAAAATTTTTGAGGCACGCGTACCCGTTTGAAAACAGAAGAACAAAAAACGATGAGGCCGGAAAAAATGTCTTGGAATATGGCCCTGCAATCAGATTTCCCCGGCTTGCCTGGTGGATCCTCGTAATATCAAATCCGGTTGTATGATCACTTTACTCAGGTCCTTTAATCTTACCTTATTTTCAAGCTTGTCTAAAAGCGTTTTGAAGAGCTGCTTGGCCATTTCATCTATGGGCTGTGCGATGGCACTTATCGGCGGATTGAAAATATTGAATACATCGTGGTCATCAAAAGCGATAACCGAAACGTCGCGGGGGATATTCAGCCCGGCCTCGTTGATAGCTTTGATACCACTCAATGCCAGGTAATTGGTTGCAAATATTATCGCATCAATGTCGGAATTTTCTTTCAGGAATTGCACGGATTGAGCAATAGTGGTTTCCTGGTCATTTTCAAAAGGTATTTTAAAAACGACCGGCTTTAACTTGTTCTTCTTTATAGCGTCGAGATAGCCGGTTTGGCGTTCAAGCATCTGTGTTTGCCCGGAGTTCAGTGTAAAAAGCGCGATGCTTTTTGCATCGGTTCCAGCCAAAAACTCAACGGCATCATAAGTACCGCGGTAGTTATCCAGGCCGACATAATCTGTAGGAGTGTCCGGAAAAAAACGGTCGAAAAGTACTACCGGCAGGTTATCATTCAGCAGCGATTTTATTTCATCTTCAATACCGGCAGGCGGGGTAATTATGTAGCCGTCCACGTGCCTTGCCCTTAAAAGGTTTATCAGCTCCCTGGTTTTCCCGGGGTCATTTTCAGTACTGCAATAGATTATCTTATAGCCATTTTTATAAGCCAGTGCCTCCAGGTGAAAAGCGATATGCGAGAAAAAGTAATCCGATATCTTTTCGACCAGCAGGCATATCATTTTAGTTTTGCCGGTGCTCAGGCTTTTGGCCAGTTCATTCGGCCTGTAACCTTTTTCCTTTACAAATTTCAACACGCGCTGGGTCAATTCCTCGCTAATCCGCTTTTCCCTCGCCTTACCGTTTAAAATAAACGAAACGGTTGACTTAGCAACATTCAGTTGATTAGCAATATCGTTAATTGACATTTTCTTTTTCATGCAGCGAATATGTTTAGCTCAAATAGTTCTTAGAGTAAATATAAACTATTTGAATTAATTGCTTCAGGTTGGTTTACCGGACTGTTAAATTGATAGTTTAATGGGGCAATTTAGCTTAATTTTTTTAAATAAAATTTTTGCGTTTGCAAAACCGGTTTTATTATTTATAATTGCAATGCAGAAATGGAGAAATAGCCTGCTGCCAGTTTATAAACCAGTACCTGTTTACCGTAAAATATTTTCCAGGGAGATAAATACCCATAATCGTATCTTGTTGTTTATTAGTTATTTATAAACATAAATAATGAATAATGACCAGTACAGTAAAAATATACCATGCCTGATGAACAAACAGCCAGCTTGAATGTGCTAACTGCCGATATAGGCGGTTCGCACATTACGGCGGGCATTTACGATTCCAAAACCGGTTTTATCCTATCCGAAACCCTTACCCGGGCTGAAGTTGCCAGTAAAGGAAGTGCTGACGAGATACTCACGGCATGGTCTGGTTGCCTTAGGAAGGCATTAAGCAACAGCTCTACGGCGGTTGCCGGGCTAACCCTTGCCATGCCGGGTCCTTTCGATTACAAAAACGGAATATCACGGATAAAAGGCCTCAATAAATACGAGTCGATATTCGGGATGAACATCAGAGAATATTTAGCCGGGGCTTTGGGGATAGTAGCACAGCGTATTTTATTCAGAAATGACGCGGAATCAACTATCGCCGGTGAGGCACTATCAGGCGCCGGCAGGCATAATAGGAAAGTGATGGGAATAACGCTTGGTACCGGTTTCGGGTCGGCGTTTGCAGATCATTCGATTACTAAAGACCTTAATTTTGGCAGCGATAAATACCGGGATAGCATTGCCGACGACTATTTTTCTACCCGCTGGTTTGTGCGACGCTATAAGGAATTGTCTGGAAAGAACCTTTCAGACGGGGTGCGCGAACTGGCTTCCTTGTCCGCTGAAGACAACGTCAGTAAGCAAATATTCAGGGAGTTTACTGATAATATTTCTGAATTTCTTGCCACGCGCATTGAAACTTACCGGCCTGATGCGTTGATTATTTGCGGAAACATTGCTAAAGCGTCGAAGCTATTTCTGCCCCAACTCAAAGAAAAAACAAATACCATCGCCATTGAATTGGCCGAACTTGGCGAAAATGCGCCGCTTATAGGTGCGGCATCCATCATTAAAAATTATATTACCGACTAAAATAAATCCTGGAAACCAAAACAACCCACCAGCCATGCAAAAAGCAGCCTTTATCGAGAAAAAGTACATTGCCATTTTCATTTCTGTAACCTCGCTATTTTTAATGTGGGGCGTACTGCACGCCATGAGCGATGTGCTTAATAAATACTTCCAGGGCGCACTAAATGTCTCCAAATCACAATCGGGGCTTATACAATTATCGGTTTTTGGGGCTTATGCGGTTATGAGCTGGCCCGCAGGATATTTTCTAAAGAAGTTCGGCTATAAGCCGGGCGTTTTATTGGGGCTTGCCTTATTTGCCTGTGGTATTTTCCTGTTTATTCCTGCTGCAAATGCGGTTTCGTTCAGCTTTTTCAGGATAGCGCTTTTTGTGATGGGCTGCGGCATGGCCACGCTCGAGACTGTTGCCCACCCCTTCTCGGCCTCACTGGGCGACCAGCGTACCAGCGACCTGCGCGTTAACTTTTCGCAGACTTTCAATGCCGTTGGCGCCATTTGCGGGCCGCTTATTGCCTCCTGGTTTTTATTCCACGGCCTGGATAAAGCATCCACGGATATGTCAGCGGTTAAGTCACTTTATATCGGCATAGGCTGTGTTATAATGCTTTTATTTATCATTTTCCTGTTTATTAGGGTTCCTGCGCTAACCGATCCGCATGCAGTTACTACTGCAGATGACGTCGCCGCGCTTAACGTAGACTTGGCACCCGGCAAAAAACTTTACCAGCACAGGCACTTCAGGTGGGCGGTAGCAGCGCAGTTTTTTAATGTTGCGGCACAGGGCGGCACCTGGGCATTCTTTATCAATTACGGGCACGATGTGATGGGCTTCAGCGATTCGGTGGCAAGTAACTACATGAGCTTATTTATGGTGATGATGGCATTGGGGCGTGTTGTAGGCACCTCGCTGATGAAGTTTATCGCACCTAGTAAACTGCTGGCCACATTTGCTACCGGCAGTATTATTATGTGCCTCATAGTAGCACAGGCCTGGGGATGGACGTCTTATATCGCCCTGATGATGATTAATTTCTTTTTCAGCATTATGTTCCCTACCATATTCAGCCTCGGCCTTAAAAACCTTGGGAAACACACACAGCAGGCATCATCATTTATATCTATGGGGGTTGTAGGCGGCGCATTTTTCCCTTTGTTAATGGGCCTGGTAGCCAACCACAGCGTGCCGCATGCTTACTATCTTCCTATAGTTTGCTATGTAGTTATCTTCTTATTCGCATTTAAATTTTACAAGGTAAAACAATAAAAATCACTTTAAAGTATAATATGAGGCCGTATCTGTTACGGCCTTTTTTATTGTACCTAAAAGGCTTGTGAAAATTTATTTGCAAAACCGGTTTTATTGCTTAATATTGTTAAAAATTAATAAAACCGGTTTTGCAATCCATAACCGGACTATTACCAATTGTAGTACCTAAGAATAAACTTAATGCAAACAACATTTACCAAGCTGATAGCGGCCTTAGCCTGCGTTCTGTTTTTTAATATTGCGGTTGCCCAAACCGTTCAACCAAATAAGCTCCCTTCATGGGCATTCGGTGGATTTGTGCGGCCGGTAAGCGTCAATCCTATCATTTCTCCAAAAACTGATGCTAAGTTTTTAGACCCGATGTCCGGCAAGCAAGTAGGCTGGGAAGCATTTTATACCTTCAACCCTGCGGCTGCAGTAAAAAACGGAAAGGTTGTGGTACTTTATCGCTCGGAAGATATGACCGGCGACTCGATAGGCACCCGTACCTCCCGCATCGGTTACGCCGAAAGTGCCGACGGCCTTTCATTTAAAAGAAAAACGACGCCGGTTGTATATCCGGGCAACGATAGCCAGAAAGAATTTGAATGGCCGGGTGGCTGTGAAGACCCGCGCGTAGCCGTAACAGAGAACGGCACCTATGTAATGTTTTATACCCAATGGAACCGTAAAGTACCGCGCCTGGGAGTTGCAACCTCAAAAGATTTAGTTACCTGGGTTAAACACGGCCCTATCTTCAGAAAATTTTACAACGGCAGGTTCGCCAATGAGCCCAATAAATCTGCATCTATCATTACAAAGCTAAAAGGCGAAAAGCAGGTGATTGCCAAAATAAACGGTAAATACTGGCTTTACTGGGGCGAGCAACATGTATTTGCAGCTACATCAACCAATTTGGTTGACTGGAAACCACTAGTGGATGATAAAGGCGAGCTAAAATGGCTGATATCTCCCCGTAAAGACCATTTTGACAGCGACCTTACCGAATGCGGTCCGCCGGCACTAATGACCAGCAAAGGCATCATCCTTTTTTATAACGGAAAAAACCATCCGGGCGATGGCGGCGATAAACGCTTTAACGGCAACTCGTACTGCGCGGGGCAAGTATTGTTTTCGCTTAAAGATCCAACCAAAGCTATCGCCAGGCTTGATATGCCATTTTTACGGCCGATGGAACCTTTTGAAAAAAGCGGCCAATATGTAAACGGAACAGTATTTATAGAGGGAATGGCCTACCTGCACCATAAGTGGTTCCTGTATTATGGCTGCGCCGATTCGCGCGTTGGAGTTGCCGTTTATAACCCGGCACACCCGGCACCGCCCGACCCGTTACCGGCGAATTAATATAACCTGAAAAGCTTTTTTATTAAACTTTAATACGCTCCAAAACAAGCGTAAACGGAGGCTTCTTTACCTGAAAAAATAAAAACGATATAAAATCAATGAAACCCACTACGCAAAAACCTAAAAGAGAAGAAAGGGAAACCCTTATGAAATAAGCTTACAATTCCTTTTACCGATAGCAAACTGATTCAAATCTCCGCTATCGCCCGGCCAGGCATTCATGCTCTGGCAATACCTAAGTTCATTTTAAACAATTACCTTAATAATTAAGCATATGAAAAAAACTTATAGTTATTTCATTAACCGCAGACATAAAGGGTTTCGTTTAGGCGCCAGGTTTACTTGTGCTTTGCTGATAGTGGCATTTGCGCAAGTTTCCGCATCAGGCGCCGCTGTAAACGAACATTCACTGTTAAACAGCAGTAAAGGTCTGCACCCTACCTCCCCCCGCTCTATATCGGCAGCAAAAAAAGCTGACATTAAAGTAACAGGGCAGGTTACCGATGCCACAGGAGCAGCCCTTATCGGTGCTACCGTCAGCATCAAAAATGGCAACATGCAGGCAATTACCGATGTGAAGGGCAGTTTTAACATAACCGCCCCTGAGAATGCTACGCTCGTTATCTCTTACGTAGGCTACCAAACCCAGGAGGTTGCAATTAGCGGCAGAACGCAAATCAATATCGTTTTAAAAGAAGCCGCAGGAAACCTGAACGAAGTAGTAGTTGTGGGCTACACTACACAGAAAAAGAAAGACCTTACCGGCGCGGTTTCTTTGGTAAGCAGCAAAGATATTAACGGGCTGCCTGTTGGTGGCGTCGACCAAATATTACAGGGTAAAGCCGCGGGCGTATCCGTTACTGAAAATACAGGCGCCCCCGGCGATGGTATTAACATCCGCGTACGTGGTGTGGGTACTATCAATAATAACGATCCGCTTTATATAGTAGACGGTGTACCAACTACCCAGGGCATCAATGAGATATCGCCAAACGACATTGAAAGCATCAACATCCTGAAAGACGCATCTTCGGCTGCCATATACGGAGCCAGGGCATCGAACGGTGTGGTGATAGTAACTACAAAAAGAGGGACATCAGGCAAAGCCAAATTGAGCGCCAGCCTTTACAGCGGCGTGCAAACCGCCCAACATTTAATCAAAATGGCTGATAATGCGCAATATGTAAGCGCCTTTAATACAGCCGCTACCAATGATGGCAGGTCGACTATTTCTGAAAACCTTGCCAGCACATTGTCTGACGTAAACTGGCTGAAAGAGGTTTTAAAACCTGCCAACGTAAGCAATGCTTCATTAGCTATCAGCGGCGGTAATGAAAACTCGCAATATATAGTTGCAGGCAATTATTTCACCCAGGACGGGCTCATCAAAAATTCGTCGTTTAACAGGTTTAACCTGCGTACTTCGGTAAGCAGCACTTTGTCCAAATATTTTAAAATGGGGACCAATGTTAACCTTAGCTACTCAAAAACAAGGTCAGTAGGATCATCGGGCGACGGTTATAGCGGTGCGGCGGCGAGTATTGTACGTTACGCGTTATTCCGTACACCGGGGACGCCTGTACGCAACGCTGCCGGCCAATTTGTCGACCTTCCCAAGCAAGATGCCAGTGTAAACGGCAACTTTTTGGGCGATGGCATTAACCCGGTCGCCCTGGCTGATGCAAGCAATGATAATTCTTATGGATATTCGGTATTAGGTGATGCTTATGCTGAAGTTGACCCTATAAAAGGTTTGAAGATAAAGTCGGATATCGGTTTAAACCTTATCCAAACCGATTACAAACAGTTTTTCGAAACCTTCGGCATCGACCGCTTTTTTAACTCCCCAAACTCGCTTGCACAGTCGCACAATAACAATTTAAATTATAACTGGACCAACACCGCTACTTACGACCTTACACTCGGAAAGAGCGTATTGAATTTTTTGGCAGGTTCTGAGATAATCAAGCAAGATCAGCAAGGCATCTCCGCCTCCCGCCAAAACTTCATCAACCAGGGTCCTAATTTTCAATACCTGGATGATGGTGCATTGTCTACTGCGCTGAATGGTGGCGGCGAATCGCACTTTGCCCTCTTCTCATTGTTTGGCAGCGCACATTATCAATATGATAATAAATACCTCGCCAGCGTAAGCTACCGCAGGGACGGCTCATCGCAACTGGACCCATCAAACCGTTACCAGGGCTTTACATCCGGCTCATTGGGCTGGAGGGTTGACCAGGAAGATTTCATGAAGAATATTAAGCCGATTTCGACCCTGAAGCTGCGCGCAAGCATTGGCCAGTTAGGAAACTCGCAAATCGGTCTCTATCCTTATACTTCTACATTCGGCAGCGGCTTTTATTATCCGTTCGGCGGAACAACCAACCAGGGGTACAGCATAACCACAAAAGGGAACCCCAATATTCGCTGGGAATCGAGCACGCAGATTGACGGCGGTCTTGATATAGGCTTCTTTAACAACGCCTTATTATTAAGCGCCGATTATTACGTGAAGAAAACATCTAACATGCTATTGTTCCTGCCCCTGCCAAGCAGCGCGGGCAATGGCGGTAACCCAGCCGTGAACGCTGGTAACGTTACTAATAAAGGCCTGGAGCTTGAATTATCGTACAGAAAAACTATTGATAAAGATTGGAGCTTCGGTGTGAGCGGCAATTTTGCTACTGTTAATAACGAAGTAACAGCTTTGACTAACGGCACCCCTATCGCAGCCGGACGTGTAGACAATAACTATTTCGCCACGCAGACCGCTGTAGGCCATCCTATCGGTGAGTTCTACCTGTTGCAACAAGAAGGGATCTTCCAGAATGCGCAGCAGGTATTTACACATGCTTACCAGGGGCCAGGTATACGCCCGGGTGATGTAATGTATAAAGATGTGAATGGCGATGGCGTTATCGACGATAAAGACAGGACTTACGTTGGCAGCCCGATACCTAAATTCACTTATGGGTTGACTGCTAATGTAGCCTATCAAAATTTCGACCTGAGTGTATTCTTCCAGGGCGTTTCTGGTAACAAGCTGTACAACCAGGTACTTACGGATATAGAAGGATTTTATCGTCCCTTCAATATTACCGAACGCGCTGCAACCCAAAGCTGGACAGGTCCGGGTACATCAAATACCCTGCCCCTGCTGTCGTGGACAGACGGTAATAACAACAAGATGCCCTCTACCCGGTTCCTTGAAAGTGGCTCATACATGAAACTTAAAAACGTTCAGCTGGGCTATAAATTGGGCAAAAATGCTTTATCAAGCCTGGGGGTATCGTCGGTACGTGTGTATGTTAGCGGCCAAAACCTGCTAACCTTTACCAAATACACCGGCCTTGACCCTGAACAATATAACAACGCCAACAATGGCAGCACGGTAACGGCAGTAGGTATCGACTGGGGAACTTATCCATCGGCACGTACCATAACATTTGGTGTTAACGCCAATTTCTAACCTAAAAAAATAGAGAAATGAAAGCAAAATATATAGGTATCTATTTAAGCGCTTCCTTGCTATTGATGGCAGGCGGGTGTAAAAAATTCCTGGAACAACCGGTGTTGGGCCAGTACCAGGGTGATAACTTTTTCACCAACGACGCAAATGCCAAACTTGGCGTAAATGCCGCTTATTCGCCGCTTACCTTTACCGATGCCTCCTCGAACACGCTATGGGTTTTAGGCGACCTCGCCTCTGACGATGCCATAAAAGGCAGCAGCGACGGTGACCAGGGCGATTTCCTGAGCATCCAGAACTTCAATATCAACCCCAGTAATTCGGCTGTTGAAGGCCTTTGGAAAAGATATTACGATGGTGTTTTTAAATGTAACGTAGTTACTGATGGCCTTACTGCCGCTAACAAAGCCGTTTCTGACGCAGTACGGACTGATGTTGTTGGGCAGGCCGAATTTTTAAGGGCTTACTACTACTTTAATTTAACAGCAGCTTATGGCGATATTCCGCTGCATTTAAAAGTAGAAACACCGGAGGAACTACAAAGCCCGGCGCTTCCGCAGGCACAAATTTACGCGCAGATAGAAAAGGATTGCACCGCAGCTGCAGCAGCCTTACCTATAAGCCGTAGTGGTAGTGACGTTGGCCGCGCCACAAAAGGCGCCGCGTTGGCGCTGTTAGCCAAAACCTATCTTTTTGAGCAAAAATGGGCATTGGCCGCATCTACAGCGCAGGCTGTTGAGGCATTGGGGGTTTATAGCCTGTTGCCAAATTATGCCGATAACTTCCGTGCGGCCACTAAAAACAACGCAGAAGCTGTATTTTCTGTTTTGCATACTTCAGGTTTAGTACCTTTCCAGGGGAATAACTTAAATGCATGGTTTGGCCCGCGCCCTTTAAACGGTTACGGCTTTTATCTACCTACACAAAGCCTGGTTGATAATTATGAAACCGCGCCCGATGGCACCGTAGACCCACGTTTGGATTACACCGTATCAAGGGCAGGCCACTCCTACTTTGACGTTCAGTTCGACCCGGCCTGGAGCACAACCGGTTATGTAAGCAAAAAACACACGCAGCCATTGTCGGAAGTTCCTGTAAGTACCAGGGGCGATGGCAATTTAAACTACCAGGCCATCCGTTTTGCCGAAGTTTTGTTGATTGAGGCAGAAGCCTTAAACGAATCGGGCAGCAGCGGCGCAGCGTTGATCCCGCTTAATAAGGTGAGAAAACGTGCCCGCGAAGATTATCTGAATGATGCATCGCTTCCCGGTTTTGGAACTGTACCGACAGGCTTATTGCCCAATGTTACTGTTACCGACCAGGTGCAGCTTCGCGATATTATCCGCAGGGAGAGACGTTCTGAACTGGCGCTGGAGTTTCATCGCTTTTTCGATATCATACGGTACGGACAGGCTTATGCCAGCAATGCGCTAAAAAATAAGCCCAACTTCAGCTTCAGCAAAAATCAATTTTTCCCTATACCGGAAAGTGAAAGACAGACTAATTTTAAATTAGGCAAGTAATCATGAAATTTTAAATTTTCAATAATGAGAAAGATTAAAAATTCTATTGCGGCAATCATTGTTTTGATAGTCGCGGTGACCGCCACACAATCGTGCAAAAAAAGCGCGGAAAAGGCAAACTATAATTCCGATAAAGGAAAATTAAGCGCCGAAGTTGACTCATTAACCACAGTTTATAATGCTGCGGTTGAAGGAAAACAGGCCGGTGATTATTCACCCGGCTCAAAGGCAGCGCTCATGATAGCGCTAAACCTGGCCAAAGATGTAAAGACCGGGCAGTACACACAGCAACAGGTTAATAATGCTTCGGCCAATTTGATGCGTGCGGCAACGCAGTTTAATGTCGCCCTTATCCAACAGATTTCGGCTGCTAATCTTGTTGCCTCCTGGACCTTTAGCGGCAATGCCGATGACGTATCAGGCAACGGTAATAACGGTACGCTTAAAACAGGATGGGTAGGCCCTTACGGCGTTGCACCAACTGATGGCGGCACGCTGCCCATATTGGTTGCCGACCGCTACGGAAATGCAAACAGCGCTTATGATTTTAACAACGCAGCTTATATAGAGGTGCCTTACCAGGCATCATTACGCCCGGCTAATTTTACCATTTGCGCATGGATTAAGCCAAAAGAGGCCAGCAACGGCAACTATATCTTCTCGCTTGACCGCTGGAACGGATATAAGTTCCAATTACAGGGTGGTAACCTCCCTTTCCTTACCGTTATGACCACCACTGGTGATCACGACCAGGATGACGGCGGGGCTTCAGTACAGCTGGGGCAATGGTCGCACGTGGTAGTAAGCTATACCAACGGTACAATGAAATTTTACATCAACGGCGCACTGGTAAAAACCGCCAATGTTACCGGCGACCCTACAACGCTGGCTTCGCCGCCGCCCATCTCTATCGGTAACGAACTGCCCAAGACAGCTTACAATCTTTCCGATTCCAGCAGCCCAATGGCTTACTACGGTGGTAATTATTTTATAGGAACAATTGACGACCTGCACCTTTACAACAAGGTTTTAAGCGATACCGAAGTTAAATCGTTATACACCATGGAGCAGCCGTAATATCATATAAAAGCAAATTAATCATGTATTGAGGTTTAGTCGATTAATTCCAGGTTAAGTCAGGAGCACCCGCAATGGGTGCTTTTTTTATGGCGGGTGAGCGTAAAACCGCAAAAAATGCCCGTATCGTAGGATATGACGTAAGTGTTCAGTGATTTAACATGTTGAAATCAGATAGTTAATATACTTCGGGTGAGTAAATTTTTTTGAAGTATTTTACTCACCGAATCACTCACCATTTATTGAGTTTTTTTGATAATTCGATAAATGAAAAAAGCCTGTAAATCAACGATTTACAGGCTTTTTAGATGTTTTAAATTGCTTTCCAGCGGTGAGGGAGGGATTCGAACCCTCGGTACAGTTTCCCGTACGTCAGTTTAGCAAACTGATCCTTTCGGCCTCTCAGGCACCTCACCTTGTTGGTTCTTAGCAAACCGGATTCAACATATTCCCCTTTTTTCGGGATTGCAAATATAGCAATTAGGCAATGCCGACAAAAAAAATTATTGCATTTGTTATAAGGGGTTGGAAATGTTGGGAATATATTGAAGATATCGACCATTTTTAATTAAAAAGCACGGTGGAAGGTTCAAGATTTATACTTTCATACCTTAATTTTTATAGTTTGCCGGTGAAATACCCGGCATCGTTTTAAAAATCTTTGAAAAGGAATAAGGTTCGTCGGATCCGGGCCTGAAAGTTTCGACAATATTAAATGATAATAAAATCCATCTTTTTTCGACAAAAGTCCATTTATATTTTTTGCAATACGCGGTAATTTCATCACGCCGATTATTTCTAAAAACAATTGAATTTTATTAACAGCATTTACTATAAATACCGGGATGTTTACCAGGATAACCTTACGGAAAGCGAATAAAGATCCGGGCCTTTAAAACTTATTGTTAAATTTATTACTGCTTCCCAAATTATGATAAGACCAATAATTACGACAATTAAACATCGATCCATCACACTCTTGATTTTGCCGCTTTTCATCCTTTTATCCGGACATATTAAAGCCGCACAGGGAACAGGGATGAAAGTGCTTGATACAATTAACCTTTCGGGTAAATGGAGGTTTCAGACAGATCCGGATGATATTGGCGTTCAGCAGGCCTGGTATAAAAAACAACTTTCGGGCGCCATCAGTTTGCCTGGCTCGATGGTAAGCAATCATTTGGGCGATGAAATTACGGTCAATACGCCTTGGACCGGCGGAATTGAAGATTCATCATGGTTCCGAAAACCGGAATATGCCAAATACAGGGAACCCGGGCACATTAAGATACCTTTCTGGCTGCAGCCGGAAAAGTATTACAAGGGTGTTGCGTGGTACCAGGTAGACGTGACTATTCCCGGCTCATGGAAGGACAAAGCCGTTGAACTTTTTATCGAGCGTGCACATTGGACAACCGCCGTGTATATTGATGACAAGCTAACCGGAACCGGAAACAGCCTTGCGACACCGCATGACTACCTCCTGCTAAAAGGCCTTTCTGCCGGTGAGCACAGGCTTTCGATACGGGTTGACAATCGGGTTAATGAAATTAATCCAGGGCAAAACTCGCACAGCATAAGCGACCATACACAGGGTAACTGGAACGGCATGGTTGGCCGGATATATATGGCCGCGAAACCGGCATGTTTTATCAAAGATGTTCAGTTATACCCGGATATCGACCGGAAGCAAGTGGTGGCCAGAATAGTTATTGAGCACAATCCCAAAAGCGAAAAAAGGGTAAGACTTACACTCCAGGCAGTTTCGGCTCAAAGCAAGCTTGTTTTACCGATGGTAACCAGGACTAACAGCGCCACGCCTTTATCAGATACTATTAACGTTATATACCCTATGGGCGCTCATCCGGAGCTTTGGAGCGAACATCACCCCAATTTGTATGTAATGCAGGTTAACCTGGCTTCGGATGAAAGCCAGGATGTACGGACAATCCATTTTGGTATGCGTAAATTCAGTTCTGCAGGCACACAGTTCCTAATTAATGGCCATCCGACTATACTGCGCGGCACGCTTGACTGCGCGGCGTTTCCATTAACCGGTTATCCGCCAACAGATGTGGCCTCATGGCTGCAAATTTTGCGGACTTGCAAAGCATTCGGTTTAAATCATATCCGTTTTCATTCCTGGTGCCCGCCGGAAGCAGCGTTTACCGCAGGCGACAAACTAGGTTTTTATTTCCAGGTAGAATGTTCGTCATGGGCAAACCAGGGCGCCGTTATTGGCGATGGAGCCCCACTGGATAAATATATCTATGAAGAGAGCAAAAAAATCATTGAAAGTTACGGAAATCACCCGTCCTTTTGTTTGATGGATTATGGAAATGAACCTGCAGGCAATCATACAACGGAATACCTGACCAGCTTTGTAAAATATTGGAAGGCCAAAGACCCCAGGCGTTTGTACACAAGCGGTTCAGGCTGGCCTATTATTGCCGAAGCCGATTACAACAGTACCCCCGACCCACGTATTCAGCGTTGGGGGGAAGGTATTAACAGCATCATTAACGGGAAAAAGCCTTCTACTGATTATGACTGGTCGGCAATGATTTCAAAATGGCAGCACCCTACCGTCAGCCATGAGATCGGTCAATGGTGTGTGTACCCGGATTTTAAAGAAATAAGTAAATACAAAGGCGTTTTCAAAGCCCATAATTTTGAAATATTCCGGGACCAGCTCGCAACAAATGGATTAAGCGCCTACGAAGAGCAATTCCTCAACGCCTCCGGAAAATTGCAAGCCCTTTGCTATAAGGCAGATATAGAGGCTGCATTACGGACAAAAGGCTTTGGCGGCTTCCAATTGCTGGGACTCGAAGATTTTCCCGGCCAGGGAACAGCATTGGTGGGTGTACTTAATGCGTTTTATCAGCCAAAATCATATATCACGGCAGTAACCTACAGCAGGTTTTGTAATGATGTGGTGCCTTTGGCCCGTTTTCCCAAAATGACTTATCTTAACGATGAAATCCTGAGCGTTCCTGTGGAGATTTCACAATTTTCTGAACATATTCTAAAAGGAGTCTCCCCGGATTGGGCCATTACAGACGCAACAGGAAAGACCATCTTTTCCGGTAAATTCGATAAACGTGATATAGCTGAGGGTAACGGCATTTCGCTTGGCCTGGTAAAAGCCAACCTGAAAACTGTTGTCCAGCCCTCAGAATTAACGCTCACCGTTAGCGTGGGCAAGTATGCCAATAACTGGCAGTTCTTTGTTTATCCACAACATGTTAAGTCGTCGGAATCAAAGATTATTATAACTGACAGGTTAACTGATGATGTAGCTGCACAACTAAAAAAGGGAGCAAAAGTGCTATTAACGCTAAAAAAAGGCACCTTAAAAAATGAATATGGTGGAAACATAGCTATCGGGTTCTCCAGTATTTTTTGGAATACGGCCTGGACACACGGACAGGCGCCGGAAACACTTGGCATCTTATGCGCTCCCCGCCATCCTGCATTTAAATATTTCCCAACGAGGAGCTATACCGATTACCAATGGTGGGACGCCATGACCCATAGTAGTCCAATCATGCTGGATAGTGTGGCGAAGGGCCTCCACCCTATTGTCCGTGTTATTGATGATTGGGTAAAGGCGAGGTCACTTTCTTTACTGTTTGAGTGCAGGGTTGGTCAAGGTAAACTGGTAGTCGCCGGTATTGATCTTCTTACAGATATTACGGACAGGCCCGAAGCAAAACAACTGGCTTACAGCATCGAAAACTATATGAAGGGTGATGAATTTAGCCCCAAAACAACGGTTAATTTAAGCAGGATCAGAAGATTATATAACACAGGCAACTAATATTCAAATGCCCGGATTCAACAAATAGTAAGTTGCGGTCAGATTATATTTCAAATAAACCTACAAAAAGTTTTGTACCTACAAAATTTTTTGTAGGTTTGTGTCGTTATATACTAAAATGGAACAGGAAATAAAAAAGGAGCCTACTAAGTCTGAGCTTGAAATTCTGCAGGTGTTGTGGAAGAGTGGCCCGTCTACGGTGCGTTTTGTGATGGGCGAGCTTAATAAGATAAGGGAGCTGAACTATACTGCCACGCTGAAGCTGATGCAGCTGATGGTAGATAAGGGAACATTAAAACGCGATGAGAGCCGGATGCAGCACGTTTATTATCCCGTTGACGACGAGAAGCAAGTAAAAGCGCATCTGCTTGATAAATTCCTGGAAAACGTTTACGACGGCTCGGCAAGTATGCTGATGATGCAGCTTGCGGGTAACAAACGGGTAAAACCGGAAGAATTGCGGCAGATGCGGGAACTTTTAGACCAGTTGGAAAAAACAGACGGGCAAAAGGAAAAAAAATGAATATGATAAGCGGCGCACCGGGACAAATTACAGAGGCGATTGTTTATACGCTTATTAACTCACTGTGGCTGGGTATTATTTTCGCTCTAATAGCCGGTTGTATCGTTGCGGCGACGAGAAAGACCGACGCCCGTGTACGCTATAATTTTCTGCTACTTATACTGGCTGCTTTTCTGCTGAGTTTAACAGCCTGCTTTTTTTACACATGGGTTGCGAAACCGTTAGCCGGGAACTCTTCACTATTAAGCGCCGGCGCGACGGACCCGGAGCGCTTTGTAAAGATAATTCATGAACATGCGCCTGTTATATTCAGAACATGGCTGATAATCATTGTGCTTCAGCTGGCCAGGCTGTCCTTCAACCTGTATACGCTCGGCCGGCTATCCAAAAGCGGGGTAGTCAATCCGGGTTCTGTTTGGGCCGAAAAACTTGCAGAATTTATCCGGGTGCTGGGTATTAAAAGGAAAGTGGAACTGAAAGTGTCGGCCCTTATTGCATCGCCGCTGGTTATCGGTTTTTTGAAGCCTGTAATACTGTTGCCGGCCGGCCTGATTAATGAGCTATCATCCAGGGAAATAGAACTAATCCTGCTGCATGAACTGGCACACATCAAAAGGGCGGATTTTCTTGTAAATATTATCATCCGGCTGATACGTTGCCTGCTTTTCTTTAACCCGGCAATATGGTGGCTGTGTAAGCTGATAGAAGAAGAACGTGAACACTGCTGCGATGACATAGCCGTACAAATTTGCGGCGATAAGGTAAATTATGTGAGAACGCTGGTAAATTTTGCAGAAAGCCATGCTCGTTTGCCAGTTTTTGCCATGGCCTTTACCGGCGGCATGCTCGGGCGCGTGGAGCGTATTGTTACGGGCCGCCACAGGCCGCTTGCCCGCATAGAAATAATTTGCCTGGGCATTGTACTGGCCGCGGGCGTGTGGCTTACAGTAACGCATAAGAGCCAGGATATTATCAGTCTTGCGAAACCATCTGTTCAAAACCAGCGCAGTGGTAAGCCGCCAGACCCAGCTGCCCGGGAGGCTAAGATGAAGGCGGAAGCGGAGCGTTCCGCTTTAAAAAAGACGAAGCCATCTTCGCCTTAAATAAAATCACCCAATAAATTATGCTAATTAACCGGCACTGAAATTTGCCGGACAGGAATTCTTTTACCCTTAAAATTGGTTTTATGGTCAGACATTATGTGCAAATAGCCTTCCGGAGTATTACGAAACATCCGGCACTGGCGGTCATTAACATCGGCGGACTGAGTGTAGGCTTAGCCTGCTGCCTGCTCATCCTGCTCTATTTAAAAAACGAGCTTAGCTTTGATGGCTTTCATTCAAAAAAAGCCGACATCTACCAGCTTGTTTGCAAGCGAACCGAACAGGATGGAAAAAGCGAACGGTTTGCTATAGCTGCGCACGTTCAGGGACCGGCGTTTAAACAGGAAATACCGGAGATAAAGGAGTACGTCAGGGTCTGCCAGGGAGATATCATCATAAAAAACCGGAACCAGCTTTTTAATGAACAGGTAAGTTGGGTTGACCCCGCATTTTTTAAGGTATTCAGCTTTCGGTCGCTTTACGGAGACCCGGCCCGGATGCTGAAAGGAACGCACGACGTGGTTTTGAGCGAGGATGCGGCCGTGAAATACTTTGGGACGCCCGACGCTATCGGAAAGTCCCTTATGCTACAAATCAGTGGTAAATTTGAAATGTTCCTGGTAAATGGCGTGCTGAAAAACGCGCCTTATAATTCCAGTATCCGGTATAATGTTTTATTGTCCTTTCCGTACTATGAGTCGCTCAATGCTGATAATGGCTGGATGTGGGTATCGTTTCCTACTTATTTTCTATTGAATCCCGGCGCTAATACAAGCGCAGTGGCGAGGAAGATGCAGCAGGTTTACGAAAAGCGGGCTAAAGACGAGATTGATTTAAACCGCCTGGCCGGGTACCAAAACAAATTTGATTGGGGTGTAAAACCCATGACGGAAATGCACCTGCAAACCGACTACCAGGGCGTACCTAATGCCAGCGACAAGATATACGCCTATATTTTAAGCGGTATTGCTTTATTTATTCTGCTTATTGCCAGCATCAATTTCGTGAACCTTAGTATTGCCAGGTCAGTGCGCAGAAGCCGGGAAATTGGTGTCCGTAAGGCTGCGGGCGGTAGGCGGGGTCAATTAGTGCTCCAGTTTTTATGCGAATCAATGATAATGTGTTTGATGGCTTTTGTAATGGCCATCCTCCTGGCCATAGTTGCATTACCGCAATTTAATGAACTTGCCAATAGCCGTTTGAGCTTGTCTTACCTGCTTGACTACCGGTTATTGCTCGAGATGGCGGGTTTATTCCTGTTTGCAGGCTTGGCCGCCGGCTTTTATCCTGCCCTGATATTGTCCGGGTTTAAACCGGTTGAAGCACTGGCGGGTAAGGCCGAACTAAAAGGAAATGCAGGTTTTACGAAAGCATTGATTGTAATTCAGTTTGCTTTCGCGACGATGCTGATTATCGCGACGATGTTTATGTATGCCCAGTTTAACCTGTTAACCAATACGGATATGGGCTATAACGATAAGGATTTATTGTCCTTTACGCTAAGCCAGGGTGCAAAAAATAAACCGCTGATGGATTATTATAAGTCGGCACTGACGAAAATTCCCGGCGTAGCTTCTGTTTCTTACCAGAACATCGGCCGTTTCGGCGGCAAAACCATTGTAAATAACCGGGAATTAACCGCTACTTATGTGCGTGCCGAAGACGATTACCCGTTAACGATGGGTGTAAAGCTGCTGTCTGGTCGCACCTTATCCAGGAACTACCCTTCAGATTCCATTTCGTCGGCATTGGTTAACGAGACATTGGTGGAAGCCGCTGGTTTAAGTAATGCAGTCGGCAAAACACTGGACTATTTGAATATCCCCGGCTGGGGGACAAAAAAGTTAAGGATTGTGGGAGTGGTTAAAGACTTTCACTACGAATCGCTTAAAGAAAAAATAGCCCCGATGGTTTTTTTGCAGGATAACTCATTGCCCCTAGGCAAATTTTGGATAAGACTGAATACCGCGCAGGTACCTCAAACGCTGGTCAATATCGATAAGGCATATCGGCAACTCGACCCTGAACGACCATTTCTTTATCAATTTGCCGCGGATGCCAATAGACGTATCTATGAGCCGGAAGACCGCTGGAAACGCATTATCGCCTTTGGTGCGATGATTACAGTGGTAATTGCGCTTACCGGTTTATTCGGACTGGCATTGCTTTCCGTAAGAAAAAGAAAAAAAGAAATTGGTGTACGGAAGGTTTTGGGCGCATCCGTAACCCAATTGGCGGTGCTAATCGCCCGCGATTTCGGCCGACTGGTAATCATAGCTTTCGCAATTGCGGCACCGTTGGCATTTTGGGCACTGACGCGCTGGCTGCAGGCTTATCCCTACCGTGTCGATTTGGCCTGGTGGCGATTTTTGTTAGCCGGTTTAAATGTTTTTACGGTAGCTATACTTACTGTAGGCTACCATGTTGTCAGAATCGCCCTCACCAAACCGTCTGAAGCGCTAAACAATGAATAGTTAATTATTTATAAATCAAAATCTCATGAAAAGAAAAATTTTTATTAGCCTGGCAATTGCGATTGCTGCTACTGTTAGTGTTCGTGCGCAGACTACTGCGGAGGGACAAAAACCTGTAAAAAAGGGGGATGAATGGCAAATGCCTAAAGATGTACTGCTCCGTTCCCGTGCCTTTTCTCAGCATTTGAAAAAGACATTGGGCCTTGACAGTGCGACAACCTTAAAAGTTTTTGACCTCTACCTTGGGAATAGAAAATCCGTAGACGAGATAAGCGTTGGAACCGGCACACCGGAAGATAAGAAAAACGCGCTTGCTGCAAATCAAAGTGAATTCGACCAAAAGATCAAAGAATTAGTTACAGCGAAACAATACGATTTATATATGCGGGAACGGAAATCCGGCAAAATCAGCCAGTGAGCCGTCGGTTGCATTGGGGATAGCTTTTTTATTGGTTATCAAAAGCTATCCCCTACTCTAGTAATCCATCCTCACATGATAAATGCTCATCAGCATGCGTTTAAATATGGTTTTGATGGTCTCAATGTCCTTCAAGGTGATGTCGCTATCTTTTAGCTGGTTTTGGTCGAGCTTGTATTTTACTATGCGGTCAACCAGGTTGCTGATGGATTGTTCGTCGGGTTCTTTTAAAGCCCTTGATGCCGCTTCAACGGAATCGGCTAACATTAAAACTCCGCCTTCTTTAGAGAAAGGGATAGGTCCCGGGTAACGGAAGGTATTTTCGTCGATAAACTTCTCGGGAAAATTCTTTAAAAACGACTGGTAAAAATAATCCACCCTGGTATCGCCGTGATGAGTACGGATAAAATCAATTACAATTTCGGGCAGGTTGGCCTTTTTAGCCATCTCGATACCCTGGCTTACGTGGCGGATAATTATCTGGGCGCTTTCCTGGTAAGGCAGCTTATCATGCGGGTTAAAGCCTGAAGTTTGGTTTTCGATAAAATAAAGCGGGTTCTCCATCTTGCCGATATCATGATACAAGGCCCCTGCCCTAACCAGCAATGCATTACCACCGATCGCGTATATGGCGTTTTCGGCCAGGTTGGCTACCTGTAGCGAATGCTGGAAAGTACCGGGCGCTGTGAAGGCCATTTCGCGCAGCAAAGGCGCATTGGTATTGGTGAGCTCGATGAGCGTAATATCCGAAGTGATGGCAAATATCTTTTCGAAAATATAAATCAGCGGGTAAGCCAGCAGGGTAAGTAATACGCTTACGATGAAAGGCACAAAATCCATCCAGTCGATATTACGAACGGAACCCTCGCGTATAAAGGTAATGCCCAGGAAGGCAGCAAAATAAGTGCATGTAATAATCAGCGCTGAAAGGAGGAACTGTTCACGGCGGATAAGATTTTTGATACTGTAGATAGATACCATCCCCGCAGTGATTTCGAAATAAGCAAACTCAAAGCTGTTCGGCACAAAAAAGCCGGCAATCAGCACCACCAGCAGGTGTATATTAAGCGCCAAACGGGTATCGAACAATATCCTTATGATAATCGGCACAATACAATACGGGATGTAGTACAGGTTGGGCAATTGAAGCTTTATCGCAAGCGAAAGCGCAAACAGCATGGCCGTAATTACCAGCAATATCAAGCTCACCAGGCGATTATCTGCATAGATATCTTTACGGAAAAGGTAAAGAAACACAATCAATAATGTAATCGCGATGGCCACCAGCAGGAACTGGCCAAGCAATACCAACAGCGGGTCGCCGTTGATGCGGGAATTATCTTCGAATGCTTTTTTAAACGACTGAAGTTTCTGGTAGACCTCGTCGCTTACGGATGAACCTTTAGCAATAATTACATCCCCCTTTTGTACCATGCCGCGGGTTGTAGACAAGTTATCCACCGCCTCCCTTTCGAGTCTTGAAGTCAGCTTGTTATCGTAAATAAGATTCGGCTGCAGCCGGTTGTTTATTAAATCGAGCAGGAAGGCCTTATCAACGTCTTTGTGAACGGTTAAAAACTGATCGGCATAGTCGATGGCCTGCCGCTTGGTGTATAAGTCGGCGGTATTTTTGTCGGTCGCCAGGTTGAAGGTCAGTATAGTAATTTTGTAATTTTCGGCGTTCTGCTGGTATTTTGGGTTAGGTACATAAACACCTTTATCATATAGCGATTTCAGCAGGTCGTAACCCGTGGTACCGTACTTATCTTTTTTATTATCCGGAATACCAGCATTATGCCATTTCACCTCCAAATCGCTTTTAAAACCATCAAGCTGATGCGTCACCATAGCCACATCAGACTGGTAGATCGGCGTTATGCTGGCCAGCGCGGTTTTCTGGTCGGTCTCAATTTCCTGCTGTGTTTTTAATATGGCGAAGTTATAGGGCGATACCAGGTCTTTTTGGTTCCATACCCGCCCTTTTTCGATATCATAGCTAAATTTGGCTTGTTTCGGCAGCGTAAAAACAATTACGCATATACTCGCCAGCATCATTAAGAACTTGATATTACGGGAATATTTGCGGAGTAGTGCCTTTTGGCGCGAGGTGGATAGTTGTGCCATGTATGTATTTCTGACACAAAAATAAGATTTTATAATGATAGTGTGAGTTTTAACCGTGGAGACACAGAGGAAACACATAGCACGGAAGAAAAAGCTTTTTATCGCAGATGTTAACAGATAGCGCTGATTACGCAGATGCTTGTTTGATAAATTCTAATCAGCCTGATATTATCAACGTCATCATATTCATCAGTTAACATCTGCGATTATTTTTTAATTATCAGCGCTTTTGCTTGGATATATCAAATAAAATATGATAGCTTTGTGATATCATATTAAAATCAATTTGAATCATGAACACAGAAAAAATTATTAACCCTCCGTCTGGTTATCTTACGTTCGTTTTATTCCTGGCGCTTATTGGGGCCGCCATATATTCATTTGTTGCAAAGGTGCCGCTGGTCGGCGCTATTATTATGATAGTAAACTTTGTATTGGTGCTACCCGGATTGGTAATTGTAAATCCCAATGAGTCGAAAGTGCTTACGCTTTTTGGTAAATATGTGGGCACCATTAAAAAAGATGGTTTCTTTTGGGTAAACCCATTCACCACAAAAAAGAAGATTTCGCTAAAGGCATTTAACCTTAACGGGCAGCAGCTGAAAGTGAACGACAGCGTGGGTAATCCTATCGAGATTGCCGCTGTTATTGTTTGGCAGATAAAAAATACCGCCAGCGCAGTATTCGCGGTTGAAAATTATATCCAGTACGTAAATATCCAGAGTGAAGCGGCGGTACGTCACCTTGCTAACTCATTCCCTTATGATAATATCGAGGATGAAACTGCCAGCATAACCTTGCGCGGTGGCGCCGACCAGGTTAGCCTTTTGTTAGAGAAAGAATTAAATGAGCGGCTGGATCGTGCAGGCATAGAAGTTTTGGAAGCCCGTATATCACACCTGGCCTATGCACCCGAAATCGCCCACACCATGCTGCAGCGTCAGCAGGCATCGGCTATTATATCAGCAAGAAGACTGATTGTTGAGGGAGCAGTAGGTATGGTTGAAATGGCCTTGCAGCGTTTATCAGAAAAAAACATCGTCGACCTGGATGAGGAACGAAAAGCAGCTATGGTGAGTAACCTTTTGGTAGTGCTTTGCGGCGACAGGAGCGTAAACCCAGTGGTTAATACAGGTACCCTTTATCATTAATAGCGATGTTTAGCACACTTGATACAAAGAAAGCGAATGCCCTTTCCCTGGTGCGTCACGGCTGGTTAAGCCCCCGCTATGAACTGACTGATAACGGCTATGTTTATGGCGAAATGGCTTACAACGGCTTTTCGCGCTGGATTGCAAAAATTAAAGCTGCGGATGGCGGATTTAAGCTGAGTGGGATAAGCGCCCTAGCCCGCACTATTAATATTACGGATGATAACGGTGCACTTATTGGCAGTGCTAAAAGGGCTTGGCTTAGACAAAAAGTAACTCTAACGCTACAGACCGGCTTTACTGCTGAATTTTATCGGGAATCTATATTTTCGCGTGAATACACCTGGTCGGCCAATGGCTGCGGCGAAATTATGCAAATACATTCATCCATCTTTAGCCGAACAGATAACATCCACATCGGCAACAGCATGGCCCCGCAACCGGTTATACCCTTGCTGATATTTTTGGGCAAACATTTGATAATATTAAGAAGACGCAGAAAGGCAGCACGTTAATTATGGCCGAAAAGAAAGCATTCATATTGCGCATTAACCCCGAGGTGCTTAAAGAGCTGGAGCAATGGGCTGCCGACGAATTCCGCAGCACCAATGGCCAGGTTGAATACCTGCTGCAACAGGCGCTGAACGAGCGGAAGAAGAAAAAGAAGAAAGATACGTAGAGGCGCAAAATGTTGCGTCTAGAGGATAAAAATTCCTATGCATGCATAATAAAAATATTTACCTTTGCGGCACCAATTTAAAAAACGTTTCATCATGAAAGAAGTAGTAATCGTATCGGCAACACGTACACCTATAGGCAGTTTTGGCGGCAGTTTGGCCGGGCTTTCAGCAACGCAGCTAGGCAGCATTGTTATTAAATCGGCAGTTGAAAAAGCTGGTTTAAAGCCAGCGCATATCCAGGAAGTGTTTATGGGTAATGTATTATCGGCTAATGTTGGGCAGGCTCCTGCTACACAGGCTGCTATATTTGCCGGATTACCTTCACTGCCTGCTACTACCATCAATAAAGTTTGTGCGTCGGGTATGAAGGCGATCATGCTGGCTGCACAGAGTATCGCTTCCGGTCAGAACGATATTGTGGTTGCGGGCGGCATGGAGAGCATGAGCAATGTGCCTTACTACCTCGACAAAGCCCGTAACGGCTACCGTCTTGGCAACGGCCAGATTATAGACGGATTGGTGAAAGACGGCCTTTGGGACGTATATAACGATTACCACATGGGGTCGGCTGCCGAACTTTGTGCCGTTGAGTGTAACGTAAGCCGTGAAGACCAGGATGCTTTTGCCATCGAATCGTACCAGCGTTCGCAGGCTGCACAAGCAGCCGGTAAATTTACAGATGAGATAACCCCGGTTGAGCTGAAAGATAAAAAAGGCGATGTTACCTTATTCGCTGATGATGAGGAACCGAAAGCCGTTAAATTTGATAAAATTCCTTCCCTAAAACCCGTATTCAAAAAAGACGGAACAGTTACCGCCGCCAATGCGTCGACCCTGAATGACGGTGCAGCAGCCGTAGTTTTGATGAGCCGGGAAATGGCTGATGAAATGGGCATTAAGCCATTAGCCAAAATACTTTCGTTTGCCGATGCACAACTGGCGCCGGAATGGTTTACCACCGCTCCGTCGAAAGCAATCCCGCTGGCACTTGACCGGGCAAAATTATCAGCAGACGAAATAGATTACTTCGAAATAAATGAGGCTTTTTCGGTAGTGGCCATCGCCAATAATCAACTCTTGAAGCTTGACCCTGCAAAGGTAAATGTGAATGGCGGAGCAGTATCATTAGGTCATCCGCTTGGTGCATCAGGTGCGAGAATAATAGTAACCCTGCTGCATGTTTTACAGCAAAACAAAGGCAAATTCGGCGCAGCAGGAATTTGCAACGGCGGCGGCGGTGCAAGTGCAATGATTCTGCAAAATTTTCGTTAATTAGGGGTGATGAAAAACCTCCTGATTTTTTGCCTGGTATTAGCGCTGATGCCACGGATCACGTTTGCCCAGCATTCTGATGAAAACAGCCGGTTAAAGCTAGGTCTATATACCGACACGCTGATTACACTTGGCAAAAAGTTTATTAATGACGAGAACGACCTGGAACGTAAAAACGCCAACTATGCTTTTATTAAGGTATTGGTTAGCGCTTTAAAAATGCCGAATTCATTTCTTTATGGATTTGATTCGGTGAAATCCATTAACGTCATCAACTCTCCGGATAACCGTTTCCGTATTTTTTGCTGGCATATACAAAGTAATGATGGCAGCTATCGTTTTTATGGTACTGTTCAGTTAAATACCGGCGGCAGGCTGAAAATGTACCCGCTGGAAGATTTATCGCCCTTAATCAAAAATCCGGAGGATACGGTGGCCGATAACCACGGTTGGTATGGGGCGCAGTATTATAAGATAATCCCCGTCTATAATGCACCCAAGCCTTATTATGTTTTGGTAGGATGGAAAGGCTACACTGCCGAAGCCACTAAGAAAGTTCTTGATGTGCTGTCTTTCGACGGTGATAAAATTGAGTTTGGTAAGCGTATTTTCGATGGTAACGGCAAAGGCCGCGACCGCGTGATATTTGAATATAACCGCGGCGTATCTATGTTGCTTAAATACGTTCCTGAACAAAATTTAATAGTATTTGACCACCTGTCCCCGCCTGATCCGAAACTAAAGAACGATAAAAAAACCTACGGTCCGGACTTAACTTACAGCGGCTACAAGCTTAAAAACGGCCATTGGGTTTACGTGGATGAAATAGATATGCGCAATATTCCCCAAAGCCGGGATGAGGAATATGTAGACCCTAAAAAGCAGGCTGCGATGGACAGGGCTGCTGTGAAGAAAGAATAAAAAAGAACCAAGAGTCAAGAGATAAGGCAGGAAGAAGATTGCATAATCATAATTAGGGACGCTTATCTAACAGGCTATTATTGATTAGTTTAAGTACATCTTCCCGGTAGTTGCGGCTTAAGGGGATCCGGAATGAGTTTAAGAAGATTTCGTTCCCTTCAATTTTTTCTATCTGGCGGATCGCTACCATGTACGATTTGTGGACGCGGATAAACGCAGACTTGTCAAAATAATCCTCCAGGTTTTTCAGATTGGTTTGGGTGATGTATTTGCCTTTGGTGGTGAAAATAGTCACGTAGTTCTGCATACTTTCCAGGTACAGCATTTCATCAAAAAAAAGCTTTTCGTATTTGCTGCCGCAGCGGATAAAGAAATAATCCTGCACGGTTTCCGTTTTTGGCGATGACTGATTTACGGAAAAAGACAGGAAGCGATGATAATCCCGTGCCTTGTTTACTGCCGCGAAAAACCTGTCGAACGTTATAGGTTTTAGCAGGTAATCCAGGACGTTAAGCTGAAAACCTTCCAGGGCGTAGTTCGGGAATGCAGTCGTCAATATCACCATTGGGGGATTTTTGGCAATTTTCAGGAAATCCAGCCCGCTCATTCTTGGCATCTGGATATCAAGGAAAATAAGGTCGACCGGCTTTGATGCCAGGAAGTTAGTAAGCTGGATGGCGTTTTCGCAGGTGCCTGTCAGTTGTAAAAAATCGATATCTTCTACAAAATCAATCAGCCCTTCCCTTGCCAGCGGCTCGTCATCAACAATTACACAATTAATCATCTGGTCAATTTAAATATTTTTCTGTTTCGTATTCCTTAGCAATTTCTTTAAGGTTCAACTGAAGGTTAACTTCATAGGTCTCCCCTGCCGCATCTATTTTAAGCTGATGTTTGCCGGGGTAAAGTAAATCCAGCCGGCGCTGAACATTTTTTAGCCCTATGCCGCCCGGGCCTTTCTGTTCTTTATCGCATTTGGTGTTGCTGACGGCCATTTCCAGGTTTTCATCGCGTAGGCTTAGCCTGATGGCGATGCTGTTTTTTTTGCCGGGCTCCCGGCATACATGTTTAAAGGCATTCTCCACAAAAATCATTAGGATAAAAGGCCCGATACCCAAATGGTCGGCATAAAGAAAATCTTTAACAAACTCAACCTGCAAGTCCCTGGGCTGACGAAGCTTTTCCAGCTCGATAAAATTCTCGAGGTACGAAATCTCGCGGCTTAAAGGAATAACTTCGTCGTTCGATTCATAGAGCTGGTGCCGCAGTAAATCGGAAAACCTGGCCAACGCCGACGAGGCCAGTTGCGGATTTTTACGGATAAGGATAAAAATTGAATTGATGCTATTGAACAAAAAATGCGGGTTAAATTGCTCCTTTAAAAATTTCAGCTCGGTTTCCAGCTTTGTCTTTTCTATCTGTTCAAGCCGCCGCTCCTGCTGCATGCGGGTGCGCACCAACTTTATCATCATGGCCAGCGTCATACTCGCAAAAGCTGACGGAAGCGCATAGCCCAGGAAATAATAAAAGCAATTAGAGCCATCGCCGTAAAGCTCACGCAGCGATTTACCGGTTAAGACCGAGCTTGCATAATAGCCAGTGACAATCAATAATGCGGTTGCGATGATAGTTAGGGCTACCAAAGTAAAGTATGTCCAGTATTTTTTTGTTTCGAAATATCGCGGCAGCAAAAAATAAAGGTTAAAGTAAACTGCGGCAGCCTCCAACACCACATAAAAAAGGTATTTAACACTGTAAGGAAGGAAAACAATATTGGCCGCTGCCTTAAACGGATTGCCGAAAGCCACGGTTAACCAGGCGTAATGATAAAGGCACCAAAACGGAATATGGTACAGCTTGTACCTGAAAAACCAATGCTGGCCCGGCCCTTCATTCCATAAATTTCTCATTCCGGCGGATAATTAAATAAAAACTAAGTTAGGCCTAATATGCCCTAACGCGAAATCTGAATGCTGAAAGCACCGAAATTGCTGATAATATGCATGTTTTAGCGGATTACCGGGATAACGTTCATTATCAATAAAAACCCACCGGTCAGCACTTGCATTTCTGTCGCTTGATCAGCCTGTATTCCTTTGTGGCAAATCTTAAAGCCATGAAAAGAGAGTTTTGTGTATTAATCATTTTATTGATGACGTCCCTGGCCCTGCGGGCGCAGGTATCGGGAAAAATAGAAGATGAAAAGGGGCAGCCGGTATCATTTGCCGGCGTGTCATTATTAAACCCTGCGGATAGCTCAGCAGTTTTATCTACCCAATCAAATGAAAACGGGGAGTTTATGCTGGGGAATGCCGGTCACAAGCAATATTTACTGCGCGTAAGTATGATGGGGCATCAAACGTTTAACTCGCAATCCTTTGAGCTTACCAATGCACAGCCGACCAAAGACTTCGCCACGATTATTTTAAAAGAGAACAGCCGGCAGCTGGCAACGGTGATAGTCCGGAGCACCAGGCCGCTTACACAGCAGCGTGCTGACGGTACTGTGGTGAATGTGGAATCCAGCATTGTATCCAAAGGCAGCTCCGCCCTGGAGGTGCTGGAGCGCTCTCCCGGCGTTGCCGTCGACAGGCAAAACAACGGCCTTAGCCTGAACGGCAAAAACGGCGTGCAGGTTATGATTAACGGCAAGCTGCTGCGGCTACCGATTGAGCAAGTGGTTACCATGCTCAGCGGGATGCGGGCGAATGATATCTCGCGTATCGAGCTGCTGACCAATCCGTCGGCCGCACACGATGCCGAAGGCAGCGGCGGGCTGATTAATATTGTAATGAAGGAAAATCATCGAAAAGGCACTACCGGGAGCTTTTCGGCAACAGGCGGCTATGGTTATGGCCCAAAAGCCGAGGCAAGTATGCACATCGACCATAACCAGGGTAAATTACATTTATATGGCTCGTACAACTTTAATCATGACCGTGCGTACAGTGATTTCCATGCTACAGGCTCTGAACTGGAACCTTTGTTAGGCGGACTGGCCCAGTCTGATTATCTAAGCACAACCAAAGCCACACAAAATAACCACGCCGCCACAGCAGGTTTTGAGTTTAAGCCGGATTCTCTCACTACGCTGGGCGGTGGCGTTATACTGAACGACAACCGCGCTAACATATCGACTGTAAATCATGGCTCTTACCTCATCAATGACAGCTCGCTATACCGGCTGGATGCCGCCATTAATGGTATCAATCATTGGCGCAGCCTCAACTACAATGCTTTTTTAGACCGCGAATTAGGCAGAGGCCAAAAAATCAACCTCGACCTGGATTATATTCATTATACCAACAAGTATCCTATCGGGATAAACAGCTCATTCACGGATAAGAACGGCAACCCTGTGGCCGGCAACGATACCTTGTTTTCTCCTCTACAAAAAGGACTGTCGAACACTTTGATACGACTGCTGGCCGGGCAGGTAAACTATTCGAAACAATTCAACCCAAAAGTAAACTTCAGCGCGGGGTTGAAGGAAACCTATACCCGTACATCCAGCAATTCTGGCATTGCAAGCTTGCTGCGGGGTAATTATGCTACACGACCGGCGTCGGTAAATAATTCGGCGGTCAGCGAAAATATCAGCGCCGCCTATGCCGCATTGGAATTAAACCCGGATGGCCTTACCAATATACAAGCGGGCCTGCGGTTTGAATATTCGAGCCAAAGTGTGGCAGGCCGGAATATTAGCGCCCTGTTTCCCAATTTATTGCTGACAAGAACATTGTCGCCCAACTCCCAGCTTTTCTTGTCATACAGTAAACGCATTAGTCGACCTTCGTTCGCTGATTTGGCATCGTATGTAACTTATAACGGCCCGCAGTCGGTAAACACGGGGAACCCTTTACTGCGGCCAACGCTTACCAATACTGTGCGTTTAGGTTACCGCAATTCCGGCTATGCCCTATCGCTGTTGCTTAGCCGCGATAAAAACCCCATCGCGAGATATCAAACAGTCTACACATCCGACAGCCTGCAAATGGCCGTTTCGCCGCAAAACCTGCGCTATCAAAATAATATAACCTTACAGACAACGCTGCCTTTCCGCATCAGTTCCTGGTGGGAAATGAACTATGACCTCACTGGTGGCTGGCGAAAGTTTATGCTGGATTATACGCCCGTTGCCGTAACAAAATCTTATTTCGCTTACAACCTGCAAGGGACGCAGCTATTCAGATTGTCGCCGGTGTTTTCTGCAGAATTGTCCGGATACTATAATTCTATGTTTTACAATGGTTCCAGGAAGGTAGATAGTTATGGCGCGCTGAATGCAGGCCTGAAGCTGGATTTAAAAAATAACGGCGGCAGCCTGCAATTTTCAGTAAGTGATTTATTGAGGACGGGTACTGTCAGCAGCTACTTCGGTTCGCTCACCCGGGAAGCATTTGACTTAACCACACACGTGCTTTTTCACCCGGAATCAACTGTTCGGCCTATATTTAAGCTGACGTATTCCAGGTCGTTTGGTAATGGCAGGAGCATTAAAAGAGTGCAAGCGCCTTTGCCGGAGAGTGAACGGATTGGGAATTAGTTGGTAAGTGCTTATTTTTTGTTTCATTACAATTTGACTCAAAAAAGGAATTTAAATTCAAAGGTCGGTTAAGTGTTTTTCATAATAATCTTTATCTAAACATTTAATCAATTCCTTCAGGCTTTTTAAAAGCAAATCGAGACGTTGAATTCTAAAGTCTTTTGTTTTATTAAATTCAGTAAAAAAAGAGGTTACGGGGTTAAGCCACGGATAATTATTAACAGATTCCGCACTGGACATAATTTCTTTAAATTTGCCATAGCCAAATATCGTTTTCTGATTGCCCTGTATTTCAATCATTCCTTCTCCAATAGCTCGGAGTTCTTCGCGAAATATTAATACGTCTTTCCAAGTTTCCCAGTCTGGCTCATTATTTATTTGACCATCAGCAATTGACGAGTTGATTATTCTTAAAATCCTTGAAAACTCCTGACTCTCCTTTTTTGAATGAGAATTCAAAAAAGTTATATCTTGACGGAAGAGTTCCAACCAACCAAAAAAAGCACAAAACCTATAAATCGTACTAACTATTTTATACTTCAAAAAGTAAGGGTCAGTCGCATCATTTTTTTTCATCGCGGTTGATTGATCAAAAAGAAAACTAATCGTATATGTACCTGATAGTGGCAAATGTGGCGCATTTAACTCTCTTAATCTTCTCGCTAACTCTACAGCGGATAATAAAATCGGGTCCTTATATTTCTTTGAAACCAATTGAAGAGCCTTTTTTTCTCGCACATTATCAAAATATTTTACAAGTAAAAACTCCTTTATAAACATTGCCAATAGAGCTCCAAGCGTTGTTACAAAGGCAGCTATTACAGTAAATTGCAGATAGTTATCTTGTACTGGTGGAATATTTTTCATGAGCTTTAATTAAATTATTTTTAATAAGTAGATTTAGTTTAAGAATAAAAGCTCACGCTTCAAATATTTTTTGATAAACAAGTAAAATAGTCCGCACAGCCTCTTAAAAACAATCCACTACGATGCTATTATCTCGTTAGCTCCGAGGCCTTCTTTTCACCGGGGAGATTGATTTCACAATCGTTTCCCCTTTTATAATTTTTTTAACCGGCTTTTGCCTGCCGATGGAATTTTCGTAAGCCATGGCCAACAGCTCTTTCACATATTCCCCGGGAAAATCATCTGTGGTGTACACCCTGAAGTAGCGATACTGAGAGCCGTTGCCAATCAGCAATTTTTGCTTGTCGGGGAAATCGACGCCGCGGTTAAAGCCGAAGTTTACATGGTCGCGGGCAACTGCAATGCTGCAAAATACATCGCCCGCTTTATCAGTGGGCGACCAACCAAATGCTACAGCGTTGTAGTTATCGTAAATCAACTCATTGGTTTCGGGGTATAAGTCCCATACAAACTCCCGTAACCAAAGGGCAGCGGCTTTAACGCTGTCGGGGTAAGGCAGCAGGAATTTGAGTAAATCGCCGACGGTTTCTTTGGGCATGACGTGATTTTAGGGTTGCCAAGTATAAATTTAGCAATAATACGGTATAAATAACAAAGCCCCTTGCGGGGCTTCTATCCTATTCACTCAATCAATCAATTCTGTTTCAATTTCGCTTCCATACAAAGCGTGGTGTGCGGCACAGCCATTAAACGCTGCTTTTCAATCAGCTTACCGGTCGCCCGGCAAATGCCGTAAGTTTTATTGCCGATACGTACCAGCGCGGCATCCAGTTGCTCTATAAACTTCTTCTGGCGGCCGGCCATTTGGTGTATGGTCTCTTTTTCCAGCGTGGCGGTTCCGTCGTCGATAGAGTGATAAGCGCCGCCGGTATCGTCGGTGCCGTTTGGGTTATTGTTGCTTAATGAGGATGTCAACGTTTCGAGCTCCTCTTTCGCCGCTGCTATTTTACTCAGGATAATCGCTTTAAATTCCTGCAGGTCGCTATCCGTGTATCTGTTTGTCGAGGTATTTGTTTGCATCTACCAGAAACGTACTTGCGGCAGGAATGTTTGGCGTATTTAGAAACTTTTTTAATCTGCCGTAAATAAGATTTTATCGCTTAACGCGGCCATTACCGCATTTTCCTAAGCGTTCCGGATCATGTATCTTATTTACAGCGGGTAACGTATAAAAGGTACGATTTAATAATTTATTGTTACTGCGGCCCTGTCCTTTTATGGCGATGGTCGGTTTATATAGCAATTGAAATTTAACTGAAATTAGTTTATATGGGTAAAAACTAAGGTATTTACGGGTTTGAAATTTGACGGGTATGCTTTGTCGCGGTTTGTCCCCTGTGTTTCACACGGGCTTATTGGCGCGACAGGTACAATCCGGCAGATTTTGGCGGCTTATGTTGTCATCAATGGGGGGGGCTCGGGAAAACGTGAGGCTTAGTGACTGGGATGCAATGCGGGCCCACTGTTGACGCCGTGCATGATACGCAAAATATTGGGTCTCTACGGTGACATCGCTTCGACATGCATTGGTCTATTTTCGGAGGACTGCAGGTAGTGTGCTGTGGCGACACAGCACAAGGTGGGATTTTAATGGTGCAATAAAAAAGCGTGGTTATACTATCGCTTAATTAATTCATGTACAAATAATTGATAACGAGATATTTAAAAAGACTTAACTAAAAATCAAATTTATGATTCTATTACTTTTAACGTACCTGTACAAACGGTTTGGGCATCGTTTAAATTTCAGCCTGGCTGATTTCTATCCGCAAAAAGGAAGAGCTTCGATGCAATTGCAGCCCATTCCGGTGCGGGCTAATCAGCAGCAGCAAATATTAAGGCAGCGGGGGTAATTAAGCACCCGCTTTCCGTTATCTTTGATTCATGAAAACAACGGTAGCGGAGGCTTTACAAAAGCTCGGCGGCAGTAACGGCGCGTTGTTTGTTAAACTGATGGAGCACGGGAGGATGTCCGTCGAGATTTACCGTCCGGTAGAAATTGACAGGCAGACGCCTCATTTACAGGATGAACTGTATGTAGTCATCAGCGGCACGGGTGAGTTCTTAAATAATGGTACGCGTTCGGCTTTCGGACCGGGCGATATATTGTTTGTCCCCGCCGGCGTGGAGCACCGTTTCGAGAATTTTAGCGATGATTTTGCTACCTGGGTTATATTTTACGGGCCGGATGGCGGGGAGGGAAGCCGGGAGTTTTGAAATCGGAATCTTGAGCTCTTGCCCGAGAGCGATGAGTTTTCTATAGTGACAAACGCCTGCTTATCAGTGGGTCCTATATCCACTTTTTCATACCAGTTCAAATCAAGGTCGGTGAAATCCTTTATTCTAAGATAATCGTCCACCACCTGCCTGTCGATCATAATCTTAGCGCTTCGTCTGCCCGCCCAGTGACGGTTAGAAGCAGTTTTCTTTATCCCGGTAATCCAGTACCGCTCGTTGGTTTCCACATCGTAGCATGTGCCGTGACCGTTACCGGCAAAGGCCTTGCCATTAAAATAAATCGTACGGCCGGTTTTTGAAAATTCAACCATACCAATCCATGCCGGGCCATCGTCGTTGTAGCCCGATTTTAGTTCGATGTATTTGAGTTCGGATTTCATTTGGTATGTAGCGGTTCCACTGAGAGATTTGACGACTTTTAAAAAGTTTTCAAATCTAAATATTTATCATAAATTTAGGTAATTAACCTCGAATCTGTATCATTTGCAAACCTGTCTGCCAATATTTTAACCGTAACCAGCAATTGCCCGGTATGCCGCATGGTATGCTCTGCGCTATGTGTGTATAATCCAATTACAGTAGACGGCAACTTGGCGCGACCAACTCCCCTGCTTTCTGTTAAAGTTGATTCATCCGTATTTATAAGCTGATTGATGCAATCATCAACTTGTTTATTGAAAACCTGTAGTAAAGTTTCAACACTGTACGCTTCTACCGGCGGCTTCCCTTCCGATTTCAAATACTCCAGTTGCTGCAACGAGAGCTGTTCATTAGCCGCATAAGTAAATAACCTGTTTAAAACGCCGGCCAGGTGCTGCAGGTGAAAGCCGGGCGAGGCAAGTCCCGCGGTTTTTTCCCATAATAGCGCCTCCGGAAATCCTGTCATCAATTCATTAATTTCTTCGCGGGCCTGTAACAGTGCATGAGCTATCGGCTGCAGCAATGCCGGCACGCCGGGCAAGGGGCCGCGCAGCCATACTTCGGGTTTGTTGTCAGCGCTCATATTTACTTCAGCTTTGCTTTAACCTCATCATGGCTAAGCGTTTGCGGCAGATTATAAACTTCCTTAACACGGTCGCGGGTATTATCGGTCCAAAGCCAGCTTGTCCACACCATAAACCAGGTCCATTGGGGTTGTACGCTTAGTATTTTGGTATTGGGCAGCTCACCGGTTTCCGTAAGTGCGATCGGCTTACCGTTGGCCAGTTTTAGCAGGTCGTTATAGTCCTTTTGCTCATAATCGAAATGATAGACATCAGCGCCTAAAATATCTACATAATTAGGGCCCGGGTAATAATCCTTATAATCGTAAGCTTCATCGTAAGGGATATCGCGCGGTGCATTAGCTCCCCAAACCCACAGCAGGTTATTTAAATGGTGATAATTGGTATACCTGTCGTACATCATCTTCCAGAGCTTATTAATGCCATTCTCGCCTTTGCGGTTACCCCACCAAAACCAAACGCCGTTCATCTCGTGATACGGCCGCCATAAAACCGTTACGCCTGCATCCTGCAATTGTTTCAGGTAGCCTGCCACAACGTCAATCTGTCCAATCCACTTATTATATAAAGCAGTTCCGGGCGTGGTTAATTCAGTCCACTGTCCATCGGTTACTTTGCCTTTTACATTTTTCTCGAAATCATAAGGAGGGTCCTGCGTTGGGTTGCCTTCGTGCCACATCAGGGTTACGATGTAACCGTCTTTTGCTTTTTTTATCGCTTCCTCAACAATCTGCGGACCGAGGTCTTTATCGCCCCAATTCATAAAATCGCTGCCCCAAACTGCGGGGTACTTGCCTGTTATATTTTTAGCACTGTCTGAAAATACATTACGATCGCTGTTATAGTTTTGCTGGCCCGACATGATGTATTTGCCCTTTATTTCGTACAAAAACTTTAGTGTCTTTTTGGTTCCGGCAGTGGTGTTGGGGTTAACTGGTTTATAGTCCTGGGCGCTTAATTGGGCGCAGATAAGAAAAGTAAAAAAAGGAAGAATATTTTTTTTTATTGGCATGCTTTTTTCTGGAGTTAATGCGAATTATCAATAGCTGTTCAAAACTAACAAAAATCTGTTACTAAGTATTTAAACGCGCTTTGGCAACAAAGCGTTATATTTGAGGCAATTAATTATTATGACTTTATCTACCCCGGCAAAAAAAATTGCCGTTCCCCTGCTGATCATCTTTTCAATACTCCTTACACTCCAGAGCTGTAAAAAAAAGCGTACAGAAACTGCCACATTTTTCTTCAAAAAAACACACAATAAAATTTTTCAGGATTATATGCCTGATAGCTTTGCTGTGGCTTTTAAAAAAGTTCTGCAAAATGAAAGACCCGGTTTAAAGCATGCTGACTTTATCCAGGAATATTACAGCAAAAACGGTTATAAACCAGAGCTGGTGATGAACCACCTGTTTAATAATGACTTACTAACCGCAACAGACTATTTCATGAAGGCTGATGAACATGGCCTCGATGCAGGCATGTTCGAGGCTGATAAATTGCGCACGTTGGTTTATAAATTTTATAATAAAGGCAGCATCAAAAAAATAGACGATGCATACCGCCAAATAGCCGAAATTGAAATTGCTGCGGCCAACTCTCTCATAACTTATACTAATGCTTTGCAATATGGCGTGGTGAATCCCAAAAGCCTTTATCAGCGCTACTTCCTGGCTACCAAACAACCGGATAGTGCTTCAATGCTAAGGGTATTTCGTGCTGCAGATATGCGCGGTTACCTCGACAGCGTTCAGCCTAAAGACCCGCAATACATCGCCCTGCAAAAGGCGCTGGCGGCCAAATATGAAGCCAAAGGCCGATCGGGTGAGGAATCCTTACGCATGTTGCTGGTTAATATGGAGCGCCTGCGTTGGCGCAATAAGCCTTTCGAGGATAAGTATGTTATCGTAAACATTCCTGATTTTATGCTGCATGTAATAGACAGCGGAAAATCTGTTTTACAAATGAAGGTTTGCGTAGGCCAGGGCCGCAATATGCAAAACGCAAATACACTTGGCGCATACAACGATACCTGTAAAATCGATAAGCCCAATGAGCACGAAACGCCTCTGCTCAACAGCATTATCAATTATGTAGAGGTAAACCCGATATGGAATATCCCCCAGAGCATCGCCTCCAAAGAAATTATTGTTGAAGCCGCCGATGACCCCTACTATCTTGACAACAAAGGCATCAACGTGTATAAAGACGGCAAACTGGTTAAAAACCCGGCAGAAATCGACTGGACAAAAATAACCAAAGAAAACTCGCCCTATGAGTTTAAACAACGCCCGGGCGAATCAAATTCGTTGGGCAAGATAAAATTCCTGTTTAAAAACCGGAGCAACGTTTACCTGCACGACACGCCTTCAAAATCGCCTTTTGGCTGGAAAATGCGTGCGGTAAGCCACGGCTGTGTGCGCCTGGGCGACCCGAAAGGACTGGCATTAAACTTGTTTGGCGCCGGCGAGAAATACGATGAAATATCGAAAGATATGGACGACGATAACCCCGATCCGTCAGACATCAACCTACCGAAGAAAACGCCGGTATATATTACCTACGTTACCTGCTGGCAGGATGAGAACGGAGAGCTTCAGTTCAGGAACGATGTTTATGGACAGGATATCGTTTTGTGGGAGAAGCTGCAAAAGGTTGTACATGGCGTAAAACCACAAGCTTCCCTGATCTCTCAAAATAATTAATTTTTATCGCAGCTGCTGGTATCCAGTAGCTGCCTTACCTCTACTTCAAGGATATCAGCAATCTTATAGACCGCTGAAATTGAGAGCTGCGTTTTACCCAGCTCCATCTTGCTATAGGCATTCTGGGTGATATGCAGCTTAGCCGCAAGGTAATCCTGAGAATATTCTTTTTGGTTGCGGATAGATTTGATATTGGCAATGATGCAGCGCATCGTCGGGTGTATTTCGATTGGCATTTATTTATTTGTAATTAAATATTTTAATAATTACGAAATAAAAACATTAACAGATTGCGAAGCGTGTGCTTTAGTTAAAAAATGCATTTTTAATTGCGTGTATCGAACAGTTTTGGCAACAAATAAGAAAACCAAAACGTATCCGTTAAACGTATATCATAACAGCCGGCCGATTTTGGCAGGCTGTTATGATTCAGTTCAATATTCTGACACAGGCGGCGTAAAGCTGCCATAAAAATTAAAGCTATGCCTAAACCTTACAATCTCACCGCAACAGCAATCATGCAAAACATCAGGGGTATACGGATTGCCAAACAATACAGCCAGGACTATGTAGCCGCCAAGCTGAATATTTCGCAGAACGCTTACAGCAAAATGGAGCTGGGCTATACCGAAGTATCTGTAGAACGGCTGTTGAAGTTAGTCGGTATTCTCGAGGTGGATATCGTAGAATTACTAAGCCCCGAGATGCCGGTAAGGATAGCGCCGAACATCATCAGGATGAAATCTAATTCGCTTTGGGGATAAAAGCACGCGGGTTCGAAACCTGTCATGGTGACGCAGGGCGTTGCCCTGCGCTGACGTATATACAGGGAAAGTACATTAAGGTAGAACCTAAAACTTAATACACCGAAGGGGTTACGTCTGTCAGCGATGGGTAACACCCATCGCGAAAACGGCAGCCAGAAACACGTTTCGAACACGCGTGAGATAAAAAGTAAATACTAATCTCCTACCCGATTTTAACTCCCCAGCGTCCACTCCGGTCTTTCGTAGTGACAGGTGTAGCCGTAAGGGTGCTTTTGCAGGTAACCCTGGTGTTCTTCTTCGGCATTCCAGAAATCGCCGGCGGGTACAACCTGGGTTACAATTTTGCCTGGCCATTTGCCCGAAGCGTCCATTTCGCTTATCAGTGTTTCGGCAGTTTGGCGCTGGGTATCATCCAGGTAAAAAATAGCCGAACGATAAGATGTGCCGATGTCATTCCCCTGACGGTTACGGGTGGTAGGGTCGTGTATCAGGAAGAAATATTCGAGCAGTTTACGGTATGATATTATAGCAGGGTCAAATACGATTTCAATGCCTTCGGCGTGGGTTCCGTGATGGCGGTAAGTGGCATTTTTCACATCGCCGCCGGTATAGCCCACAATGGTAGAAATAACACCGGGCTGTTGCCTTACCAGTTCCTCAACTCCCCAAAAACAACCGCCGGCCAATATGGCTTTTTCAGTACTCATATAATTTTATTTTGATAACTATTTAATATATAAAGATAGCTATTTACGGGCCGATTGGCAAGAGACGGAGCCCCACGATTGGTAATCTGAGTGTAGTTTTTGAGGTCAAACGGACTTTGCCTAAAGCGATTGATTCAAAGGAGCTCGTATCAGCTTACTTCAAATAAACCCTAGGCAAACGATTGATAGCCTGAATTTTAATATTCCTGTAAAACACCTCCGCCCCTTCTGATTGCAGCTGGATTTTGCCGGCGGTCATTGGCGAAACTTTACCCTTGTCTATTTGGCTGTTTTGGTACAGCACCATGGCTACTTTACCATTCAATACGTGTATGCTGGTATCGCCGTGGCAATACAGATCGAGCGTGTTCCATTCGCCTGAAGGTTTTTCGTCGCCGCCTTGTTTGATGCAATGCCTGCCGTCGGGACTTTCGCTGCTAAAAATGGTCATGGTGCCTTGCGGAGTATAAACATAATTGTCATTGTCTTTTTTTATTACGGGTATAGTGGCCATACCGCCGGCGCATCCCCAGTAATCGCCGCAATTGCCTTCTTCAACCTGGAACTCCTGTGCCCGCATCCAGGCCATATAATCTGCACCGAAAGGGCCTACAGAATGATATAGCAGTCCGCTATCCTTACGGTTGCCCTTTTTCTTTTGTCCCCATAACAGCTTACCCCATTTAAACTGGAGCTGTAAGTGGTAGTCGCGGTATTCTGCTTTGGTGATGATGGCACCCCAGTTCTCGCCGGAAATGCGGATGATGTTTTCGTTGTTGTCCTTCACCACGGTGAATACTTTGCGAGGGTCGTTGTTGAGGCCCAACGGTGTGGCGATTATGGGTTTGCCGTTGTCGTCCAGGTCGGGGCCGAGGTAAGTGTCCCAACCGGACAGGTCTTTGCCGTTGAAAAGGGCCGTCCATCCATTTTTCTTTGCGGGTTTCATGAAACTGAAAGCGGTTACGCAAAGCAGCAGTAGTAAAAATAGCCTGGTTTTCATACAGATAGGTTTGAGAAAACTAAGTTAGCTATTAGAATGGGAATTGGGGGCCGTTTGGAGGTAACATGATTGATGCAAAGAGAGCGATGTGCTTAAATTGTCAAATTTCCATGCCCTGGCAACGGTTAGGCTTTCCCAGCGTAATGCTGTAAAAGAAACCACGCCAATTATATGAAATTCTCTTTTAAATACTTTGCCGCTCCACTTTTCTTATTAATCCTTATAGCAGCTACCTTTTCAGCATGCCGTAAAACTCCGGTAAAAAAACCCGGACCAATCGGCGGGACACCCACGCCGCCGGGAAACTGGCAAAGAGTTGCCGCCCTGCCCGATGGCCGCATGCGGGTTATAGAAGTTGCCAACGGTACGTTTTACGCGGCATCTGAGCTGGATGTTGTTTACAGCACGACTGACGGCCTTCACTGGACTGCCTCCACCCCTATCGACCGGGCCGGTGCTATCACCGCTGTAACCGTGTTCAACAATAAGCTATACGCGGGCACCGAGCTTTACGGGATATTTGTAAGCGACAACGGCGGCCAAACATGGGTGAACAGTAATGCTTCCCTGCGCAGTGCATCGTCATTTGCTGTATTGAATAACACCTTGTACAGCGGATCGTCTGAAGTTGATGGAATTGCGGTATTAGATGACGCAAGCGGCCATTGGAATCCGTTTAAAAGCGGGCTGCCTACCAATTATAACCTGGATGTACAAAAGCTTGTCCCGGTAATTAATACGCTATTTTCGGTACAGGGCGTGAATGGCAATTACTATACTTATGATAAAACTGCACAAACCTGGCATGAGCAATATTTCTTCGGATCAACCTACACACCGGGACTACGGATCACCGATATGATTTACGATTCAAGCATACTTTTTGCTGCCGATAACGATGCTGTATTAATCAGCGACCGCACGGGCGCTGCGTGGTCGTTAGACACGGTGGGCCTGAAGAAAGGGCCAAACCCATTTGAACGCCGGGCCTTATACGCCGGCGCCGACTTTTATTATACCCTAAATTATTCGGAAGGCAAGGGAACCTGGGTGCAAAAGAAGCATAGACCGTTGCCCAGTGCCTCATGGGCCGCGAATGAGGAGTTTTTACCGGATGTGCATGGCTATTCGATCCGCGAGTTTAAGGGGATGGTTTTTATGGGGACGGATAGCGGGGTGTATTGGGAAGCGATTCGATGAGAATTTAAACCGATAAAAACGGGCTCCCGGCCCGATAATATTTCAATTAAAAAATTAGTTAAATATATCAGCCGATATAAAAATATTACTATTTTTATATCGGCGCTGTTCGGCTGTTGCATTAGGAACAAAGCGACATTGTATTAAATTAACGGGGAGCGAATTATAACAACGTTATCCCCCGAGGTAAGGAAGAACGATTGACCTAACTATCACCACATGAAGAAATTACCCATTGCGCGTTTTTAATGCTTACCTGTTTAAGGATAAAATACTTTTCACGAGAGTGCAGGAGCAAACCTTTTAAAGCCGCTATTTGAAAGCCGGGCGCGTTCGGCAAAAACTAAATTTCATCACATAAAAAATCAAAAAATGGAAAAATTTAAAAAACTCAGCAGAACTGACATGAGAAAAGTTACCGGGGGAACTTACTCTTCCTGTACAGCAAAATGTGGCACTGATAAAGACAATAAACCAATTACGGTTACCTGCGGAGGCGACGACTGTACAGCAACAGATTGCGTAGGCTGTACCAGCAAAAATGAGACAAAAAATTGCCCCGGGGACCTAGCCTAACGTTTTTACAGAAACATCAAAAAAAATGTGAAACGGCCCAGGTGTGTTTCACATTTTTTAACCAAATAAGAGCCTGTTTAAAATTTATTCACTGAGTTTCTTATGCCTATTTTTGGCTGCAACTTCGTTGGATTTTTTTTCCGTAGCCCCTGCTACGCAAAAAAAACCGCCTCGTTTCGCTCAAAAATAGCTGCGTAATAAATCTCACCAATAAAATTTAAACAGGCTCTAAAGCAAACCAATACAATAAACACAAAAAAGGCCATCGCGCTTTCACAGCTTTACTATGATTGTATATAACATTTTGTTAAACCTAAGTTTGGCTGCTATTTGCTTACACGGCTCATCAAACACCAGGGATACGGCATATTTAAAGAGTGGCTATGATACCAGGATCAACAACGAAAACCAGGTTTTAATAACAACAGTAAACGAAAATCAATTTAAAGGGATAGATGAGATGGGGTTAAAAAAGCAACTTGTTTACAAAACCACCATCGACCCTCCGCAATATTTTTTCTCAAAATATATACATGGCGAAATCCCTGTAAACCGGCTTGAATCGGTTTTAAAGCGTTACAAGCAGGAATTAACCGATACCGTGAAATACTCACGCAACGATCTCGTAAATACGGTGTATGTTCTATCTGGCGTTGATGGTGATGGCCACCGGGTGATTGTAGTTGATGAAAATCACAACAACAACTTTAGCGATGACCGCAAAGTTGTATTAAATAAAAAATACCTAAAGTCGCCGCATGCCTATGATAATGAGGTGCCGTTTACCGTTGTAAGCTACCAGCATGTTTTAAACAAAAAGGTGATACCTGATTCGATAGCTGTAAAGGCCATCCCCGATAAAAGCCTTTCTGTAGCGCCGGGCAGCGATGAGGCCGACCTGGGTGTGGCACTGCAATTCAGCAACTATAAATACGCAGCGGTTTTAGGCGGGGAATATTTTTTGTACGTTAAAAAGTCGTACTCAGGGATCCCGGGATTTGAACAAACAACTACACTTGTGGCATTATCCGAACACCCGGATTTAAAACAAAACCTTACCTGGCGACATTTAAATGAAGACCTGCCGTTGAAGGATGCCGGCGAATACCTGAGGTTTACCCGTATTGAAGACACAGGACGCTACATCACTTATGATCTGGTAAAATCACACCATAGCCCTGGCTTAAACGCCGGACAATTTTTCCCGGAGCATTCTTTTTTTGATTATAAAAATAACCGGGACATCAATTTAGACTTCAGCAAACACAAATATACCCTGATAGACTTTTGGGGGAGCTGGTGCGGTCCCTGCATAGAAGCGATGCCTGAACTTAAAAAAATATACCAGGCTTATGCAGCTCAGCACGATATTAACTTTATCGGCATCGCTTATGATGAAAAAGAGAAAGCTTCGAAAATTAAAGATATACTGACAGAACATGGTATAGCGTGGACAACTTATATCGATGACAAAAACCTGGAAGAGAAATCATTCGAAAAAACGTACCACGTATACACCTACCCCACTGTTTTGATTTTGAACGAAAACAAGGAGGTTATCTATCGTTCCGCAGACACGGGAAACGGGTTGAAGGAATTAACCGGATTTTTGAAAAAACTATAGCCGTTACAGCATAAATAACATAAAGTAAAGGAGCATGCACTTTAATACATGCCGTTCAGATATCCTTACAGCAGGCTCCGGCCAGGCAAAACTAAATTTATCACTTAAAACAAAAAAAATGGAAAAATTTAACAGACTCAACAGAACTGAGATGAGAAAAGTTACCGGCGGCAATTTTGCTGCATGTACCGCGAAGTGCGGCGTTGATGCAAAGGGCCACGACATTACCGTTACCTGCACGGGCGACAAATGTACAGCTAAGGATTATGATGGCTGCACCGGCACCGATGGAAATCAGTCGTGCGGCGTGGCTGCATAATCGCCTTGCGGTGACCTGAACAATGTGGATCATCACCAGTTTGTTCCACATTGTTTAACGAACAATATCTTTAAAAAGGATGCCGTTTTACGACAGGAACGGCTCCTGTAAAACTTTTGATCAACACAAAAAACACAATTTTAGTATGCAAAAATTTCAAAAACTCAGCAGGGCAGAAATGAAGCGTATAGCAGGAGGTACTATCTCATCCTGCACAGCAAACTGCGGCAATGTAGACGGCAAGCCCGTAACGGTTACCTGTACAGGTAAAAACTGTATAGCCACAGATTTTGATGGCTGCAGTACCGACGAAATTACACTACCGTGCCCGGGCGGTGAAAGCTAAACCCCTCAATACCGGCAATGTGAAGCAGCCGTTTGTTTCACATTGTTTAATTTGAAATAGTGCCGCGAACGGTAGTTCAGTGATACATCAGGCTGGCGGCGAACGGCAATAGGCAACGCTGCGGTTTACAGCGCAGTTCATATAAAGTGGTGATACTAAAAAACAGCGGTTTGGAAAAAAACCTTTAAGCAGATTAGAATTTTTACCTTTATGTATCATGAAACCATAAAAATCAGAAAATGTCTCGTGTTAATAAATGGGGCACACTGGGCCGCGTTGTGCTTTTTTGCCTGTGCTGCGCAATAATATTGGCCGCGGCTTCCGGCTTTACCAAATTGCTGGCAAAGCCATGGGATGCATTTACGGCTTTATCAGCGGCCATATTACTGGTAATATGTTTTACTTATTTGTTTAGCCGCTGGGAACGTGTCGCTTTAACGGACATTGGTATGGTGCCGGGCAAATACAGCCTTACCCGCATCCTGGCTGGTTTTATAATTGGTTTTACAATGGCAGGTGTACAACCGTTATTGCTGCTCCTGTTTAGCAATCACATCAGGTTTGTGCTTTCAACCCAATTCCCGTTAGACGCCCTTTTTACATCGCTTTTTCTTTATTCATTGGTTGCCATGCGTGAAGAAATCGCCTTCCGGGCATACCCGCTGCGCGTCCTGAACAACGCTTTCGGACCGTGGGTGGCGTTGTTTGTAATTTTTATTATTTTTAGCCTGGAACATGTGGCCGGCGGCATGAGCTGGTTTCATGCGTTTATAGGCCCGGGAGTCGGCTCTATACTTTTCGGCGTGGCTGCGCTTTCTACTAAAGGACTTGCAATGCCAATAGGTCTGCACATCGCCTGGAACTTTGGCCAATGGGCGTTTGGCTTTAAAGATAATACAGGCATTTGGCACGCCGTAATTGACAAAGGGCACGAGGCGCAGGTAGAAAACACGGGCTATATTGCGTACCTTGTTATCATGACAATAGCAATTGCGGGATTTTACCTCTATAATTCTTTAAAAAAGAATAACTTACCCTTTCAGACCCAGGGATGACGGGCAGTTCTGTGAGGACTATAACCAGGTCTTTAAATTAAAAGCTTTCTCATTTATTGTTGTAATATATTTATCTAACGCTATCTTGCTAAGGTTAAAAACTGCAAATGGAACTGGAACAACATTATACAAACAGAAGCGGATGGCTGCGGGCAGCTGTTTTGGGAGCCAATGACGGTATACTATCAACTACCAGCATTGCTATAGGCGTAGCAGCGGCCAGCTCAAGCAGGAGCCCAATTATCCTCGCAGCTTTAGCAGGACTTGTAGCAGGTGCCTTATCCATGGCGGCCGGCGAATATGTTTCTGTTAGTTCCCAATCCGACATTGAAACGGCGGACCTGGCCCGGGAGAAAAAAGAACTCGAGACGATGCCCGATGTAGAGTTAAACGAACTTGCAAAAATTTATAAAAAACGTGGCCTGGATGCCGGGCTGGCTATGCAGGTAGCTGAACAGCTCACCAAACATAATGCTTTGGAAGCGCACGCCAAAGATGAATTAGGGATCAACGAATTCTCCAAACCTAAGCCATTACAGGCGGCTTTAGCTTCCGGCGCATCTTTTATATCCGGCGGTTTTTTGCCGTTTTTGGTTTCATTGTTTGCGCCCGTAAACCAGATGGTTATCATTTTATATGGCTCAGCAATCCTGTTCCTGGCGCTGTCTGGCGGAGTTGCCGCTAAAGCCGGCGGTTCAAATATGACAAAAGCTATTACCCGTATCTGCTTTTGGGGAACACTTGCGATGGGTATTACCGCCCTGGTTGGATATTTATTCGGCGTAAAAACAGCTTAACTTATTATTGGCAAATTTACGTCAGCCGCAAACAGGCATAGGCGGCCGCAGGCCCATACCACTGGTAGCCATGTGTTGACACAGCCGACGGACAGCTGGGTGTAACAGCTTCAATTAATTTACGTCAACCATTTATTTCTCAAAATTGTACTCAAATCCCGATTTGAGTAGATTAATGCATATCAACCGGTTTGCTTTGTATGGTCAGGCCAAAGTGCTTTGATATCACTCTTTATTTAGTAACAAAGAAATAAACCGAAAATGAAACTATTTAAATTCTCATCAATTATTGTCCTGTTTTTCACCTGTGGTATTATGGTTTTGCCTGTTAAAGCACAAGTCCATCCCGATACGTCTTCAAAAGATTCGCTGACAGCATATACCGGCAAATATGAAATGAAACAGGACAATCAAGGGCTGAATGCAGAAGTTTATATTGAGAAGGGCGCTTTATGCGCGAAATCATCAGACGGGCAATTGCTGCAACTTAAACACGTAAGCGGTGACAGTTTTATTATCTCTGACCAAAATGTTCCTATAAAATTTATAAGAGATAAAAGTAATAAAGTGGTTCAAATTGCAGTAAACGGTAACATTGCCTGGACTCGCGTAGAAAACGAACCGGCTACCACAGTTAATCCCTCGCTAACCAATGCGGGCGACTATTTAGGCAAATACCAGCTAAAGGCAGGCAATCAATTGTTAGTGATAGAACTTTCTATAAAAAACAATCAGTTATGGGCAACCCAGTTGTGGGATGGCGGCAGCAGCACGCTCGATTTTAAATCGGCTGATAACTTCATTGTGACGGCATTGAGTATGCCTATAAAATTTATCCGGGATAAGAACAACAAGGTTATTCAACTGGTTTTGAATAACCGCGATGTATTTACCAGGGTTAACTGATTATTCATTCGTTCTGCTACTAAGGTTTAGAGTATGCTATTTTCAAAGAGAATTTTATTGACGGTAGTCGCTATGTTGCTGTCGGGCAGTCTGTCGAGTGCGCAGCCTGCCCGGTCGGCATTGACACTCGCGGCAAAAAAAATTGTTATAGATAGCTTAAGCCGGCTGCTATTAAACAATTACATCTTTGCTGACACCGCCTTTAAAATGGCAAACTATATCAAACTACAATTGGCAACCGGTAAATATGATCGAACCGATAAATCTGCTGATTTCGCCGTTCGTTTAACCACCGATTTACGTTCTGTTTACAATGATAAGCACCTGTCGGTTGAATATGACGCTAACCCGGAAAAAGCAGCAGCGCAAAGCTCGTATATAGCGCAGGCGGCGAAGCTGATGGAGGCAGCCGAAACGGCGCGGCAGCAGAACTATGGATTTTCAAAAACAGCCGTATTAAATGGCAACATTGGCTACATCGCCCTGAATGGCTTTTTTGACCTCAATGACAAGTCTTCACAAACAGTGAACAGTGCATTTGAGTTTTTAAGAAATGTGAACACCTTGATTATCGATCTCCGGCTTAACGGCGGCGGGCAGGCCGATATGGTACATTACATCAGCAGCCTGTTTTTTAAAGAGCCGGTGCACCTTAACGATTTTTATGTTCGTAAGGGTAATACATTGCAAAGAAATTGGTCGACGCCAATGGCACAGTCGGATATTTGGGGTAATGTGCCGTTATACATCCTGGTGAGTTCATATACCTGTTCTGCCGCAGAAGAATTTGCCTATGATATGCAATGTCTTCACAGGGCAGTGATAGTGGGCGAAGTTACGCAGGGGGCCGCACACCCAGCGGAGCGTTTAAGTATAGGTAACGGCTTCTCCGTTAATATCCCTTTCGCCAGGCCAATAAACCCGGTTACCAAAACTAATTGGGAAATTTGCGGCGTAAAGCCGGATATATCTGTTAAGGCTAATAAAGCTTTAGATGAAGCAATTCAAATTATATTTCAACGCCAGGCCGCGTCGAGTGACTCATTAACCTCGAAAAATGCAAAGTGGCTGTATTTTATTTATAAGGCCAAACATCATCCGTATAAATTAAACTTGCAAAGCCTTAAACGCTTTGCAGGAAACTATGCCGGTAATAAAATCACCCTTGAACAGGGCAATCAACTGTTTTATACTTCTTCCACGGATTATAAGGTTAAACTAATTGCGATATCAAAAACAACTTTTTTACTGGACGCTGAATTTGACAACCGGGAACTGATATTTCATTATGGTAAAAAAGAGGGTTCGGATAAAATGTATTTTAATTTGGATGGTAGTTTATCGGCGGGGTTTATAAAATATTAAGTTGACCGCAGCAAACCCCGCCCGCTCGTCGCCCGCATTAACGCAGACAAATGTAAACCCCGCTTAAGATCGTAGGCAGTACTTACGGTAGCTCGTGAATCCACCGGTTACCGCAAAATTATAAACTATCGGACGCTTGCAGGCATTAATGGCTCAGAATAGTTAAATTGCAGGGTTAAATCTTATTAACCCGGAAATGAAATATAATTTCTGTTATGTTTTTCTTATTTGCCTGATTCCTTGTTTTTCGTATGCGCAGTTAAAACCCCGCCTGTTAGTACTGAATGATGCATCCATAATTGATGACGGGCGCCCCGTACCGGCCACGCATCAGACGGTTATAATTCTGGACGGACGAATTACAAAGATTTTTCCGACCGGAACGATGTCATATCCTGACTCAGCAGTCGTAATTAATTTGACGGGAAAATACCTGCTGCCGGGATTAATTGACAGCCATGTGCATATGGCTACTGACCCAGGTGGTGTAGATAATCGTTCACACACCTTAGAGGTGTTGAAACAAATGTTGTACAGCGGCATAACGACTGTGCGGGATATGGCAGGCGACGCAAGAGTATTGGCCGGACTGTCCCGCGATGCCAATGAGGGCGACATAATTTCTCCGGGAGTATATTATTCTGCATTAATGGCAGGCCCCCCATTCTTTAGTGATCCAAGAACGCAAGCGTCTACAAAAGGCGGTACTGCGGGAAATATGCCTTACATGAAAGCCATTGCCGACACCACAAATATTCCATTGGCAATTGCAGAGGCTAAGGGAAGCGGTGCCAGCGGCATAAAATTGTACGCGAACCTTTCCGGCCCCCTGGCTGCCAAAATTATAGCCGAAGCGAAAAGGCAAAACATACCGGTGTGGGCGCATGCCTGGCTGCAGGGCGCAAAGCCGTCCGACCTTGTTAATGCCGGATGTATCTCCATCTCCCACGCGCCGTTGCTGATTCATGAAAAAGTTGATAAGACGCCGGACCTTTGGAAAAAGAACCGTCACGATGCAGCGTTTTGGGATAGTGCAGTACCTCCGCTTGATGAATTGTTTAAACAGATGAAGCAACGTCACGTTGTATTAGACGCAACGCTACTGACCTATAAAAAATGGGCGATAAGTGATACGGCTATGCAATGGGACTATGAAATTGCGAAACGGATTACTGCACGCGCTTACAGTGCCGGCGTGGCTATTTGCGCCGGAACGGATGATGACCAGGAACAATTTGTGCAAGACGAAATGCGGTTGCTCATAACCGATGCCGGGTTCAGTCCATTTGACGCGATTGTGGCTGCCACCAAAAACAGCGCGGCTGCAATACACCTCGAGACCGTTAAAGGCAGCGTTAGCCCCGGTATGGACGCAGATTTATTAATACTTACCCGGAACCCGCTTACTGATATAGACAACATTAAATCGGTCGACATCGTGATTAAGGGAGGGAAAATTTATAAAAAATAAGCGTGCGCTGGACTTGCAAACTGGATAATTTTATTTTCAGTGATGTATAGTGTCATGACAATTTTCGCAGATCGATACCAGCCATTCAATCGGCTCCTTTCCAATATTTATTTTGGCGTATTTTTTATGATGGACTTGAGTAGCGCGTCCGCCGCAATACACGCAACGCCAGTTATCCCGCCTAAGTACCACGTAGCGCTTCCGCTGCCATTCCCCGGACTTAAGGTAGGTTTCTCTGTAGTAGTCCGGGCGATGCTTACGCTTTATTTCAAATGCCAGACGTTTTAATGCCAGCACGCCTAAAAGAAAAACTATTGCTATTAAGGTTGAACGATCCATGCTAGTGGTGCATTGTTGAAATCGATTTCGGTTTGTTAGATGTACAGAAAATTAGCGCTTGGATAACGGTAACCAAAGGCAGCGTGTAAGTCACGAGTAGCCATTGCGCACATGCAGCCCGTCATACTCGCGCCTGAAAGGGAATAAAATCACCCTTGAAAAAGGCGGTCAGTTATTTTATACTTCTTCCACGGGTTATAGGGTCAAGCTGATTGCGATATCAAAAACTACCTTCTTATTGAATGCTGATTTTGACAACCGGGAATTGATTTTTCATAATGATAAAAATGGGGTTCCGGATAAGATGTATTTTAATTTGGATGGGGATTTATCGGCGGGGTTTTGGAAGGCAGGGGCAATGTCGCAATAATGCGCTGCTTTAAGTGTTACTTTTTTTAGACATAGTTAACATTATTTTTATGTAAGCGGCATTTTACTGTAGTTGCAAACTACAGGCATAGGCATCCGAGTTACAAACTTCGACAGCGAGGACCAGTAAGACCGCCATTTAAAGCGCAGGATCAGATTTGAACATCCTCGTTTCGGCCGTATAGTGCGTGGCAGAGCGGTAAAATTAACGCCCGCTCAAAATGAAAAAAAACGATTCTTTATAGTGTTAAATTATTTATCTTTAATGAGTTCCATTTAACATTACATACCAGCCGCCGAAAATGATCGCATCACAAAACCCCAACGCCGAAGCTGTATCACACCGGGGCTGGGTAAAAGGGTCACATTTTATAATAACCATAAGCTTCCTGATACTTACTGTAAGCGGTTATGTTATATTAATGTCGCACCCCAGGTTATATTGGGGCAAGGCAGGCAACGACCTTACGCCGGCACTTTTCGAGCTGCCCATTAGCCGCAACTACCATCATAACGGCTGGGACAAAAGCATATCTTTCAAACACTTAAACGGCGGCCAGGTAACCGCAGCTCGTACCTACGATATTTTTAACCAGAATGGCTGGGGACGGAGCACACATTTCCTGGCCGCCTGGTTTTTGGTTATTACAGGCATTGTTTACCTGGTTGCAGGTTTTATTACCGGGCACTTTCGCTATAACCTGTCGCCCCGGCACGGCGAGCTCAGGCTAAAGCTGCTTTGGCGCGACTTTATCTCCCATTTCCGCATGCAACCGCATACCCCCGGCAAGTACGGACTGCTGCAAAGGGTCACCTATATTTCGGTTATCTTTTTCTTATTCCCGGTGGTAATTTTAACAGGGTTCACTATGTCGCCGGCTATCACAGCGTCGTGTCCTTTCCTGCTGAAAATATTTTTCGGCCATCAGTCGGCCCGGACCATCCACTTTTTCGCGGCGATTTTGCTGCTGCTGTTTTTGGTAGTCCACCTGGTTATGATAGCTAGGTCGGGCTTTAAAAAGAATGTATGGAAAATAACTTTTGGCAGGTAACATGAGAAAAACTAAACTGATAAACCGGCGCCAGGCCATTTTTGCAGGACTCACCTCTGCAGGGGCATTATTGCTTTCCGGATGTCTTAAAAAAGCGCCGCCTACCTACGGCAATATACTGCGTATGGGCGACGACCTTACCTACATTGCTCAGCGCGGCCTGCTTTCGCAACGGGCATTGGCGCCCGAATATCAAAAAAATGAGATCACCAGCTTCCCGGTAACCGACATTGGCGACCCCGCCGATCCGGCAAGCAAAAAAACGTACAATAAAGACTACCAACAACTGCAAAGCAATGGCTTTAATGGTTATGCTTTAACGGTTGAAGGCAGTGTTGCCAGGCCCGGTAAATATGCTATGGCCGATCTGAAAAAGCTTGCCCAGCGCACACAAATAACACGGCATACCTGCGAGGAAGGCTGGAGCGCCATTGCCGAATGGACAGGCGTGCAGCTAAGCGCCGTATTAAAGGACGCCGGAATTTTACAAACCGCGCGTTTTGTTAGTTTTTATGGCTTCGACGGGTATGCCGAAAGTATCGATATGCTCGATGCCTTTCACCCGCAAACCATACTGGCCCATACCATGAACGGCGAGGACCTGCCTGCACGTAACGGCGCCCCGCTTCGCCTACGGGTAGAAACCCAGATAGGCTATAAAAACGTTAAGTTTATTCAGCGGATTGTGGTAAGCGACAAATTTGTCGACGCGGCTGATGATATTAAGGGAGGATGGTCGTGGTATACCGGGATATGATGGTTTGCTACCGGTAGCCCTGTTTGTCTTTTTAGTTAGTCGCGGGTATGCCGGGTTGGCCGGGAGGGCAATGGAGAAGTGTTACTATTTTAATGAAGTTTTTTACCGCTTTTACCCCCGCTTTCCAATTCCAGCAACCCTTTTTCTAGTGCAGCGCTGTGTTGTTGTTTGGTGAGATAAATAACACCTTCGCGATACGGAAGCATATAAAAATTACCGTCAAGACCATTTTCAGTCCCCAGGCCCCTTATAAATGCAGGCAGATTTTTATCCCCCATCCAAAATTTAGAACGGAAGCGGTAAGAATGAGGCTTCCCATTTGAGAAGTATCGCAATGTTAAGCCGTTCTTATCTTTATGCTCCGATATCTTTACCGGGCTGAATTTGCCATGGGTTATTTTGGCGAGCTGGAATAACAACATTTTATACGATAACTCCGGACTATTAAAAATGGAATCCATTGTATATACCACACCAGGGAAATTATTCAACAAAACGTCTGCTGGGTAGCGATCAGCAGCTATTGCTTTATCCATAGCCTTGCTGATTTCGGCGTCAGAAAGGTGTGCAAAAAGGCCAATGTCCCTCCATCCTGCTACCAGGCTGTCAATTTTCGCTGAAGTTAAGGTATTGTCGTAATCTTCAGTGGTTGCAAACATGTAGGAAAGACACGGTCCTGCCATTATTGCTTCGGCTTGTTTTGCGTTTAACGCAATAAAAGCCCAACGGGAATAATTATCTCCATCGTTACCGTAAGTGTAAATGATACTGTGCAAGCGAAGCGGCGACTGCTGGTCTGTTAAGATTTTATTGAAGATGCGATAAAAATCCTCCAGGAAGATATGGCCCGGTTTAACTTCTCCGTCCCTGGTTAAAAACGAGGGGCTGAGATGTTTATAGGTGCGACCGTTACAATTTAAGCTTATCATAAACCGGACGCCTGGCAACGAATATGATGTATCAGGAATGGCAGTATAGCTAAACCCGGTAAAATTGAGATTAGGCAAAATGGAAGCTATATCGCGGTGCAGCTGTTCAAGCCAGATGTTGGGATCGTCGGGGTACTTAGCCATGCTAATGATCCTGTCGAGCCTGCAATATTTATTCAGCTCAATTACGGACTCTATTTTTTCGGCCTTTATATCGTTTTCAAACCCGATAAACAACGAATCGCTTACAATGCCAGCCTCATGCAATTGTTTAGCAACGGGCAGTAGCTTTGCCGGTGCAAGCCATTCCAGCCGGAAGCTCATTTCGCCTAAAGAACGCACCATTACTACGTCAGCCTGGTAACGTCCGCTATCTATGCCGGCCAGCGCACGCCTATAAATTCTATCATTGAGCAGTCCGGCTTTTTTAATATTTTCCAGTAAAGGGCGTAAGGAAATATTTACGCTGTCCTGCCAACGTTTATTAGTCCCGCTAAAGTTAACAGACATAAATCCCTGGTTTTTCCGCAAATCGATATGATATCTCTTTTTAAGCATAACGGCACTCAATCCACCAAGCACTCCCACACGCCAGTTGGTAACGCCTTTTTCTTTGAGTGCCCAGTTTATCATCGGTCTGTCCTGGGTAGTGATGACCTTAAATTTTATAAGGCTATCGATGGCCGCCGCAGCAGATTGGCCACGGGCATTGTTAAACAGGCAGAAAATTATGAACAGGGTGACGAGGGTACGCTTCATGGTTGGTATGAAGATAGGGGTTTGGTACGGGATTGGCAACGGGGAGTTGGGTAGTTGCAAACTACAGGCATAGGCGTTCGTAGATACAATCTACGAATAGCGGGGTATTACTGTAGTTGCAAACTACAGGCATAATCATTCGTAGATGCAATCTACGAACATCAAGGCACGCAAAATTTTGGCTTATTTATTTTTTTATTCGAAGCCTTATATTAAATTTACAGAACGTTATCACGATACTAATTTATTCTCAGACAATTAAATAACAAATTATTTGATTGAAACCGGCATCGAAATTTCGTGGATATCTTAACAATTTGTTAATTGAAGTATCGCAAAACCGCAATAAACTATCATAACTCTTAGCACAATAATAACCTCAAAACCTAAGTAATGAGAAAAGGCCGTATCAAAATTTTACTTTTTGCTATTTTCCACCTTACGTTGATGGCTTCAGTATTCGGGCAATCAGAAAATGATGAATTCAATGCTATTCAAAAAGGGAATTCAGGTTGGCTCAGTTTTGAGAAAGCAGAATATGATAATTGTATTACCCTAAGCAAAAATGCGCTGAAAATTGATTCCTCATTGAGTTATATCCGCTTTAATATCGCGCTATGCTATCTTATGAAAGGCCAAAATGAATATTCAATTTCAGAATATGAGAACGCAATCAATGCAGCAAAAAGATTCGGTATTCCACAAGAGGATTTCCAGGGGACTATCGATGATTTATTAAAATATGCCGGCTCTCCATCATTGCAATCTATTGTTACCCGTATTATCAATGAAATAAAAATAGCTGCCAAAGAATATAGCGTTTCAAATAATGTATTCCTCCACGTGCCAATTGTAGTTGATTCAGTTAATGTTAAGGAATATAGCCTTCTTAAATTGAAGCGGGAAATAAATTCAATCAAGATCTCTATTACGAATTCTGCCGGGGGAGTAATTTGGACTTCGGACAGGATAAGTTCGATCGAGCCGGATTCATTAGCTTATTTTTTTAGGATGTCAGTTCCGGAAATCATAATGAAAAAAAAGGCGAATATCAAGTGTCATTACTTTTATAACAGTTTAGAAAAAGGACCGGGAAGTGCTGCGGCAATGGAAAATCATTATTGGGACGAAAAAAAGGACGCGAATTACTCCAGTATCAAACTTAATTTAATATCCTCTCCCAAAGGCGCATCTGTATTTCTAATTCCCAACAGGATATGGCAAAAACAATATGAAAATAAAGATTGGCAAACACAAATAAAATCTATGGACCGGTTTCGAGTCGACGGTTCGACCACAAACACCATTGCAAACATCGATGAAACCGTGTACGTTATTATTTTTCAATTAAATACTACAAACAAAAAACGCACCTATTTTACCAAGGCTGCATTAGTCCAGCCGGAGCAGACCGTAACAATGAATTTTAACGAATGAAAAGCCTGGCATCATTTTTTACTGTAGCCGCCGGAGTTTTTGCGGTAGTCCCGGGACTTGCAACCTTGATAAGTAAGGTTGGCGTGCCTCCGGACTCTTCAAGCACATTGTTTTCAGCCGTCATTGAGTCCCTTGGAGTTCTTACATTGATGATTTTATGGCTGAATAAAGGTCGTATTCAGAAAAAATCCGAGCAAAAGGTTACTAATCTATCAATAGGTGGTATTGTTTTTTTCCTGGTGTCCCTGTTCTCCTACATATTTCTTTATAATTATTTAATAGAAGATGTACCCAATTCAAGACCGCTTTATTTTCCATTATGGGCACAAGGCGAATTAAAAACTGATTTAGTAAAATATGGAACCAGGAATGAACTTATAACCCAATTTGGAAGAGATGATGTTGCTAAATTGATCCAGGAGTCCTCTAAGCAAGCGTTATCAATTACTACCCTAGTATTACTTTTTCTCTATCAGCTTATATTTGTTCCACTCACCTTTTCTTTTGGCATATTAGCTGTTAAAAGTATTAATTCAGAACCTAAATCCCGGCCTTAAAATCGCGAAAGTGATTAGCGACTTTGGGTAGCATAGACTTTTTTTCCAGGCGCGGGTATGTCGCGGGTTGGCTAAGTCTGTACCTTCGGGAGGCATGCACGTAGCGGGTTTCTTAGACTGAGATTATTTGATCATTTTTTTGAGTGTTGGCAATAGCTCATCTCCCTTTATGTTTTTTGCAATGATTACACCGTTTGGGTCTATCAGAAAATTAGCCGGAATATCATAAACATAATATTTTACAGAAACGTTATTGTCCCAAAGTCCTAAATCCGATAGTTGGGTCCAACTAATGCCATCCTGCCTGATAGCCTTGAGCCAGGAGGCTTTTTCACTATCGAGCGAAATACCTAAGATCGTAAAATCACTTTTGCCAAGCTGTTGGGAAGCTTTATTTATAGCAGGATTTTCGGCCCGGCATGGCACACACCAGGACGCCCAAAAATCAACTAACACATACTTACCCCTGAAATCAGATAGTTTTACCGGTTTGCCGCTTGTATCTGCCTGTGCAAAATCAGGCGCCTTACCGCCAACAAACAGACTATCGATTTTGTACTTCAGTTCCCGGCCCCAAACGTTATGCGTGATATTTGGAGGCATGGCAGAAAATATGCGTTTAATTTTCGCCTCTATATCAATTTGTTCGGGTTGGTTGTAAGTGTTATACAACAAGTAAGCGTTTAGATAAGAATTCGGATGAGCCTGTATCCAGGTCAAAACTAACTTTTCGTATTGCCTGTTCGTAAGTTCGTCAAGTTCCTCCCTTCTTTTTTCTTTTGCCGCCAGGGTATCAGCATTTTTGCCTTTTTTCCTTTTATAGCTACTATAGTCCCGGTTAACCTTATTATATTCTAAAAAGACAGGGTCATTAGCCAACTGGTTTGTGAATTGCTTATTTTCGTCGGCCATTAAATTACCGGTTATGGTTACGTTGGCCAACAAAGAATCTGCGAGTGTTACCTTAGCCGTACCCGGCTGTAAATAAAGCCGCGTATGCCTTTTGCCGATAGTTAAATCGTAAAACTCACCACCATCGTCCTTAAGCTTAAACTCAAAACTGTTATTCTTTACAAAAGCGCTATCCGTTTCTGGTTTCCTGTCAGAGAAGCGCCTTGGCTTGACCCGCCTGATCGTAATTTTAGTGCCATCCTTTATCAGGGGCGCCTGGCCGTTTATTGTCAAATTAGTTTGTGAACTCGCTATCCGGGGAATCGACAATAATAAAAGTAACGTTATTAATTTCAGCGTCCTTTTTAAAAGAAATACGATACTAAAGCATTTGCGTTTTGATGATTTATAATCAAATGCTATAACTGACATCTCATTCTACTGGGGCATAGGTCGGTTGAGTCATCTTTACAAGTATAACCCTCTCCTGATATTGTCTTGCAATCGTCGTCAGTCTTGCAGTTGCTATGACATCCTGGTTCATTTCCGCCTGAAATTTTCTTCATTTCAGCACGCGTTAATTTTTCAAACTTGTCCATTTTAATAAAATGTATTAAATAATTACTGATGCCGTAATCACGCCCCGGCAATTTTGCGGTATGTATTAATTAAGTGCATACTCCTTTTGTTTTTGCAAAAATTCGTTAATGCCGACCGGTTAAAAAATGGCAGCAACAATCGTATTAAACGTTCAGTAAATACTATCAAGGTATACTTTTATCGAAACGCTGTTTTCCGCAACAGGATAAAAGGGTGATACGGTTTACTGAAGGCAATATATATAAGTTATTTTGAAAAACAAAAAATTTAACCGGCAAGATATTTCGATTATCAAATTGGCCCCCTCTTGCTGCCTGAACGTATAAATCCCGGACAGCGGACATTCGTAGGCACAGTCTACGAAATTCCAAGCAGACGGAGCCCGCGCTGTAAGTGACTCATAGATCAGTTCTGGTAATGGAGTCTTACCGGAACCATTTGGTCCAACAATAACCGCAAACTTCGGAATTTGATTCCACTCAAAATTGTTTAACGATTTGTATTGTCCTTCAAACTTATCTGCATAGTACAAATATAACGTAGTTATTTACAACCGTTTTGCAAAGCATTTAACTTAAAAAACACTTTAATTTTTTTTTAAAAATATGCTAATTTATTTAGCATATTTCTTATATTTGTCCCAACAGCCTTCCAACTGCCACAATTACCGTTTTTACAATTCCATCATCCCAAAACGGCAATTCAATAAAATTTTAAAAAGTTCATTAATTTCCTGGCTTTGGCCCTAAAATGCACTGCTTCGGCGGGTGGCACTTTTAAAAAACATCATTTAAACGCTTTAAACGCAGTTTTTGTACTCTCAACAGTCAAAAATGATGCAATGGCCAAAACGCATTTTGCCCGTTTTTGAGGCGATTATCGTTATGGGCTAAAGTAGTTTTGCCCGTTTTTACCGCTTTTTTCGTGACGGGCAAAATGCATTTTGCCCGTTTTTGGGCCCTTTTTCGTTACGGGCTAAAGCCGTTTTGCCTATCTACAAATCATTAAAATTATGTATAAATCACAAAAAGGGCGCTACAAGCCCGATCGCCAATGGCCTGCCAATTCGTCTGACCCCTTCCCGATGGAGGGCGACATCCTGGTTCTTCAATTTATTAACACCTACCGCAACCGCAGCCGCGCCGACCGCAAAGATTTGCTCGGCAGCTACACGGACTTTATTGCCTGGTGCTGGGAGTTCGGCATGATAAACCTGGATGAACACAATTACCTCGACCTTGAAGGCTACTGCCATGCGGATGAGGCCAACCTGGTTTGGCAGCGGGCCGTTAAGCTGCGTGAAGCTTTGCATGAATTTATTTACGGCCCCATGCGCGACCGCGAAGTGCATGAAATAGACATGCTCATCTTTAACGAGCTGATTGACGAGGCCAATGCCCACCTGCGATACGAGCTGGACAACAACCGCCCGCGGTTAGCATGGATTGAGATAGAAGACCAGCCGAAAGGGCCGCTTTTAAAGCTGGTAAAGCAGGCGGAATACCTGCTGAATTCCCAGGCGTTCGACCACATTAAAAAATGCAAATGCGGCAATGTTTTCCTGGATACCACGCATGGCAAAAACCGCCGCTGGTGCAACCCGCTGGGCTGCGGGCAAAAGGCGAGAATGAAGGTTTATAGGAAGCGGATTGCTGAAAGGGTTATGGGAGAAGAGGCTACGGTTATGAAAATTGAGCTTATTGACCCGAAGTTTGTTGGGGAAGTAGCTTGATGTTGGGTGTTCGTTCTGTTAGCGGGTTGCTTCGTATTGTTGTTCACTGGGCGAACTTTGGCTTTACCACCGCTCATTGCCGCGGAGGCTAGGCACTTTTGTCTTGATACAAAAGTGCCCAAAAAATCAAGTCAGCAGAAATGCTTCTTGCGCACCGGCCTTTCACGCACAAAGCCAAAAAAACTGCGGGCTGGAATCTTTTTTGCCGGGCTACCCTGTCGCTTTGTGACCCTGTAATGCAAAAAAGTTCCTATGCCCTGCCCGACGCACAGGCCGGCAGTTTTTTTGCCTTTCGCCCGAAGCTTATCTGCTGACGGGCTACGAAAAATCATATCAGTACAGTGTATCCTTATTTATTCAGCTGGCGTGTATATTTTATTCTTCATTATTGCTACCTTCACGGTACTTAATTACTTTAAACTTTATCAATAATGGCTGCTTATCAGTTAAACATCGCATTCACCATAACCCAGCTGGAGGCGATATATGCCGCTAAACAAAATGTTACGATAGTTAAAACGGTTGAAGGCGCGGAGTCTTTTTCGTGGCTTAGTTTTTCGCCTTTTGAAGCGAACGGGATAAACTGGGACGAATCGGATTTTTTTGTCTATGGCGCCACTTCCACCGAGAACCAGGGCGTTGTAATCAATTCGACTATCACGCAAGCGGTTCAGCCAGGGCAGAACTACACACTTGAAGCAGCAGGCACTTTTTCGGGACCAACCGCAGCGCCTATAGGGCCGGATGGATTCCAGGTTACCAATCAATATTCTTCTGCCGATTACCTTACATTTGGCTTAATGCAGTCGGTTACGGTAAACGGCGCCAATATTGCAAATGCACCCACAAACGAACAAATAGTTTTGTTAGGTCAACATGCTATTTTCAGGCCGACAACCCAACTGATTATTTTTATGGCAAGCGACATACCCGCCGGACAAATTGTAGACCCAACCACGGAAAATGGCGCGATAGGGCCAGCTACCAATATTTCATTTAATCCGCCGACAACAATTTCACTTGCATACGATTCTGCGAGCGGTGGCTTTTCACAGGTCAGCGCTGGCTAGCTCAAACAAAAAAGCCACCGAAAATAAATCCGGCGGCCTCCTGTTGGTCAGTTATAAATATCTTATAAGCCTTGCTTACATCGACGCCAGCACGTTATTGTTGCCCTGGCTCGGGAATACATAAGCAGCAGCCTGTTCTTTGTCTAAATATTGGGAGTTGTAGCGATTGTCGTTTCCGCTGATGAAGATTACGGTTTTATCTTTAATCAGGTCGATAACCTGTTCTGATATACTACGCGGGACTGCAGGGCAGCCATAGCTACGGCCCAGGCGGCCCAATGCGCCGATAGCGTCTTCGCCAACATAGTCGGCGCCGTGCACTACGATAGCACGCTGGCGGGCATTGTTATTAAAGCCGGCGTCCATGCCATCCAGGCGAAGGGAGCGGCCGTTATCGCCCATATAAACATTATCGGTTATATAAAAACCCAGGCTGCTCTGGTGTGAGTCGATTTTATTGGAGAAACGGGTAGCCATATCATCGCCGCTACCGTGGCCATGGGCGCAAAAGGTATTAACCAGCAGCTGATTTTCCAGCATATCGATAATCCACATGCGTTTTTCGTGGCTGGATTTGCCGAGGTCGACAACGGTGAGTACTGAACTTGTTTGTGGAACTTTGTTGCTTGCCTTCAGGTTCATGAAACCTGTTACCGCTTTGTCGAACACATTATAAGCAAGGCCAGATTCCTGCAGGTGTGCAGATTCGTAAATGTTGCTGATGTACTTTTCGAGCAATGCCCTGGCGCTAAAGCCTGATTTGAAATTGTTGTGGTTAGTAATCTTTCCGCTTTTCCAGCTGATGGTAGTGACCGCAAGAATCAATAAAATGCTTACAAGCCCGCCAAGAGGTTTTCTCATTCTTTTTCCCGGATTTAAATCAATAATCAATTAGTGACCTGTTTTACGGTGGAAAGCATAATTAGGTTATACTTCCCGGTCACTTTTTTTTAAATTTCTTCAAAAATAATCATATTTTACAATTAATAAAATTAATTTAAACTATAATTATACATCTAAACATTAAATCCACCCTAATAAATTTAACGTTTACGACTTATGAGTAAACTTAAAAATTTCTTAATTATTATTTAACCCAGGATATTTTTTCTTCAATCGGTGTATTTCTCTTGCCTTCGGGGTGCTCATCGGCGTAACCGAAATACAGGATGCCCATCACCTGGTCGTCTTCGCCATAACCTAAAACATCTCTCAAAACAGGTTTAAGCGCCATGCCGCCGGTGCTCCAGAAGGAAGCAATATTCAAAGCAGTTGCGCCGAGCAGCATATTTTGGATAGCGCATGATGAAGCTGCAATTTCCTCGAATGGGGGAATTTTTGGAAGGTTGCCGCGCTTCATTACTGCTACAATAATGTGCGAGGTTTTGTCGCCCTGGTGCTGCAGGTTAGTGTAAACAGTTGGGTTAAAGTTATCGCCCATGCTGTTTTGCTTGTATACCTCGGCGTGTTGCGCGCAGAAGTCGGCAGGGTTTTCGTAAACGATAAAGCGCCATGGCTCGGTATAGCCGTGCGTAGGCGCCCAGTTAGCCAGCTCAAGAATGGCGGCGATATGTCCGTTAGGAATTTTGTTGCCGTTCATAGCCTGAGCCTTAATGCTACGGCGTTTTTTTATGGTTTCCGCAACTGCGGTGAATGTGGTATCCATAGTCTTTGTCGTTGGTGACAACACCAACAACGGCGGTTAGTCCGTTGTGAGTGCTGTGAGTAAATTTCGTTGGTGACAACACCAACGACGGCGGTTAGTCCGTTGCTGATGCCGCGGGGTAATTAAAACGTCCCGGCCAATGGGTCGGGACGCAAAAGTAAAGTTTTTAATTAAATCGCACTGACATCGCATCGTCATGATGAGGTCATGCTGCTGTTGGTGACAACACCAACAGCGGCGGGAGCGGCGGTGCGGGCTTTCCACCATAGCGATGGCTTTAAAACCCATCGCTATGACGGTTTGAATGTTAAAACATCGTTGGATATTTATGTGGATCAGTTTCATTCATCAGGCTGTATACTGCTTCAATCACATCATCCAGCGATGGCTTGCTGAAATAACCACCGTCAGAGCCGTACGGCGGACGATGTTCTTTAGCAGTCAGCGTGCGGGGCTGTACATCCAGCGCATAATATCCTTTCTGGGCTTCTATAACCTGTTGCAGGATATAGGCTGATGCGCCGCCGGGTACGTCCTCGTCAACAATCAGCAGCTTGCTGGTTTTTTTGAGAGAGTTGCCGCAAACATTATTTAAATCGAAAGGATAAAGGGTTTGCGGGTCGATAACCTCGATGCTGATGCCCATTTTTTCGAGCTCGTTGGCGGCTTCCATTACTATACGCAGGGTTGAACCGTAAGAAATCACGGTAATGTCATCACCCTGGTTAAGGATTTCGGCTTTTCCGAGTGGCACCGTAAACTCACCTACGTTTGCAGGCAGGCGCTCTTTTAAACGATAACCGTTTAGGCATTCTATCATCAGCGCAGGTTCATCGCCACGCAGCAGTACGTTATACATACCGGCAGCCTGTGTCATATCGCGGGGAACACAGATATGCAGGCCGCGCATAGAATTTAATATTAAACCAAGCGGAGAACCTGAATGCCATATACCTTCCAAACGGTGGCCGCGGGTACGCACAATCAACGGCGCTTTCTGACCGCCGCGTGTACGGTAGCTCAGGCTCGCCAAATCATCGCTCAATACGTTGATAGAATATAGCAGGTAATCCAGGTATTGAATTTCAGCTATCGGGCGCAGGCCACGCATAGCCAGACCCATGCCCTGTCCTATTATGGTTGCTTCGCGAATACCGGTATCAGTAAGGCGCAGGTCGCCATATTTTAATTGCAGACCGGCAAAACCCTGGTTCACATCGCCGATGGCACCTACGTCCTCGCCAAAAGCGACAATGCTTTTATCGCGCTCAAAGTTGGCATCGAAGCAGGCGTTCAATATTTCGCGTCCATCTATATATTTCGAATCCTCATAAAAGCGCACGCTGGTTTGCGGCACTTTAAGCGGCGAATATGGCGTATTGGTAAATAGCTTGGAGTTGAACCGTTCTTCGTTCTTTTTATTTTCGTCGGCCAGCCAGCTCACCATGGCGCTGCGCTGAAAGCCGGGTTGTTTTACAGTAATACGCAATGCCTTGCGGATAGCGGCGATAACGTCTTTACGACCTGGATCCACACATTCGCGCAGTTCGGCAACAACCGCCAATAATTCACCCTGGTAATCAGACTGGCGGGCAAGCTCTTCAATCATGCGTGCGGCTTCGTCAATTTCCAGGTTGATTTCGCCAAGCAGCTGATTCCACACTTCGCGCTGTATATCGCGCACGTGTTTTTTAGCAGCAGCTTCCAACTCGTCGATCTCGGCGTCGGTAGCAACCGCAGAGGCTACCATCCATTTACGCATCTGCAGAAGGCAATCATGTTCTTCCTCCCATGCTAAACGTTCTTTTGATTTATAGCGCTCATGCGAGCCGGAAGTTGAGTGGCCCTGCGGCTGCGTCATCTCTACAACGTGTATCAGCACAGGCACATGCTCAGCACGGCATATAGCTATAGCGCGTTCGTAAGTTTCGCAAAGCGCTACATAATCCCAGCCCTTAACCTTGAAAATTTCGTATCCGTTGGTACCTTCACCTCGTTGGAAACCCTTTAATATTTCGGAAATATCTTCTTTAGTAGTTTGCAAACGTGCAGGAACAGAAATAGCGTAGGCATCATCCCAAACCGAGATAGCCATCGGCACCTGCAAAACACCTGCAGCATTAAATGCCTCAAAAAACAAACCTTCTGAAGTTGAGCCGTTACCTATGGTACCGAACGCAACCTCATTCCCCTTTACCGAAAATTTGCTTAGATATTCCAGTTGCTTATTCTGGCGATATAGTTTAGATGCATAAGCCAAACCGAGCAAACGCGGCATGTGGCCGCCAGTGGTAGATATATCTGCCGAGCAGTTCATGGTATTCGCCTGGTTTGCCCAGGTACCGTCGGGGTTTACAAAACGGGTTGCGAAGTGGCAATTCATCTGCCTGCCGGCCGACGCAGGGTCTTTATCAATCTCGGGATATGCATACAACTGTGCGAAAAACTCATGCAGGTTGCTGATACCGGTAGCGAACATAAAGGTTTGGTCGCGGTAATAGCCGGCACGCCAATCGCCTTTTTTAAAGGCCTTGGCCATAGCCAGTTGCGCAACCTCTTTACCATCGCCAAATATGCCAAACTTAGCCTTACCGGTAAGTACCTCGCGGCGGCCTATTAAACTGGCCTGCCTGCTTTCAAAGCCTATTCGATAGTCGTTGATAACGACCTTCTTAAAATCATCAAAACTCAGCTCTGCGGTGCTCAACTGTCCGGTAGTGTTAATTACAGTTTCAGGCATATATTATTTTGGTTAAGCGGCAAAATTATAAAATTCTATTTTGTTTTTGGCAAATTCTCTTATAAAACATTCAGTGCACATAATAGTTTTAATATTAAATTAAACCATTTATATTTGTATTAATCAAACAGAAATTATGAAGCATTTTTTGGGTTGATTAATTTAAAACGGCTTAAACTGTTTCTACGCTCTTAAAAAACAATTTACTATAATGAAAAAGATTTTATTAGTATGCGCTGTAATTTTAGGTTTCGCTTTCAGCGCTTCGGCACAGGACGGCGACAAACCGGCGTTCAAATTCAACGAGGAAAAACACGACTTCGGCAAAATTGCCCAGGGAACACCTGTAACCACCGTTTTTGAATACACCAACGTTGGTAAAGAACCCCTTATTGTTACCGATGTACGCCCAACCTGCGGCTGTACCATTGCCGATTACACCAAAACTCCTGTAAAAGCCGGTGAAAAAGGCTCTATCAAAATCACCTATAACGCAGCTGTGGCAGCACCGTTTAACAAAGGTATCGTAGTAACTTCAAACGCATCTATTCCGCAAAAAACGTTAAATATTGTGGGCGAGGTGGTTGCTAAACCGGCAAGTGCTACCGGAACGAAGTAAACTCGTCTAAAACTCTTCTTAAGGAGAGATTCGAAAAGATATAAAAAGAGACATGAGTCATCATGTTTCTTTTTTATTTCTGCCAACTGGCAACTCAAAACTGCCAACTTGTTCTTTCCGGTCTTTACTGACTTTTCCGACTTTCGGACTAAATTCCCTACCTTTGCCTTATGCCAAAAATATCGCACAAAGGCGAGCAAATGCCAGCATCGCCGATACGAAAATTAACCCCTTTTGCCGACAAGGCTAAGGCTGACGGAAAGAAAGTTTACCACCTGAATATCGGTCAACCGGATATCGAGACGCCGGAGGGAATGCTGAATGCTATTAAGAACATCAGCTTTAAGGTTTGGGCTTATACGCCATCGGAAGGTACACTTTCGTACCGTAAAAAACTGACGGAATATTATAACAAGCTGGGCTATAACATTACGCCGGAAAACATAATCGTTACCACCGGCGGCTCCGAAGCAATCACCATCAGCATGATGGCCTGTCTGGACCCGGGCGACGAAGTAATTATCCCCGAACCGTTCTACGCTAACTATAACGGTTTTGCCTGCCAGAGCGATATCGTGGTAAAACCAATATTGTCATATATAGAAAATGGCTTTGCCCTGCCCCCTATCAGCGAATTTGAAAAGCTGATTACGGATAAAACCAAGGCTATTATTATTTGCAATCCAAATAACCCTACAGGCTATTTATACTCCCGTGCGGAATTGGAAGCACTAAAAGAGCTTGCCCTGAAATACGATTTGTATTTATTCAGCGACGAGGCTTACCGCGAATTTTGCTACGGCGGAAAAGAATTTATCTCCCCGATGCACCTCGATGGCCTGGATGATAATGTAATCGTAATGGATACCGTGAGCAAACGCTACAGTGCCTGTGGTGCGCGTTTGGGGTGCCTCATCACTAAAAACAAACAGGTATTGGCAGCCGGGTTGAAATTCGCACAGGCGCGTTTAAGCCCTGGTATGGTTGAGCAGATTGCCGGCGAGGCTGCTGTGGATACCCCCGATGAATACTTCGAAGCTGTAAATAAAGAATATACCGCACGCCGCAATACCATTGTGAGTGCCCTTAATAAAATGGATGGCGTCTATTGTCCTAATCCGGGCGGTGCATTCTATGTAGTAGCACAATTGCCGATAGATAATTCAGATAAGTTTTGTCAGTGGATGCTGGAAGAGTTCAGCCACGAAAACCAGACGGTGATGATGGCCCCCGCTACCGGCTTTTACAGTAGCCCCGGCGCCGGATTAAACGAAGTGCGCATGGCGTATGTGCTTAATATAAAAGATATTGAAAATGCTATGGTATGCCTGGACGAAGCTTTGAAGGTATATCCGGGAAGGACAATTGTTTTGGAAGAGGTAAAAGGCGAAAGGTAAAGGGCGAAAGGCGAAAACCTTTTACCTTTATCCTTTCGCCTTTCACCTCAATCACGTATATTTGCAGTTGACTTAAGACTCTGTGCTCAGGACTTAAGACTTCAACAAATGGGGTCGACCGGAATTGACAGGATGGAGATAAGTAGGTAAGCATGCAGCGCGTTGGGTGAATTAGCGCTCTAATCAGAACACTCAAAACCACAAATGGCGAAAATAACTACGCCTTAGCTGCTTAATTTAGAATTAACTAGCTTTTGTCCCGCCGGTTTTCCGTTTCATCGGGCCGGCATCAGGGGCATCGAAAGATGAAACTGGTCTGCTTAAGGTGTGCATAGCGGACGAGATAAAGCACCTAAGGAAGACGGTACAGGCAAGCGACTGGCCTTCCCCTTCCCTACAATTAAACAGAAGCTAAGCATGTAGAAAGCTTACCTTATACCATGTTTGGACGAGGGTTCGAAT
>Ga0105239_10000310_pt1 | contig 71774 bp, 70 predicted proteins | sample KBSC44metaG_FD_92761 | JGI IMG/M metagenome (GOLD analysis project Ga0105239, IMG submission 92761) | Corn rhizosphere microbial communities from Kellogg Biological Station, Michigan, USA - KBS C4-4 metaG | ecosystem: Host-associated > Plants > Roots > Rhizosphere > Soil | place: Michigan, USA...
GAATCGCAACCTTAGCAGAGCCTTTACCTATCTGGCAGTGGGAATGGTCGGGAATATCCCTGACTCGCAATTGGAGGGCCTTGTTTAGATTCAGTTGCAGTTGCTCAATTGTGGTCGTGGATGGGGTGCCTGAGATTGCTTTCTGGGGCGAGGATAATTTGTTCAGGGTTGGAAGTGATGTCTGCCATGGGACTTTGCCCAGTTCGGCTTCACCAGTTGCTAGCGATATTGTATGGATGGTGTCTGTTGTGACTTCAACAAGCAAAGAGTTGATTCTTGCCACTCCAGTACTAGCCAAAGTCAGCGATTCTAACTCCGTTGAGAAACTGTCGATGAGAAGAGAACGGCGACCTAGCTTGTCACGGCCATAGTAAATGGTGGAGGTGAGAGTATTGTAAAAGACGAAGGCGAATGGTCCAGCTATTTTACTCAGTACACTCGAGATATTCTGAGAGGACTCAGGGCCTGAGACGGTTGAAGCAGCGATCAGGAGGCTGAAAATCTCGCTCGAGTCGTTTGCTAGAACGTTCTTGCCGTCTACTTTCCAAGCCTCGCCATTCCAGCAGAGAATACAGCCAGTGATCTCGTCCACCAGTGGCTGCTCCTGCACAGTGTCACCCCGAAGGGCGAGAACAGAGGAGGCAAAGGTCAGGTAAAGGTCATTTTCAGGAAGAGGGACCTGGACGGTTTTGTAACTGTCAGGACCACGTGCTTTGAGGCTGGCAAGTGCCTCATCGTCTGGCAAATGTGGCCGGTGTTTCGCGATCGAGAAGAAGATGCCACACATTAAAGGATATGTTGAGCGGTGAATTACAGATGTCACAAATCGAACGAACAGCAACTAGTGACGGATCGACGAAGGCCTTTGATTTTCCAGGCGTGCACGGGAGCGCGTGTGTGTAGAGAGGAGGTTGGAAACGCGTGGCCCAATACGGAAGGTACACCGAAAGAAAATCCTCACGTAATCAATCCGAGTCACACACATCAGAGCTGGTTGATCGCTAGTTCTTCCCTCAACGAAACGCAAAATTGACCGACCTGTGTACACAACCCTCCCGGATGGGTTATAGGGCTATCTCTCTAATGTATAAGGCAAGATCGTGGATGATTGATCTCCTCAACAAGTCTCGGCTACTCGTGCCACGACCTTGAAGCCGCTCACCTTGCCTTCTCTTCCAAGCCTTACTCCCTCGTCCACCATCCCAGGCAGGCCTCTATGGATTAACTTCACGGGATGCGGCTGTAATAATCCTTCAGCTGCCAGCTTTTCCGTCAAACTCGCGAAGGATTTGGCAAATTCGAAGTTCTCCTTGATAGCGGGAAAGTGCTTCCCAAACTTGTCACAAGCCTCTCCGGAGAAACTCAGTACCATGCTAAAGCTGTGTTTCATATCCTTCCGTGGCATGCCGTTGAAAAGGATAGTGCCGTATTTCTTGTCTCCTCCGTTGTCAGTGTCCTGGGAAATGGCAGACATACAAATCCGGACGCCGTCGTCGGAGCCAACAGTGTCGAAGACCAACTTCAATTTTCCCTTGGTATGCTCGCATATCTGTTCACCACAGCTTGGATCTGTGTAATCGAACACCGCCTCTGCCCCGCGGGACTTGCAGAGGTCAAAATTGTGCTTGGACGACGTTGTCAAAACAGTATAACCAGCTCTGTTGACCCAGCAGGCGTTGTCAGTTGTCCTCCCAGATTGCTACTGCAGCCCGGAATGATCGAGCAGCAGGCGAAGGACTTACAGTGTAGCATATTGGATCGCCAATGTCCCCGTCGATGAACTCCCGCCATAGATCAAGATATGCTCCTTCTCAGTAATGGCGGTGTCTCCGAGCGCTGGCCCACGAGGCAACCTCAGCTTCATCTCTTGAAACAACCCCATCCCGACTGTAAGCGCACTCGTTCCTACAGTCGCTGCTTCCTCGTATTGCCAATGCTCTGCATCTTCATGCAGCAATCGCCCTTGGTTGCCACCACCTCAGCCCATGCCCCATCTTCAGGCTCGTTGAAATTCCCTCCGTGTGCTAACCCAAAGACCCTGTCACCCTTCATGAAGGGCTTGGTAACCTTTTGGCCCACTTCGAGAACGATCCCAGAGAAGTCCCACCCTAGTAACCCATCCGTGGCGGCACGGCATTGCGCGATGCCCTTGACATCGGTCGGGTTCAGGGCCACTGCCACTGTCGAGACCAAAACATAATCTGGACGTAGGCGAGGCTCCGGTCGGTCGATAACCACTTCCGCTGAAGTGCCATTCCAGACGATGGCTTTCATGGTGAGTGAATTGTTAATTCGATGTGCTTGTAGGAAGATGCCACTGAATTTCGTAGCCTACCAAGTCTGAAGGTGTTGACTGGGTACACCTTGACTGTGCTTGAACGACTGCTTTTTGATCCGACTGTCCTCCCATCAGACGGATAGTACATCATCAAGAAACCACCACATCCTTGATACCTGGCCGCGGTGGTTTGGTGTGCTGCACTGGCAGATCAGCGGCATGCCTAATTGATACTGCATTGCTGACAAACCCTTTTCTGAACAACCATCGGACTTAGGACCTCAAGGTGCCAGTGATCAATCCAACTATATACTGATATCCTAACAAGTCATCATTAAGCTTACAAGTTTTCTAAATGGGGGATCCCTCTATCTGAAACCCTGTCAGTTTTTATTTTGACGACATACAACTCTACAACTCTACAAAATAGGGCACACCAACCTCCTTTTTGCTCACTACATCGGACCGAGAACCGAGTCTAGATTTACCACGACATGTCCGTGTAATGCCGTCAGGATTGCATTGAAGTAGGTGGTGCTCAACCATGCCTAATACCTACTCTAACTATTTGGGTATTCTAGTTGCAGCATCTTGAGCAACGAGCGTGGTCGTGGTTATCTTCCATTAGCTCGTGGAGTCTGCGAGCATCTCTGGAAACTTGGCACTTAGGACCGGAAAGAGCTCGAATGCATTCTTCCAGGCAATGTTTTCGCGATCCGAGTCAGCGAACCCTTGAAATGATTCTAGGTTTGCTTGTGCTACACTAATCGCGCTGGAAGGCACGTATGGCACTGAAATATGTCAGTCAAAGCGTTCTAGCCCGTGAGATCGATGATGTTACTTGCTCACTGTCTGAACCAGTCACCATTTTGTCAGCCAGCCCCCACAGACTCCTTGAGAGCAGCAAACTGAGAATAGCTCAAGGTTCCAACAATGTCGTAGTAGTAGCCTTGAAGCTCAGCGAGGGAACCTTCGAGATCCCTGCCTCCCTGGAAGGGGAGAGTGGACGACAGGGCCAATCGATATGCCAGAAATGGGATTGTACATCCTCCATGGCTCCAGATCATTTTCTAATTGGAGTAGCTAAGCCTCGTGCGCTTGAACATTATGTTGGCGATTGCGCATGTAGTGTCGAATGGATACTCGATCACAGGCAACGCCATATTACCCAAGGCAGGATATTCAGTTGATCCAGCAGGATGAACGAAAACAGTGGCATTGCGGCGATCAAGTTCAGCCATTGTAGGGTCAAACAATGAATCGCCCAGGTATACCCCATCAATGTTGGTGTACAGCCCAATGAGGTCAAACCCTAGTTCGTCCAAACAGTAAGTGATTTCCGCCAACGAAGCGTTGATGTCGGGCAGTGGCAGAAGTCCGAAGGCACCAAGCCGCTGGGGGTGTTCTCGGACCCAGCCTGCCATCTCGTCGTTTAGCTCGCGGGCCAAAGGCGTGGCTCTCGCGTTGCCACGCAGAAACGGCAGGCCAGGAGCCTTGATGCTGAGGATGGAGTGGTTGTATCCAAACACCGCAGAGCCGTTAAGGTGCCCGTCGAGAGTCCATTCTGGAGTGCATAATCCGTCCACAAACAACTCACTCGTGTTGCTGCTCCCATAGCCGGCGCTCAGGAGAGCTCGGCGATAGTTTTCTGGGATGGGATGTGTGTGAACATCTACTTTGAACGACAAGCCTCCCGCAGCCAGGATGGCCAGAGACAGGCAATGCAGCAGCTTCATTCTTACGTCGCTATTTTTCGTAAATATGACTGACGAAGAAGACGAGGATGAAGGCGACGGTAAGGACATGACTGCTAATGAGGCGAATCAAGGGCCGAGAAATATTCGTGAGGCACCAGGCTGGAAATTGGCGGTCTAGGAATACAAGCCGGAAGGAGCTGCGAGAGAAAAACTGACTACTGTGGCACTTGAATGCTGGCTGGCACACACAATGAAACCCTCGACAAACAGATTCCCAAGCCAGGGTGATGGACTGTGTGATCAAGGGCCGCAAGGACATCCTGCCCAAATATGTCGCTTGGTACGACAAACTCTCCGAGCAGAAAGTCTACTATTTTCGTATTCGAATTTTGTAATCATTTCCCATCACCGTTTGTCAGGATGGAAATTCAGATCTCTCCTAATTCGATATGAAGAACAGCCATTGGGTGACTCTCAGTGGTCGTCAACAATGCCTTTCCAGGAGAGTTTCTCGAGGTGCCGGACATTCGGCTTCCTTCTGTGTCCCATGGTCGTGTCCCATCCACCACTTCATCCCACACCTCCCACATCTTTCCCTCACCACCGTCGTCACGCACATTAGGCGTCGCAATCATCTCCCCACCAAAATCATGCGCAACTATCCCACCATTTACATTCGGCGGCCAGCTCTCGGTCTTCGTGCTCCTGGATGTGGGCGCCAATTTTCGACGTCGACTGAACCTCAACAGTCGCTGCGCCGTCCCTCCCGCATGTCGTGTTCCGAATTCTGGGCCGGGATCGTCCACCATCCAGCTCATGTACACGCGGTTCCGATCAGGGATGTCGCTTGGACGTAGCACCTCTGCAGGTTCGAGCACTGGTTTGAAAGGTTTGCGACACTCCTCAATCTCGACCAGGCGCGCAGCGATGCGTGCTTCAAAGTCACCTTGGAAGGGGCCCTCAATGCCAGCGTGGCGAAGGAGATAGATGGCCCGGCGGCGTGATACAGAGTCGCGATATTTGCGGGCGGTAAAGTAGAGAGGGTGGACAATGCCAGGGACTGGCGAGTAGGAAAGAAGGGGGCGGGAAGGGGCACCCTGCTTAATGGAGTCGGTCGGGTTGAGTACATACTCGGCGCAGCGGATGATTTCTTCAAATTCTGGGGCATAGGTGTCGTAGGTGACTTGAGTCGGAGGTTTGATGTTAGAGACTGCGATGTACATAATGAGTGTTTGCGCTTTGAGGGTTGTAAACTGAGATTTTTGCGCATGCGACGGTTGTGAGGTCGGATTATCAAGTATCAAGGCATAAGCGTGAAGCCAGCGCTTCAACCAAGCGACAAGATAGACTTGCTGTGCTCTCAGCGTCTCTGGGAAATCAATTTGCTCCTCCCATTCTGGCTCCAAAGCCTTGGCGATGAAGTGCACACACCATTGCTGAAGAGGATGGTGTCCTGCAGCGAGATGTTCCATGCAGGTAGGGTAGAGCATTTGATCATTGACTGGTAATCTGGGGAAACGAGGCTTTCTACCCCAAGCAAACATGGAAATGTGGTAGTCCAGAGTACAGAAGACGTCTTGGATTGAATTGAGACCTTGAACGATGCAATTGCGTCGCGGGGGCTCTGCTGGGGTGGTGGGCCGTGAGTTCGAACAAATTCCATTCTCCAGACCGATGATGCTAAATGCTCCAAAGAGGTGGCGTACTGCATCCTTTTGCTTGTGCTGGATGCTCTCAGCAGCGGCCAGGAGCATCGCGGTCATCAGTAACGGCACAACCTCGGGCTCTGGCCGCTGAAGCTCATCACGCACTTGCCGAAGTGCATTCAGATAAAGCCTGGTGATGAGTTGGTGATCGTGGCCATGGCCCTGGTGAAGAAAATACTTATCATACGCGGCACCTAGGGTTCCAGCGGCGGCATTGACATATGATCTAGTGGCGACGAGTTGAGGGAGGAGCACAAAGGAAAATTCTGCGCTGGTCTTGCTGTAAAGCTGGTAAGGATCATTTGAGAATAGAGTCAGAGTCAACTGAGCCATAGTCTGCTGGTCAGAACGATGCCAAGAAGGAGCCCCGACCGGCTGGGGAAGGGTCAATTGCTGTTGCTCCTGGTGGCCTTCAAGTCTGCTACGCGATATACGATCGTACCCAGTACATGCTCGTCCTGACCTAGAGCATCTAAGGCATGTTGGGAGGCTCTCATCGCACTTGACTCTGCGCTGCCTGGCATGGGGTTAACGAGTGAGGTTGGCAACACTGTCGACGACACTCAACTCACTTACAGGTCCGACAACCAAACCTGGACTGCTTCTGGTCAAGGATTCGAACTCGCTTGATCACCGCACTGTCGGCATCGTGTGTATCACTGACAATCATTTTGCTAAGTCTTTATGAATGGGTCACAAAAGACCGACGCATTCTCTCAAACACAGTGTTATCAATGGTGGTGAACTGGTGGCTGTAGGGAGCGACCAAAAACTTCATAGCTAGTGGGTGCCAGCTGGAGGAAGGACCGCGTTTCGTGGATCTGACATGTTGCCTAAAACTTGTCCTTGAAAGGTCGTAGAGTCTGAGGCACGATCCAGAACTTGCTGCCTTGCGAATGGTAGCCGGGGCTGTCTGTGCCAAAAGCGAGCAATTACGAGTACGAGTGCTCTGTAGTCGGATCGTCCTCTCGAGTCAAACTTGGGAGGAACAAACACGGTAGGTGGGAACTAGCTACGCGCTAACCCAATGCACTAGTACTAAGAAGGCTAGACTCGGTGTTTGTCTTGGCGCTTTCTATCACTGCTCCAGTCCCCCCTTGTTTTTGGGCGTTCAGGTCAGACCCGCTCGGTCTTTGAGTTCGTTGAACCTCGCGTGCGAGTAGGCGATGATACGAGGACCAATGCACACCGTATTAGCCGTCATATCGGATGCTCAACCGCAAATGAGTCATGCTGGCTGTGTTCCCGTCGCCCCCCATCTTACGAGTAGGTACTCAGTCCAGTGGAACAAACCCACTCTTATAACCATGGCCCATCTACGGATGATATGAAGAGACACTTCAATCATTGCTATGTGGGCTTCGTCAAAAGCGAGGATCAACCGACTGCCGCCCAGGACATAATTGCCTCCCAACGGCTAGCAGGCCTGTGGAGCGCACTTCAGGTCCTGCTTAGCGAGGGAGCTCGGGCAATGCGTGGGGCAACGCAAGGCTCTGCCTTCACCTTAGTCTCGGTCTTTTGTCTCTGCAGCATGCACCGTGCCGCAGAACCGCCATTGCGTATCAGGAGACCCCAGTGAATTCGATATCATTCGTCCAATAGCCTGATATGGATATCCTGGTGCCTGATGATATAAACGTTAATGTGGTTATAAAGATATGTCTGCGCCCAAGGCCGCCACTTGGACGCAATTCCCCCCTTTTTTTTCCAAATGTCATCGAGGTTGGTCTCTTCTGTTCTTACGCCTTCCGGCTCCGTTTGCCGGTAGCGTCATCTTCTTTGTGCAACCTACAGCCTTGCCTTCTCTTTCATATTCTTAATTCTTCCTTCACTGGCCCCAGCAGCGATGGCCCGCAACAACACCATCGCAATACCCGATAATTGTGCAGAGTACCAAGAGTGCTTGACAGCATGGGGCTACCTGAACTATCTACCTAACCTCCCAGCTAACGCTTTATTCGTGGCCCTCTTCGCCATTGGCCTCGCTGCGCAGGCTTTCCTGGCCTGGCGTCACCGGACCTGGGGCTACTCGACAGCCATGGTGGTTGGCATAATCCTTGAAGTCGTTGGGTACGGCGGCCGCATCGGATTGCACTATGATGTCTTTATCAACTCGTGGTTCATCATGTATCTCTGCTGCCTGACCATCGCCCCTGCCTTCTTCACCGCCGCCATTTACCTCTCACTATCACGCATTCTCGCCATCTATGGAGAAACACTCAGCTTCCTCAAAGGCCGCAGCATCACCCTCATCTTTATCTCTTGTGACTTCGTTTCCCTGGCCCTCCAAGCCGTCGGCGGAGCATTAGCCTCAACCGCGAACACCCCCGAAAGGCGTGACGTCGGCGTCAACATCATGATTGCCGGCCTTAGCGCACAAGTGGCTGCCACTACTGGCTTCTCTCTAATCTGCCTACACATCATGTGGAACATCCGCAAGCATCCCGAGCGTGTCAACACCGAGTACAATGAGTTCAGGCGGGGAAGACGCTTCCGCACCTTCATCTGGGGTTTGTAGCAATCTTTTCCTTTCCCCAACCCTTCTGAGTTCCCTATTTCAACCCCCCCAATCATCACCTCGCCCACACATGCTACCCAAGCGTTTCGTGGCCGAAGAATACTACCAACCGGCCTCACCCATCATTCCCTCCAAGCTGATGTTGAATCCACATGCTAACAACGACGCCTCAAAACAGGAATCGCCATCGCGACCACTACAATCCTCATCCGCTGTTCCTTCCGTGTCGCTGAACTGAGTGAAGGTTTCAAAGGGCCACTCGCTAATGACGAAGTGCTGTACATGATCTTTGAGGCTGTCATGATGTTCATCTGTGTGTCTGTGCTGACGATTGCACACCCGGGCTTGACGCTCGGCGCCCATTGGAACAGGGGCACATTCCACTGGAACCAGAAGCGGTACCAGGAGGGAGAGAAACAGCATCCTCATCAAGCACCAGCGAACACCGCAGGAGCCGAACTAGAGCGCCGTGAGCAGTCAAGCGGAGGATCCTCGGAGAATGGTGACGCGAAGAAGGAGATGAGTGTGGACAAGGAAGGAGGCAGGGTGTTGTAACTTCAAATTTGGGTGGATAATCCAACCTGCCTCAATTATCTCGAAACGGCCCCGGCGATGCACGTGGTCTGATGACAAGAGAACGTGTGGTTGGAAATTTCTACACTACTTACCCCTCAAAACGGCCGATCATAAAGGCATAGGAAATGGTGGTGTGAGACTAAATAAAACCTGGACGTGTTATTTCTAAAAAGAAGGAATCTCTGCATTATATCAAACCATGTGTGAATGTACAACGTTGTCACACAGATCGAACAATTTCCGCCACAAGACATGTCAGCCTCGTGTATCTATTTACCATTGCTCTCATCACTCGTCATGGATAACTCGTCATTACTCCACAGTTAACGCCCCAGAAACCATTCATTCGTCAATATTTAAGGCGAAGTTCCAATCCGTCAACCGATCTCCACGAAGGAAGGCCTTTAAAAGGGCCTAATTCTCCCTGCAAGCCCGGAGAACTCAGTGTAAGACGTGTGGGAATGAAATGAACCACGATGTCGAAATGGATCAAGATATAGGTTTTAAACCCAAAAATAACTTCTAATTCATCGAGCGGGGACGAGGGATCTCTAGGTGCGAAGAGCGTGGAGGGGAGGTAATCGGCTCGTCTGTATCCGAGAGCTCGACGGGGGGTTGTAGAGGGCTGACGTCAAATGCGTCCGCCGTTCCGGTTGCCAGCAGCATTGGTGAGGTGGGCGAGCCAGACAGTCTACTCGGCCCTGGGCCCTCCACAGAGTCCAACCGCTGACGGTCCGAAAGGCTCGCCGACCTCGTTGATCCTGCCAAAGAAACGAGGGGGTTGATCGCCTCGTCCTGTAGTTTGACGTCTTGGTAGCTTCCACCAGTGTTTTGGTAAAACTGCCTGCTGTAGTAATCTGGCACGTTGCGCAAATCTGACTGGGCTTGCCTTGTGATTTTTCGCAGTGAATTGGCTAATCTTCTCGCCTTCCAGCGTACGTCGGAGTCGATTGTCAAAAGGCCTCGAATCACTCCGACCAGTCGTTCGAAGGCTCGCATCTTATAGGATACTTTTTTCAGGTCACGTAGTGAGTCTGCTACTGTTGGTCTGAGTAGGTATACAGGAGTGAGTGGGTGTCGGAGGCGTTTTTTGTACCAGAATAGGTTGGTCTTGAAATTTGGATCAGCCCCAGTGAACTCGGCTCGTCCAGTTGAGAAATGCTCAACACTCTCGGCTGTGAAGAACTTAAAGTACCAAAGAAGAAGTTCGAGGTAGACGCAGCCCAGAGCCCACATATCGGCAGGCCTAGAGACTTTCTTGTCCTTTTTGAGATCCGGGGCCCAGTATGTCGGAGTGCCTGGAGCATCTGGATATCCCTTACTGATGCCATTTTCGGTCACAGGATTGAACTCTCCAGCCCCAAAGTCGGCAATTTTGAAAACAGGCCTAGAAGTCTGAAAGACAAGAATGTTCTCAGGTTTAATGTCCCGATGGGAGCCCCACATAAGGGTCTCTTTGGGCTTAGGGTTCGTCCGTGTCGGCAATGGATTTAGGTCGTGAACGTGGTCGATAGCTTCAGCAAGGCCTCGAAGCTGTTCTAAGAACCACAAAACATTTTCACGTCCTAAGTCTGGCGGCTTTATGTTCTCTGTAAACTCTCGGAGGGAAGTCTCCGCCTTCGGATAGAGAATAAAACACTTGTTGTCATGCGTCCAAAATGTATGAGGGGCAACAATATGGTCATCAGTGTAATTAGCAAGAACTTTCAACATGTTATACTCTCGATTGAATGCTTCCCTTCTTCTTGGGTCCTCGGAGAACTCCTTTAGAGCAAATCGGAAGCTAGGATCCTGCAAAGTAGTCAGCATCAAAGTAGTTAGTGAAGAGCTTGACGTACACCAGATAGATATGTATGAGCAGGGTCAATTCCGACCTCATAGACTGAACCGAACGCGCCATTGCCAAGCTTTTTCTTAGTATTGTTGGGACCAGCATGATACAGAGGCATGACTTCTTCTTTCTCAAGTTTGTGGAAGCGTCGATCTTCTTCAATTCTTCTGGGGAAGAATGCGGGCTTCGTTTCGCAGATTTTTCTAATTTTGTCTGCGCAAGGAGGCCAGTCACATGGATCATCTGTGTTGGGTAATATCTTATCGCTGAAATCATGCGTTTTCACAAAATGCCACAAAACTCTCATTTCAAGCCCCGCATAGACACAAATCGCAAATAGAATTACAGCCGGGAGGGTCTGTATTTCGCGAGCGAACTCGAGCCTCTGTTCGTCGCTCAGTCTTAGATGTTCTGTGTTTAAAGAGCTATCCTCCCTCATGACCTTATGAACCACGTCGATGTCCAGAAAGGGATTGAGGTCACGTCGTGCTATGTATCTTTGGCCCTCGAAGTTTCTTGTTGAGTCCATCTTGCGACGGATCTCGCTTTGCATCGTGTCAGCTAGGCTAGTGTGCATACCGTCCCTAGCAAGAGCGACAGGTTTCAGCTGCACAGAAGAATAGTCCCAGTAGATCTCTAAGGTGAAAGGATGGAAGGGATAGATGCCTATAAAATCGCAGATGTTCTGTATCGCATAATGACTGAGCGTCAATGCATCCTCATCATAGAAGGTGGAGTAGTAGACGTCTTGTTTGAATCGTGGAGTATCCAAGACACAACAGCAAGCATGCCTTAGGTAGAGTTCGTGGTTTCTGGGAGTGGCGATGGTCTTTTCGGCTAGGAGTGCCTCATAGCTGTCTGTCAAGTACCAGACAAAACAAGGAAAAGTTTTCAGATCCGTGGTTGTCTCTGTAAGACCGTGGAAGCGTAAGTGAAGATTCGCCACAATCGTGGTTGGTAGAATGGATTTCCACTTGACTTCTGGGCCTATTGACACTTGTCCTTGAGGCCTGGTCCTGGAAAAAGTGTTGGAGTGAGGAATGCCCAAAAGCGCGCTTGTATTTGAATGCAGCGCGTCGTTACTGGCGACGACAATGGGATCTGGCGTTACGAGCGGTACAGTTGCTTTTCGTTGCAATCTGATCATAGGGCCAGGAACATTATTTTGGGCCACAGGCGTACTGGGCATCGCTTCCCCGCCATCGAAAACATCGAACATTACTTCGTCCTCTCGTTCTTGTCCAGGCAGTTGGACATCGACCTCGTCTCCTCCGGTATTCCAATATTCAGAGCTTCCCGAGCTTGGTGACAAAGGGTTGTCAAGCTCCGAATTTCTTCGGCCTTCACGTAAATGGCTGCGAGCAAGCCTTCGACTCGGTTGGAGGTTGCTCTCTTTGATTTGATCACTACTCCCTGATGAAACCGGTGACTTCAGGGAGGATGTTCTGGTATTGACAGCCGCTCCTTGTGAGTTCCTGGCGAGGGCTGAAGGTTTATGTCTGTCGCGATCAGGAAGCTTGGGGTTTCGTGCTGATCTACTAAGAGCCGTGGCATTTCGTTCTACATCCGAAGGATGAGGGTCATGGTCGTGGTATTGAACGGATATAGAATTCTCTTGCAAAGTATGCTCATCTGTTACGATCCTTTGCAAGGGGGGCTTCGTCTGTACCGTAGGTCTTGAGGGTGTCACGTCGCCAGTCCCTGGCAAGGTTTGGATGTCTGTCCGCGGCAGTGCGCTTGAGGAGTCACTTTGGGAGAGGCTGGAGCGTGCCCGTGGGGAATTTGCTCCATTGAACTTCAATAGGGTTTCAAGCAATGTCCTATTGTCTGGGTGTCTTGTGGCAGGCTTGTTCTCGGCTACTTTGAGCGAGACATTCGTCGTGGGTCTGCAAATCAATGAATTTGATTTTGTTCGTCCCGTAGCCGGACGCCAGAAAGGAAGAGAAGATGACATTCCGTGATGCCCATTTCTAAATGATGCAACGGAGAGCCGCAGTCGGGCGTGAGGCTGTAATTTATTTCCATGGCAGGCTGTGGCCGCGCAGTTGCGGCTCCCACAATGGGAACAGCAAGCCTGGGATCCCGCAGAGCCTCGAGCAAAGTGTCTGAGAGACTTGCGAGAAGAACTGATGATCCGTCATTTCCTGCATAGTGTGGCTTAAGGCTATGCCGAAATGGCATGACTGTGTTGAGGACTTGGGGGGTTCACCCCAGCGAGCTGAACCTTGAAGGCACACATTTCCGGGGTCCTAGCCCCGCACGGACCTCAGGTTCTGCGAGTGTTATCTGAAAATGGCCTTACGCGCAGAGCTTGGAAGTTTGCAGCGGCTCTTGATTGGCGACGGTAGAAAGTTTCTAGCGAAGGCGCAAGCTAATATGCGCCCAGAACATCTTCACATTGATGTGGCCCAGCTTGGCTTCTCCAATCGATGGACCAAAGCCTGAAAGACATGTGTTCTGCGTCAGAACTCGTCCTGAGAAGCACTGGGTGATGTTTCATTACTTAGAGACTCACTCGGAGGGAAGACATCTCCGCGCCTCTCTCGCCAAAAGAAACTTAAAGGTGGCAACCTTGATCTACCTACGGCTTAGCTGAGGCAGCGGCGAGTAGGCCCGGCGCGAGGGATACTCCCGCGCCAAGTCAGTAGATAAGCTCTCAAGACTGTTTGCAGTAGCGCGCCATCAGCTCGTTCTATTTCGCTAATACCCAGGCTGGCGCTTTCTAATTCTAAAGTATTTCGATATCAAACTCTCATGTCGGAGGCAACTCTGCATTTTTCACGCATAGATATGGCAGGGGAATTAGTCACGTCCAGCCCAGTTCAGTTTCTAAATTCACCTAACTTCTGGCGTGCCCGGGCACACTCCGTCTGCCTAAGGCACCCTTAGGCATTCCCAGGCTCTCTAGCTTAAGTGTATGGGAAAGAACCTTGACCCTCTCGCTCAGTTCATTTTCTTCTAAACAACAGAACCACATAGTTGCGTATTGAAATCCACTCTACAAAAGTTTGGTAAGCTACATTTAGATACGCGTCGATAGGCCAAATTATCATGGTCAGAAGAGCGAGGCAAAGGATGTGGGAAAGCCGATCCACCTATCACTGGGTCGTTACTGATAAACATAGTTCATGGAACATCCGGTTTTGGCCTTTCAGAAACAGAGATACCAGTGGATAGAGTCGACAATAGGAATTCTATCTACTCGGTGGTGTGCCAGTCTAAGAAGGGAGGCGAGGATGAAAACCTATGAGCACTTGTTGCTAGTCAACAGACCAAGAGAACGAGGGTGATCACCTTGTCCACTGCAGTATCCCTAATTCCAGGTTGCCTTCTCGCTCAGTTACCAATTCACAGATTTTTGAAGGATTCCATATTGGGTCTAAGGAGTTGGAATACTGGCGACCGCCCATATCTCTACGCATACCAGATATAGTCATATGGATATAGGTGTGATTCACACATTTTTCCTACTTAAGGGCCCCTTAATTTTCGCCCGTAAGACTTTCGCCCTAGAGTAGGCTATGCTTGGGCTCGAATATCTACTCTTGTAGTTCGGTTACCTGCCCGTAAGAAACAAATAGTGTATACATAGCTTGAGGTGGCAACTGAGAATCCACCTCCAATAGCGTGTCTTACCAGAACATTGCTGGCAAATCGAGATCTGGTTTCTTTAGAGAACAAAATCTCACAAGTAGACGGCTTTGTTCACTCTCGTCGCTGTGAACCTCGAAGACCGAATGAAGAGACAGAATTGTAGGGCTGGCTCGACATTTTCCGAGCCCCAGCAGAAGATCCTGGAAGAAAAAGTGACCTTCAGTCAACTCAATAAGCTTTTCTATAGGGGACGACTTTCGTTTTCTTAACAGTGAATGCGGGTTCAGGAGTGGTTTCAGCACCCCTGATGAAGTGGTAGCAGCCGACTTGTTCACCACAATGTCTTCGCCTTCTGAGCCCCGATTCCGACGCTCTATGGTGCCAACTGACGAGAGGCCATCGGGAGGGCTTACAGTACCTGACTGTTCTTCCACTTGAAGAGTTGCCCTGAATTGTCTCGACCGTCATAGAGCAGCATGGCAGTCAATCTGAAAATCTTCGAATGCAAGTACTTGAAAATTGCACCTCGTAGGAAGCGCTCGATTTGGACTCTTGATCGATACCAGATTTATAGGCAAAGGAAATGGTATAACACTAAACAACGAGGCCGTATATGCAAAGTACTAAAGGAGTAACGAGTAGTAACGAGCTGCATCGGTAGGTGGACGAGCCAGGGAGGAGGGGCTGGCCCAACATTGAAATCTGCCTTGCCAAGCTTGAATATTGTCTGCGTAACCTACCTCTGCATCGCCTAGCAATCCAAGCTGATTGGTGTCACTTGCGAAGTTTTGAAGGGGGAGTACCATATTGCCACTTGGTCAGCGCCCGGTCACCACCTATAAAGGAATCCACCATTTGGATTTACATCAATAAGGCTGAACAACAGGGGAGCATCCTGACAGCGCACCAGCTTCATCAGGGCAGATTCCAGTCATGAGGCTACGCCGTAGGAGTCAGGAAGAATCACAAAGGACAAGGAAAAGGCGACTTATTGGAGTCATTACTGATTCCCCTAGAGCACCCATCCGTTGTGACGAGCATGGCTGTGTTGCGAAATGTTATGCGTAAGGATGAGGTGCGCGTTTCCGGACGCCGGGGCGGTGTCTGGTGAGCACGCCACCACAACCCCCAACCTTCGAACGAACTGCCCAATCTGGCGTCAAATTGCCTGCTTCGCCCGAATTCCCTTGCCAACCCGCAAGCACTGCCTCCACCACCAAGTTAGTCCTGGGCACTTCGATTGCGCTAATCTCACTAACTGGATTGCCCCTTGTGGCCCTGTCTTCAAACCTTCCGGGGGCTGGGCTAGACCAATGAGGAATGTGTCGCAGCCGAAGGGAGATGATCAAAAAGACTAGTCGCCTGTCAAGGCAGGTGACCGTTTGGCTGAAGCTTCGTAATGTTCCAGATTACCTTGATTTGGATCCTGCGTGAGATTTCGGCATATCTCTCGTGAGAATGGAGTGCGGGATAAAACCCTCTGGCTTCCCTAGCGCTCTGCGTTGTGAGATCTTCAGCCTGATGCATCAATGACATTCAACCACCTCAAAAATCATAGCTAAACTTCACTAGCTCTCCTCATATCACAGAATCTTGCCTTCTAGCTCGGCATCTCGATAGTTCAATCATTATTCCCATACTATGCTCGAATACCAGGAGTTTCCCAGCAAATACATTGACCGAAAGAGGCTTATCAGCCTCCTCAAAGCACTGTTCCCCCCCGAACATGGAGATCGTTTTGAGGTGTCCCGAAGACTCGATACCTGGATTGTACAGGCACCGCGTCCTCTCAACGATGTGAGAATTCCTTCTTATGCTGGCCTACGAGACCTCCTTAGACTAACCGAATGCTACCATAGACACAAATTGCCGGTCTCAAGCTTTGAACTTGGACGGAGCATCCTTAGCAAAGCACACAAACGCATGCATTTCCCTCTGCCCATGCAGAACTTCACGAATGATGACAACGTTGAATTTTGACTCGGACATTATCCAAGTATACGTGTATATTAATAGTAGCTCCACAGCGAGGATTGATTGAGTATGTTCGGCTCATTGGGCGACGTGGCTGCCACCTCGAGATCAGATAGTCTATAGAGATAAAGTACTGGGTCAGGATAGTTTCAATGGAAGAGAAAGCTTATGAGGAGTTGTTGACACTCCGATCAAATCCTGCTATTTCTTATGGTTCAATCGCATGATATCGGCCCTCAATCCTCGCATTACCTGGGTGTGCACACCTCACAGCTGGCGATCCTTCTACGCTCTATTCCGATTACTAGCATTTCCAAGAGGAACATTGATATATCGGAGGACGACATTGTAATCCGTGCACCAGAATTTGGGAAATCGTAATGGCCACCAGAGCCATGGGGGACACAAGCGCGGTTTCTCTGCTTGTGTCATCTCTATTTCGTCTGTGTCGACGACAAAGGCTCGTTTCGTTTCGCGCCAGGTCGGCGCCAATATTGATGAGTGGTATTCGAACAAGCCACTCTCCTCGCTCGTCGACACAAGACATTAAGTCTTCAGTGGGAGCAAGCTGGGAATGTTTGGTGAATGCAAGACCCGACGTCTCCAGTGCCATCAGATTGACAGAGCATCAAGCTATATTACTCTAGCGACTAGGAAAGTGGGTCCACTTTCGCGTTTCTCTCTCTTGTTTGACTGGATCGTCGAAGGATTTTGAACTAGTAAAACAGGAACTCTCATCGAGATCAGTCATCTACGAGCCGTTTTAGAGGCACTGTTGTCGAATGAAACAACGTTGAGAATATTTGAAGGAGCACACGGTCCACTGTTGCTATAGCATTATTCTGGCACTCAGAGAGCTGAGACCACGGGTGAGCAGCAAGCGAATGTTTCGATCTTTCAGGAGGAAGAAGCGTACCGCTCTGATCGACAGCCACCAGGGAGATGCGGGTCGTAGCGTTGGCTACGCCTGAACGATGGAGCAAGAACGAGTCCGAATGACTGATCAGAAATTCGGTTGCGATCAAAACACGCTCTGTTTTCATGGTATCTGGGTTCTCCATACAGCGATCTATGACAGCTGTTTGCTTGACCGGTTTGGATTGCTATGTCCGGGAAAGTTTGCATTCTCATCCTGAGTCAGGTGAGCTGAGGACCATACAGCACGCAGCTTTCAATCCACATAGCATGACCGTCCTTGATCATGTGGCATCGTCAGCCACGTTCAAATGTATGCTTCCAATTTTCCAAACTAGTTGCGTATCATCCCTCAGCAGAAGCTTCGACCAATGCTGGCCGTGAAGTGAAGGTCTGGCCAGCATGTCGAGTTTTAATGCTTGGTAGCCTTATACATGCTTTCAACCAAGCCCTCTGACTGGCACTTTTGTGAAGCCAGCACATTTCAGGGGCTGTGTCTGCAACTTTGTCGGCGATAATAAGTTGGCTTAGTGTTTTTTGTAATTAAATTAGTTTTCGTGGATATGATAGGTTCTCACAACTGATGCCCAAGAACATACCTGCCTCGCAAAAGTCGCTAGGCACCAGTGAGTGCCAAGAGCCATGAGGCTATGCCAGTAATTTACAGCCTTGAGGCTGCAACCTACCTAGATGTTTCCTGTTGAAGGATCAGTTCTGACCAAAGCATTAGCAAGTACATTTCCTGCCATCATCGTGGTGGCAATTAAATTCGTTAAACCATGCCTGAGATTCGACGTTACGACACAGGCCAATCAACCTCTAGCACGACTAGTACTAGGAGGATCAGCCGGAGCTCCACGTCCTCATCCCAGCAATCAGTATCATCGGCATTGGCGCATCTGCCCACCCAGATCATAGCGGACCGATATTTAGACCCAGACAAAGTCAAGGACTACTTGGAAAGGAAGCATCCTGGACAGTACAAGGTTCAGGTATGAGTCGTGTCTTATATTCTTTCTGTGTCCGTCAACAAGTTTGACCATGAAGATAGATGAGACTAGGGAAATGGATAATTCAGGCACCTGAAGCTATCTCAGAAGTACGTTGTCATCCGCTATCTCCCACTCCCAAGCTACTGGACCTGTGTTAAACCCCTAATCCTAGGATGATTTGGACTCGCTCAGTGTGTAACTAACAGTCGGCTCATGAAATTGCTTTCACAGAAGGTTTGACGGCGCTGGGATGATTGAATGATCCAAATGATGACTGTGACGACTGTGACGATTTTGCAATTGATACTGTAAATTCCTTGTAGTTAATGATGTTTGCTTTGAGGCAGGAGAAGAATCTCTAAGAGAGAGAATCTGAATTTCACTCATTTGATAAACATGAGTTCCTTTACGGGTACATGTCAAGAGCTCTATCGATAATGAAGATCCTAGGGGCGGTTTATGGTGAGAGAACGCTCAACAAGATGGCAACACAGCCTTGCGGCAAACTTCCTCCTGAGGCTCAGCCTTGCCTGTTACGGCGGAGTACTGCTATTAGTTTTGGTGGTGTAAAAGCGGCGGAGAAACGCAGAGTAGTTGAAACACCCGTGTGCCAAGACCCATCGAATGCAGCGAATCATATGACGATCTTCGTATCACGTGCTTTGGCTAAGTAACGGTCCCCCAAATCAGGGCGGCCTGGCTACACTTCCAGGATCCGAGGTGGGCGATGATGCGTTCCAAGGATCCAAAGGATTGGCATTGAAATTCATGGTGAATTGGCCTCACAACTTGAAGGACTCTGCTCGTTCCAGAGCCTGCTACCACCAGAGGTTCAAGCACAATTTCTACCACCCTATAACCCAAGGTGCTGCTTAACGACGAGTCTGGCATCGTCACTCACATCGTCCTTCAGCCTTGTTAGGGCGCTATGAGGCACTACTAGAGCATTTCTTGTTTCAGCACGGGTTTCGGTCCAGTAAACAGGACACAGCCTCATCGATCACAGTACAGCAGTCTTATCGATCCCTTCATGTCAACCAGCGACAATCATGCGGCCATGGAAACTAACAAGCAAGCCGTTTCGTCGGAAATCACTCCCAACCTCATAGATCTGGAGCCTATAGACGTCCCCAGGTCGAATGAGAGCGAGGTGACCCCAGCAACTAAGAGCTCTGGCAAGGAGAAGGAAATATCCCCCGAACCACCACAACATGAGGAGGATAACGACAAAGACCTACAGCCTAATCATGTCTCACCGCCCAAGATACTTCCGTCGACCCCTCCTCCACCTGAACCTCCATCGCAGCGCGAGAAACCGTACCGTGATCCAACCCCCAAGACCCCTATCGTCTCTCGTCATCCCTCTGTTCGAGGAACTGAAGGACAAGAAGAACAAGAAGAACAAGAAGAATATAATGACAAAGGCCTTGCTTATAACCAGCAACAAGATGTTTCAGACCGGACGACCTATCGCAAACCTGAGGAGGAGAGAGATAATGACACCGAATCAGCCTCGGAAATCCAGAGCATTATGGAACAGTTTGCAGACGCTTCTATTGCTCCGTCTAAAGAAGAAATTATGTCCCCTAGACACGAGATGCCTGGTTCCATCTTGACCACGGGAGCAGGATTTCCGCCGAGGAGATCTAGCCTTGAGCACCTGAGATCACGAGATATGGATACTATAGCCACATCCCCTATTGCTACAACTGCTTCCAACGAGAAACCTCTGCCTTCACCTCCCCCTACATCTGTCGAAGACCAGACCGGCCCACTCAAATCCCCTCTTCGAGGGACGACCACATCTGCTCCCAATCACGCCCTTCCTCTCCCTGAACCGGAGCCTGAACTCCCCTTCGACTTTCACCGCTTTCTTGATCAGCTCCGGCATAAATCGGCCGATCCAGTGGCGAAGTTCCTCCGTTCATTTCTGACCGAGTTCAGCAAGAAGCAGTGGATGGTGCATGAGCAGGTCAAGATCATTGGTGACTTCCTGGCCTTCATAACCAATAAGATGGCTCTTTGTGATGTCTGGCGCGAGGTCTCAGACAATGAGTTTGATAATGCGAAAGAGGGTATGGAGAAGTTAGTCATGAACAGATTGTATTCGCAAACCTTTTCACCAGCCATTCAACCTCCACAGCAACCTCCGAGATCGCGTTCGAGAGGGAGGAGGAAAGAACAGCAGGAGAAGAATCAACCCCCGTGGAGGAAAGGCCAGCATCAGGAAGATGTCGAGAGAGACGAAATCCTGGCGCAAAAGATCCGGATATACAGCTGGGTTCGCGAAGAGCATCTTGACCTGGCCTCTGTGGGACCCAATGGTGAGCGCTTCTTGCGTCTCGCCCAACAGGAATTATTAAAGATCAAAGGCTACCGTGCCCCGAGGGACAAAGTGATTTGTGTCCTGAACTGCTGCAAGGTTATTTTCGGCTACCTGAAGAACGCAAAGAGCTCCGACACGTCAGCCGATTCATTTGTGCCTCTGTTGATCTTTGTGGTATTGCAGGCCAATCCAGAGAATTTAGTGTCGAACATTCAATACATACTACGATTCCGGAACCAGGACAAACTTGGAGGCGAGGCCGGGTACTACCTGTCGTCCCTATCAGGGGCAATACAGTTCATTGAAAGCCTGGATCGCACAACTCTGACAGTGTCAGACGAAGATTTCGAGCGCAATGTTGAAAGGGCCGTATCTGAGATCGCTGCGCAGAATCGTCAAGTCGAAGAGGCTGTGAGCCCGCGGGCATCATTCCAGGAGAAATCTACACTGGTGGAACCGGAGCTTACACCGAGAAATTCGATGGACGTGACTTCCACCAGTCCCATACGAAGAGATCCGCGAGGCATGGCAAGCGGCTCCGAGGGCGGTTCCGACGATAGTGTAGTGGGGTTATTACGGACGATCCAAAGACCGCTATCTACCATTGGGCGTATCTTCGCGGATCAGGAAACATCACAAGAAAGGCGACCTGCGTCAAGCCCAGCGCCTCCTCCAAACGCGGCGAGACTAAGTCCTGCAGTATTTCAGCCGCCACGTGACGGTGGCACCCCCTCTTATGACGCGCAAGAGGCAGCCGCAAGACAAGCCAGTGCTGAAGTCGCCGAAGCACGACGCATACAACGCGCTGAGCACAGGACTGTGGTTGAGACGTTGTGCGGCATGTTCCCCAATCTCGATAGAGAGGTGATTGACGATGTGGTACGCCAGAAAGAAGGACGGGTTGGGCTTGCTGTCGATGCATGCTTAGCTCTCACCGCTGGGGCTAGCTAAGCTGATGAGCAGTGGCTTAGGCACGCAGCATATTTGTCGGGGGAACGTCGGGTTATAGTTATAGTTATAGTTGTAACCTCACAACACCACAATAATGCGATCCATAAGGCAATAGATGTGCCCGTATCCTCAACTAGGAAGTGTTGGTACGCGCTAGCTGTCGTATGTAACCCCCCCTCGTAGTCCCGATTAGTTCTTGGGACATCCATCCAGATAACGCTATTACATGCCGAGCGCACTTCAATCGTGCAGAATGAACAGCAGGAAAGGCAGTTAGTTATCCGAACTGAGATGGAAATAGAGAGCGGATGGGGGACTCCAGTCCTAGGGGCCTCATTTTGGGGCCGAGCACCCAGCCAGCACAGCAATGGAGCAGCATCGTCACGGAGGGGGCCCCTTCAGCTCTGAATGAGAGCCAAGCACAGCGAAGAATAGGGAGAAACTTCAACCAATTCCTTTTGACAGCTCCCGTCGTCCCGCCTTACCTTTCTCCATCGAGTGGTTTTCAGTCGCGGCGAGGAAGTTGATGAACGGTGAGCGATGCTCGGTCAGTGCCGTGTGCATGGACAACCTAGCTTATTTAACTTGGAGCCTCGTCGAACAGCAGCTCAGGAAAGGGAAAGCAGCAATGTCACGTCGGACCCAGTGAACGGCTGTCCACCAAGGCGTAGACGAGTAACCAGGAGTCGCGCTCCAGATCGTCCATCAGTTCGACTAGCCTGGATGTAGCAGCCCAGATCTCCCTGTTTTCCCAAACCACATGTCCACCATTCACGACGGCTGGCATACACGCAGCGCGGTAGTCAGTAGTCAGTCGTCAGTGGGATCTCGTAGCCAGCACCCCGAGCCCGCCGAGCCTCGCCCAGTCTCCCACCCAGGATTGAATCCTCAGCTCAGCTCATCATCGGTCCTAGTGAAATCCAGGGCCCCAAATGTTCGATGTCCAACGCCCATGCAAGCAGAAAACGGCCTTCCAATTCCAACAAAGGAAAGAAAAAGGATAATCTTCCTGAAAAGAATCCCCGAGTTCTCCGACCACTCCAGCATTGAATCCTTACCTAGGATTTTCACTCACCTCAAGCGTTCGGTAATAGACTTTTCGCCGAGTCATCCCCCAATCATATTGCTATGGACAACCTTGTCTCGGTGAAGTCTGCTCTCGGAAATACCGGAGGGAGAAAGTAGTCACGGCACCCCCCATCATCCAGCAGCAAGCAGCAGCAGCAGCAGCAGCAGCAGCAACATCACACAAGAATCACCGAAAGGTGAATTCACGGAGATTCGGAAGTTCGGATTTTCCGGGCAAACTAATTCCAATTCCAATGTATTGGGGGCTAGGGGGGTCGGGCAGGGGGACGCAGTGGAAATGCCCGGATCAATCATGCTGCAGATGTCAGCCCAGCGCTTCGTGGGTGTGGAGCACGTGGCTCGTGGAGTGAGATTGGATCAGGGTGTGTGTATGTTGGTGCGATGAGCTCAGCGCCCGAGGGCAGAAGGGTTGGGAATGGACGAGAGGAAAGAAAAGGGAAAAAAAGAGAATCTGAAAAAGAACCAAGGGGTGGTGTTCTAGATGCATGCATTTCAGATCTCCTGACATCTAGGCTCGAGGTATGTATTTAGCCAGCAGCAGCCTGAATGGAAATGCTTTTCCGGGCTTGTTCTGGAGGCGAATGTTTATCGAATTTGGCCACGAGTCCACGACCTTACCAACCGTTGAGTGTCAAGAACCAAGACGGAAAGCTACAAGTTTATGAATTGCACAATTCAATGGACTGACTAGTCCGCCCATACTCACAGCATTAGTACTTGGTATTTAGGAGTGGTGGTATCGAAATCGTGGTTGGGGAGGTTCAGAATAAAAGAGACATCTTAGCATCCCGTCGACGTTGCCCAAATAGCATAGCGGTAGTTCCCACGATCCAACTACTGAATTCTGATTTCTCTAGCAGCCCCAAGCATCTGATCTTGATTGTCATTCGTGAACAATGTTGGAACCCAAAGGTGGTGGAGACCCCAGAACCCTCGCTCAGATCCTCGCGCGGCCTTGGACGGTGAACTTCCACATTCGGCCGGCTTTGACAAGGATGCAGGGGTCGTCGGATCCGACCCCCATGGGACCGGAAAAGGTCAAACCAGCAACGGGCCCGGAAAACGCGGTAGACGCGGTGAGGAAAGGAATTTCAGGGTGAGAAAGAAAGCCTTACGGTTCACGAGGGACACGGCACACTAGACACAAGCCGAAAAAAATGGTGGAACACGACTCGTGTCGTGTTGCTGATCGGAAAATTGCAATGCCAGCGCTGACTCTTTCTCGTGAGTTGTGCTGGTGATCTTTGATAGAAGCACAATGGAGTACGGAGTACGGAGTACTGCCTCGTCCAGCGAATATACTTGGTAGGACTAATATCAGCATACATCCTCACACGTATGATTCCTTGCTTGATGAGGTCAGCTCTGACCGCCTGACATTCCGTGTACATGACCAAGGCCTAGTTTGAATCGAGATGCAAAAGGAAAGAAAAGGGTTGATGAGAGCCTTTAGCAAACAAATTTAATGGGTTACGTTGTCGTATTCGGCAGTGCATGTAAGATGCTCTGTGTCGGCACTTATTGGAACAGACGTTGATCAAAGGGATGCCTTCCAAGTCAAAGCTACGAGTGCGACTTGAGGTGAGGCTGCCCTGCCAGGCTGTTATTACTTAGGTGCCGTATCCGGGACCCCAAGGCAAGGCAATCGGCATAGGGGGGCCCAGGTAGGTAGTCTGGGGTAAGATTGCATATTAATAGTTAGGTACGTAAAGGCACACGGCTGTACGAGCACAGCAACCTCCGTTCAATTTCATGCTCCCCTGCTAACATAGGGAACTAGTCAGTAGTTAGTAGTGATCCGGATGCAGCCTCTAAATCCTACCATTATTGTTGCTTGATATGTACATACAAGATACTCCGTACTCAGACTTCAACGTAGCCGTGGCACGGTTAGCATTGAAGCAACCAGGCCAACCTCCACCGCCACCCGGGCTTCCACCTGGACTTCCACCTGAACTCGCACCTCCACGGGCGATTGCATTGGTCATTCCACCGGGCTCGGAGTTCATCCACCGGAACCTCGGGCATTGTCCAGCGGCCCAGCCTTATTCGATCTCCAGAGTCCAAGCCGAGGAGGTTTCCCTCATGCACCTAGCCATTGGGTAGTGCAGATCCAAACGAACTAGCGAGGCGAAACGTGTATACCATATGGCAGTCAGCAATTGGGTATGTCGTCAGTCCAGAGATAGACGCACATGCACATGTTCTTATTTTTCATGGATTTGGATCTACCATAGAGCACGAGGATGATGTGACGGGGCTAGAGCGGCAGCACTGAGTCAGTGGGTAATTTGCTAACCGTGAAGAGGGATCACGTATCCCATTCGTCGTCAGATGCCGTCTAGATATGTAGCATGCAACAGGTAGTAGCAAATCGAGAAATTAATTAGCGTTACTAGCTTGGCAGACAGGTGGGAAAGCATATCACCCTGCATGGTCGAACTCAACAGAAATCAATGCGTGAGAGAAAGGAGGGAGAGTGGAGTGGAAGCCGATTCGAATGCAGAAGAGTTTTCATATTCTGTCATTATAGTAGTCATCTGCATCACGTATTGCGAAGCCAAGGGGCAGGGAATCCAAAGATTTTGACCTCGCAAACACCAGCTCAAGCCCTTTCAAGTCCAATCCTGTTTGTCAAACTCCATCAAGCCTTGTCACAAGCCAGGACCCCCCGGTCCAAAAGTTCGCCCAAATTTGGCTGAAATCCAAAGTAAAATCGTAGCTGCGCTCTCAAAACGTACTGTGTACCCTGAGCTCCATCACTCGTCGTCGTCATTCAGTTCTGTATAACCTGACGCCTCGTCCAAGTCGAAGAAGTCGTTCACGCTGATGGCGAACCCACGCGTGGACATCGTGGGCATATCATCCTTCTCGAGTTCTTCCTGCTTCACATCCTCCTCTTCGTCCTCCATCTGCGGCCCAGGACTTAAGCCTGAGGAATGCACGTCTGAATCCCTTCGGGCGTTGTTCATATTGTTGAAGTAACTAAATTCGGAGATCGTATTTTCGCAGTCGGGGGGGAACATCCTTTGTAGTAACCTCTGATTGAATTCTAGGCTGTTCTCGAGGCTGAAACCCATTTCCAATCCCTCCGATTTCCGCTTCATGTTCGTGGTTGATGCGCTCCGTGCCGGTGGTGGGGGCATGTTGTCGACCTGGCTGGGGCTCAGGAGGTCCTCCACAAGGTCCTTCTCGTGGTCAGTCAGGCGCAAGCCGTGTATCAGATACCCAAAGCGGCTATCCCGAAGCTGCTCGTAGATGCCTGGCCCAGGGGTGGGGCAGGAGTCCTGGTTGTCGGCGGTTGATGATGAGTTGTCGGTGATGAGTGAGGCGGGCGAGCACGATTCGTCTTCGTGTTCTTGGTGCATCATCGTCCTTCCGGGAGCTTCTTGCCGTTGGGGCCGGGCTTCTGGTTCAGGGCTGTTAGGTATCGAATATCGCGATCGGTCGTTGGGGTGGAGATGCTGGAGATAGTTCTTCAAGATCGATGGCTCGATAAAACTAGGCAGGAATGACTTGGGCGTTGCAGCAAGTTTTGAAGTGGCCGAGGGCGGTATCGACGATGTAGGTAATTTGACATCTGAGTTGGATCTCTTGATCATGCTTGGAACGGTCCCTGAAGAGGAAGTGGCTTTCCTGGACTGGGACGCAACTGATAGAGTGTGTCTTCTTTGGTTGGCTGGTGTGCCGGTTTTCACTCGAGTGTTAGGCTGCTGCTCCTGCTGCTTCTGTTGTTTCCCTCGTGCAAGTCCAGCATTCAAATCAAGTTTGCGCCTCTTGTTGGCTGGCTCTGGCCAGTTGTTACCTAGCGCCTCGAGCTCTTCGCGGGGAAATAGCAGGTCAATGTAAGACATGGTTAATGACGGGTCTCGAATATTGCCGAGAGCTATTTATTGCTGCTTAGGTCGCGAAGAATGTGTGCTGCTGTGGTTTGATGAGGCAACATATACAAAATGCTGGTGTGTATGCTACCATCTGATGTGGGAAGTCGCTGAGGCTGCCCAGGGGGGACGGGAAAATCAAATGGAGGGACTGGGGAATGTTTATATGAATCATGCAAGAATATACAATCAGACATAAGGCCACTAGCGAGCTTTGGGAACTCATCGCAAGGTCATAATTACATTATTGCATGGCATATGCTTCTAATTACTTTTACGGCCGTGCAATGTCAGACACTGACTAGCAACTAAGAAAAGTTACGATGCAGTTGCGTTCGGCCCGAGTCGGAAAAGGCAAGGAAATCGGAGCCTACCCATGCTGATTGAAACGCGATCGAGATGTTTAGGGGCATCGTATAGCGTAGAGATGGTCGCAGTCCAGGGCCAGGGTGAGGTGCTGCTGGGCATCCCACCAATTCTCCAAGGAGGGCCTCGTGTTTGGAGGGCCCTGAGGGGCCCCGAGGGGCCCTCACGTCAGAGTTCCTGAACCGACAGCAAATGCCAGCGCAAGCCACAATGTTAGCGAGACTAGGCTGACGAATAATGTGGGACGAGCTGGACTGTGGGAACGGCATGGATGGCGGAGATGCTTCGGGGCCAGACCACCTTTTTCGTTCATGGAGTCTCCGGAAAGCCCCGTAAAGTCTACCCATCCCCGTGTCTTGAGTTCTTGAATGACTTGTAAGGTTTCAACTTGCACACCCCAAGCGAGACCACGGCCTGCCAGGCTGTGGTCGAGCGTTAAAGGTCACCTTTTGTGGCGGAGATCACTCCCATGGCACTTCATGCTTTCGTATTCCCCTGTCCCCCAAGCAGTCTTAGGCGAAGAATGAGTGGCCTGCCAATTCCACGGCCAGAAGGAATGGAACCTTCTATGCTTGCTGCTCAGATGGCATGACGGTGTGCTGCAGCAGGGAAGAAGGTGTGCGCATCCAGAACGGGCTTCAGGTTTCTGATTCTTGCGTCAATGCAACGACCTTGATTCGACGGATGCCAGGTTCAGGCTAGGACTAGCCAGCAGCTTTGGAGGGTGGACACCACACCTACTGAGCACTGCTAAAACATCTCCGTCGGCGTTGTGGGTGAAAAGTTTTTTCTCTGGCCGGACCCCAATCATGTGACCGGCAACTCTGGACGAATTGCTCGCACGAGTAGCCACGCTTACCAGTAGTCGCCGACCTGGGAGGGAGAGTGTGACGGCTAGGAAGCAAGTTGAGTGAGTGTCCCGTGGGTGGAAGCCTGAGAGGACCTCCATCGGCTCCGAGGGAGGTTCTCCACGGGACCATTTCCCATGGACGCCGTGAGTCGCCAATCTCGGGCTAGTGGCACATTAGATATACATACTCGTAGCCTCCATGCCCATTCGTTCATCCCTCGGAGAGTACTCCGTACGAAGTAGTGCAGAGTCCCCAGTGGCAGGGCTTCGAGTAGAGTACACGCAAACGTACGCCAGAGGGAGGAAGAGGTACATAAGTCTGTGAGGGACTGATCGAGAGACAGTCAGGTTGGCCCAGTCAATCGCCCGTCTTGGACGATTATTTGGGCATGATCCATTTAGATACCCAACTAATGACTTATTTTAACACGCGGTGGTGAATTCCATCTATGATATACCCCTCCACGGAGGCATCTTCAATCATGGGGAGCTAAGGCTGCGAGGCTGAGATAGTCCCTCCTACGCCCCTGCTTCAGGGCTGCATGCATAGGCTTAGGTGAGTAGCCCCTCATGGCGATCGATCAGTCCTCGAGCCCAAATCATTAGGTTGTGAAGCTGCCTGTGGCTTGTAGCGGCTGGCTGCTTACTCATCTGGACGAGGACGGCAAATACAATAGTTCCTTTCATAGTAGGAGAAGTTTCTCATCCATCATGGCCACAAACTGACATTTGACCGGCAAAAGATCGGATATCTGGAGGGGCATGGATGGAAAGGCTGAGGCGGGATCCTGTCAGAAATTAGCGCTCCACCTGTATTCTGACACTCCCTCCATCGTGGGACTGCTTGTCCGTCATTGCTTACAAGATTGATGCTTTCAACTACAAGCATAGTACTGAATGATGATGTACGCCCAACTTAAGCTATCCCACGAGCCCTCAAAGCACCAGGTCGGCGTCAATTAGACCTCAGGGGATACTTTCAACTCCCCGCACTTTGCTCAATAACGTCGCCTCGTTGATCGAGGGCAGGGACCAGTCTAAGAGAGAGTAGCAGACTTACACCAGGTGGAATCCTTGACCGCCCAACACAGGGCCAAGGCAGGCCGTCAAGTGCCCGTACTCCCACGTCTTCTCTCTCTTTTCCCATCTAGCTCTCTCCTCTGTGACTTAAGACAGTCTGCTACCCTACCTAGGAGTGGGCGAGAGCAAGGGCTAAGATAAGTGGTTTTGTCAGAAACCCGCATATCTCGCAATCCCATCACATAGCCTTACAGGCCCAGGTTGGCGCCGACTTTTCCCTTTTCCTATCTCGATATCCTAGGACCTTCGCCCGTATCTCATCCTCCGTGAAATTATGGGCCGGGCGGTAAACCCGGAGGACGACAACTGGTTCGGGATCCAGGATCCTCGCAAGAGGAAGCAGATCCAGGACCGGCTCGCTCAAAGAGCTCGAAGTGAGTGTCGTGTTTCCCGCTTGAAATGATAGGCAACTACACTTTTGTACTCCCACATTCTCCCCCCTCCCCCCTCCCGGGCCCCCTTTTCCCTTCTACCTGTCCATTCTTACAAATTGTCATCCAGGGAGGCGTCTGGCCGAGTCCAAGAAATGTGCTCCTCCTCCGTCTGCAGTGTCCACCACGGACTCTGATACAGGCGATTGCAGCAGCGCGGCCAGTGGTAGAGGAAGAGCCGGCCTGGCCAGCAGCCGGTGTGAGCGAGGCTCTCCATGTCCGTCGCCGCGACTCCCACGCACCCCTCCCGGGGGAGTATACTACCAGGTGCAAGTGCCGACCAGCAATCCAGATCGCTCGTTTATGAGCCAATTGCCGGGGTCAGTCTACGCGGCGCTCTTCAACAACGGTTCGATGATGGGCCTCGCCTGCTCTGCCACCGTCCCCGACACGTCTCGCGAGTTCGGCCCTGAGATCCCGGACTCGCTGCATCCGACGAAACTGCAGCTCACCACCATCCACCCGCTGTGGATCGACCGCTTCCCATTCCCCAAGATGCGAGACAACATGATCACGCTGCTGGGCATCATCAACGAGGAAGAATTCCTCCAGGACCTGTTCTGCCTGACGAGTTTTACCCTCGAGCCCGGCGCGGAGCCCTGGGATCCTGCGGCGTGGAAGATCGGCAAGGAGTTCTCGGAGAAGTGGGGGTATTTGTTTTATTGACGTGCTACATATGTATGCTCGGCCACACGCTCTGCTATACAGTCGAGCGATTCAAACCCCTTCCTTGCAACCGTGCCTCCCCCGTCAGGATACCACAATCGCATCCATAATCGCGGCTCCCAGCTCGACTGGACGACTGACATTGGGACAATGGTCACTCTCCGGCAGGCGGACAACATCCACTTTCCGACCCGACTCCCTCTCAATGGTCTCGATGACCTTGGTCTGAAAATCAGGCGGGACGACGACGTCCTTCTCACACAAGACCAACGAGACCGGGACGTGTTCATAAGCAGCAAACGTCAGTTCTCCGGCGAAGCTGACGGCCGAATGGCGCGTCATCTTCTTGACGAGTTCGACGCCCTGTTCGAGCGGCAGGTTCGCGAACGTGAGGTTCGCGCTGCCTTCGGCATCTGCATGGCGCATGAACTCTCCCTGGTACCCCTGGGCAACATTCCATTGTTAGATACGACAAGGAAGCGCGCCCGAACGCGACCTTTCGGAGACCTATCGGGGAAATGAATGACGAAGCCCCACACTCACTTCGACTTGAATGAAGCTCGGCACCAGGCCGCCCATCAGCGACTTCAACGAGCCGCCTTCACTGCGCACCACAGAAGTGACATAGACAAGCCTGACCACGCTGGTGGACCCGTGGTTCGCAGCCGCAAGCTCACAGCCTCGAGCCAAGGTGAGAATGGAGTAAGCGATGGATGATGTTGACCGAGTCAACCCTTGCTCGTACTCTCGCCAATGCCGAAACCCGCGTTCAATAGCACAGTTCTGAGACTGTATGTATGTATACATATATATGTATGTAAAACGAACCCCACCAAGAGGAATGTTCAATTTAAATCCCCCAAAAAGACAATTCAGGGAGAAGAAGGGGAAGAGGAGGAGGAGGACTCCGAAGGAGCCTTGAACTTTACGCATTGCCCATACATAGACTTTGACTAATACTATATAATCACCAGAAACAAACCGATCGAGTCCCGCTATTAGGTGGGGCGGAAATTTCAAATCAGTGATCACAGAATCAGTATCAGAATAATATATTACGGAAGTGGTTATAGTTTGGCGCGTGGAAGTCAGAAGGGGTGTACCACGCTAGTATCTCCGTGCTGGCTGCTTTTGCCAAATGCTCGGCTGACTCCTCCTCCCCAGAGGTCAGATCTAGATTCTGATTCTGAATCAAGTCTACAGGGCTAACAGGACCACCGGGCCTGACAGTCTTTACTGAAGGAAAGACTACTAGTGGGGGGACCTGGGATGGAAAGGAGCGAGTCATGCATGCATGCTCCCTAATCATATTTGATAATGCGAGAAAAATAGGGCGGGTGAATCAATTATCTGCCGAAGCAAAGAAAACGTTGAAGTGATGCCTTTCTCGGCAGTGGTGTTTATTTCGAAGAATACCCAGTTCCTCCAGTGCCCTTTCAGGCCCTTCATCGTTTTGCACCGGCAAAATGCATTTGTTCTATATGTATTCCTGACCCTCGTTCCTCTAATACCAGCAATAGCAATAGCAGACGCCCAGCATCTGCTTTGTTTGCTCCGAGCTCCACTGCACTGCAGAATTCCCAAAAGTCCAACACACCAAGCTTGAATGGAGTCCAACAAAAACAGGCCGTGGGTTCGTATCATAATCAATTGAAGAAATGGATAAGTTGTGTGCATGGAGGTCCAGAGCCTCCGCCCCATCTATCATTCATCATGCTGCGTGATTTGCGTGATTCGTGGTTCAACGTGCTCGTACTCCTGTGCGCTGCATTCCCAACTGGACTAGAGCGAGACTCTCTTCCGACTTCAGAAAAAGAATGCTTAGTTCCACCGGTCATCTGTGTTCGTGCCCCGTCTTGCGGTGGTTCTTCGAGCTGAACTCGCAACTGTGACCTCAACTCTCCCTTGGTTCTGACCATCACTGTTCCCAGTTCCATTTACAGGCCTCCCTGTCCCGATGCCTCCACGACTCTGACTTATGCTGCTTGAATGTCCATGTGCACGCCTCTCCTCCCGCCGTGCTCGACTTTCACCCAATGGGGTCAGCGAGATAGGAGTGCTCCCACCGCTGCTATGGCCACCGTACTGTGACCTTGAGTCCTTCTCACTGGACCCTGAGCCTCGAGCGGAACCGAGCATGCTCTCGCGTGTACTCTGCCGCGAAAGTCGATGCTGACTTACCACTGAAGCTGTTGACTGACGGGGTAGGCGGGGTTTAACTCCTGCCTCGGGAATTGCTGCACCAGCAGTCTGTGCTCGAGTAAGGCTTGGCATAGCGAAAGCAGGCGAACTGTCTTGTCTGTATGCTGACCCTTCACGGCTAGCAGGGCGCATGACGCTGGAGCCATTGACATAGATTCCATTTCGTTGTCTTCGGGGAGTTTGTGCCACAGGAGCGTCGTGCATATTGATAGAAGCACGTTCAGACCGGCCAAGTTGAGGCGATGTAGGCATGCTCATTTGGCGCTCCAGCAGGTGTGGAGGCGTGGTAGAGCTAGTTCGCCGCTGAAAATGAGGATGTTTTCTTCTAGCCCCAGTAGCGGCCGTGACTCCGCTCTGACCACTTTTGATGCTAGAGTTATCTGTCTCCTGGAACGAGCGGATGAGCTCGCCTGCCATGCTACGCACAAGGACTGCCGAGTCAGAGAAAGACAGCTCGCGTATAACGTCATAGAGACCGTATTGGTCCAGAAGGAAGCCTCCTTCTTCAGTCGCGTCGCAGATGCTGCCGATGATACGAAGCAGGTTGAGACGAATGGCAGGTTTATTGTGAGTCAACTTCTGACCCAAAGTCTCAAATAGATGGCCACTTCTTGCCATAGACGCAGCAAGTGGTGGTGACAGCCGGAGCAATTTCTGGAGTGGCTCCAACAGATTCTCGAATGAGGTGGATTTGCTGCTTGTAAGCGCAGCTACGATGGCAGAGGTAAAGTTTTGGTTCTCAAGGAGATGGTCCTCGACTCTAGCAGTTTCCTCCTGTAACCATGTGAATATCGCGTCCAATGCTGTGACTTGCCAATAGGGATCGGAAAGCAGAGAGACGTAGAAAGGAAGGCCTTTATTCTGCCACAACTCCCGCCTGGCCGCTCTTGTTGAATGTGCCATATCACACAGAATCGGTAATGCAAATTCTTTGACTGGAGTCTTCTCTTGTTTCACGATTTTGATCAGGATGGGAATGAGGCCAACAAGAGCAGCATCTTCCTGCCTTCGTTTGGACAATCTACAGAGATTGTAGATTGTGTTCAAGATCTGATTTGACATCTCCCTAAAATGTGATTGGTTCATGTTGTTACTGAGAAGTTCGGATAACACATCGATGGCATTCGAATTGTGTAGCGCGTCCAATGTTGTGGAGAGCATTGAAAGATTTTTGATAAATTTGAGCATTGTCACCTGGTGTGCGGGTGCCATCCTCTTGAGATTTTTGAGGACTCGATGAAGCACAGTCCTCTCCGCCACGAGTTCTTTGACATAATTTTCAGCTTGCGAGAATACGAAGAAAATACTGGCAATGCGGCCTTCGCAGAGATCAGCAAGTTCCTTTTGGTCGCCAGAATCCGCAGGTTCCAACAACACTCGATTCAACACGAGCGAAAGGGGCTCCAACACCGAATTGCGAGATAAGATTCTGCAGAAGTCATTTTTGGGGGTTGAACCTTGCAGCTCAAAGACACTCCAGATGCCGTTGACCCCAATCAAAACCAGCTCACGGTCGTCGTCATAATCGTCTTCCAAGAAGTCCACCAACACTGTAAGACCTCCTGCACTGACAAACATCTGCAGGATCAGTGTCGATGTTTGGTACATTTGCCGGACAAATGCAGCAGCTTCTAAGCGAATTTCTCTTGGAAACTTTTTCGAGGCGAATTTATTGATTTTGGGAATTCCGCCAACAAAGCACACATTCTCCTGCACCTCCTCATCGTTGAATATAATTGCATTTACAATCTTAAGCAGATTGAGCACGACGTCGAGCCGCATGCAGTCTTCCAAAATCTCTAGGATGGGGAGGACGCCATGGGCGCTGACGATGACATTTTTGGTTTCTGGAAAGATTTCAAAAAAGTTCATGAGGTCTTCTGATATCTGTAGCAACGCATCATCATCCTGTAGGACTTTGAGTTGTCCGACCAAGGCTTCAACGTCCGTTCTCAGACGGGCATGCTTGTCACGAGCGATGTTCGATTCAAGATCTGGTTCGGGTAGACCCTCTTCGAGCTGAGCGAAGGGGTCGTCCTCATCTTCACCATCTGGAAGCCATGAAAGATTGGATATTTTGGACAATATTAACTCTGAAGTATCCTCGTCGTCGGGCTTTTCGAATACTTTTGCTGTCTGAGCGAAGACGTCAGAGAAGTCTTCGTCTTCCTCATTCTCAGCAAATCGTTGGATCTCGATAGAAGATCTCGTTCTCCGCATCGATAACTTGTTCTTTGGTGCAGGGTTCCTTCGTAAACTCCCTCCAGCCTTGGGCGGCCGCATGCTTTGCATCAGATCTGTGACGCTTGGGGACTGTAGAATCTTGGAAGGGCCTTCCCTATCTACCCGCATGAGTCCAAGTTTGGTATCGAGGGCCACCTCATTTCCCTTGATGATGTCGGAGTAGTCTTCAATGGAGCTTTCTCGATATAGTCTGGTGGGAGGCGGTCCAGGTGCGGCTTTGGGCTGAGGGGGTTTGCTTTTTGACAGATTTGTGGTTTGACGTGCTGAAGGCAGTGATGCTTTACGTGGCGTCGGTGACGGAGACGCCTTCGTTCTTGACTTTGGAGGAGCTTCGGACTTGTGACGGGAGTGTCCTTTTTCAGGCTTTTTGGCAGGGGCTAAGCGAACTGTTTTTAATGTATCAGAATTGACGGAAGCCGTGGCTTTCAAGGTAGAGTCCCTATCATCAGCGTTCTCGTTTTCTTTCCCAGCGGCAGGATCCATCTCAGCATATGATCTTAACCTTTCGGAAGATAGCATGCCGCCAAAAGCGTTTTGAGGTCGCAGAGGAGGTTGGTCCAAAGTACCCGGGGATATTGAGGTAGCAAAATCATCATCCCAGACATCGTCACCTTCGACGGAGCGAAATCGTGCAGTATCGGTATTGAGTGAAGGGATTGGTGACCTGACGTGGGTTTTGAGGTTGTGGAGGTCCTTCGAAGCGTGAGCTGGGCTGGAGACAGAAGTTCTGGAATTCTTCCTTATGGTGTTGCCATTTGGTGAATCCTTCAAAGCTTCGTTCCACTCCTGGACACTCTTGACCGCCTCGGTATATTCTGTGGCATTCTTTGGAGCAACGGAATCAGTCCGTCTAGCGTTCGCGATCCAGGGGTGCTTTAGTAGCTTCCTCGCAGAGACTCGTAAATTTCGGTCCTTCTGAAAACACTGCATTAGAAAATCGAGGACGGCGGGTGATGCACCCTGTGGTAGTGGAGGGTGGTCGTCGTTGACGATTCGAAACAAGGCAGGCATTGGTTGAAGTGTATGATAGGGCGGTTTGCCTTCGAGCAATTCGATGACAGTACAGCCAAGACTCCATATGTCGGAAGCAGTGGTTGCCCCAGTTAACTCTATCACTTCCGGAGCCATCCAATATGGAGTTCCTACGACGCTCGACTCTGTTAGACCCGTGGTTCTGCTGGCGACGCCGAAATCTGCTAATTTGACCAACCCCTGCTTGGTCGTGAGGATATTGGCGCCTTTGATGTCACGATGAATGACACCTTGCTCATGGAGGTATACAAGGCCTTGAAGAACTTGTGACATGTATAGAGCAACCAAGTTCTCCGGAAATCTGCCAAAATTCTTGGAAATAGAATGAAGAGAACCATTCTCACAGTACTCAAGGACGATGTTCAAGGTGTCGGGGGTCTTGACAAAACCGTTATACTTGACAATGTTGGGGTGATCAAGGTTCTTGAGCAGGTCGATCTCAAGCATTATGACCCTCAGTTCGCTTTTGGGAAGATCAGCCAGCTTGATCTGTTTAACGGCAACGGTCTCACCGGTTCCCCAGTTCAGGGCACGATAGACAGAACCAAATGCACCTTTGCCAAGGCAATCGCCCAGTTGATAGTCCTTCAATTCAGCGACATCTTGGGCCTTTGTCTTGTCGTCTTTCTTGGTCGGGCTCGAAGGGGTTTTGGATGAAGGCCGGGTTCTAGGAGGCATGGCCTCGGTAGGTCTAGCACTGGGGATCTCATCTGGAGGATCGGTGGTGCGAGCAGGCATGGTGGAGGGATTGAAAGGGTGTGGATGTGTTAGCGAACGGCGGTGAAGAGGATGTTGTTCATTTTCTGTGCAGTTCAAGCTATCTGCGATCTATGTGACAGTGGCAGCGAGTGATTGGTGGATTGATCCAAAGAGCAGAGACAGTATGCCGTAGGATAGGCGTGGATGATTGGAATTGTTCCTGCGGCATCAATGGTGGGATTGGCGAGTTGACGCAGCTGCCATTCGCTTGGACTGATCAGATGGAGTGGTGCCCAGCGTAGGCTGTACTGTTTGTTGATCAGCTGCACCTGGTATAGGTATCTAGCGAGGGTCAGTGTCTGGTGGGCTGTAGATCAACTCTACCAGTGCTAGTGGCAGTAATGCGTAATGATTGAGGCCCAGGCACAAGCACGAGATTGGCTTGGCTAAGATGCAAGATGCAAGATTCAAAGTGGATTGATGTGTGAGACGAGCGAGGGTGCGGATGCAGGCGCAGGTGCAGATGTGGAGGAGTTGATTTTGCTTAAACTGCGGAACCTGAATCCAAGCGACGCTGGTGATGCATTTGAGTTTGACGCGTCTCCGGGAGTTCTCACTCGAGTAATAATAGCACGCGACTCTCCTCCGCGTCTTGCTCCTCGACAAGCTATCACTCTAGTTCCTCTCGTACAAATCAAATCAGATGAAGAATGAGTAAGAAGGGCAACAGAAGCACATCGTCTTTGTTTACTCTAGATATAACTAATTGGTACATTGAGAGGGGCGGTTTTCCAAGTAGCGGCCCTGAGGCACCAACAGCCGGTTGCCATGTGGCGCCCGTCTGGCTACTGTCATCTCCCCCGCCATCCAAAGTCAAGCTCATCACCCACTAACGACTGGCGCCCATTGACACCAGCACGGACTCTTCAGGTCCAGATAGGTATCCTGAGGTACTCCGTGCTTCAGTCTAACCAAACAGACGGTCCATAATGCTATACTTGGCCACAATTGGGTTTCTCACAGCACCTAAGTTCATGTCGAAAAAGAACTTGGCAGCGTATCGTAGCGTGAAGCTCAACACTGCTCCCACCCATGCATATCCGATTGCTCTTGTTTTCCCTATCATTCATTTATCAGCAGCGATTATCTCATTGAGCAGGGCACGACTTTTCTCTTACAGCTCTCTTTCACACCGGCCTTCTTCCCTAGGTAAATTGCAAAATCCTCAATTGTGATGGCAATCGGCTGAGACATGAAAAATATAAACTGATACTTGACGCTAGGTGTATAAGCTATGTTGAGAGATCCTATATGGTGGACCAAGGCAGAAATGAGAAAGCCGTTGTAGAGTTGCAGATAGCGTGAGACCAGGGTCCCTTTCTTCACTCTAAGAGCTCTCAGCAACAAGGAATTGTAGGTCTCGAAATACCGGCGGAGAAACTGGTGCCTAAAGGAACATCAGACTCGATGAAATATTCTGTCATTTACCTTATTAGGACTCACCAACAGGTTCCCCAGATGTTGCGCATGGTGTACCCCTTCTTGATAAAGGAGCCATACATCGGTGGCCAGGATTGGGGACGGTAGAGACCCAGTCCGACAGCTATCGTGGCTGCTAGATAATAGCCCATACCCATGGAGAACCCACTGTGGAATCCTCTATACCAGCCAAAGGCTATTTGGGTTGAGACGGGGAGGGAAAAGAAGTCGGGGACTTCGCTTCCCCCACCAAAAGCGGTCCTACGAAGATGCCACTCGTGGATGTCCACATAAAGAAAAGCCACCGAAGCTCTAAGTAGCTGTTCCAGAACGAAGTTTCTGGAATATCATTTGTGAGAATGCGAAAGTAATTCTTCGCCTGGCGGACTCACCTTCGAGAGACATTCTCAGGGACAGGGTCTACGTTCTTCACACACCAGTTCCAGCCGATGCCTCTAGTGGTGGTGTACAGATCCAGATTCCATTTGAACTTCTGCCAGAGGGTCATTTCCTCGATCTCCTTGGTGGTTTCCGTGGTTCCATCCGGGTGGATGCGGTATAGTTCCTGTTCGGGAATTCTCAAAACAGAGAAGTCGACATACTTGAGCAGTGCCAGGCAGACGTTCACTGCATTCAAATAGTCCTGATCAGATCGACCAGTGGTATGCTGCCTAAGGTTATATGCGATATATAGGAGAGGTGGTAGAGCGATCACATTCCGAAACTGGCCTTGTGGAAGGAGTAAGGTGGCAACCCCGATCAAATTGGCACCGCCAACAGACTGTTCTCCGAGTTGGAACGGTCGATCAGATGATGGGAACCATTTCGGATCCATTGGGATCACGATCAAGGAGGAATAAAATGATGCAAAGCAAAGAAAGTCGCATCAGGCGGTGGACGAGGTCGTGAGTACGGAGTAGTAGTCGTCCTCAGGAGGCCCTGAGTTGTGCTTAGCATTTCGGCAGGTTGCTTGTTCGTATACGGATACGAGATATCAAAACGAGCTGACTAGGCAGAAACAACCCAAGAGCCAGTAGCCGTCTCACGTAGGATAACATGAGCGACAAGGTGGGTTTGTGTTTGTTCTCATCAGTGGGTGAGGGTGACAGTGAGAACGGCTCGTTCAGAGGTGAGGTGCCTCCTCGCAAAATGCAAGAGTCAACATCGTTATCATGAGAGTCCATCTCATCAGTCCATTTGTTTGGTGCTTTGGTGCTTTTGTCCTCCGTACCAAGATTTGGAGGAGAGGTGAGTGTGGCAGAGCCAAGCCTTGCCAAGACGATCCATGCGAGTCACTCCGTGCCAACTGGTGGGCAACGGCTGGCGGCTATTCTTCAATGCCTAGTGAGTTAAGGGGACTAGGGGCCGACCAGGGGGCTCCCTCAGGCCAATAGTGGTTAGCCCTTTACCTGGGAAGTTTTAACTGGGGGGGCTTGTGGCAGGCTGCTAGGCTAGGGCTAAGGCTACTTAGGCTACCCTTCCAGCCTCAGTGTGGCAGTGGCTGAGTGGGTGCAATAATCCGCCAATCCATCCGCTTTGCTGTTTGCTCTGGCAGTGGGCTGGGCGTGCTGGGTGCCTCTTCCTGGGTGCCAGGTGGTGGTCCCCTCTCCTCGCCTTCCCCAGTCGCCCAGTCGCCCAGTCGCCACTCGCAAATCCGTCTCCAGTTGTTTTTTCGCTCGCCGCCTCAACCTCACTCACCTGCGAGTTGCGACTATTTGTAGCAGTCCTCATCATCACAACAACTCCTCTACAAGCCACCATTCAACCTCTCCACTCATCCTTTGCTTTCGTTTTTTGTACGCATAATCCTTCTTTCTTGTCGCGTCTGTTGAATCTCCTCTCTTGGACCCTTTTAGCCCACCGGCCCTCGATTACCGACCGCGACACCATGGGTTTGCCGTAAGTTTGCTCTGTACCCCCCTCCTTCGCAGCTTGCCGCGCCTGCGCCTGAGAGGCCCCAGCATCAGCCTTTCAATGAGATTTTATCACCAAACCCGCATTGACTAACAGCATTTGCATCTAGTATGTTCCGAGAACCCGATGAGATTGCTGCAGAGCAAGCCGCCGCCAAACTCGACCAGATTGCCGCTACAAGGCGCTCTTCCATCCGACGCGAATCGACCGTACGGCCCCATCGACAATCACCCCCCGAACGAGATTCAGCCAGTCGCCGTAGCCAACGAGAACAAAATATTCACCGTTTCAGAGCCTTGATGTCCCACCGAGATGTTCATGTTGACCTAGATGCTCACGATCCCATTGACGACCGAGTAAGCACCGAGACTCAGCTCGAATATCTGCGACGGGAACGCCTCGAACGCATGAGAAATCATGTCCATCCTGACCGTTTCGATCCCGACTTTGTTGAGATGATGACCCGGATACGGGGTCATATTGATTATAGCCCTTCCAATGATACCAGTCGGGACCTAACTCCCGAGGCCTCTAGTCCCCGTGTGCTGGATACTGTTTCTCAGAACCTTCCTCGCCCATCTCGCGAGTCTGGCTTGAGGTTTGAGGTCGCCGCTTCTTCGCATTCCGAATCCGAACAGCCCCGCCGATCACGATTCTACTACTCTTCAAGGCCCACTGCCCGTCGAGACTTCATTGATAGATCTCCTCACAGAAGTAGGTCCCCATACATGGTCTCAGTTCAGAGAGTGAGCGTGAATGATGGTGCAGATGAGGTGGGATCCGAATCTGCAAGTTTCACACCTGGTTTCGCTCCCGCTCATGGCCCCTTTCACGCCCACGCACAACCTGTGGACGATCGATTTTCCAGGACTCCGGAGGTCAACGCACTTCCCAGTATGCCAGCCTCACCCAGCCCAGATACGCCGATACCGGATATGATGCAACAACCACCATATCCTCCTCTGCGTCGTGTCAGTCACCTATCCCCACGGCCATCTGGAACTCCTCGTGCTAGAGTGGATGGCCTGGGCGATCGAATTCGGAGCCCTAGCCCTGTCTCCGATGCGGTTGATGAAGAGAACTGGGCCAATCTCTTGACAACCATCCAACCAGGAAGATCGAGCAATGCAACCTCATTCATGTCTTCCAGGTCAGATTCGCAATCCGACTCGAACAGGTCGTCACAAGCAGCCACTACAGCCACAAGTTTTGGAGAAATCGGAGGCGATGACTCTTGTGATTTAGATCTTCCCTTTGGAATTACTGAAGACGACGTCCGCGACATCCGAGCACGCCACGGAAGACTTCGACCACGAGACCCCTTCCGGTTGGCAATGGAGCGACTGCACCAGCACGTGAACAGAGATTCACAAATGCACGAATTGACCCTTTTTTCTAATATTCTTATCAGAATGCAAAGAAGGGAAGAAATCACTGATGATATGTGGGCTGAGGTTGGCTTATCGCCAGATGTTGTGAGAGGCAGTGCCTGATGGAATGATGTTTACCAAGCAGAAAAACACAGCTTCTTGGGTTAGAAATGGTCCACTTGGAAATGGGAATCACTATTTCGGGTGGAATTATGCGAGCTATGGGTAGAACCACTCAATTGAATATTGAGCATCTACTGTGGATGGAAAACTTGTCGATCTGGCTGGCCGAAGGAATCTTCTACAAGGTAGTTGGGACCACTCCTGCATTATCCCACGGTCGAAGATCTTTGGGCGGTTCTGATCTACCGAACCAAAGTACGCCTGGTTGCTGCACAAACCAAGCTGCTTCGGTTTGCAACATCTCGTCTCTCTAGCATTCGGGAACCGCGGCGCCGAGCCTTTGGCTATGAACTGCCCTCTAGAAATAGGAATCGTTCCTTTCCCACGAATGATTGTGGGGGTTCACGATCAAGTTTCAACGGTATGGTCAAAATGGAGGTCTTTGGAAGTGGTTCTTTAAGCCGAAATCCGATCTTGACTGAGCTCAGGCTCAGAAACGGGGTGAGCAGAATAACTGTTATGTCCAAACATGAAACAGCACCGTTTAAAGCATCGCCACTGTATGCAATCTGAGCTAGCTTATGCTGTGAGACTCAATAAGGCGTGGGAGCACGCTGAAGGTATTGATACTGTTCGATTCTATGTATGTATGTTAGGCATGTGTGGCTGAAATCCCTCCTGGATGGCAGGACCCCATCACAAGGAGGGTTCAGCGAGGACTTGGAAATTGGACAGCAGGGGAAGAAGGTGCATTTGGATGCATCCATGCCGCACCGACCCTCTCGCTGTGTATTTCTTTGTTTGTTTGTCCCTATCTGTCTGTCCGTCTGCTTTTTACGGCTAAGGGGGAAAAGCTTCGAAGGTACTTCCGTACCCACTACGAATAATTCAATACTACTACTTCTACACGATAAATGCATTGGGGGACAATCGAATGAAAAAGGGCGAATGGGTCAACAATTATCAATGGTCGGGCTTTTTCTTAGGCATCGTGCTAACTCGTTAGTCCCAATGGCACTTTGGTGCTCGCGGCTCTCGAGCACGAAAAATAATGAAACCAAGCATCTTCTTCCAGGACCTCGAGTCTCCCTTTCCCTCACATCATTCTCAACCCCCTGTTCACTGTTCAGTGACCAGTCACGCTTGGTGATTGACCCGTTCCCGTTCCCGTTCTTGACAAGGAATAATATAATTACCATAAAACCGAAAAGAATCTCACATGCCCACGCCATCAGCCGCCAACGCGGCTATGCTGTCCATCCGCAGCATGCGCTGTTTCCTGAACGAGTCCTCGTCGACATCGTAGCCGTCGTCATCGGCCGTCACCTTGCGCTCCAACTCGTCCTGCACAATCAGGAGGTCCTGGCTGACCCACGACTCGTCCTCGACACTGGGCACGACCTCGTGGACATGCAAGCGGGCATCCAGTACGTGGCGGGCGTTGCGCATGTCGCTTTCCTTGGTGCGGGCGAGGCTCTCGTCGAAGGACGGGGAAATGCCGGCGGCGAAGTTGCGCTTCGCGACGCGCTGGGTCGCGCGCTCGATGTCGGCGTCCACGAACCACACCTCGTCCATCAGGGCGTGGGCGTCGCGCCACCCCTCCTCGTCCAGCGCCGTGTACAGGCCCTCGAACAGCACGATGCGCGCCGTCACGGGGATCGCGATGTCGTTCGACACCGGGTCCTTCACCGCGTGGTCGAAGCTCGGCGCCATGATCGTCGCCGTCTCCGGCGAGATGGGCCTGCGCACTTTCCCCACGAGTCGCAGGTAGCTCTGCGCGTCGAACGTGAATGCCGCGCCGCGTCGGAAGATCGCCTCCTCGGCGTTGGGTAGCTCCGAGAGTTGCTTGCGTGTCAGGTGGTAGCCGTCCAGCGGGACCACGAAGGCGACGTCGGGTTTCGACGGGTCCGTCCGCGCGGACGTCGTCGGCGGGCTGTTGGGGAAGCGGCGGTGGTAGTCCTGGTGGTGGAGATGGTTGATCCCGTGCGCCACGCAGGCGGCGAGCGTTGTTTTGCCGCTGCCCGGGATTCCAGAGATGGCGATCAGGAGCCGTTGCGAGAGGTCGCATTCCTGGAACTTTTCTGGAGTGCAGGAAGTCGGTGCGTGAGTATCAGATTGGGTCAAACATTTATATATACATATATAGAATAGAATGGAGAGATCAGAATGGGGAAGAACTCGCTGGTACACCTACCCCAGGTTTGGTTGACCAGCCGATCAACGTGCGACTCCATGGTGCCAGGGATGATAGGTGTATCCTGGTTGAACAGCTGTTGTGATGCCTACCTGTACCAAAGTGTTTGGACTAATGAAGGCTGGCAATTTTTTGGTGCTTTGAATTGTAGAATATCTCATACAGAGACGATATCAAGGAGGGGCTTGACAGAAAAAGGAAAATCACAGCCAGTTCGTCATATTGCTGGAGAGATAAGATCCAGAGTCGATTAAGCAAGCCCTTCAGGCCTGGGATTCCGCTTGGCCTGAGGAGGAGTGGTCTTGACCAATGGGCGATCTCCCGGACGATAATGTACTGGCAGTGTTATGGATTGGTAGCAAATGATTAGAAAGCTAGGAGATCTTTCGGACTCGACCTTTTGATTGTGTCTTATTTGGGAGAATACTCACTTAATTAATGCAGATGCACGCTTATCCGTAGGAGGAGTATGTTTGTAGTTCCAACCAAACCCGGCACCGTCGTCATCGCTCGGTTAAGCATGGCACCGTTGCAAAGAATAGAAAGCACTCAAGCCGAAGAGTCCCGTGGCCACCGGATATACGTTCCTCCGGCTCCAGGCTGGGGCGATCGCTCAGGGGTTCAGTTCCTGTCCAATCAGCCACCCGCCAAGCTTCAAGGTTCCTGCCTTTCACGGCTGCACCCCAATTTCCAGGGGGTGGGTTTTGGCTCCGCTGCGGTGCCCATTGCTCCTGCTGCCATTGATACTATTGTCACTTCAGTTCATCATTCTCGAACATCTTCAACTACACATTCACTTATTCATTCCTTTCATACTAACCCTTCCAGCAGCAAACCTTTTCTTCTTCTTCTACTTCTTCTCCTCTTCGAGATTCTCAGTCACTCCTTTCGACACCGAATATTCAAATTCAAAACACTCCTTTCACCGATCAGCCTTCACGCGTCCACCTGAACCTCTGCATGACTTAATTATTCCTATTACTCTACGCTGCAACTACGACAGACCTCTCGTCAACCCTCATCTCAACTACCCATCATGAAGGCCTCTCTATTCATCCCTCTTGCCTTGTTCGCCGTTCGAGTTCTCGCCGATGTCCCCCCAGCTTGTTTGTTGAGTGCAGTCAACACCCAAGATGAACCCAGTGATATGGCTGCCATCTGTGGTAGTGATGCACAAGATGTCCAACAAGCCATTGCCAGCCTGTGCGGTAACAACGCCTCTGTAGCACAATCTGCGTTCATCTCCACCTGCTCTGCTGCTGGTTCTAGCGTTGGTAAGTGATGCAAACCAATCCCATCTCATTCCAACCCGGGTCTAATCTTGAGATATGTAGCTCCCTACACAGCTACTGGCACCTCAACCGCAACAGGAACTGCCAGAACGACCGGAGCCTCTGCGACCCAAACAGGTGGTTCTGGTGCCTCGTCCACCAACAGCGCTGGTGGTTCATCTGCCACTGGCAATGCAGCTGCCGACGTTAAGCAAGTGGGTAGCTTCGCTGCAGCCGCCATCGCCATTGCAGGTGTGGTTGCCGTCTTGTAAACGGAACAAGATGACGCTATCGTATTTATCTGTCTGGATTGTTGTTTTGAGCGAAGCTTGGAGTTCGAACCCCGACATGAAAGGCAAAGGATCAACGTAATCCCTCGCAGGATGAACATGAAGACATCTTCGGGACACAAATTTTAGTGGTACACATGTTAATATTATGCATTTGGGGGTTTTTTCTTGCTGGGCGGGAGATACCACTGCATACGACACACAACCATTACAATCTGGACAAGGAAAGGCATTTTGATTGATGGTTATACTTGGACAACGCCTATTCTAGCTCGCTCTTTTTTTGGTCTCCACCCCACCAGCCTGTGGTGGTCACGTCTGGAAATTACTTCCAGGGATGGGAAGAACTTGTATGTACATGGATACAAAGCCGACCCAGCCGCAAGAGAGCTCTGGTGATTGGTGATATTGTGCACAGCTAGAAGAAATAACAAGAACCTTGCTAGCAAGCAGATGCTTTCGTTTTGTTCCACAATTGCTGTATATCATGTGCAGGTTGACTGCGGTTGAAGATGAGCACGGCATCCCTGTAATTCGCCTCACAAAGCTTTCGTCGCAGGATGTCTATATCTTGGGATCCCCGTCGAAATTCGAAGGCACAAGCCTTCATTGTCGGTCAGAAGCAACATCCGACCCGAATTCGTCAAAATACCACCGGATAAACGCCATTTTGTCTTCGTGGAAGCAAGAACGTCGATCAGGGTTCGAGGACCCCCATCAATGCGATGTCCTCTATCAGTGCCCACCCAGGGAGACACATACCATATCGTACGCGACTGATCATCTCACAATCATATCGTCTCTCCTGGGGCCCGTACCAATCCACTTGACGGGCACGCCGACCTCGCGCTCAATGTACTCGACGTACTCGCGGGCCTGGACGGGCAGATCCTCGAAGGTCTTGACTCCGGTCGTCTGGGTCCGCCAGCCCGGGAAGGTCTTGTAGTCGATGGTCAACTTGTCCATGGCGTCGAGATCCGCGGGGAAGCTGGGGAGCAGTTGGCCGTCGACGCGGTAGCCCGTGGCGACGCGGATCTCCTCGAAGTCGTCGAGCACGTCCAGCTTGGTGATGTTCAGCTGGGTGTAGCAGTTGACGGCGGCGGAGTAGCGCACGAGCACGAGGTCGAACCAGCCGCAGCGGCGCTTGCGGCCCGTCGTGACGCCGAACTCGCGGCCGATGCGTTGCAGGCGTTCGCCGTAGTCGGCGTCGACGGGGGAGATGGCCGCGTCCAGCTCGGTCGGGAAGGGGCCCGAGCCGACGCGTGTGGTGTATGCTTTGACGACGCCGACGATGTTGGAGCCCGGCGCCGCCAGTGCCTGTGGGCTGAGACCCGCGAGCCCCGTGAACACGCCGCCCAGTCCCGTGTTGCTGGAGGTCACGTAGGGGTAGGTGCCGTGGTCGATGTCGAGGAGCAGGGCGTTGGCGCCTTCGATGAGGATGTTGGGGGACTGCGTCGTGTTGCCATTGGCTATGCTGCCGGGGGCGGTGACGATGCTCTTGGTCCCGACGGCCTGGGCGAGCAGTGGGGTCTGGTCGACGACGTAGCGCTGCAGCTCGTCGCGGACGCCACGCAGTTTCTTGATTTCTTCCTCGACATCATAGCCTTGCAGGGCGGCATCGCCGTAGAGCTTGCGGTAGCCGGCCTCCAGGTCGCGCAGGCGGCTCTCCCATCGTTGCTCCTCGTTGACCAGCATCCAGAAGGTGACGCCGCGGCGGGCGACCTTGTCACTGTAGCAGGGGCCGATACCCTTGCGTGTGGTGCCGATGACGCCCTTCCCGCCCTCGACGTTCTTGCGTGAATCTTCCGCGATGCCGTCCACGACGCCATGCAGGTCGAAGCAGACCTGGGCGCGGTCGGAGATCAGGATGCGATCGCGCACCCCCTGCAGGCCTTTCGCTTCTAGGGCACCCAGTTCCTTGAAGAAGCTTGGGATGTGGACGACGCAGCCGGTCCCGATCAGGTTGACTTGGCAGGATGGGTTGATGAGGCCTGAGGGTAGGATGTGGAAGTCATAGGTGACGTCGTTGACGACGATGGTGTGGCCTGCATTGTTGCCGCCGGCGGCACGGGCAACGACTTGTGCTGAGGAGGCTAGGATGTCGACGAGCTTGCCTTTGCCCTCATCGCCCCATTGGGAGCCTAGGACGAGTGTGACAGGCATGGTTGGTTGTTGGTGGGAGGTGTTGAGGTATGGCCGTGTAGAGAATCGAGAGGGATGGCTGGGGCGATGTCGGAGGAAAAGGCTAAAAGTATTCGCACGGTAGAGGGGAGACGAGGGAGGGGGGATATTGTTGGGTTGGGGTGTGGAGAACGGGTACTGAGGACTCAGGTACGGGAGTAATTAGCTGGGTCTACCTAGTAAGGAGGCAGTTAGTAGTTCAGTAGTAGTAGCATGACTGTGATGTTTGATAGAGAATGCGTTTCTTCCGCCTGAGGAGGGACCCAGAGTTTGAGAAAAACGATTGCGTTATGGTGGGGGAGGGACAAGTTTTTTTTTCTTTGAGGTGTATTCGTATGCAGGTGCCAGTGGTAGGGGTCGGGCGGTCGAGGGGCACCTAAGGCGTCTGTACTCCGTAGAAAGGCTGGTGATGGGTAGATCCCTGGGCACTTGGGTGCAATCGGAAGCGGGCATTGGGTCCTCTTGGGTGCCTGGAAGATCTGGTGGGGTTAATGGGATGAGTAAATTGGGAGTAAAGAAACGAAGACATCTGGGGCAGAGGCCTCAGGCTTCGACGGCTGTCGCTTCCAGTGGCGATTCGATTCGGGTGCATAAGTTCCAAGTTGTTGTAAATCAAATCCATAGGGATCTTTATTCAAAATCTATTTGTACACCAATGATTTTATTTTTTATTGTATTCCCATTTCAATTGTTCACCCAGGGATGGCCAGCGAATTCGGCTGGAACATTGTTTTCCCGAGATCCGGAATACTCATCTTCTGAATGGCGTGCCTTCCCTCAACTCGCGCTAGTATTAGTAATCGTAGTCACTCATTCACTTCCAGACGCGTCGCGCTGAACCCAGAGAACACATCAAAATTATTTTGCTGGGCTGTGAAAACCAGGGATATTACTAGATTAGGCAACTTATGATTTCTAAATTGGGAAATATATTCACCGTTTCTCTATCTACTACAGAATTCTTCATCCTCATAAAAGTGGCTCTATGACGAGTAATTAGCGTCATGTAAAACTTAGAAAGTAAATAGATTCGTTCTCATGGTATCCTGTAAAATCTATCAATCGTGTCCCCAAACCATTTCTTGAATTTCCCATCTGAATTTCCCATCTCTTCCCACTCCTAAAAAAAGGCCATGTATCAAAGAGATTCGTAAGATGTTGAAGAGGCTGACCCTGACCTGACCCGACCCGACAGTGGCTCATCAACTGCCGCAAAAGTGAACCGCCCAATATCCATACTACATGTCTGTAGATCGGTCCTCGACCATGTAGACAGCATTTCGCTCCCAGAACATCAGACAGGCGCCCCGCCCACTTAGACGCCAAAAAGATCCAAATAATAATTAAAACTTTTTCAAATTTTTTCACCCAACATCCCACGAGGCACCACGGGGCTGGCATCGAGCCTAAAGCCATCCGGATCTCTGCCTTCTCCAACGCTACGTTCGTTTCCGTTTCCATGTGGCCCCGATCCAGAACCGAACGCATTCCCATATATTGCTGGCCTTCCTGGCCTGTGGTGGCTGTGGCTGTGGCTGCCATGGTGCATCCAGAGATCATCTTGATCTTTCGGAGAACCATATTCCTCGTAAACATCGAACTCCACGCTCTCAAAACTGTGGCGGGGGGCCATATAGGGCTGTGGGCGGCTCAGTGGGGAGGCGCATCGAAGGCTCCGAGTCGGATGGGCGTGGTGGGGAATAAGGAGTGTGGATGTTTGATCCAGACTTTGATCGGGAATGGGAGATTATGTGTTGAGTGCTCTCATTTCGAGAATGGATCTTCTTTTTGATGCTAGTGCTGCGAGGATATTTGTCCCGATTGAATGGCTTTTGTTGTTTCGTTTTTGACATTGTATCGGCGTTGTTGTTGGGATCGGGACAAGGTCTCGTTCGTGGTGAATTCGGGGCGGAGAGATTAGGTGATGATTCGAATTGGACCTTTTTGAAGACGCCATTGTCAGACGGTTTGGGGCTGAAAGCCTCCGCGCTATCGGGGACAATGGTCGACGATGGGCTTAGGATATTGGTATCGCTATCCTTGCGCGGTTGTAATTCAAGGGCGCGACCTGGGGAAGGCGCATTAGCCATTTGCGGGCCAGATCCTCCTGGTAAGCCTTTCGGAAGGGGTGAGGATGGATAGTAGATGGATTTCACCACAAAGACAACGCATATCAACGTGCCAAGGCCTCCCAGCCCAACACCCATGAACCACCCTCCCCGGATTCCAGCCATCCCGTTGTCGCTTTGATTTATGACATGAACTTCAACTGTGGATGCGAGACCAAGGCCTAAGGAGATAGAATAGTTTACTGTCGTGCTGATGAGACTACCAGCCACCCCCTGCATATGTGGAGGGAAAAAGTTGGACATGATCAAGGTGGCGGCTGGGAACGACATGTCCATCCCGAACGGCATGACCAACAAGCTAACGAAAGTCCAAGTCCAATAACTCGTTCTGTCAAGATTGGAATCGGCAGCCAGCAACAACGGGCCCAGGGTAAATGCGACCAGTGCCCAGAAAAGAGTCCAGGCAGGTCGACACTTTCGCATCATCCAAGCTGTCAGAACCGAAGCAACCAGGGCAACTGGCACGATGGGAACGACGTGCAATGCAGCAGGTAGTGGGGCATCCTTTTTGATACCGAGAAGATATTTCCAGAGAAACCAGGTCCAGATACCAAATGATGCCCAGCCACAAGCAACCGCTCCAAGCACAAAACCAACATCGGCCTTGAGCATCCTAAAAGGAACCAACGGCTGTTGAGCCACTTTGATTTCAACAAGGATAAAAAAGGTGATCAGGAGTAGCCCCATGATGAGAAGCATGTAAATGTACTGTGTGCTCCAGCCCGCAGCGGGTGCAGAAACAAGGGATATTTGTACACAGATCAAGCCACCAACGCCGGTCACTGCTCCAAGCCAGTCCATATCTCGCAACTTGTCCTTTGTGGGTCTCGTTTGTTTTGGTGTTGGAGGTGCTGAGACTAGAACAACCTGAGCTGTAACCGCCAGCATAATCGTGGTGATGGCAAGAGTGTAGAAGCTCCACCACCATGAGGAATATTGGGAGAATAGGGCACCAAAGAGCATACCGAGGTACGCCCCAACTGGCGCGAAGAGACCAAACAAAGTGAAGGAGAAGATCTTTGCCTTTGAACCTGGTGGATAGGTTCGTCCAAGCAAAGCAAGTCCATTGGGAACCATGAGACTCGCCCCAAGACCTTGAAATCCGCGGGCAACGAAGAAGAGTGGAAATCCAGCATAGTGACTGAGGCCGGCAACGACACTCCAGAAGCTCATGAAGCAATAGCCAAGAACCACCATCGATTTATGGCCGAATATATCCCCTAGACGTCCACCGATAAGGATGAAGGTTCCGAATGATAGTGCATACGCCGCCACTAGCCACGGCAAGATCAAGGGATTCTGGATTGCGAATGATTGGGCGATATACCGACTGATGGGAAATACCGTTGTCAACGTCGACTGGGGAATGATTTGAAGGAACGCGATCATAATGTTGAAGAGTATTTCTTGTTGTTTTGACATTCTGGTGTGCAGCCATCCACCAGGTGGTCCTGGAGGCCCAGAAGGTTTCTGGGGTGTCTGTACCGCTGCCTCCATTTGACCAGGTTCCTTGTATCGAGTGGTAGAGACATCAAGCTTCAACCCTCTCTCAGACGGAGCGTCCATATTGGAAAATTCTTTGGCAATGCTAGTCATTCCATGTGAGAATTATGTGTGAAGAAAAGAATCACTAGCAAAGTGAAGGGGAGTAGCTGGAACATAGGAATAGCATGGGGGATATTAAGCACGGATTGAGTGATTGCAGAGTCAATATGGTACGCGCTAGTCGGCACCGACTCACCGTTAAAGGCTGTTCATTATTACTTCCGGTCGCTTTAGCATGCAGATTCACTTTAAAATTCGCCCTGGGCTTGGGAATAGTTGGAAAATCTCTGGCATGGGATGCTTGTGATACAAGGTTCGGCTTTGGCATGTTTGAATAACCTTACGGGAAACTCACAAGCCACAATTCGTCATCGGGCTTGAAATTATGCATTCCCAGAAGGAGAGGATTGGCGATTGGTTCAAATGGAGGGTGACGGTTATTGTGTTTGCAGCACCGCAGGATACGAGGTCTCAAGGATGCTGGACAACATTGTCTCGGCCCTTGCATGAACACATCCGGTTGAAGGCGTCGATCTCCCGAGAAAGACGTTAGGCAGCGCAAGGTTCAATGTCAATGACGATCCTTTCATCCTTGCAGAGTACGAGTACGAGGTGGTTGCCCAAGCCGTGACCTGAGCAGGCTGAGTTGGTGAACGAGAGAAACAGGCTCGCAGATCCGAGTCCATCGAGAAGCTGGGAAATATGGTGGCGGAGGCTAATGTTTCACAAGTAGCCACAAAGAATTCTATAGTGAATTTGACATGTTTTGGAGGCGGGCCTCAAAGATAAAGCGCAACGACCGTGATCAAGGGGAGCTCGATAGGCAAAAGGTGGGTGGGTGATACAGGAAGTCAAAAAGGCACTTCGGTGTCGTCGGCGAGGCGGAAGCGGGAAACAAGGAGATTGGGCAAGAACCAGGAAATTGCTTGGCCCATCCCGCACTGGGAAAGAGCGGCCGATCTCAATCAAAACCTCATGCCGATCTCCATTCCTCGACTCCTTGACTCCCCCAGTCCGCAATTCATCCGCGCTTTTATTGTGTCAACAGTTGAATGATGCTCTCATGATATGTATCAATCATGCCGGCGGGCCAGGCACTAGCTCTGGAGGCATGTGCAGAAGCATGTGAAGACTCCACCTAGAGTGCATCGTCCTAGGCCAAACAAGCCCAGACCTTTACAGAGTTTTGTCCTACGCGTCGGCCTCGTGTCACGCGTCGACTGCCAATATTATACGACATCGAGTTCTTCGTACGACAACCAGAACGAATACATCTCGTGCATATCTGTCGGTGCCCTGGAAATTGAGATACAGTTGAGATGGCGAACCAATCAGACTATATTTCATGGCCCTACTTCCGAATTTTGGAGTTGGCTCCCAGGTGAGTGTGAAGAATTCTCGAGGTGCTGGAATAGCCCCCAGATTGGAAATGAATGATTCTCATAGCTTTCGGCAAGATATCAAGGCCAAAATTGGCTGTAACTAGCGTACAGGGCCGGGGGGGCCGTCTTGATAGCGCCCGACCACAAAAGATATTCGCCGTATACAAGTACCAGGTAAGTTTAAAATCAAGGGGCATGCATCGAGCCCCGATGCTTCCGACTTGAGAAAAGATATAGGGACGATGGACAAGGCTCGCCCTTCACTGTTATGTGTAGTGGCCGACCTGCCCTTTCCGATTGGAACTTGAGAAGTCTTGCGAGACAAGACTATCAGTGTGGATTGTCATGCTCACACCCATGCTCGGTGAGTTCGCTCATCCTTTCGAGCTGTCTCTCGAAAAGATTCGCTTGTTCACATTTCCGAACCTATATTGCCCAATTGTATTGCATCACCGTTGCGGGGCACCTGTTGGGAGGCATCTAATGCAGATATTGCTATGCGCGAGCATGTACACTCCAAACTTCTGAAGACAACCGAAGATTTCTAAGGAAAGATCGTTCGTGGCAGTGGATAGGCAGCAACCGTGCGGAAAACTCTGTGACTGGACGAATAGTCTATCACTCCGTTCTTGGGGCGATGCTGCAAGGTTCTAGTACTCCCTTGTGGAACTGCAGAAGAACAAGGTATCTTACTCAGGCGTGTAGCGCAAGAGTTGGGCTGCCCTTTGATTTCAGCAAGGTAGCTACCTAGCAAACGGCATTTCGAGCTCCAACCGGAATGCCACACATCCTTCCCCTAAAGTTTGGGTCCTACTAACTTCATACTCCTCTCCTGCTAACCTATAATTGGGAAACTTTACGGCGTATGTGAAACCGTCAGCAACAGGTTCCGTCAATGCTGGAAAGTCTACCCTCAATAGGGTACCATGTCATGGTTACTTTTCAGAGTCTGTTATATCAAAATACTACCCCAACGGAAAACAGCTCCGAAGCCCTGTTCGAAGTACAACGCTCGTAAGCCCTCTCCTGGTCTATGTCCGCCATCAGAAGGCATCGGTCGATGATCGTGACGCCACGGACTCCGCTATCGCAGCCCGTGACCATAAGGGTTGTCTGTCCGAGGCGGCTCCATTCAGTACGCATCCTAGAACTGCATGATGCAGGTCTTTTCCAGGGGAATGCTTTTTGGAGAGGAACTTGCAGCTTTCTTTCCCATCGACACCCCAGCTCTGCTCTTTTCCTACTACCATACTCAATCCAGTATTCGCCGCTGGACTCCCCAATTCAATCAGGACTCAGGGCGCTGGAATGTGCCCAGCAGTATCCGATATTCGGCGTGCTTTCTTCCTAAATTCTCAACCAGACAGACATCTTTCAATGCTTGTGCATATGCTGCCAAACACCAGATTTGGTAGGTCACTTTTATCTGCAGGCTCGGCCAAGTCGGTTGCAGTTGCGATCTGATCGAATCGGCCGAAGTACTTTTCTGTCTCGGAACATTCTACCTATATAGCATACGTCAATACTTCTCGTCTCAGGATAGGGGCAATTTTGTTCCTGTGCTTGAACGTGGGCTTGCTTAGGTATTGCTTACCTGCAATCCCATCTCTGGCGTGATCAAATGGGGATGGCCCCCCACCACTGCCCTTCGGTTACCCTCGAAATTCAAGGGAATGCATAGCCAGTGTGGAGAGGGAGATATATGGGAGGGCGGTGCTAGGAGGTGGAAGTGGGTGGATGCAGGAAAGTGGCTTTTCGAGAAATCTTGAATCCATGTTGCTCAGACTTTTTACTTCTATTCCAGACATCTGCTCTAGGTATCTCTCTATCATGTATTACATGTACAACAAAACCCGCTTGCATAGAAAAAACGCCTCCGCTCGCTCTGGTTGCCACTAGCTAACATTGTAGCTGACCCGGCTTGTCCCCTTATTGCGACTGATCTTCTTCACGCCGACCTTGCCACACTGATCGGTGGTGTCGACATGCGTGCCGCCACAGGGGTAAACCTCAGCCCCGACAATCCTCACAACTCGGTATTTTTCACCGGGCGCCAGCTTAACGCCTTCCTCACTGGGTATCAACCTCTCCAGCCCGTTCTTCCTGAACTCTTCCTCGTCCCAGAAATCGATCTCCACGGGCATGGCCGCCTTGATGAAGGAGTCTAGTTTCTCCTGGATGTCGCCCTTCCATTTCCCCTCAATCAGCCCCTGGAATTCGCAGGCCGCCGAGTCCGGGAAATGCGACGCTTTGAGCTCGTCGAAGCCCTCGATCTTATCTTCGAGAAGATGTCTCACCGCCGAGCCAAGGACATGACCTGCGGTGTGCAAGCGGGAGTAGAGTAGTCGCTTCTCTACATCGATGCTCTGCGTGGCTGTTTCGCCGACGCTGAAGACTTTTTCGGGCGACTCGAACCGGCCCAGGTGGAGGACTTGGCCGTCGTTTAAGGCGTCCATCCGCACCATCGACACCGCCAGTTTCGCGCCCGATGAAGATGTCATCTCGCCGACATCAGATGGCTGGCCTCCTCCCTGCGGGTGGAAAATTGTTTCCTTGGTCGTGACGACCGAATCATCTTCAGTTGCGCTCTTGAAGAGCAGGCGATTGGCTTCTGCGAGCGATGAGAAGGGAGTGATGGATGTAATCGCTGTGCAGAGATTGTACAGTTTCGCATTGGTTTGAAAGGCCAGGATCGTGCGAGCGATTGGGCTCGACATCTTTTTGGATTTGGGGTTGATATAACAAATGGTCCAGGCTGTTAACAGTAAACCGAAGTGATATTCCGTATGAAATGTTCTCTCATAGTCTGATCGAACTACGCTCCCTTGAATCACTACGGCTGGCCTTTTTATGGACACATTTCGGTCTTCGTCTATGACTCTTGGTCTCCGAGCAACCCTCCCTTCCCGTGTACAAAATTGATATGAAACGTGGTGTTAAGAATGACAAGGAATTGAATAGAAGGGAACATCAAATAGGATCAAGTCATAAGGCGCTACGGGGGCGGGAAGAATGGTACCTTCCCCTTTCGGCCACCACCTGCCGCATCCCAAGTCTGCGTAATATCTGTATTTCGTAGGTGTTGACTTTTCTGCAAAGGAAAGGTGGTTTCAACCCTCCATGAAGAAACCCTTCATCACGTTCTGCTCTGGCTGTCACTGAGCGCATAGAATGTGATTAATCCGTCTTCCAAGAGCACCATAGTCTTCACTTGTCAGCTCTCATGTTTCGAGGGCTGCTTGGGAGCAGCAAGGACCCTATTTTGCATCAGGCCTTTTCCCAATGGCTCTTGTTGAAACGATCTAGGTAAGCGCTCTGCAATCAAAGATCATTTGACAGGCTTCCCTAGCTAGGTTCAACGATGGATATGAGATGCCAGGACCTTGTGCATTTCCCCCAAGGTTGAGAGTTAGTCTGCCTTGGAAATCATGTGAGTGTTCATTTATTGACTTGGAGAACCTCCTCGTAAAAGCAAGTCTAAGCCTCGGTGGCTGACAGGAGGATCGTGGCTAATGATGCCCAATCCCAATCGCTGCGATGCACCTACCTCTATTCTATTCCCTCCCTAGGTCTTTGGGCCAGGAGAGACCGAGTAAACGGTTCCGTCGTCCAGATCCTCCAAGCTCACGGGGTGCGTCGCATCCCTCCCGCCTGGATCTGCTGCGCATTCTTATATCAGACATGGCTTGCGCTTGCGATTGGTTTTTGGATCTGGGTAGGCGCACCGTTATATTCTCCCCGCTCGAGAGCGATGTTGGCTTGGAGTTCTTGGTCGTTTCATCGTTGGCTGGATACGAATCTGTAGTATCGGCATGCATGCTGGGTTGGGGCTTTGGTGGCATAGGGCTTGTGACTGTGCAGTTGTGGACAACATTTGCCGGTAGATACCCGAAGAATGGCAATCCTGGGACACGGATGGGAGTTATATCATAAGCTGCGTTCGATTCCTTGCGGTTTGGGCAATTAGGAAAGGGCTCACATCGACATGATCCACCGATCTGGGAGGAGCGCTTGTTTGACACCGTGGCTCATGAAGCACCTAGTAGCTAGAATCGTGAAATATGTGATTCTTTGAGATCTGGCTTACGCATTGCCCAATATCATATGCTTGTACTGTATCTGTAGATCAAGACATACTGAAATGCCCATGTATTCTTCTAGTTTCGTGGCGTGGGGCCAGCACGTAGAAAGCACAGCCGTCCTGGCCTCACAGTTGGTCATCATCCTCAGGGTCAGGCTCCATGAACTGTTCTTGATGGCCCCACCGCCCTTGTCGCTGCTGTGGCGGCGGGCCTGTCATTGCGACCGACGCAAAGCCTGAGGTGACGGTGGGTTTAATATCCTCGAGCTCAGGCTCTTCTTCGTCGTATTCCTCCTCGTCGTCCTCTTCTTCCTCCCCTTCCTCCCCTTCGCCTTCTCCCTCACCTTGGTCCTCTTCGTCTTCCGTGATACTGACATCCTCAGCCTCAGAGCCCAGCTCCTCAGCGACAAGATCTCTACTTCTTGTGGCGCGCTTCCGCTCCTTCTTATACTCCTCGTCATTTTCGTCCTCATCACTGCTGTCATCACCGCTTCCCCCACTGTCATCGTCGCTGCTGGGGTCATAGTCTTCCTCCTCCTCATCTTCCTCCTCGTCGAGCAGCTGCTGGGCCTTTTCGAGCTCCGTCCTCCCGTCCCCTTCATCACCACCTTCCCCATTCTCTGTCCCGGCGGCTCCCTTCCCGTTTGCGTTCACATTCACCTTCGTGGCTCGCCGAGACTCCGCCAGGCTGGCATCCTGCAGCCCGTGTTTCTTTATATAAGCATCAATACCCGGGAAATCCGCCTGGTCCAGCATGGAGAATTCGATTTCTTGGACGTCAGGTAGTTCGTCCTCAGAGGCACCGCCCTCCCTATAGGCGATGTTGAGATTGAATGTTCTCTGGAGAACACTCGTGTAGCTCACACTTTCGATGTTTTCGAAGGCAAAGAAATGGAGGGGCTTCTTAAAGCCAAAGAAGATACCGTTGTGGAGGAAGAAGAGGAAGCCGTCTTTGCTGCCACGGAAAGAGCGTACGTGGTATGCCGTGTCCTTTTTGCGGTGTGATTCTGGTGTCGCCGACGCGAACTCGTCAGTCGATGGCTGGGTGAGTTCCACGTTGTGTCGCGACAGGACGAAGGACAATGCTTCCTCAAAAATCTGGTCGTCTGAGCCTGCCCGCTGTGAAGCTATGGCAGACAGTGCGGTCGAGTGGATGTTGAGAGTTTTCACGGGGCCATGCGGGACCGTCCAGATCATTGGTTCCGTAGACTGTTGAGATGGGGAAGCAGGGGTGGTATTCGGGAGAAGGCAGAAGTTGTATTGCTTGGTCGTCTTTTCCGGGATAGGTAGCCGCAAGGCATATGCGAATTGTGACAATGGAACCTCCAGCTCAACCTCATTCGTTGCAGGGCTACGAATGAAGATAGAGAAGGTGGTTGTCGAGGCGTTTATATCTGTGCCGTATTGGGCGATTCCGAGGTGATATTTCTTGCGCTGAGGTAGGGAGAAGGAGATGTCGCGGGCCTCCAACACGATTTCACGTGGCTGATTATTCTCTTGCCTGCCATTGTTCACCGTCGAAGGCATCGATCCATTCAGTTTCCGCTTTTTTGATGCAGGTTGGTCATCGTTGAGCGTAGACGTCCCGTTTGATGTTTCCGAGGAGAGATGGTACTGGGCTATATCATGAAATAATGATGCATGTTCAGGAGTTGCGTCTGTTTGACATTGGACTGTTAGCAAAAGCTCCTCTCTTCTGTATAGATGTGCAACATGAAATAGAGATGGGCTTACCGATAGCATCGAAAATACGTTTCTTGAGGTGGGCATCAGCGGCAAATGCGCGATCTATTAGTCCGTTGGAGGACATGCCGTTTATGCTATCGGGGTTGATAATAAAACAGCAGAAGACCTCGAGGGGAAGTGAGGCTGGTGTGGATGTCAACAGTTGGCTGATCTGAGGTGGTTAGGAGAAATGATGCAATGGAAATTCGTTGGAAGTGCGGAATAATGAATTCGCCGACACACGCGTCTCCACGAGGGGCGGACGCGTCGGCCCTCCAACTAACTAGGTAATTAAAGAGAACACTGCAGGTAATATTCTAAATGCCACCTACGCTGATCTGCAACTTACCCTAGGTTCACGGAGTCTCCTTAGGGACATAAGCAGTATTCAGAATAGGAATATCAGTGTTATCGCCCTTCAATTACACATAAACCCCGGCATCAAACTTCTCCTTGGGCCAGAATCTTGCAGCGATCTGATTCCCGTTGAAGATGCGGCCCTCCAACGCATTGACTGCCCGCAAAGCACTCAACTGGCTCACGAATGCCACAAACACTAATGATTGTTCGTCCTTGTCCGCTGCCCGATGAATGTAAACACGCTGCACACTACCGTACTTCTCACCGCACTCCTCGCCAATTTCCTGCATGATGCCTCCTTCCTCTTGCTGGAGTTCCTCGTCCAAATCTAGCCCGTCAAGCATTCCATCCAATCGAATCACCTCTGACATGGCACCAAATTTCCCTTCTTCTGCTGCTTGTGCTGATTTTGATTTGTTGCCTCCTAGGATCTTGCCCATTGCAGTAGGCGTCGCAAACCCGCCTCCTTCTGCGTCTGATTTCTTCTTCCGCTTGTCTGCCTTGGCATACAAAGGATTGAGGATACCGGTACCTTGGGCACCCAGTCCTTGTCCTTTAGACCATCCGTATTTTGACATAAGTCGTTCGGCAAATCCAGCTTGACCGGGACGATTGGACCGAGGCGCGTCCGCTGGAGAATCACCCTCCCGCTCAGACTCGGCTAGCTTCTCTTCGAGTTCGGCTTCTGAAGATGGAAGTACTTCGGGCGCAGCAGGTAGGTTATACCGCACAGGAGCTCGTGATATTTGTCCAGCGGCTGGGGGTGGAGGAGGTGGGGGGATGGTGCTAGATTGTATCTGACTCATGCGCAGTCTGCGCATGTAGGCATCCTCGCCAGTTGGATCATCTGGGATCTGCGCTGGAGGCGGAGGGAGTTGATCGGAGGGTGGAGGCGGAGGAGGAGGAGCATCGTCGTCGTTGATATTGGGAGGTGGTGCAAAGGACATAGGTGGTGCAAATTGTTCTGCAGTGGTGTTAAGCAAATGATTCGCACACACAAGTCATAGCCACTTACTGTTCATTTGAGGGCGATAGTCATCACTGTCAGACCCAGAAGAGCCCTTTCGCTTCATCTTATGTCGATAGAGAAGGTCTTTCCAGTCCCTGATCTCACGAATCTTCTCTTCACTGTGTTTGTACTCATCGTAGTTATTAGGACGGCTAGGATCGTAGATGTCGTCCCAATGCTGAGCGACCACAGCATTTTCTTTATTTTTCTTGCGCTTCTTCCTCCCACCCCGCTGTCGCTTCTCACCCTGGTAGAAGTCGTACACATCCTCGTCATCTGAGGCTGTTGCGACCCAATCTGCAAGACTTGTTTTGGGAGCGACAGGCTGTAAGAGAGGCTGCTCAACCGAGGCGTTTTGACTAGGATCGGGTTGGTTGCTTGTGGAAGATGTGGTGGTATTATTGCCAGCGGTGATGGAGCTGGAAGTGGCGGGCGGCGGAGCAAACCTGCTGGCAATGGCTTTTGCCTTTGCTTTTTGAGCAGTGATTTGGGGTCTTTTGGTGGGTTGAAATCTCAGAGATGCTGTAGGGGGACCAAGCGAACCATGGCAAGACGTGAGCAAATCCATATCCAAACCTGTCAGGTCCTTACGATGATTGATGTACCAGCCAGAGCTTGCTGCTTCTTGACAGCTTCATCTTGTTCAGGAGGTCTATTGTATGACACTGGCGCACTAGAGATGGTTCCAGGCGCGGACGCATTTTTGGGATCAAGGAGATTGGCGTATAGAGATAGGCCACCGCGAGCTGGGGGTGGCGCAGAAGGGGTGTTATTGGCCATGACTAGGGCAAGGACAGTTACAGGTTTCACATAATTCTCCTTCGGTTTTCTGGGAAGATTTGTTAGATTTAACAATAAAATGCAACTACACCCAATGAAGGGTGAGGTTGAGGTCAAGCCAGCCTCTGGCAAAAGGAAGTCAGTCCCGTGACCCGCCTCCACACTTGAGCTCCACTGGCAACTTCCCCGAAAGCTACAGCCTCGTCACACTGAGCCTCAAGTGTCCAAGAATCCCTCTTACTACTTATCAACCAAGTTCAAGTGGGCTCAAACATCCCGTGAACCCCGTTTCTTTAAAGGTTGATGAGATATTTTTCGACCGAGTCTATGCATTACAGACCCATAAGAAGTTCCCAAAGCAGTGCCCAGCCTCAAAATGCTTGCTCTCGGGATGTCTCCTCTCCATACCTGCGTGCGCTCCATGCTGATTGCGCCATTACTAAGCCTAGTGAACCTAAATTTGAGCAGTGTATCTTGTTGAACAAGATGGGAGTTCTTTCCCTGTCTCTACCGAAGAAAAAACCCCATCGAAGAACGCCAGTGTCGAATAAAATCCGTCGTATAACCCGACGTCCAACATTCAGCATCTCAGATCCTAGCCTCACCAGTTTTCTGAGATTTCCACCAGAAGTTCGCCTCAAAATCTATCGATTATTGCTACACAGCGATCGCGATATTTTGTACCCTCTTTGCCCCATCCACCTGCGTCTGATTTTTCGTTCAAATTACAACTACAACCAGGAACAGCGTAAGCAGATTAGACATGGCCTCTTCCCATCGATTCTGGAGTGCTGCAGGACAACCTACATGGAGGGCAGCCCAGTTCTCTACGGCGAGAACTGGTTTTCCATGGAGACCCGGCCGTTTTCAGCAAGATCAACACCCGTACAGCAGACATGGCCAATGGAACGTCACAGCAAACGGGACCTCGCGAAGCTCACTGTGCGGGTCGCCGATATATGCGGCGACGACGACAGGTGGACGTTATACTCACGATTACCAAAGATGCATGGCCTCAGGGTCGTGGAGTTCTGCGCCTTTCCAAGGGCGAGGTCCCTGTTCGGTATAAAGGAACTCATCGACGTAGCAACATCCTATGTAAAGCATGTCCCCCAAGTTAGGTTGCGGCTGGACGTCCATACATACAACAGTGAGGGTTTAGGGTTTTCAAATCCTCCAGCTGATGCACAGGTCCATAAGCTCCTGCACACCCTCAGATACGGGCCTGCTGGTTTGAATGGTGAAAAGACCGCGGAACCGAGTGAATCAGTTGGGCTAGAGGGAACAGACGCCTGGCCGAATAGGCAGGTATCCTGGGATTTCATAAAATGTACTGATGAGCTTGCTATGTCTTATGGTGTACTAGGCTTTTTGGTCGTTTATCTGACTTGGGGAGGCCTGAAGTACGTCCAAGTGTCCCGTCACGATTGCGACGAGGACTAAATTGAACGAATCGCTCGTGCACGCCTCCATATAATGTATTTATGCTTGCGGGACACGGTTAGGCACTCAATTAGCTAGATATCATTTTGAGGCTTGTTGACTAGTTAGCCAGCCTCCAATAACGAGAGAGATCTTCTCGAATGAGTAAACGAATTCACCGCCTAGGTTTGCAGAATGTGGGCACCCAAAATGCTATCTACGAGTCTAGTCAGTTTGTCCTTCTCCTACCCAAGCGGCACAACCTTCTCCACATGCTTGACGCCCTCAATAGACACACGCTGGACCTCCTTGCCATGTGGTGCCTCACCATCGCGGACGCCAGAGGGGTCAGCACCATGCGTGTGCTCATGGATGGTCAGTTCGTGGCTGTCGTGATTGATGGCAATGTCCTCGCTAAACACCACTACTTCGTCCTCGTCACCAAACCGCCGCGCTACTTCTTCGAGTGGGATGCCTGGTTAGAAAAAGGAGGGTTAGTGGATAGTTTCCAAGGAGGGGGGTGGGACTTACTATTGGTTTCTGGGTAGCGGAAGAAGATGTACACGACCCCGATGATGGGGATGATGATGAACACCTTGCGTCACGGTCAGCACAGGGCTTTCTGGGTATTAGACAAGAGGCGTTGTTAGGGTGGGAACATACTAGGAAATACTTCCATCCAATGGCGCGAAAAGCAGTGCTTGCCGCTTGCAGGAAGAGCAAGTCTGCGAGCGCAGCAGCGCATATCGCCGCAGATGTCCCTTTCGCGCGAAGATGGTTGGGGAAAACTTCGCTATAGTAGACGAAGCCGGCGGTGTCGATGGTCATGACGTAGCCCACGATCCACAGGTATCTGTGACCCAGTATTAGTACTTCAAAAGTGTTGGGCTACTGTATAATGTTTTAAAACTTACAGTGCGGCAACACCCATCGCGAGGCCGGCCCTGTTGGGACTTTCGGGAACCGGAGAGGCGAATAGTGCAACCATTGCCGTCTCCACGCTCATCCAGATGGCACAGCTTGTCAGGCCCAAGAGCATGAGTATCTTTCGGCCAGTCTTGTCGACAATTGAGATGCCTATGAACACAATTAGCTCCCACGCTCTTCTCAACAAAGTCTTTGCAAAAATGCATCGAGTGACCCACCGATAATGTTGATGATCGCTCCAACGGTGATGTAACCACACTGGAAGATAATCTGCTCCCTGGCACTATAGCCAAGTGTGCTGTACAGCACTGAACCGTAACTGGCGATTACGAGCAGTCCAGTTGATTGAGAGATAGCTCCGTAGAGGCAGCAAATCTCAAAGCGTTTCCGGTACGAGGGCTTTGTGAAGCATGTCTTCCAGGAGCTGTCCAAGGTACGATCGAACTCGGCCTGTCGCGACATCTGGTAGAACTCGGCGGCGGCAAACTCCTGACTGGCTGCATCCTGGCTGTGGAGCGACATAACGACCTTTCGTGCTGCATCGACCTTGGCCTTCATGAGGTTCCAGCGGGGTGATTCAGGGAGCCAGTAGATGACCGCGAGGGTGGCTGCGGGAAATACGATTTGGATGCCAAGGGGACCGCGCCACTGGAGGGAGGTGTTTGCCCCTGCTGAGAAGAAGGCTAGTCCCATCCAAGATGCTATTGCCTGTCCAAACATCATGAGGACCCCAGTGAGGCCGACGAAGAGGCCGCGGAGCTTTGGTGGTGCGAGTTCGGAAATGTAGACAGGTGCTGTCAAAACATTAGTTAGGCCATGTGGCTGGAATATTTGTGAAGGAGCCTGTAGAAGAACTTACCAACACACAATGTTGGCCAAGCTCCTGCTCCTGCGAAAAACCGGAACGCAATGAACATCCCAATGTTCCTGGATCCGCAACAGCCTGCAGCGCCCAGCACCCCCAAAGTGCTGGAATATACAAGGCACCACTTTCGCCCGTACGTATCCATGATCCAGATACCCAAAATGATGCCAACGACAGCACCAGCCTGAATTTGGTAAGTTCAGATGTCTAGCTGGGGATTCGAGTCTCAATTACCTGATAGACACCAGACAGGGCTCCAATCAAGTTCTCCATCTCAGCTTTGGGCAGACCTGAATCATCGACAAGGTCCATATACTGCAGGAACGAAGGTTGTGATAACGTTGTACCGATGATCGCGGTCGGGTACCCAAAGGCAAGGACAGAGAGAGATATTACCAGACATATAAAGAATGCTCGCCATGTGAACTGATGTTCTCGGGCGAATCCTGTGTTTGGAGCAGCCATGATCTGTAGTTTCCTTTGGAGGTCTCGTCGCTTTCGAAGGCTCGCTAGTACTGTGGCAATCGAGAGGATACATCTTGAAGTCGAGGGCTCCCCAGGATTTTATAAGCCAAGGGTCTATCCTCAACGGGAAATCCGGGGTGAAGCGAATCCCGGGGGATGTTTATACGAAAAGGCGGAGAGGATCCCCCTGAAGCCTTTGATCTATGTACAGCAGATATCGATGTATTCTGCACTTTTCGGCCCGGCATGTGGATGGAGGAGCATTCTCCGCACACGATCCGATAAGGGATTGAGCCATCGGTTATGTTCGATCTGGAATCCGGGGTTGATAAACAAGATTCAAAGTAGAGTATATCTAAGGATTAGGCTTTGCCATTTTGCGGGTTTGTTGAAATTCGTCCGCACGGGCCGTCATAAACCCGTTTATGAACATCCGTCCATCAACATCAATAACACGAACACGCCCACAATAATTGGGACAGGAAGCAGAATCACTTCTGGACTGCCCTTCATTACCGAGTAATCAAGAGAACATCATGGTGCTGCGTCTTCTGAACAAAGTGTGCATTATCACGGGGACTGGTGGTAGTATGGGCCGCGCAGCGGCACTGAAATTCGCCGAGGAGGGTGCCATCGTCGTCGGCAGCGACATCAATGCCAGCAATGACGCCGCAACAGTTAAGGCGGTCCGAGAGCGAGGTGGCCAGATGATTTCTCTTAGTCCTTGCGATCTCACCAAGCGTGAAAACAACGAGAAGCTTGTAGGTATGGCCTTGGAGAAATACGGGCGCATTGACGCCATCTACAATAATGCAGGAATGGCATACTTTGGTTGGATGGACGAAATCAAAGATGAAGACTGGTACAAGACAATTGACCAAGAACTTAGTCTGGTTTATCTTCTCAATCGTGTTGCATGGCCGCATATCAAGAAAACAGGAGCATCGATTATCAATGTTGGCTCGTGCAATGGATGGGTCGCCCTTGCTCAGCTACCTGCTGTCGCTCATGTTGCAGCGAAAGGAGGCATTCTGGCCATGACCAAGCAACTAGCAATGGAAGGACGTAATCATGGCATCAGAGTGAACTCGGTCTCACCGGGAGTTATCGACACTCTCCAGACACAACCACTGATGAAGAATCCGGAGTGGTCGGCAGGTATGCTCAGTAAAATCATGCTGGGTCGTTTTGGAAAGCCAGAAGAAGTCGCTGCCGTTGCAAGTTTCCTCGCATCGGATGAGAGTTCATACATTACCGGTACTGACGTTAAGATCGACGGAGGTCTGACAGCATGGTGATGGTAGCCTCGAATTTTGGGCTCTGGTCAAGGTGGCAGACTTCTAGGAATTGGATAGGTCAAATAGTTGTAGCCTGCTCGTTCTCTACAGAGAAGAGGTATCGAGTTCGGGGCCTGAGATCGATCCTTGAGGAGTTGTACACGTGATGTCAATGTCAATCGAGGACGTGCTGAGTTACCTACATAGGTAGTATAGCAGGCAACCTAGATATTTCTTGTGGGAGAATTCCTCGATTTCACTCCTGCACTGTATGTATCCTTTATGTTGAACCACTTGGAAGTAAGTGGATAAACCTGTCTTACGCGAGAAAGGGGTCATTGACGCCAGAATCATGCAAGCACTCACAGCGCAGCCCAGATAGTAACCGGGGAATACCACACGGGCTCACATGTCTCACCCACTGAACGATGCTGGGAATGTTGTTGCTGGTGAAATATGGCGCCGAAAGCTGCAAGCGGAGCATTCCCGGCCCGCACATAAGTAGCCGGGAAGCTCAGTGGCCGTGAAGCTTTACAGGCGGTTCGATGATGGATCTTCGGATCTGAACCTGCCACGATAGTGTATCAACCTTCGCCTTTGGATCTTGGAGCCCATTAGCGAGAAATGGCAGGCATATTTATGAAAATGGTGCCTCATCCGGGGGTCTGGGGCATTGCAAGTGCGTTGTCATGCTCGGAAAGGGGATAGTCCCTTTGGTTCGTGGCATCCTTCGATGCAAAGTCCTGGAACAGTGGATTCTGTGTTTGAAGAGGGAGTCCACTATCTCGAAGTCGTAGGAGGTATCATGTTGAGTGCTCTGACGGTTGGATGGAGTTTTCTCGGACTGTTCACGTGGCGCTTCACATGTGTTGATGTTGGAAAGTGAAATGGTAAACGTTTATCAACCTTTGATCAGCCAAAATGCCAATGTAGATCATGTGACTAGTAGCCGATATCTATCACGTGACTGTTACCTGATCCATTCCACGTGATCTGAACGGATCGAGTTCTACGGTTGGATTTGTGCTGTGCTAATAATACTGCCGCTGTAGAGTGTTATCCATGGTTCAAAGTATATGTTGTATTCCTGCTGGTATTGACCAATACTCCGTGCATCCACGGGCTTCAATGTTGCCCTATTCCAGAAACACAGCGCGGACACCGAGCATCAAGGACCTGAGAAAGAGAGTACGAGATACGAGGAACAGTCATTTAATTTTGGGGCTTGAGAACTCAATGCCGGGAAGAATCCCTGGCCACCCACTCATCCGGCTCACGAGCCACGCCAGTCATGGATGAGGGATGCGAGCAGGGGGTGCTGCGGGTGCATCATCTTGGGCCCAAACACGCATTGATTTCGGAACACTTTTTTACTCATCTTGGCTGGGCCATGATCCGTTCAATGACAGCCTTGACGCGCAACAAATGGCCCGATATACATATCCCAGTGTGCTATTTACTTCACGGTTATGAGAAGGCAATCAGCTGAATGACATAGGGCTCTCTGTGACTCCTGTGGCCGTTGGGAGTATGGGGCCAGGTCTGGTATCACGTCATTTCTGTTTCGCTATCTATCTCCTCTGCTCGCCTTTTTTTCTTCTGTTTCACCCGATAATCACCTTGCCAGTCTTGCGTACTCTTCCGAGCCCTTCATCTCTCTGTCTTTCTTTCCTATCCTCCTTCCCTTCAGTCCGCTGTTTACTCCGTTAGGTTCACTTCATCAGACATGGTAGCGTCAACTCTGTCCACGTCTTTCCCAGACACCCCCTCAGCCACTGCTATCATCGTCCCCGGCAAACCCAACCCTCTTACCATCTCCTTTGCTCAACTGTCTCGAGACATCCTACAATTTCAGGCACAGCTAGCTCAGCTCGGTATCCGACATGGCGATGCAGTCTCAATAGCGCTACCGAACAACTATGAATTTATCGTCTCCTTCCTCGCAACCTCCTACCAAAGAGCAATAGCCGCCCCTTTAAATCCCGCATACAAGCAGGATGAATTTGAATTTTACGTCGAGGATCTTTCATCTGCTGTGGTGGTTCTACCCAAGGGGGCATTCGCTAAGAATGGCCCTGCAGTGCGGGCTGCGAGGAAATACCAGGCTGCCATTGCCGAGTGTTTCCTCCAGGATTCGAAGCTGGTTTTGGAAGTGAAAGAGCAAGGCAAATTGGCACAGCGGCAGTCCGAACCAGTGGCGCATGCTCAGCCGGAGGATGTGGCTCTCGTACTACATACCAGCGGAACTACTGGACGGCCAAAGGCTGTTCCTCTGTCCCATCGTAACTTGACCCGGACGATGCAGAACATTTGCAATACCTATGAACTTACGTCTAAAGACCGGACATATCTGGTGATGCCTTTATTTCACGTTCATGGACTTCTGGCTGGCTTTCTCGCCCCTTTGAAGGCTGGTGGCTCTGTCATCGTCCCTCCAGGGTTTTCAGCGCGATCATTCTGGGTCGACTTTGTCACACACAAGGCGAACTGGTACACGGCGGTACCAACAATCCACCAAATACTACTTAAGAACCCGCCACCAAACCCAATGCCTAAAATCCGATTCATTCGGTCCTGTTCCTCTCCTCTATCGCCCAAAGTGTTCGGTGAGCTAGAACAAACATATAGCGCACCGGTACTTGAAGCATATGCCATGACAGAAGCAGCCCACCAAATGACATCGAATCCACTGCCTCACCGAGGAAAACGGCAACCTGGAAGTGTAGGGTTGGGACAAGGTGTGGAAGTCAAGATCCTCAACGACCAGGAGAAGGAAGTTCCTCAGGGCATGGAGGGTGAAATCTGTATCCGAGGCGAGAATGTGACTCGAGGCTACATCAACAACGAAAAGGCCAACAAGCAGGCATTCACATCCAATGGCTATTTCCGGACGGGCGACCAAGGCAAGAAGGACGCAGATGGATATGTCATCATCACTGGGCGGATCAAGGAGCTGATCAACCGAGGGGGAGAGAAGATTAGTCCGATTGAACTGGACCATGTGATAGCTACACTTCCTCAAGTTTCGGAAGCCGTCAGCTTTGCTATTCCTTCAGATCTGTTTGGGCAAGAAGTGGGAGTCGCGGTTGTGCCTAAGCCAGGAAGCACTGTGACGGAGGACGCTATCACTGCATACGTGGTTAGCAAGACAGCTAGCTTCAAGAAGCCAAGCAGGGTATGTTGGGAGAAGCTAACCCGGGACTGTTGTGGTCGAGACATGTGCTAACGATTTGAATTTGCAGGTATGGATTTTGAAAGAGATCCCCAAGACCGCGACGGGAAAGATACAGCGAAGGAAAGTGGCGGATTCGATGCTCGCCAAGGACGAACCTAGACCTAGACTATAGACCAAGAGGAGAGAAAGTCCAGAAACTCGGGGGTGGCTTGAGAGGAGTCCCTATTCATTTTCGTGCATGTATGGATATAAGACATAAAGGGGCAGGGTGAACGTTTTGGCGGACACAGCATCCCTTGAGAGCCCGGGCAAGGCTGTAGGGAATACGAGAGGGCACGCTCCATGTCAGAGACCGTAGATCTGGCGAAGATCCTGGTCATGTCAGCTGGGAGACCGAGTAGATCAGCTAGTCAGAAGGTGAGATAGCTCCTTGTAGTACTGGGGTAGCTGTTGTAGCTGGCTGTACATATCTTGAACCCTGACCCTTGGACCTCGGAAATCCTGCACGCCCTATTCGTGCCACGCCTTTTGAAGTCGTGATGGCTTGTCCTGATATTGTGGAGATGCGGAGAATGTTGTCGCTACCAACTTACGAAGGCACATAATTACTCCAACCTTCGGATAAGGGTTCTTGGGAGTTGAACACAGATTTCCCGAAAGATCTCCTCTACACGCACCTCCACACATATACACATTTAGCTTTTCTTTTCTGTTCTGTACGGCTTCCCACATGTCTGCTTCCATATTCTTCCGTAAGGGTTCACGCCAGTTCAGCAAGTCTCAGTTTCTGGTCGCGCGGTCAGTTGCCTCTCAAACTCGACTGTCAGCATCCCCGCATCTCGCCCACAACACGAAACCAATCAACACCGCCGGCACCCCTATCAGAATGTCTTCAATAACCTCCTCTGCACCCCTCTACGAATGGCTAGTGCACATCCCAGATTTCCCTGGCGCGCTCGACAAGCGACTTGCCGTTCGCCCGGAGCATCTCGCGAACGTCACACCCGCAATCGAGGCGGGCAAGGTCGTCTTCGGCGGCGCTGTGCTGTCTAAGCAGCCTGCAGAAGGGGAGGCCCCAGACATGATCGGTAGCTTCATGTTGATCAAGGCCGAGAGTGAAGAGAAGGTGCGCGAGTGGGTCGAGAACGATGTCTATACCAAGGGAGGTGCGTGGGATGCGAAGAACGCAAAGATCTACCCATTCCGATGTGCAGTCAGGACAGCCATGTAAGGGCTTCTGAGTCAGAGAATTTGGGGGGCTTTGATATGATGCATGTCGATGGTGCTGGCGTTGTGGCCATCTGCCTACTGCCCTCCACACAGGGGACTGTGCCAGCTGCACTGGCAAGGGGCCTGGCACGGCTCTCCCATGGCAACAGACATTGTTTGCCTGCTCGGTATCCTATTGCTTCCAACTCCCTGCAGGACTGATGGCCGCTCCTAGATCCCAGTGACAGCCAGTGGCTCAGCAAATACATGTTTCATGTCTCAAGTTCCTCACATATTTGCACGGCTTGTCAATTTCGTGTGAGACACGTGATACATGACACATGACCAGCCGGGCTCGATGGTGCCTTATCGTAGGGCGACTTGTGTAACCTCACGCGTCACCATGGCCAGAAAAGAGAACCAAAAGAAGGTCCAAAGGGGTTTGTGATGATGGGATACGCCCCTGCTAATAACATCGTCTCAGTAGAGATTGAAACGGCGACTTCTGTGGCGACGGCAGGATTGGAATTTGCTGACGTCGTCCCTTTGTCTTTCCCTTCTCCTTCCTGCCTTCACTCCCTGCCCAGTGCGCATGCCTCGTCCCTCGGAGTCCATTCCGTTCCATTCCTGCACGTTGCCATGGTGCATCTCACTCAAGTGAAGTCAGCAAGAAATAGAAACCCAACGACAAAAGGGCCCTCACAAGTATCCAGGTTCTCATCAGCCCCCGTTTCTGAACATATTCAACTGACTACCACTTGAATCTACCCTCAACTGCTAGCCATCAGCTGGAAGTCCTGTGAACCAACACTCTTCTCATCTGCATTCTGCTTCTTTAACCACAATCACAGACATCTTCCAAATCGCTTCCAAGATCTCCATCATGAAGCTGCTCACTCTCCTACTCTCCATCACCCTCCTCGCTGTCAAAGTTCTAGCTGACGAAGGCCACGAGGACCACATCGCTCCGGTCGTTGAGAACAATCCCAAATCAGCCACATTCCAAGCTGTTTTGCAAACCGGCAAGCCTGTCCAAGGTCAAATCACTGGAGTTTCTCACGACAATGGTACTGGCGTCGATGTCAACATCAATTTCTTTGAGTTCCCTCCTTCTGAAGAGGGTCCATTCAGTAAGTCCACTATACTACAGTTCATTTCGCGCCAATAGACCCACACAGATAACTAACAAAGCCATCTCTCCGTCCAGAATACCATATCCATGTAAACCCCATCCCGGAAGACGGCAATTGCACTGGTGCCGGCGGCCATCTATCCCCTTACGGTCGTGCAGACACTCCAGAATGCGATTCCGACGACCCATCAACCTGCCAGCCAGGCGACTTGAGCGGGAAACACGGCATCATTGACGACACCGCCGAAGAGAAGAACTTCCAACGCAGCTACCTTGACCTGTACCTCAGTACCAACCCAGTAGACCCCAGCTTCTTCGGCAACCGCTCCGTTGTCGTCCATGCCTTGAATGGTACAAGACTGAATTGTGCCAACTTCACCCAGCAGTGGCCGGCCAATAATGGTAGTGGTGGATATGGATCTGAAGGATCTAATCCTCTCAATGGAGCGGGTGGGACAGGCAATGACTCACACAACGGTTCTGGTACTCCTGCAAATGCAGCTAAAGGTGGTGCAAAAGGCATGATCAAGACTATGAACGCCGAGCTCTCCCTCTCCTTGGTATTTGCTCTCGCGTACGCTTTTGTGCGACTCTAAATGCACAATCTGATACGGGAGATACATTGAATACGTTAGCGGGAACAAGGGCGGTTGGTTGGCGTGGTTTAATCGCTCAGGTCTCACCATGGGGGCAGGAGGTGCAGAGTCAGTGATCATAACATGTCAAAGTCCAAAAGGTTTTCAGGTGGAGTTGATAACACCACATTGATGGAGCTGAACTATCAGAATGGGATGGGTGATGCGGCTACGGCATACGCAGCTATACAAGTAGTGTAACAATAGCAAGTAATCAATCAACAGCATTTTACCAATTTCAATGTTCAATGGATCTCCTCTTGTTCGTCGGTTGCGTGAGCGGGTGAATATGAAGAAAACTCGTTTTGTATCATGTGACGACGGCCTTGGGATTGTTCTTCAGCTGGGGGAAATCCAAGCTGCAGATGGAACTTGACCTAGGTTTTGCTGGCTCAGCTAGGGCAGTTGATTCCATTGCATACTAGCTGGCTGATATTTGATCATTGTATTGCCTCGCTGTACAATTCAGGCCCCCAAACCGCATTGCCGTTCCTATCGATACCTAGCCCATGAAACCGAGGCCATGCAGACATCAGATAAAATCATAATCTGCACGCAATCGTGCAAAACGTGTCCAGCTCATCTATGAAGACAACCTCTTACCCCCCCGGCCCACGGCCCCACTGCCCCTAACTCAACCGCTGTAAAAACCCCTGCTGAATCAAGCGCTCCACATCGGCGAGGCGGACATAAAACTGGCTGTTCTTCGTGAGATTAATAGCACCATACTCGGTCTGAATCTCCCCCGCGTCACGCAACACTCTGACATCGATGAACAGATCCTTCGGCGGCGTCAGCGACCCCGTCAGGTCCACGTCCGTCCACTGGCCCTTGTACGCGGACAGCAGGTCCGTGAACTGCCGGAAATACTCCTCCTCCTCGGGCGACAGCGAGCTGTTGCTCGCGGCGCCAGTGTCTGCCGTCGTCGTCGTCGTC
>Ga0105239_10000311_pt1 | contig 71677 bp, 68 predicted proteins | sample KBSC44metaG_FD_92761 | JGI IMG/M metagenome (GOLD analysis project Ga0105239, IMG submission 92761) | Corn rhizosphere microbial communities from Kellogg Biological Station, Michigan, USA - KBS C4-4 metaG | ecosystem: Host-associated > Plants > Roots > Rhizosphere > Soil | place: Michigan, USA...
CTGTCTGTCTGTCTGTCTGTCTGTCTGTCTGTCTGTCTGTCGAGGCGGAGTATCTCTGCTACTGTATCCGTCACTGATAGTGTCCTATTATTATTACCTATGCACCCAGCTAACTAAGGTCATGGTTCCAACCCATGGCGTGCCTGCCCAATGCTGGACATTGCTCCCGGGGTGATCGCGGGGGAAAGCCCTGTTCTGTTCTGTTGTTCTGCTGCCCATAGGCGTCCCGATCCACCAATCCACCATACTTCACTGCTGTCGGGTGGCGTTCATCATTTTCGGCGGCGGAGGCGCCGTCGTAACGTTGGTCAAGTAGTGTTGACCCTAGTCGACCTTGATGAGGTCGCCAGCTGTTGCGTTGGGAACACCCGTACCATTCTTACCATCGGGGAGTGTTCCTGGGTCTTGTCCTCCTTGCCCGTCTCCTCCGACGCCCTTGGCCTTCTTCTCTGCGCAATCGCATTTAAACCGCTCCCTAAACTCCTGCACGCTCAACTTTCCCACCACCTTCAGGGCCGCCTGGCTCGCTCGCACTTTGGCATAGCGGGCGCCTTGGCCTTCACTCGCCGCAATGACCTTCCCGTGAACAAGCCAGCCCGCGTGGACGACGACGCCCGTGACGGCCTCGTCTCCGGCTCCATCCACGTTGTTTTCGCCGCTGGTTGTGGGCTCGGACAACTGCGTGAGGACTTCGTGGGACGCGTTGTGGCACTTGAACTCCCTTTGGAGAAGTCGCGTCAGGTATGTAGTCGGATGGCGGTTCGCGAAGGTGTCGTATGCGTGGATGTCTTTGAAGAACCACAGCACATGCTTGTCGAAGAAGGTCTCGATCTCGCTGAAGTCGAACCCTGAATCCACCAGGACGGCTCCGAGATAACTTTCCACTAGATCTGCGAGTGCTTTCGGCGGTGGTGTCGTCAGCTTGGTCCAGAAGTCGGGCTTCGTTCCTTCCGCCCTAAACGCGGCGTCCACCTCGGAAGCATAGTTGGTGATCTCGGCGAACAGGGATGGGTTCGAGGCTGATATGAGCTTGTTGAAACCCAAAGTGGCGGCGAGTGCGGCCAAGAACTTGTTGGACACCATGGCCATCTTGTGTTCGGTGAGCCATTGCGGCCCGCGTGTCTCGTTGTTGGAAAATAGCCACCATATGCAGACCCAGTCGAGGCATGCGTCTCCGAGAAACTCCAGGCGTTGGAGATCTGGGACAGGTGAATGTTGGTCGGATGAGTGTGTGAACGCCGACCGCAGCAATCGCGGGTTGTTGAAGCGGTAGCCGGTGATGTTGTGGACTTTGCGAGCAAGCTCTACAGCCACGGGGTCGTTCAAGACCAGACTCCAGTCCGGAGCCTGATACATGGGTGCGACTTGCTGCCACGTGAAAATGTCATGATTTTCGTCTTGCACCAATTTGGTGATGGCTTGGATTCCCAGGTCAAACTTTTGAGAAGTAGGTAAGTGACGCGTCGTCATGATGGAGGCCCCGATCACAGCTTCGCATACGTCGGCGATAGTCTTCTGCCCCAACGCATGGCTACGTCGCTTCTCCGTCAGCACGATTTTACGGCCTTTGATTTGATTCAGGAATTCGGGATACCATGTGTCTCGGAACTTCTCGCCAGAACCACTTCTGATGTATTGGAAGAGTTCGTACTCGGGCTTCGAAGCTGTTGTATACAACCGTCTATTTGAGAGCATCTCCATCCGTTTGCAATGCATACCCTCTTCGTTGCAAGTTGTGCGGTTGAATACAGTGATTGTTGTCATCATTTTAAGAAGTGAATCCCCAATGAACTCTAGGCGTTCATAATTCGAGGTCACCCGTCGGTATGCGTCGGAGGGGTCTTCCATATGAATGATATTATCATCTTGCATATCATCACCCTTGTCGGCTTCTGCATTGCTGTCCTGTGTGAACGCTTGAAGGGCCAAATCAAGCGGTACTTGCAATAGGTCGAGTTTCTCCAAAGCTTCACCGACGACCAGGAAGCTCTCCAACCTATGAACGATGGAAGGCAAAAGTTGCAGAACACTGGCGTTTTGGAAAGACAGTCGCCCAAGTTCTAATGGCTGGGGTGCAATGTAGCATGATGCCATTCGAGGATGGTCTTCCGGAGCTTTTTCCAGCCAATTCCGACCCGCCATGATGACGGTAGCTTCTAAAACAGGCTGATCGGGATCATACTTATCCCTGGAAATCTTCACATCATTGGCCATTCCACGATTTTTCGTATCGCTGAACCCAACAATAGTCTTTACGGGCTTCTTTTTGACATTTACCGCGCTGGCAGGAGGCGGATCCCAGATTGAGACGCCTGGAGCAACTTTATGAGTGAAAAAACGATAATTCCCAGTACCCGGATCAACGAGATATTTTCGAACCCAGTTGTCGTCCTCCCGTCGACTAGTCTGAGCCAACCAACGTACACGTTCTGGCAAGAAAGCCTTTCTCAGCTCATCCCTATCAACCAAAGACTCAAAATCTCCTTGATCTGGTGCATCAACTTCTTGCACGCTCGTGGATCCAGCCGAAACTGGCGCTACCCAATAGCTCATTAGATGTGGCTCTGGTTTGTAGGTTTTGTGGAAAATGTCTTCAAAGACTGCGTTGAGAGTAAATTTTGTCAAGCCTTCCACCTGTTCAGCAGATACCGCAACGGGCTGAGGAAGGCACTCGAAGGTGACATGGTGTTCGATGTTATCGTCCAAGAAAACAGAAAAGGTCGGTACCTTTGGAAGTGACATACGAGTGAACAGCAGAAACTGACGAGACTCTGAGCGATCTGTTGAGCTAAGCACCGCAACCCGGGTTGCGTGCAATGTTGTTGGTGTATTCCGAGTTGTTCCATTCTGTAGCCAGAAGTCGGGTTTCAACTTCTTCTTATAGTCATCCTTGTGCTCAGGAACAGCAATTTGGGCATTCAAGTTATGTGGCTTCATTTTCTGGAAAATGCTGTCGAGATTTTCGTCCAAGAGTTCTGCGGCACGCAGTTTGTAGCAACAGTTCAGTGCTGCAGAACGCCTCGCCATGACCTTATTTCGCCGAGAGTCACCCATGGCTCCTTTGACTTGCATAGCTTTCTCGTTTTCTGTGGCAGGAAGAATAACCTTGTATCTGAACATATTGCCCTCAGCAGCAATTATCTCTTGATATATTTCAGCTGATTTCGCATCCACTTTGGTTTGCAAAGAATGAACATATCGGCTTAGCAAAACTAGGGAATTGTTCAAGTTGGCTTTCACGCCTGTGATGGTTTCGAAGCACTGAGAACTGGCATCCTCTTCAATGAGCCGCTTCAGCTTTGACCCTTGCCCTAACTTCCGATCAGGAGGGAGCTGTCGACAATAACTTTTGATAAAGTCATCCATTTCGATTGCGTAGTGGATGGTAGATTCATGGTCTGCATTATACTCCCCAAGCATATGTACATACTTCGAATCCTTCATTCGTGCACGTCCTCTTGACTGCATGTATTGGATAGGGGTTCTGTACAAGTCAAACCGGATGACAAAATTGCACTCGGGTATATCAATCCCTTCTTCAGCGACATTCGTGGCAAAGATCAGATTGATCCGACCATCTCGAAATTTTGCCATCATTGTTTCTTGATCTTTCCACGAGCTTGTATCAGTCCCTGGCTGGCCCACCCCGATCAAAACGCCAGGCCGGAGATGTTCGATTTCCAATAATTTGAAGCAATCACAGAGAACGAACGCTGACAGTCTTTCATTGATGAACACAATAGTCTTGGTGGTGGGAGCCTCCGAGTATTGATGTCTCAGTTCATCATAGAGCACACGAAGTTTAGGTGAAAAGTCATAATCACTTTCAATATCCGGTAGGCCAAAGTGATGTCGGTTAACAAGAGTTACAGCTTCTTGAACGGAACGAAGCATGGATGCTTGGTCCCCTTCAGTCGCTTGTAGATAGCACTCACTTCGCTCCAAATAATTCGTAATTCTAGTGAATTCGTGAGACTGATGGGTTGAAGCCAAGGCGTGCTTCCACACTCTATCTGCTGCCCAGGAGCCTAGTTCTTTGGTTGCAGATCGTGAGAAGGTGAAAAACCTGCTCAAGTCATCGACGAAGCCACAAAGTTTTCGAAGAGAGCTGCACAGTTCTGTATCATATTCGTGTTCGAGTTCGGGATATGGCCAAAAGACGTCCTTGGCCTTGGGGCAGAAGACTTCGAAAACAGATGGGTCGTTGGTAGTGACGATTTTGCTTTGCAGGCGATCTTCGAGATCTTTCGTAACTCGAGCTACATCGGCACTTTTTGAATCAATTGGTGATGCAGTCATACCAAAGATACGCGGTTGAGGACCACTAGCTCTGAGGTAGTGGTCTCTCACAATATTTGAGTAAGGGTGCTTCTTCTTGCAGTGGTGGGCTTCGTCGAAGACCAGAAGTGATATTTGGTGAATTTTGAGGTAGGAGTGGGAGAGACAGCTTTCGAGGACGGCGGGTGTACAAACAACTACATTGTAGTCTTGGAAGATTGTATCCCAAACTTGTCGGTTCCATAGGTTTTCACTAGCATCTCCGAAGAGAGCAATAACAGGATTGGGGAGGTTGACATCGAGGAAACGGGCTTGCTGCCTGGCTAGATGAACACTGTTGACCAGGAAAAAGACAATCTGAGGTGGTCTCCCTTCGGCGCGATTGATGAGCTCCTGTTCCAGAATGTGCTTGATTAATAAGGCAGCAATGAGCGTCTTGCCGCTCCCTGTGTCAAGCACAGCAATGATATTCTCTTCCTTCGCACGATCGAAGAGCTCTTGCTGGTATTCACGTGCCTTGTCGATGAGACTTTCATAACCCGCAACCCTCGCTTTCGCTGGAGGATTTTGAGCACTGAGTTGCTGGTTGGTAGTTTCTGCTTGGAGAAACTCGCTGAATGCCAATGAGTTTGAGTTTGGGGTTTCATTTGATTGGAGAGAGGGTGTGCTGATGTCTGAGCCGGTGTCACTATCCACACCCAAGTCCTCAAGATTGGCCAAGGGATCTAAATCCATGTTTGTTGCCATGATATATGATATTGGAACATCGAAAGCTAGCGTGTGTCTGATGGAGGAACAACTGCAATAGCAGAGTTCAGATCGGATTGAAGCAGGGCTGCACGACTGGGAGTCCAGTGCGACTAAAGCTGCTGAGGGTTCTCACCAGTGTGAAGCTGTTGTGGTAGTCATCAAAACTTGTAACGGACTAAAAGAAAGGTAAGGTAGGAAGGAGTTGACATAAAATATCTACCTATGTAGGTAGATCGATGGCATGGAGAATGAAAAAGGTGGAAGCAAACAAATTGATAGATTGATTGGCAGGGTTTGTTACACAGTTGAAATTGAAGCGACATGGCAGTGAAGGTGTGTGAGTACGGAGTAGACATAACTGATTGAAGACCGCGCCTGTGAGAGCCCACGACCCTGTGACACCTACCTAAGTACTTCATACATGATGAGGTCGGTGCTGGAATAATTGAATTATTTTCAATCACCGCTGTTTCCTTCTATTTTGTTGTTCTTGGATGGGTTGAAATGAAGTAGAGAGAAGCAATTGCTTGTCTTCAGCTTCGAAGGTGGATCGACAGGGGGAGAGTATGGAGTACCTCTGTATGTAAGGACATCAGGTACGGTACTTAGTAGGGGCGGACCTTACCTACTTAGAGTACCTACAGTTAGGTGTCCACAGGAACTCCGTAGGCGAGGAAATAGTATACTCCCTTACAGCTACAGGGGCACCCAAGGGGTATAGATAGGGACACCTAGAGAATCCTGAGTTAGGCCCGCTTGGTCCTCGCTGCCCCAATGCAATTCCCCCTGTCAACCATGATATCATCCTCCCTTACCCAATAGTCGCTGATGTTGACCTGGTACTTCCCACCTCGTTTCGCGAGAGGGAACTTTGTGCAAGTGACATCTCCCACTCCCCAGCTATTGCTTGTGATACAGAACAATCTAACTACCTAGGTAGTATACGGTCAAAATGATCCACATACTTGCGGCAATGGCCGCTTTTCTCTCCTTGGTGTCTGCACATGGTTCACATTCACAAGAAGACCTGGCAGATCCTGCAGAAGACTGGGCTCTCTACCACATGCAAGAAGAACACCGTATGCGCTCACGCAATCGCAATGCTTTGTAGATGCACTAACTGATGGTTTCTGGATGTAGACATCTCCAATTTTGACCCTTCATCCTTCTTCTCCCTCCACGACTTCAACAACGACGGTACGTGGACCGCAGACGAAGTCCGGCGCACCTACGGGCTCGATGATGAATCTTTGCAATCCACCCCAGCCGACACAAAAGACCGCGTCGTTTCAGACGTGTTCAAGATCTTTGATCCTTCCGGCGCAGGCCTGATCACACGCGATGCTTGGCTTGACGCGATTCGCGCAGGCAAAAAGCTTCCAGATTCAAAGTTGGGCCCTGGTCACCACGGGGACGACGAATATGAATATGAGATCCACCATTTCGAGAAATTCCATGACGAGAATACCGTGGTAGAGGATTTGATCCATCCCGAAGACATTGAACATTTCAGAAAACATGAGATGAGAGAGGATGAGGAGGCCCGCATTCTAAGGGAGCAACAGCAAAATATCGTGGAGAGAAATATCCCTTTGATGTTCAAGAAGCAACAATGACATTAGTGAGGCTTGATTGATGATGTTGTATGTTGCATGTTGTACGATTACTTGTAAAAGAAGGATATGGGATCATGTAGAAAGGAAGTCATGTCAACCATCAACCATTTGGCTTGATCTGGATATCAAAAACACAATGCATAACACCAGGGGCATACGTCTTCACCTCTTGGACTTGGACGCATGAGACACAGCTCCTATTCTCCTCCTCGCGCTCCCAAGACCTAGCAAATCTCTCGATGCCATGCACGATCTTAGCCTCCATCGCATCCATCTGATGAATATCAACATTTTCATGAACATGGAGCCAACTTTTCTTGTCACTCGCATCCGTCATCTTGATCAAGGCCACGGCATTCTCCCAGCTTCCTTGCGAGCTTGGAAGCAGTCCCATGTTTGCATGTCTGATGTTCAAGCCTTGCCCTGATGGACTAAGACCTTTCAACTCGTCGTGAATCTCCCCCATGATCTTCGATGACCACTTGTTATCTCCAAGAAACGCAACACATCTGACTTCCTTGTGTCCACCTTCCCTAACACCCTCGGCCCAAATCTCGGCCAGTGAAGGAATGCTCATACCTTCCGTATTACCCTCCTCATCGACGCGAATGACAATACACCTCCATCCATTGGCCTCACAGCCTCTCCTGAACCCCTCAATACTCCAAGGATTAATATCCCAGCCCCAGACAGTCCGAATCCCTCGTTTGAGGTAGCAAAACGCAAAATATCCGATCCCCACGTAGAAATCAACAACATCAACCTTCTCAACAGCTTCCCCAAGCTCCAAATCTCTAAGCCCCTGAAAAGTCGAAGTGAATTGGCCGGATCCTGGGTCAAGACCTAATATTCTCGCCTTTTCAGAGATGTTGCCGCGACTGAACATGGTGTATATCGGCGCCCAGCACTGTGTGATACCCCTGTGCTGACATGTTGAAACCCAGAACGCTCGTTCAAAACTGTCTCCGAGTTCTCCGGTGATTGTATCGGCCTTGGCCTCAATCTTGCGTTCACCCCAATCGCCAAAGAGAGGCACAAGCCCGGATGGGCTTCTCATAACATTTTCTGTTCTTTCCAAACTGCTGCTAGTGTCAATTTCCGCGATTTGGCTTAAGCCTGGAACCTCGTCGGCTGCAATCGGGGCGTTGATTGCCACCCGACTGATGCCCATGCCTGCAAACCCACCTTCAACGATATTTCGAAATAACTCTTCTCTATCTGTCTCGTTCAAAACGTTGTAGAAAGTCTCCCAACGAGGCGAGTGAGTGGGGAATTTGTGCGGGAGCAGTAACAAAGGTGGATAGATGGTGAATCGCTTCGGAAGATCAGCTATACCCAGCAATGCCGATTCTTCAGCGCTGCCAATCGTAGCGGCCGGCTCGTGGGTCGTCACATGAATATCTTTCGCATTGCAGAACAACAAAATCCCTTTTCTCAGGGGATTGGTTTGTTTTTTTGGTTTTCTTTTCCGGCCTTCTAGCCTGTCATGCGGCATTTTGAGCAGGCGGGCCTCTGGTTCGCGTTGCAAACCCTGCACTTCATTTCCTGTTCTGAGAAAAGCGAATCATGGGCCTGGATTAACTCGATCAAAATTTCGCAGGACTTCAAGATACCTGAAAAGTTGAAAGGAATGTATGTCCTGCCTACGAAAACGTGCTATGCGTCCAATTTCGCCGGAATCAAGAATTTCTCCCGATGGTAGGTCGGTGCGAACGAAGTTGAGATATTGATTCAGCCTTGTGCGTGCTAAGTGCGTCATCGCAAGGCTGAGTTTTCTTTCCCCCCACACAACTGAAGTCTCACTCGTTGAAGAGCACTCATGTTTGCACCTGCCATCGAGGAAATGACGAAAGGACGAAAGGAGCGAATTCAGACTCCTTCGTAGTAGATAGGATTTCCCACCCTTTTGTAGAAGGTTCTACCTTCATACTAGCAGCAATCGATGACATCTACCTACACCTTCAGCAGCTTTCCCCCTCTCTCTAGTCAGGCTACTGTTCCATTGGACGAACTTCTCCCCAAGTATGGCTACTATGCACTCCGTACTTCCAGGCAATGAGGAATAATCTTGAGGTTTGAAGTTTACCATCCACATCTCAACTTGAATCCTATTCACGACCGGGGAGTCTCCGAGATCCTCATGGGTTACATCTAACGCGCAAGTTCGGCGCAAGTTCGGCGCCATGATGCCATGGATCAGCGTCTGCGATTGCCTCGACCACCTCTATTACCTCGTTGACCTCGACCTCTAGAGCCACGAGACGATTCCCCAGCATTCAAACCAGTCTCCCGACCACGAGCCCCATTCGTTTCGCCAGCATTCCCTGCGCCAAATCTCCAACCGCGCTCCCGACCTCTTCCACTGCCCCGACCACGTTGAGAGATTTTCCCCGGGCTGGTCTCGCAACCTTCGATATGACCTTTCTGGCGTGATTGAAGGCTTTCCAAATGCTTCTGGCCCATCCTGATCAATCCATCCACGGGTATGTACTCTGGATCGCCTAGATCCTCTCTCCGAGCTTCAGTGATGTATGCTTCCATGTCAACTCTCTTGAAGCAGCGATTTCCTTCAGGAACCTCGGAAGATGTGCTTTTCGGATCAATGCTGAACGCATCGACACCCACGGCGGCGATATCTTTCCAAAAAGTATGTCGAATCTTAGTTGCATTCATAATCCGGTCCTGGTTACCATTAGCATTTATCAACTAAGGTCACATAGGATAGAATATACTTACCTCAACAATTATAGACTCATGACCCTCTGTTGGGACTCCCAGGTCAACCTTCAGGGAAGCACGCTTGAAGCTTTTGGAGACGACATCGATATACATTACTGGCTGAGCATCGCCTCCGCGCCATTTTTTGCTGGAGTCAGCTGGCCAAATTAACAGGTCAAGGTTCTTATGTCGAAGAACCAGGAATGCACCAAACTGTAGCAGCGTGCGAATTTCTTGCTGGTCACGAGTTGTATTGGGATAGTCTGGAGTTGACATGTCCCGTGCTGGCAAAGCGGAGTCGTCATATCCGTAGGGGCTTCGAAGTTGGAAGCGGACGAGATTGGCCAACTCTTTAGACAAGATCTCCAGCAGGTTCGAAAAGCGATTTCTAGGACGCTTTCCGAACATTACCTCAATATCCATCCTCAAATCCCGTATTATCTTCATACTATCGCTACCATAAATCTGGCATACCAGCCCCATCTCAGAAGCACGATTGCATTCATGTATCGTTGATGTCATGATATGATCTCGGATCTCGCTTCTGAGATCCCGACAGACACCCATGATATTCTCCAGACCGCGGAGGAAACAATGGGGGTTCCATAACCCCATATACCTTCGGCGCCGCAGGAGCACAGGAGCGTCGTGATGAGCACTCAGGGAAACACTATCGCCGTGGCTGGTGATAAGGTTGAAAAGGATATGTCGCACTTCTAGTGGAAGCTTGCCCAACCTGGTGTTCCTGAACGGTTTGGGTGCTCCGGCCTCGATCGGTGGATACTTATACCACTCTTCCGGGTCGATCGCTTTCGGGAAATCCCTGCAAGCCTGGGCATGAAGTTCTCTCTTAGCCAAGCGCCAGCTGAACTCACTCCAGGTTTCCCAGTTGTCGTCAAAATCTTCTTTCGATTTGTTGCTTGCTGAGTCCTCCAACCGATGGGGTCCATTCGGGTCGAAGTGGGAGTTTGACATCCTCAATCTCGCGCTGTTGTCTGGATAAATTATGGGGAATTGCTCTGTGGACAAAATGATCTGGAGGATGAGCAAAGAAGGGAGTAATTGCCTTCAGATAAAGGTAAAGGAGGTGATGGTAATGATAATTGGATCAAGATCGAAGAACTGGTTCTGCGCGACAGTGCTACCACATTGCAGAACAAATTGCGCGAAAGCTAACATGCTGATATATATAGAGTGACTCAGTTCACTGCCTGCTCTGGCATGGGTCACCGCGTCGCGAGTTCTCGTCACTACGGGTGATTGAGACAGTCGCTGTCATGAATAGCAGTGACTCGTGGTGAACCACATTGTGAGACATCATCCAGAAGGCTGTCGCCCTTGGAGTTTAGTGAATGGATGAGTGGCTCATCGGAAAAGGAAAGGTATGAGCCTTGCGCAAATGGCTTGGCAAGGCTGGACCCCCTGGGATTCACGCTCCGTCCCACTAAGTGGCAGCACTGCATGCCCCCGTAAACTGGCGACAGCCTTGGGGCCATGCGCCGCATTGGCTAAACAGTAATGGAGGGAGTGATGCGGGGTTTTATACCAAAGCTATTCATCTCACCTGTGCAATCTCGTCGACTCACATGTCACTGTGTGGGATGCGTTGGCATTTGCTTTGTTTGTGAAATGTTTGTTCAGATGGTGATTTGATTGCCTACCGGGGTATGGACTATCCATCCAGACTCCGTTTGAAAAGCCATTCAGTTATGAGGGACACAAAGCAGCTCTTCCGAAGTCGCCATTATTGGGAGCCTGGCGGGGACCGCCCTTTTGTTCGTTCACCGCACGGCATTCTGCGAATGCCCAAACAGTGCCATATTGCTTCCCGACGTGCCTTACCGTGGTGTGAGTGCCTTACTTGAGGTTTAGTGGTGGTGGAAAGAACAGGATAACAATACATGTGTGTCTTTAACGGCTGACCACGAATGAATCGGTGGAAGGAAAGATAGGTATTTGGAAATGGACACAAAGTGTTCGGAGAGGGTTGTCTGCTTGCCATGTTTTTCACTTCCACCTTAGCAGTTGGAAGGATGGATCATACGCCAATGTCAAGGCAGCAGACACGTGCCAACATACAGCCAGGAGACAAGCCGACCTCCAACCCGAACTCCAACCCGAACATCCCGATGCTGCTCGGCTCGCTGGGGCCAAAAGCGAGGCTGGGAAGAACAGATCGTCAGCCACGGACCACGGACCACGGACCACGGACCACAACAGGTGTATCTCAGAAACGGAGTGAATCTTTGGGGCCCAAGCGAGAACATATTCAGAGCGTGGGGGAAGTGACTACTCGTGCACAGGAGCGGAACCGAGAAACCACAGAAGCGAACACTAGATTCTTGTCGGACGGACATGATGCCCGGTGATCCGCCATGCAGGTAGGGGCGTCTCCATCATTCGAGAGGGCATTGTGGCTGTTGAATGTAGCCCATCCTGCACTTCAATCCTGAGTGTTTTGCCTGTCAAATTGACCTGACCAGGCTGGGAGGCAGGATCCTAGACGAGTGATGGAGGAAGCACAGACACTGTGGTGGTGGTCGCACTGGGAGTTCTGTCAGCGGAAGGATGCCTATCGTAGCCCGCAGGACTAGTTATCCGTATATTAGTCGGGCGCCATCCGAAGTTCGAGATTATTGACGGCGATAGTTTGCATTAGACACGCTCAATGACAAGTGAAGGCTGGCAGAGAGAGTCAAATGCAAAGAGACCTGTCACTTCGGCCGGCCCCTTGTCCCCGGATATCATGTTCTCCCCCCCCATGGGCCATCATGCATGGTACAGGGCTGGGACAGGGCTTTGATCAGCTTGAGGTCGACCGCACGCTTCATTTGCCTGCCCCCCCTTCGACAGCTGTCAGGGCGATCTGCTAGGGGGAGGGGGGCCTGTACGTTTTGACATGGCCAAAGCAATCAAAAGTCCGCCAGTGCGCGATCGCCGTCAGGATCGGGGAAGCTGAGATTGCAGATGCACATACCCTCGCATGATCTTTTTGATTGATAGATCCTGGGGGTGACAGACAGGTGCCAGACGTCAAGATCGGAAAGCCTGGGTTTTGCTTTGCAGTGGTAGTCCCAGCTAGTCCGTAGTTAGCACTCGTAATTACCCTGCGTTCATTCAAAAACTTCGGATCGGGATCAAAGTCGGTTTCGGTAGCACAGACAGGCCCCCCCCCCCCACAGAGCTGAGGACTGTGCCTTTTTTCACGAGTACTCTTAGTCCGTGTTATCCTGGGATGGCGGCGCACATGCCAGAGTTCTCATGGTTGTGTAGAGAACTTGGACGAAGCTCCCCCCTCCCGATCACCTGACCGTGACATTTTGACGTGTCGTTCGCGGATCGCCACCACACAAACTAAGCCTGGAAACGGCGGATGTAATTAATTACTTCGCGGATACCCTGTAGTACAAACCTTAGGTAACTCAGACACCTGCGATAATCTTTGAGACCCACACCATGCATGTACATGTATGAGTACATGTCGCGGTCGAGATGTTGGGCATGGCATTGGCATGTGAGATCGAGTCAGTCAGTTGTTCTCAGGAGTCAGGAGGTCCGAGGCCACTACGGCGGATACGGATACTCCGAAGTTGCATCTACCTACATACATACGTTTTGCCACAGGATCAAGGGGCGAACATGTTGCAATGTTTCCTCAAGGTACATAGTTGGTACTTGGCTAGCACTATGATAGCAGTGTGAGACAGGTTGCGCTTGAGAGCGGGTGGGGAGATGGGAATACAAAGTCCCACAGAACGAGGATCAGTCGCGAGAAACAAGGAGGTCGACAATGTGGGAAGGCGAGAGTGTGTGGCTTTGCCCACAAGAACAGGATAGATGCCTGGGTGTGGCGGTGGGCGACTCGGCGACAACTCGGCGCTCGCAAGATTGAAGTGCAATACCACCACCTAATTGGGGTACTCCGTACTCCGTACATAGTACTATACTACGAAATGTGGCGGTGTTGCTGTGGCGTCCCCTTTAGTTAGGCAGTCACATGACTAGAGTTCAAATCCAACAAATCCCACGTGCGTGCCATCTATCCTTTGGACGGGGACCAGGATAATGCATGTGACTCGTCAATGTGGTGCTGTGCAACACAGGCGTCAGTCACATGGAGCAGGGAGGTCCAGGTGTGAGATTTGCTCCTTTGTAAGAGGTAGGGGAAGCACTGGCACTGCACTGCACTGCCCTGCACTGCAGCGGGCCGTCTGTAGGGAGGATCCCCCTACGCCCCATGTGCTTGCTTTGCATTTGGCGTGCCCGAAACCCTACCCCACTAGGATTCAACACTGCAGCGCCCACTTTAACTAACTGACACTGGTATTGACTGCAACTACGGGGGTCCCTTTTAGGGACCTGGCACCCACCTGGAGAGGTACATGTAACTATTGCTTAGGTACCTACTGTAGGGCCCATGCCATGCTCACCTCTAAAAAGCAACGACAAACAGGGGCGGTTTCAGGGTCTGCTTCGGCGACGCCCAGCCCATCCCATCCCTCCTCCACATGCTTGTGTCGCTGCTCACAAGCCTACCAGGCAATCTCGGGGTACCACCACCCCGAGAACGCATTGTTAGTTATTATGTAGTTGGTTAGATGTGCGTGTTGCAGCAAATTTGCAACACATCGAGCACATCCATGATATGTAACCCCACCCCACGCCCTACATATGTACGTACCTACACCTCCTATCCGTATTTTTTTAAGTGTGTCGGTTATTATTCACACCGTCCGATACCGCCATTCTGCAAGCAACATGTCTGTATGTACGAGCAACGACGATCCCCCCCGCCATGTTGAAGCTTTGTGCAAGGAAGATGCCGTGGGGGGGGGAACGGTTGCGGTGAAAGGGCTGACTGACACCGCCCCTACGGCCCAACCAACCAGACAAGACAAGACAAGACAAGCGGTTATTATCGATAACAAATTCGGAAGTGGGGGGGAGGGAGCCTTTGGGGGAGTTTTTTTAGGCGCGCTTCGGGTTGCCGATTCGGTGTGCCCTTTGCTTACCTTCGAGTAATTGATACATACAGACAATTAACCGGGCTTTTGCTAAATACATAGCCAAATAAACCATCAATTTTCATCGGATGCTCCGCGAGTTTTTGGTTGCTTTGATGGCGGGGTCTAACCAAAACTCTCCGTAGAAAGAATTAACACACCGAGCACAATCAACTATTTTCATTAATCGTTGAAAAGCTAGGTTCAAGACATTCTTGCTGCAGCGAACTCGAGGTTTAGGGGGGAGAGGGGGGCCACATTGTCCCCCCCCAAAACAACAACTTGTTGATTAGTTAATAGGGTGTTTTACGCATTGGTGTAATAATCAATGAAGATTTTGTTCGTGTGGGAAGGAAATGATTCCCGAAGGGAGCAACCATTTTATTACTCGTAATTGATCAATTACCTCACCCCCCACTTCCCAGTTCACGTTTTGGTTCGCACATGCGAAAGAGCCAGGGGGTCAGCAATGACCATCCACCACCACCACCATGGATCACCACTTCATTTCGGCTTGCATTACCTTGTCTGTACCAGTAGCTTTTTTTTCCCTTCCTGCGGTGAGAGGTTGAACCTTTCATCTGACCCGATTTTTGCTTGACTTTTTTCTTTTCCCGCCGGCAGATGTCTTTTACCCTTCGAGAGAGTCTGTCCTCGTGGCGGTTGAACTCTGGGATAATAATGATTACCCTGGATTATATTTCCAAGACACCAGACTTGATCTCCGTGGGGCCGTGACAACCCAGAGCAGGAGAGGGCGTGCAAGAAAGAATTCAAGAAACTCGCCGAGAATGAATGATGTAGATGGATTTCTCGGCGGCCGAGCAGGCCAATCCTGCAGGGCGTTGGGAAGCGGTTTTCTCTCACGGTGTTCATGAATCCATGGAACTGCTCTGGAGGGCAAATGGGTATGAAAACCATTGCATCATGATTGGCATCACAGGTTCGGCCTCACGGAACCTATTTTCCTTCTGGACGTTCACGCGTAGATTGCTCCCATCGGTCGCCGGCTTCAGATGAGATCCCAGGACAAGAACAAGGTAATTGCGGAAGATGATCTATGACCGGAACGAACCAAACCCTCATTCTCCTCGTAATCGGGCAGATTCCGAACATGGCACAGGCGAAAACCTTACCTTCGGAGTGCCTGCCCCTACCTAACCTACCCGGAGGGGGGGTGCAGTCTTGGGTGGAAAGTCGTTTCGCGTCGCAGCATTCAAAAAACCTACCACAACCGTTCCGGCGGGTAACCGACACACGACGCCGCCGGGGGGTTTGTAGCAATCGTATTCAAAGTGATCGGCAAACGGTGATGACCGCCAAGAATATGGAGGACGACAACGACGACAAGGTTTTTTCCGTCCGCGCTTTTTCCCCTTCGAGTCTCGACGGTAGTATTGCTAGAGGGTTTGAAATCCCGACAGGAACGAGGGATGTTTGAAAGCTTGAGCTTTGGGAAGTTGGTGGTGAGAAGAGCAATAGTCTGTGAATGCAAAACCTCCACAATCCGAATTCAATAGCTTTGTCCCCCACAGCCGATCGGGTCGTCGGACATGGGAAAAATCTTGAGTAGTAGTCCCTTTTTCCGCATGCTTGCAACGAAAACAGGAATCTTTGCCGCGGTTACGTAGTCAAGAAGTTTGTCCGTGTGGAAAGCCCGGCAATATTCTCAACCGGCAACCCGGAGAGTTCTCTCACAGCAACACGAGGTACTCCGCGTTCGCGGTCGCTAAAGTTGGAAGAAGACAAGGTGGTGTGTGGTGGTAGTTGTTGTTGTTGTGCGAATTGCGCTCGAAGCATGATGGTCACCGAGGTTCCTCGGCTTCGGTGCAGAAGGATTTCAAGCGATGTGTCGAAGTGCTACGACTCGCGCTAATTAGTGGCTGCGTGTAGGTATGTATGTTTGTACGGAGTACATACCAGGTAGCTACCGAATGTAGTTGTGCTGTGGGATTCGGTAAGGGAGTGAACACGCCAACGACCTCAAACAATGTTGTTAGGAGTCCTCGTACCATAGTTAGAACCCTAGATTGGGGGTTTGATACAGACCTACATAGGTAGGGATAGGTAGGGAGGTAATTAGGTTGGTATGTACTCCGTACATAGGTAGGGTTTTCTGTAAGGGGTGACTTTCTGTAGGCGAAGGGTCTCAGATATCTGGGGCGGTGGACTTTTGGGGGCGATCTTGGGGTACCCAGGTACGGAGTACCTCGTCTCCGTAATTTACAATAGAAACAATTTGGGGGAGTTAGAAATCTGTTTCAGCACTTCCATGTCCCCAGTGCTCGAATTGTTTGATCTGCAAATTAGGTGTACATAGCCGTAGGAACGGAGACTCTGCAGGCGACGTTGGAAGGTGTCACGGGGTAATTGAAGTGGGCTGTGTAAATGTAACTGTGATGATGACTTCCGTCTGTGTAAACAGGAATAGCAGCCTTGTACTCAGCTGGCCTGGCCAGGACCCGAAGGCGCAATCGAACAGCCACGATGCAGTGCAGATTCAATGAAAATGGAAATCAGGGCCAGTAGATTGTTTGTCAATAGGTGTTATTGATAAGAAATTAATTGCTAACTAATAATACGAATTGGGAGTCATATCATCGACTCAACCAATAAATGTCCCAAAACTAAAGCCATCTCGAGAGAGGCTGGGGGTATCGTAGCCACATGTTCCATATTCCCATGTCCATATCAACATTCCTCGCTGGAATGGATAATGATGCAGATGCAGATAAACAAATGCTACAAGGCCAATGACAAAATCGCTGCACTCGCTTGCTGATAATCAAGACAGACAGATTAAAATTAGATTCCCAGATAGATTGTAAGGTCAGGGACCAGCCCGTGCCTCAAGCCCACGAGGATCAACGTTTATTGAGGTCCATTGAGGTGAGCCAAGCCGCGTCGACTTGTAGTCTGTCGACGCTTGACGGTGCTAGGTCTTCGAGAGGAAGCCTCACCGTGACTCGCAAATCGAACCACTTTGCGTTTCGATTCATGGTGAGTCACGGCTGCAGGTTGATACTGAAGAGCTTCCTTCTCCTGGAGCTCACGGAGGAGAGCGATTTGTTCCTCGGTCGTGAGTTCCTTCTTAGGAGAAAGGCTTGGGATTGACTCAACAGGCAGGGAGAGGTCGTCTGAGGGGCACAAGAGGTCATCATCTGAGAGGTAGGAGTTGGGCTCGCCACCGAAGGATGATTGACATGACCTGTAGGGGCTGGGAAGCCAACTGGAATTGCTGCTGTCTCGACGCATGGCGACTGAAGTGCGTGGAGAGGAGGTATATGAAGTCTGCGAGGGTGTGCTGGAGGTATTGCTGTCTGATCGCACCAAGGGGTGAGCTGTCATCCACGAGGACGAAGGCGACGCGCTCAACAGTGCAGTGTAGGCTGATGTTGGTGCATATGAGAAGGCGTTGGAGTTAGATGTTGTCGAGTCGCGAGAGTCACAGCGCGACATGTGCACCGAGGTCATAGCAGGGGTGATGTTTGTTGTCGGTGATGAGAAATACATCTTGTCTGTTGTGTTGGGATTTGATCTCGGGAGGTGACGGTGAGGTCTGCGATTATTTACAACCGCGTGGGAATAATGACTATGCTTGTTGTTTGTAGCCAGGATCCCAGGTTGTTGTGCTGCAATACCGGATTGTGGTGGGTGGTGATGCAATGCCAGTGGTGTAGCGCGGGACACGGGTGTGCGTCGGTTGAACGCGACTTGGTCGAAAGTGGGAGTGGGAGTGGGTGACGGTGGCGGTGACTGGCGGGCTAGCCGCACGTTGTCTTGAGCTGAGTTGCTGAGACTGGCTGTTATATGCCTCAAGGCGGTAGGACAGTGAGTATTATTAGGTAGAAGCTGGTGTTGCTGTCGATGTCGATGTTTGATGTTGGTGAGAGACTGGGAAGGGTGGGTGCGTGGGTATAGACAGATATTAATGTATTGATGCTTGGACCGGAAGAGAGTACGAGTGTGGGAGAGTATTTGCCCCCTTCCCCGTGCTTCTTTTTGATTGAAATCTTATCTGGCGTGGAGGATGGGATGGCGAAAATCCGGTGTATCGGATGCGACCTCGGTCGGTCCAGGTCGGGCTGGTTTGAGTTTGGAGGTGGGCTTGGGTGGGCTTGACGGCTCCGTGTCTGTGCTTTTTGCCGGCTTGTGGAGCCTGACCCTCCTTTGGCACCGTGACCGTGGTTCCGCGAATAGATCGGACACTAAGTGGCTGGAAGGAGGCGTTGGATGGGTGGTTTCAAGATTGCGAACCGATCAATGATCAACGCAGGGGGTTGATGAGGACGAGTTCAGAGTTACGAGATCCCGCGGACCGAGGACCTCGTGAGTCGTAAGGGGGATTGTGCGGTATTGCCGTGGATTGTGACAAGGTGAGAAGTGAGAATGAAAATCGAGAGCAGGCAGAGATGATGTGGTTTATGTGATGAGCTGGGCTGGGCTGGCTGGCCTGGCCTGGCGTGAGAAAGGGAGGTGAGGCAACGAGCAGGACTCCAGGAAACAAGCAGTCCCGAGGGCCAGCTGGGCGTAGTAGACGGATGGACTAATGGGGGATTGGGAAATGCGAAATGCGAAATGGGCTGTGTGCGAGTCGTTGGCTTGTTGACTCGTTGGTTGGCGGTCAATTGTTTGTGTTGGTGCTGTCCGATGTCTTTGCTTGGATCCGTCCTCGTAGGCAGAGACGGAATGAGTCAATCAGCAGGAAGGGACTGGCACTGACTGGCCAGGCTCGTGTCGGTCTACTGACCGCCTGAAAGATGGTCAAATGCTGAATGTGACACCAGTCAACGGACACAAGGCGGATGATTAGGCTCAAGGCGCAAGCCACGGGGGTGTCTCTTGACGAGCTGCTCGAGGTGACGGCTCGACAGGGGGTCCAATTCCTGGACTCTGATTCCCAAAGCGCCACGGGCAAGGGCTGATTAGTGTGACGGTGACGGTGACAGTGACCAGGGCGGATGGGATGGATAAAAACAGGTGATGACAGGGGATGGCGAGTCAAGGGTGGCTGTCGGCTTCCGTTGCGGAGAGACGGATGGCGCCTGATTTTAGGAGGAACTGGGCCAGAAGCTGTTCTGGTGCTGCTGGGGGGTTGTGCAGGGGGGCCGAGGGGGCTTCGGGGCTCAAGGGAACCAAGAGACTTGACGTTCTAGGGGAGCCTAGGGCCCGCGGGGCTTCCAAGGGCACACCAAAAGGAATCCTGATTCCTGACCCCTCTGGACGCTGGACGAGACAAGCAAGGGGAACCCCACGAAGGAGAGCGCACGGTTGCTCTTCGGCTTCGGTGACTGGTTGGCTGGCTGACAGGGCCACTCCCACGCGACAGATGCAGGTGGTGGTCCAGATTCGTCGGATCGAATCGACAGGACGACGAGTAGGTTTGTTGGTGTGTTTGAGATTGATGTGATGCCAGTGGGATGTGAGTTGATCACTGACGATGAGTCTTGCAAATTGAAAATACAAATGCAGATACGAATGGTCACCGTTCAGGATGTGGTTGAGGCAGACGGGCATAGAAGTATGCCTCTCAACAAACCATGTCCCCCAGCGGGCTTTGGATTTAGCCAGATAAATAATGCTCCGTACATTTACGCAGTTGGGAGCTGACGATGTGACGATGACTACGCAAACAGAACCAGCGCGAATCTACGAGCCTGCTACAGTAATAATTGACAGCCCAGCCCAGCCCAGGATATTGTTATTATTGCACCGGATTTCCCGCATTGGGAAGGAGCCTACCCTACAGACCCTCCAGATTCCCCCTTGAGCGAAAGCGAAAGCCGATGCATGATCGGGTCATCTTTGCGGCACGGGAATGCTCAGTGCAATCATCACATTCCTTCCAATGGCTGAATATCGGTGCGACCATGATTTGCTTTGTCTTCCCCTTTATTCAGCAGCATGGTTTACTTCTCACCCTCCATTCCAGTTGTTCTCGTCCAATGCCAGGTGTGAATTATGTACGGCCTGAGTCAGGAAGTTTGTTGCATTCGCGGGCGAAGGTCGGAACCGATTACTTCAGCGACTTCAACCACCCAAGCCCTGGAGTATCCGCGTTAGGCAGCAGACAATAATTACCGCGGAATCGGGGTCGAGGGCGTCCGTTGTAGGCGAGCCCAGGGCTTAATCATTCTTCCACACGCCCTACGTCCTGCGTCCTCCGTCCTCCGTATAAGATGGGAGAAATCCCCCTACGCGCATACGAGAAGCCTCCCACGCACCCCTGGCCTCAACCACGTCATAGTCTTGACCAGCTTCGCCTGGTTCTCATCCCACGTCTTTCCTCAATATCTTGATTTCGGTAGCCAAAATTTGCACATGATGTCGATATTCCAAACATGCAAGAGCTCCTTCGGACGTCACCGTTCCATGAACTAAACTGTGCATCGACGAAATGACTCACTGCTCAGGGCGCAAGCAAACGGCAATCAATGCCTGGTTCTGGAGAATATTGATGCCCAACCACACATGTTGAGGTCGGTGTGTCTCGGGCCACTGTCGGGCGCCAGAGAATCTACCCGTGGACTTGGGCCCAATCACGTTTAGCCCAGACGGAGCAAGCTCCGTGGACGCCCCGACGCTGGCTGGGCTTACGAGAAATGATTTCTGGATATATTGACTATTCGGAAGGGGAACCATTACTTGTCCAGACTATCACATTCTCAACACTCCACATTGACCTCTCCCACGCTTGAACCTTAGTGAGGACGGATAGCTTTGGAGAACAACCCGTCAGTCTCTACCAGATGGAAAGATTCGTACTCGTAGAAACAAGAGAGCTTCCAACAGACCGAAGAGCATCCGACATTCTCCCAGACTCACTAATCTGCATTTGGCCAGTCGCCAGAAGTTTAATTACGAGGACTCGTGAGTCGAAAGAAACCTAGAAACCTTTTCATGCTACGCAGGCGAGGACGACTAAATGTTCTTTCCATTTCGGCAAGTCTCCCGGCACAACTCACGGCAAAGGGCGAAGTTGCGGGTACTTGATTTCCCGCACGTTTCTGGATATGCCTGAGGTATCCGGTACTTCCTCGCCGATGTGGGACATTTTCCGATCACACCTCCAACTTGGACTTCAACACGTTCACGGAATCACTCCCCCCTGGAAGTGTACATTGGCATTGCTACATCTGGCATATGTTTGATCCGAAATCAAAATTAAAACACCATGATTGTTATGGTGATGCCCTCTCAGTAACCCACCGCCCCATACTCCGTCTACCCCGTCCCCGTCCCAAATGGAGACTTCAACACATCTCTAGTGGAGGAACGAGGGACTGGTAGGACTGACTCCTGTTAGAGTGCTCCGTATCGAATCTTCCGAACCTCCTCGTCGCTCGGGAGAGAGCCTCCCCGCCGCACCAACGACGCAGGGTCATCTCCAGAGATGCCCCACGTTCCCATCTTTTGAAGCCCTGCTCGCAACGAACACTTTTGGCCCGCTCGTCCAGAAAGCCGGTTACTCTGACAATCTCGCTTGGCTTGTGAAGTAACCACACCCTCCAATAGGAACAGATCCTTTTCTGACACGGTGTGCGGCGCCATACCCGCGGCAAAGGAGTGGTCCCCCCCTCATGGCCTATTCGGTGCCTCACGCTCGGTCCATTCTATTCACCAGCCAATCCACAGGCCCACATTCCGTGCGTTCCACCGACGGTGCTTTTAGAAAGTGTAGAAACTGTCTCGCGTTTGCTCGAAACGGTAATTATCCGGTCCACCGTTACCCTGGACGGTACTGGGACCCCCTTCCCGTCGAGGCTCGACATTTTAGCTTTTCTTCCACGAGGTTTTCTCAGGCTTCTGTGGGGTTTCCTGCCGAGATTGTCTCTTTCATTTCGGACTCTGGCTCCCGAGCTAGACAGCAGTTACAGAGCCAGCGCTGGTACAAGAGTATCCGCGGATTGCAAGGGCCGAATTATCCACCCTACAGTTACGAGGGACACCTTGTGTGGCATCCTCGGCCAAGTTCCATTGCACGGGTTAATACAATCTCTGATTTATTACCCGGATTTGTCGCATTACTTAATACCCCCCTGCCAATTCCTTGAGGATGTCGCAATCAATCCTGGGACAATTTACCAGTACTCCGTATCTGACATTCTCGCCCCTTGCAAAGAACCAGCCGCAGGAACATTTGATTGCTTAATCCCTAATCAATTCATTATCCAACTAGTGGATGCTGTGCTTACACCGTCCTTCCCTGCTACAGGGCATACCCAATATACCTCCAGCCTCGGTGCATTTTTGCAACAAACTTGATCTCCGTTCGAAGGATGGACGTACTAGGATAGACCCTCGTAAACCTCGGCATGTATCCTGGCATTTTAGGTTACCACGTAGATGGTACGGAGGTTGTAGGCCGAATAATCCATTAATTAGAAAGCCGATGAACACACTTTTTTTTTGAATGCCGAGGACCAAATTCGAGTCCTGGTGCTCGTTTGCTAGCTCCTCCTATTCAGCTTATGTGAACAGTGATTGATCATGTTTCTACGAGTAAGTACCTCACACTCCGTACGCACGACCGTTTTGGCTACAACGTGCGAGAGTTGTGAGCACCTGGTATATGAAATAAAAAGCCTCCGTACTCCGTCGGAGTCTGGTTTGGGTTGTGTATTCGCAGGACAATCAGGCTGACAATGGTGGCAAAAGGACGCAAATGGTCATTCCCTGATTTTCAAGACATGCATGCATGCTTACGGTTGATGTGCATGACTGCATGACTGCATGACTCGGTTGCACGACCTACCCAGTGGTGGTTGGTGGTCTTTGGAGGCCGCATTGTCATGCCAGATCCTCAGCCACCCTTGGCTTGTGTGCTACATAATATGTACACTGGCTCGACTAATAATTATAGAAGAACGACTGTCCTACCCAACTCCGGCCACTACCGTTGCTTGCCCTGAGACAACCAACCTGTGTAACAATAATGATGATGATGATGCGTTGACGCTGCGAATGTCATGGCTCTGGTTACCTGAGCCCTGCCCAAGCGAGCGCTTACGTACATACGTGTGTGTACGTTCATCAGCCATCAATCAGCATTTGACAACCTATTCCTGGTAGTTACATAGCTGCCTTTGCTTCCCGCCATCTTCAACTTGACAAATCTTCCGGTGGATGAGCGAGGGCAAGCAATCATTTGCTTGGAATTTGGGGGACCTTTCGCCAAACGACGGTCCGGATTGACCGTTGCCATCGTCTGTTCCCGTTCGCAGCGTATCTCGTATTTCTCATGAGCTATTACGCATTTCACACCTCAAAAGATGCCCTCCAAGTAGGCCCGGTATGTATGTTAGTTATCCTCGAACGGTGTCATCTCCGAGAACGGCATCGACAATCGGAATCTGTCGTTGCTTATTTCACTTGTCGTGCGGGAATGGGTGTGCGCTAGACAATTGAGCGACCCAGTTTCGTTTTCGTCCTTTGAGGACCGAATGTCGACTACGAAAACGTTCCCGCGCGCTTGCTGAACCATTGTCCCCGGATTTTCCCATCTGTGCGTGTGGGTGTGTGTGTGTGTGGATATCCTGGAGTGCATGTCTACGGGATGAAAATTCAGCACATTTTCGTGCAAGTTGAACCCTTCTTTTTCCTCCCCCCGCAGTATTGATATCTTTCGGAAATTCTGGTCCTGGGTGAATTCCAGGTCGAACGTGAATTTGAACCTTTAGCCCCGGAGTTGGGCCTTGGGGTTCGGGAGGAGCACCGGTGGGGTACCTCGTATACTTCCAAAGTTGGAGGTTGAGCCCTGAACCTCCCACCCCCGCATTCGATCAACCTTGGGTGCGTCTCCCGAAGGCTGAGATATCTTACGATGGATGCACCCCCTCAAACTGCTCGCTTGGCAAATCCTTGACCATGGCACGGATACGAAGGCAAGAGTGCTTTCAGCGTTGAAGGCAGCCCAGCTCGGCCGGGCCGGCTGGAGGGCTGACTCCCCAAACTGACAATAGGAGCTTGCGGATACGGTTCGTTCACCTTTGTCCCAAAAGTCAAACAAAGAAACCCATGATCAGCTGGCAACGGCAGATGCACTCGGGCAATGGGAATATTTTTGTTGCCTGGGTGTTTTGGGCTGACAGCCTACCTAATTACCCTAGGGCCGAGACATGTCTGCCAGCGCAGATGTCATCTGCTCTGGACTCCTAGCCGTTGATGCCCGAAGGCATGCTTTCTCAGCCGCTTCGCCTGGAGTTCAGCCTGGAGCCTGGACTAGGCCGGGGACGGCCCACCTAATACCTGCACGTGATGATGCCCTTTCGAAGTGAAGCAACGTGGGGGATCGGCGCGCCATGTGGTCTGCTGTCACTTGATCAGTGCATGAGTTCAACATCTGATGTTAGAAAGTCAGGCAGGTCACGCGTTGGGCATCATATGTTGACAGTTTGACGAGAATTCAAAGCATCTTCGTGCGTGGGGAAATAATAGGCAGAAGAACTTGACATGTTCGAGTGAAACTTCAGTTGGAATCATGTGACTGGAGATCAGCCTCGTCGAATCACGTGGAACATCACCTCGTGACAGGCGCAGCCTTGTAGTGGCAGTTGGCAACCAGATGTTGGGGCTACAGCAGCTTGCTTTTTCCGATTTGTTGAAGCCATGGTCAGAGCTCTCCTCCTGTTGACCCCGTATTGAAGGTCACAATTACTGTTGAGGGAGGCACACGCCCGATGGGTGAGCGAGCTCAGTAACAGCCCAGCCGCAGACGAGACGCCCGAGTCAGTCAGTTCGACTGCAACCAATTTCGATTCAATAGTCTCTACTGCCATATTTCGCAAAGGTGTGTAGATAAAACCGTGGTTATCAATTCCACCTAGCTCTGCAACCGCTCCTTGCGAGGAACCCCCTGCTCTTGTCCTCACCGCAGTGATGATGTGCATGAAACAGCAAAATATCTGTCCCGCAACGACAGCAAGCAGCCTTATTATATTGTTTTGAATGCTCTCCCTGCCCCTGTGTGAGAAAACCAACGTTCTTGCGCTCTCACAGTACCGCTGACAACAGGGCTTGCTCTCTAGCCACATAGCCAGCAAGGCCTGTTGTTTACAACACTCAGGCTGGCGTAACGCATCGAGGATCCGGGCAACGTCGACTTCGATCAAGCTCCGAGAACACATCGCTGCGCTATGTCGGGCTATCCGCGCAACATCTCCCAGGAAATAATCTTGGCAGTGATGCATGCTGCTTTCGAGTAAATAGGTGGAGTCTTTGCTTCTAGCATCAATCCTGCCTATAGTCTCGTCATGCAATCAAGTCAATATGGAGAGTGCCTCTAGGGAATCAACTGCCCTCTTGCAATCAGAGTTCACGGCTTCACGGTAGGGCCAAAGTCCCAAAGAAGACAGCGAAATGTGTCAGGTCAAGTCTCGAAAAGTTGCCAGCGGATGGTGAGCCGTGGGGGTAGCTCGAGGGGCAGTGTGGCTCCTTGCCGGTGATCAGGGTGTCCCGTTGCTAGATTTTCTCTCGAATTGCCATTCTCACTGTGATGGACTATCGCTTTCCACGGGTGGCGATGACCCCCTTCCAGTGACCTTCAAATCTTGGGCATTCTCTTTGAACACTTGGATCATCGTCCCATCAAGCATCTCTGCACAGACGTTGGAAATACAACATGGCATTCTAACGGACAAGACAACACTTGTCGCGGAAGGGTCTCAAGAGGGATTACCTGTCCCAGAAAGTGAGGAATTGCAACTGCACCCTGTTATTTCACGCGCCTCTGGTCAAGAGAAGGAAAAGGAAGGGGGCGTGGACAGAAAACAAGCCTGTGCCCTGTCCTGCTATGATAGTTGGGACGCAGTTCTTTCATCCACAGGTAAGCCGACTGTTCGATTCTACCAGATATATTTAACAGTCCATCCATCCCTTCGGATTTCCAGCACCACGACGTTGCAGTGTCAAGTACTCCGTACACACCATACCATGCATGACCACGTTCAATGCAGTCTGGGACTCCCCTCCGGCCAAAGGAAGGGAGGGATGACACCCTTCCTCTCCAGAGCCCGGATGGGCCGTTTGCAGGAGCTCACATCCGACCTAGCATACCCTCTCGAGGCTCCGTGGTCATGGCTATCAGCTCCCTCCCACCACCTCCCTTGAGATTGCCATTTCCCGACCCGACAGGGACGATCGATGGTGAGGTGCGCGCTGTTCGCGTTAACGACCGACAAATTCCTAATGCTCGTCTGCTCGTCAGGTCAGGTAGAGAGCGGCCAGTCAACTAACTACCGACTCCCTTGGCTTCTTGCTTAATGCAGGTGTTAGACCCCGAGCCCGGAATCGTTATCTGGGATATGCGGAATCGAGTTGAGATTCTGTTGGACGTGACTGGGCGCCCATGACATTCTGGGCTCCCACTTTACTGCCAACCACCTCGACAGCGAGGTGATTTCTGAACCATGTGGCTCCATGGGCTCCATCATCTCGGGCCCTTCGGAGCCTGGAACAACGTGCTAAATATCTATCGGACGTTCATCTATTGCCTCGAACCAACCCTCGGAGGAATCACTGCCGGCACTTATTACAGGTTGCCGCACGTGGAATACCGAATGCCTTCGAATCATGCTAGCATGGTGACATGCCGGTAACAGTCGTTTCGAAGGTTAGGTTCTGAAATGCCAGGAGTGGATGTCTTTGGACTGCGGCGGTCAGAGTCTGCGATCGGGTGTGTTATTGCTACTGCTACTGTGAAGGTGGAGGTGGACTCGATCGGTCACCTTCTGTAGGATGACTCCTGACTCCATGCCTTCATTGCCTAGAATCTCTGCCCTTCACCCACAGCGCTCGACTTTGGTCCGCATATTTGTGGCCCCAAGGGCTGTTGTTCCCTGGAATGGGGCGGCGTCTCCTCTTGGGTTCGGCGTTGTGGACTCGCATGCCGATGTTTCCCCCCAGTTCTTGCTTATCTTGCTCGTTGTTGCTCGTACACTCGGAGCGGTTGATGCACCGCTGAAGGTTGCCCTGATGAACTGTCCAGCTTAGAGGGGGGGTGGGTGATGAGAGGCGGAAGTGTGAGGGTAGCAAAGGCTCATCAGGCATTGCCAGGCTCCACTAGCCCTACCCTGTCGTGTTCGGTGTTTCGGGGTGTTCGGCAAACGAGAGGAGGGTCCTAGGTGCATTGTAGCTGGTCGAATCGTTGTTTGAATCTTGGACCGTGGATTTCTTCTTAGGCACCTGGTTGTTGGATATTTGATCGATCAACAAGTCCCGGAAGGAGAGCCGAGGCTGGGTAATACATAATCGAGGTTACCAAGCTTGGTTGGCAAATATGTTGGTAGCGGCTTCTTAGATTCGAACAGTGCTGAAATGTTATGATGCGTTCGTTTCAAGCTTGGGATATTGGAGTTACCTGCCCTAAGTGTTGATTAGAATTGAGAGTGCTTTCGGGTATATCTTGCAGTAGACAGCGTTTCGATGTTACAATTCAAGCTCGAGGACTGTGATTGGGGAGGAAGGACGTAAGTAGCTGTACGCGTCCTCACGGCCAGCCTGAATGAGGCGATATGACCAAGAGCAGGTTGACGAGTATTCACATATGGTCAGCATGCGCCATTGCTTTTTCAGCCTCTGGGCTGATAGGACATTCTTGACGTGCAGACCCTGTGGGCAAGTGCTGGTGAGGTGGCTGTTTGGGTGGCCAACGGGAATGCCTGGGACGTCAGTCAAACCAGGTCAAAGAGTTAACGAGCATCACATGAGTTGGAATTCAGGACTGGAACTTGTTTGAGACGTGTCAAGGAAAAGACAATGATGATACCAAAGGGCGGACATCCAAGTAGGTTGCAGCCACTAACGTCGCGGCGTCAATGCTCACCTCTCTTTGTCACTCCAATCGTGACTTTTCCAACAGCACAAGAGCAATAACCAGTCATTTCAAAATATCAAAGAACGACAGGCTGATGAAGGTCACGAATGTGGTTGGTGAGACTCACTTGCTTAGTCAATGACATGACTTACCGATCATCAGCGAGGCACTGGGCGAACTGGTTTGGCTCCGAAGAAAGCAGTGACGGCCATCTCGTTCTATCACCTTCACAAGTATCTAGAGCAGGGATCACTGGACCAGGGTCTTCAAGACTTGGAGTTTTGCAGATGGTCGTCCATTTGTGTGAATATAAAAACGGGGCTGCCAAGGACTTGCTTGAAAATGTCCTCTGTCGAGCCTTAAAGTGTGCAGCTTACCTGCGTTCTAAGGTGCGATTGGATTATTCTGTATATTCATTTTTTAATTTCATCAGCAGACAGATATTAACTCTTGGCTCGGGGAGTACCTCCCTACATACGAGTAGGTAGGTCGGTGAGGGAGATGACAAAGGTCGAGTTGAGCCTTGGCCAGAGTTGGCATTGCATCCCTCAGCCAGGAAACCATTGGTATAGCATCCATATATGACGACCAGACGGATCCGGAGACTGAGTTCAAGATGTTGCATTGTAAAAGATTCTGGATGGATGGAACGGAGTATGAGCTACTCCGTACCCCGTATGAAGTCATTCCCAGACTCTATGGTCAGAATCTGCCAATTTGGAACCGTGTGATTCCTACCAACCTAGACGTGGATGGTCTGGTATACGAGGTATTGTGTGATCCTTGAGCATTTGAAGTGGATGGAGGGACTAGGGTAAGTTGAATCTCTCGTGGAAAACACACGTGGAAACATCAGAGTCACACCGTAGAAAATCTTCCGACGAAGCCCTTTATCCTGGTGACCTTGTCCCAGACGAGATATCCATCCAAGCCTTTGAATCGAATGGTGGAGTGATTATGCACGGGGGAGGCTGGGAGTGGAGCTATATAAGCCACACGACCGTCTTTTTGTCACATTCGTATCCAAGATCCTTGAAAAGGATGCGAAATGCCTAGGCTACCTCTTCGGCTGACGGAACCAATTTGGTGAACAGAGATGCTTTCTCTCAATGTCCTACCCAGAATTCCGTCCGCCGGAATCGAGTGCGACGCTGAGAGAACGAGAAGAGTTCTTACATTGCAGAATCAGAGGCCCAACGAAACAGGTCGACATATCTTACTGTGCTGCTGAGTATGTTCGATCGAGGTGCCTTGAGTGACAGCACTCTGAATCGTGTACTCCAGATCTAGGTACGGAGTAGTCTGGTGGCTATCTAGCCAGCGAAATCATGTCCGGATAAATCTTTCAAGCTGCACTACGTTCTCAAGTGTTGTTTCTGTGCAACAAGATCGCATTTGTTGGGACCAAAGGTCTCTGCCCCTGGCGTTCTTGTGACCCGACGTTAGGTGGCGCAAAGCAAGCTTGTCATGTGTCAGTCGGTGAGGGAAGAAAAATCGCTATATCAACCAGCGGGTCTGACTAGCCTCACCAGGTTTTCGTAGATGAAGAATTTTGTGAGCAACCGTTCCAAGACAATTTTGTCTGGAAAGGTCGAAAAACATGGATTCTCGTCAGTGGGGATGATGCCGATTGGATGATTTGAGAAATGCCTTTAGCGTGGGCGCGTAGATGCAGAAGCGCCGGGGGTGGGTGGGTGCCTGGGAGGAGGAGCGAGGGGACGAGAAGATAGAGGGGACACCCCTGGGACATGGTTGGGGTGCTTTGCTTCTTGGGAGGCTCGAGGGGTCCTCCTTTGGGCTAGGCATGCCCCTCTGCTGTTCAGGCCAGTGCGCTTTGAGCATAAACCCACGGCTGAGCCCCCCTTATCGGCGATAGCCTCACACTATCAGTCAGGCGAACCCTCCATTATTGTTTCCATCTGAGAACTTGAAGTGATATGCCCAGTGTGGAAGGCACAAAGTACTTGAGAGGGTTCGCGTCCCGTGTGATAACTGTGAAAAGGGTGGTCTTTCACATCATGTCTGTTCGAACGAGGGTGCAAATCAGGTGGCCACGATCGGACGAGGTGTGTGAAAAGTCAAGACCCAACCACTGGATGAGAACTTCAGAGGACAGCGATGGATGGATCGCCCCGTGGCTTGGAGCGCACTCCACGAGAACGGATGGATGCTCCAGACTCCCGTATTCCAGAGTGATCGCCATGAAATCTCCGGCTATGCGTTCAAGGCTCTCTCTCATACAGGACATATCGTTAGGTACATAGGTACAGAATTCTTTTGGATAAATTCCGTGATGCTGTGTACCGGGCATCCACGTACTTGAGATAGTGATGTGATGCCCAGGAATTCGGCCTGAGGAGCGCAAAAGAGATGTTGTGCTGCCCCCCGAGCAGCGAACATCGGGCACGACTGCATGTCATTCTTCAAATCCAATGCAGGAGTATCGCGCTTCCGTGCCGCCCATCTCGAAGTTTTACCAAGAATGCTGCAGCTACTAGGGTCTTGTACGTAGGGGCCTGGAAGCGGCAACAATGGAGGCTAGATTCCAACTTTTCTGCACAACTTTAACGATTGCGCGAGTGAAAGTATACTGGCTGAGTCGAGATACGAGGAGAATGTAATACTTCGTGCTCGTAGTTGGTCCTCCCAAAGGGGCGTAGGTGGGAACGTCGGGGGCCTCATGGCCCAGAGCGATAACAACTGGTACTTACTTACCCGGCCAAAGCTATACTTAGAAGCCTGGGCGTTTGGGGTTAAGCTCTACGATTACTCCGTACTCAGAGGCAGGGGTCTCGGTATGAAAGTACTCGCACAATGCCACAACAGAAGTATTGTGCGTACTCGGTACTCCAAACGGAGTACTCTGTGCGTCCCTGACTGTGTCTTCTGGGCTGCTTTGCTAAGTGGCTACTGAAGTATTCTGTACTGCGCATCAATGTCATGAGAAGCAGAAACTGTCAACTGCCATCTGCCATCTTCATGGTTGAGCAACGTGGACAGCCACCACTTGACTTGTCTCGCGTGTTGTGTCACTCCACGGCTAGGTATGTACGATGTAGTAGTCACTGCCTACCTTCTACCTTGGGGAGGTAGTGGTCGTCGACTTCTCTCTGTCTTGTGATGAACGGTCGGTCACAAGCGAACTCGCCACGACATTTAACCACAAATATATCATCTTCCCTGAGAAGGAGGTGGCGAGTCCTTACCTAGGAAGCCTAGTAGCATTACATACTGGCAATATAAGCGCTGAGGCAAAGCTCTCGGGAGATTGAGATGGACAATCATGAGCACCAGCCAGAACTAGGGCACCCGACACCTACCAGTCACGGCCAATGGGCGGGCAGCTTAGCACCCAGTGAGCTGTTACTAGCAGCGAGAAGAAGTGAGGATTTGGGCGAACAGACGAACTTGCTGGTCGGAACAAGGTTTTAGACAGGTCAACGGGAGCAACCTTGCAGGGCTTGCATCTGCGACGGAAGTTCTCGTTAGGTTTGGTCGAGCTGCTTGACTTGGCTCGACTTGCTTCCCAGGGTCTTGAGCACTCGGTCCTGGCAGCCACTGGCAGCCGAGACTTGTGCTTTGGGGTCTGATTGGGTGTAAGGCCCAGCTCTCCAGGGAAGATGGTGTGTGACGAAACAGGCATGGCAGCCAATCGAGCGGCTGTAAGCGCCCAGGCTTATCCCTTTTTGGCTAAACCTGTGCCTCCCCCAGTTCGGTGCCTGTCGGTGCCTGTCCATCCTCGTCCACACACATCCCATCCACCGCCATCAACCCTCCTCAGAGCCACTCACACCCGCCATCGCCGACTTATCCTCCATCCGTCAATCCACCATCGTCAAGGGAATCAAGCCTCTTGTCCAAACAGCTGCTCGACTCGTAGCCTCAGATCAACCTGCATTCCACCCTAACCCCATCCCACCCAAGCCATGATTTGGCTGGCCTCGACACCAGATGCCTGCCATTGCCCACCTACTTCTTCCTGCGGGGCCGCAATCAAGCGCCCGCCGACCAGTAGGCCTTCCAGGACATGTTTCCATCGATGTCGTTGGTACCTCGAGAGATGACTGCCATCTGAGAAACCCTCTGCTTGCTCGTTGGCTTGCTATTGTTGCGCATCATTCCTCAGCAGTCAAGACTGCGCCTTGTTTCCTACGCATCCCAGTGTGGATCGAGTACTGTTGCTTCAATGTATAGCTTGCTGGTCTAGAGAGAACTTGTTTCACTGCTTCATTTCCTGCCCGGATATACCCAAATATATCTCTACAATCACCTTCGAGTAGCCAAAATTCAAGACCCAAACCCCGTGCCGGTACCTTTTGGCCTGCGGTCTTGCTCTCAACCGCCAGCTCGATATTTGGCCTCTCCTAATCTAACCTCGAAAGATCCCTCCTTCTCCTGTCCCTCACAGATCACCGCCTGCAGGAGGTTCTGTCCGCGGCTACTGAGGCGCTTCCCTGTACACCTTTCGACTCAGACCTGCCCACTCCCCGTCCACCTCCCGCTGCCCACCCAGAGTCATTGTTGCACCGCCGAAGGACCCGTCAAAATCCAAATCCCGGGTATTCTGGACATATTCCATGAGAAACTTGGGTGCCATGTTATAGTTGTGACAGCATTGCAGAGATCCTAGGCTGTGGACGGCAATATACAACACGCTCGATACCCTCGTGCCTGTATATAGCGGTCGATAACTCTATTCTAGGATGGCCGCTCTAGGTGCTACGGCACGCCAGCGCTCAGTTATCAACAAGGGCAAAGGAGTACTACTTCCTCCAAATCTCCAAGCCAGAGCTTCGGCCGAAGAGATTCCATTCGAACCATTTGCCTGTACAGCTTCGCTGCTCCTCTTTGCGCAGGGTTCAACCATCATCTGTTTGCACCACGACACCTTGGCCCTCGAGAGGCGGTTTCAGAAACATTCCAAGGAGGTCATTCTGATATCGGCCGATAATGTTAGTGAGTCGGGTGCTGGGAGATTGGTAGTGACCTACGATGTTGGCCAAACAGCTATAGTCTGGGACCTTTTCACGGGCGAGCAAATTTCAAGATTTGTATCATATGAATCCTTGAAAGTCGCCCATTGGATGAGGAATGGAAATATCGCATTTGGTAAGTTATTCACCAAATCAGTGACCCGCCGTCCATCCGCTGACTCGTGGTGAAAAAGGCAATGCAAAGGGCGAGGTGATTCTATTTGAGCCAGCGACGAGCGATCACATCTCAGCTAGAACCATCTTTGATCCCATCACTGCAATAGCTCCTTCTTCCGACTGCAAGACTTATGCTATCGGGTATGTGTTGAACAAGAACTCTCTTCCATCACCCTTACTAAATCGGCACAGATATCACAATGGATCCATCCTGCTTGCAGCCCTTCAGCCAACATTCACCATTCTTCATACTTTGACCACATCGCGGAGCCCATCACCAATTGTTTCACTTACGTGGCATGCGTCTTCGTCGAAGCAAAAGTCTGATATGCTTGCCACTCAAACAGCAGACGGAGATCTAAGAGTTTGGAGCGTATCAAAACCTCCGACTGCCGAACCGCCGCGCGTAATTCGTGTCCTGAAGCGCACCGATAGCTATGTCTTTGGTCGTAACTGGATCTCTTGGTCGAAGAACGGTCGCATTGTCCAGTTCTCCGAGGGCAAAACATGGGCATGGGATGTTCGAACGAAACACGTTACTTACGAGCCGATCCCAACTGTTGATGGCGTTCGGGCCATTGCTGCTCACGGCCCCACAGGAACCCTTTTCACCCTGGGTCCGGATTACACGGTGCAACAGTATGATGTCGAAAACGCCTACATGGTAGCAAACGTGCGACATATGCCCTTCACAATTCCACCTACACCACCCGAGGACGTGCGACAACTGTGGACAACATCTGAGAGTGAGGAGGAACTTACATCTCCACTTGCAAGAGCGAGACAAGAGTTGCGTGCGAATCCTGCTGTTAAGATGACCAACAACAATATTCCAAGTCCCAGCTCAGGGATTAGCCCTCAACGGCCAGGGGCAAAGGGTGGAATTAACGAAATGATCTCACCCGCTGGAAGAACCGACTACACTACGACATCCTTCGATACCGGCATTCAGTCCTTCATGACACACACGCAGACAAATAGCCAACCGCATAATAGTCACCCGTACGATAGCCAACTATACATTAACCAACCGTACAGTAGCCAACCGTACTCTAGGCCACCACCCGTCCCGAGTCAGCCTCAACATCTTTCACATCAACAAGTGCAGTCGCCGCAGTCAGCAGCTCCCAAATCAGCGAGAAAGGCATCTCGACTACGTCAGGAAATTGTAATGAGCCCTGAAGAGCAAGCTGCAGCTGCAGATCTTTTCCCATTCACCCGAGCCCGCTTACACGACGTCCCATACAAGCCACCCCGTGCAGGCGATGACAACCACATGACACCAAATGACTTGCGAAGGCAGATGCTCAGTGTTGTTTTTGGCTGGGATGGTGATGTTGAGGATCTCATCCGCGACGAGCTTAGCCGTCATGAGATGGACAGTCACAATGCAGTTTTCCTTGCAAAGTGGCTGCATCGGGACTCAGATGACCTTGCAGAGCTTATGGGAGCGACCGGTCCGGATTCAGATTTGGATTGGGCCCTTCTGGCTCTAGGCACCATCAGCAATCAAATGGGCGCAAAAAAGATCATACAAGTCTTCATCGAAAAGATGCTGTCGAAGGGTGATATTCATGCTGCAGCTACGCTTATGCTCGCACTAGGCGACACTAGTGATGCTATAGAGGTCTATGTCTCGAGAGCTCAGTACATGGAGGCCGTTTTGCTTACATGCATCGTTTCCCCTGACGATTGGCAACGACAATCGTACCTTGTCAGACGCTGGGGAGAACATGTTGTTGAGAACTCTCAGCAATCCCTTGCCATTCGATGTTTTTCGTGCACTGGTGTGGAGCCGTCAGATCCATGGACTTCTCCGAAATCTCAGCTTGCTGCAGGGGCGGTGATGGACACATTCCCTCCCATTGAACCTGAGCATAGGGTTCAGATTCTCGAACCTACGGAGTTCCCTGACATTTACCAGAAAACTCTAGAAAGGCGACGTACTCTTGATGCACCGACCCCGGTGGCCATGCCTCGTCCTGCACCACATTCGATGCCAGCGCCACCAACACCCTTCAGGAAAGCGGCCGCATCAGGAACTCGAATCACGCCTCAGACGTCAGCACTCAAGCTCATCACATCATTCTCAGAGGCACAATCTAACACTAGTTTCAAATTCCCTGGTTTGAAAGCGGAAGACCGAACACCAACGGTTGTTGGAGCTGTGACGCCCATCGCCGAGTCTGCAGTTGGCTCTGCACTGTCGCCAGGGGGTCTAGGTTCTTATAGGTTAAACAACATTCGCAGCATCAACAGCGCCCTTTCCGCTACCAAAGCCCCCACTCCTGGTGGATTCCAAAGTAACAGACTACCCTCAATTGGAGAAACGCCTGTCGACGTCGATTCACCTGCTTTCCCAGACTCTATACCTTCAAGGTCGGTCTCGGTTCCCATCGAAATACATTCAGCGAAGAACAAGGTCAAGCAAGACTCCCCTCCCAGTTCCAAGGCGATGCAACCGGAGCAACCAGAGCAGCCTGAGCACCCACCGCCACCGCAAACACAGAAGAGCAAGCAAGGACTGACCCTACTCACATCTGCGCGCTATGATCCTGGAACGCTTAGAACTCCTGTGAAGGAGACTCCCCAAACAGCTGTTGGACCACACACAACAATTAAATTTCCCGGAGATAATTCGCGATATTATCCCTCCTTTGACCGCGAAATACCTGAACAAGCAAGGTCACGGTCCAGGAGCAGGAAGCCGGATGGGCTATCCATTCAAACAGCAGCTGTCGAAGAGACTGACCTACTGGATGATTATCTGCCCGCAACAAGTTATGGTGAATTTGCCAGCAGAGGACCAACCACTGGTTCACTTGCGCAGATTGATGCTGCCGCCGCCAGTCTCATCAGTCCTCATACGACGTCTGGTCACAGCTTTCGTGGTGGTAAAAGTCCTCTCGTTACAGGTCGGAGTATTGATGACTACATCAGCAGTCTCGATCAGGCTCAATATTTCGGCAAGCATTCGCGGGCACGTGGCTACAGCGGAACGAGTCGCCAGTCCAAAGATGATCAAAGTGAGAGAAAGAAAACAAAAGGCCACAGCATCGACGATTCACATGATCCGCGCCGTATTATTCCTTCTGGGAAGCGGTCGCCCTCTTCGCCGGTACCAATGTCACCTGAGGATCTCCATCTCTACAGTACCAGCGTGGAGAGCTTTGACTCGATGTATGCCTCGAACCTGTCGGGACTGGAGAGGTCGGAGACACCCGCTAGCACATCGAAGCATAGCAGGCGAGGTTCACAATCCACAGCTAAAGGAACCAAAACTCGACATCGGTCTCGATCTCGAACCATGGGGACAAGAAGCAAGCCAGGGAGCCGTGGAACGAGTAGACAACCAAGTCCTGAGCCCTATCAAACCTTGATATCTCCAAGAGGACGAAGCTCTTCGCGCAAAGACAACCCAGGACACAGATCGCCATCATCTCCACGGCCAATGGTGCCTTCCGAAGAGGACAGGCAAAGCCGACCTGATCATGGTTCCGCCCTGCGACTCGTCTCCCAGGACCGTCATCGCTTCCAGAGAAGTTCCAGTCGCCAGGCGAATCGTAGCACGAGTGCGCGCCGTGACAGATCCCCAGATCGTCGTAGACAGCACCATACCAGATCTCGGAGCCGTACTGGCGGAGACGAGACAGCTCTGCATCGAAGAAATAGTAAAGGCGATCGAAGCAGGCGGCATCGCCGGCCCAGCGACGCCTTACAGAGCGCTCACCCGGATGACCCTGAAGGTGGGATACCGAATAACTTCGAAGAGTTTCGTACGGCGAGCCAACCCCAGCTGAATCAGGATCGCAATAAGAAAGCGGCCGCTGAACAATTACAGGCACGCCGCCTTTCATTAACTCGTCGCCCCTCTATGCCAAACGTACCCCATCCCGACGAGGTCGCTTCGCATAACAAGTCATACTCCACCAACAGCATCCCTCAGCTCCACCGACCATCCAGCGATGAAGGCGACGTGGTAGTCAGCGTACCAACAGCGCCTCCGCTTGGAGCAGACATGACAGAGTTTGGCATCGTACGAGAACCCTCAATCACTCCATCTAACACGGCAACCACGGCCTCAGAGACGCCGACGGTTATTAAGGGAGGGACCTCAGAACTCCTGAGTAGTGATGTCTACCGACCTCCAACACGAGGTGAACTCTCTTCGGACTCGGCCTCCCGGCCTGGGTCTGCTCGCGTACCCGCTTCACTCGATTTCCTCACGCATGTGCCTAAGCACCCCGCCTACAATCAGCGCATCGCGAATAGCAGGTCAAGCAGCAAAGGTCCTGAGGCACAGCAGTCATCCCGTTCCCGCGGAGACTCTCGAGATCGGGCATCGACGGCCACAACTGCGACAAGGCGTGTCTCTCCACGCGAGACACCGCACAGCCGTGAGACGTCACACATCAGTGTAGGAACGATGCCGGGTTCCTCTCCAGAGATTGTGTACGCAAATGCACAATCTCCTCCACCACAGCATCATCAACAACAACACCCTCCCATCCTGCCGGAGCTTCAGCACCTTGCAACGCCCCTCCCGCCTCCGCCTCCGCCACCACCTCCTCCACAGCCAGCCCTGCAAGCACCACCGGAACCAACGCCTCCAAAGGCTGTTCCGCTTTTTGTCGGGAGCCCGAATCTTTCGACTCTACGCGGCTTCGAGATCGATCCCAGTAACGTGCCACTTCCCATGTCCGCAGTTGGCACAGGTGGCGGATATGCCAACTATCCCGAACCCCCACCCCACTCGGGCGCACTGCAAAGCGCACCGCTTCCTCTCCCACCACACAGTGGCAACGGTCATCGACGAGGCCGCAGCGGGAACGACCATGCGAGTGGGACAATCAATACTAGTGTGTCCGGGTCCGGGTCGGCAGCTGGCTCAAACCAACTTTTCAATAAGCTTCGCCATTTCACAGGCCGCGCTACAAACCGCAGTCCATCTCGTGGTCGAAAGGCCGGTGATGATAATCAGGCTATGAGTCCGCGTATCGCCGATGGTCATGTTGCTCCTTATGAAAGTATCACTCAGACGGTGATGGGCAGAGGCGTCGAAACAAACTAAAAGCAACTGTGCAAGGGACTGCTTTGCAGGACATCCAACTGAACCATCCACCCTTGTTCTGAAAAGAAAGACAGGCCGAGAAAGGACGAAAAAGAATGATAATTTTACGATAGGGTTTCCGCCTCCCTTCTCTAATGCATGGACGCTCGCAAAGGCGACACATTTTTGGTCTTCTATTCTCGAGCTTTTAGGTTGGTAGGGAAGGGTGCATGGCTTAAATGAGGACCGTGGCTGCGACGCGGCAGGGAGGAGTGACGTGAGCGGAGGGAGAGTAGTAATTGTCAATATCGTACATTCAAATTGGATGTCGTGTGGAGCAAGGCATGGCAAGGCATGGCAAGGCAAGGGAACGCAAGGCGAGAAAGGAAGCGAGAAGCAACACACACACACACACACACACACACACACACACACACACACACACACACACACACACACCAAGTCAAAAAATGTTCAGCCCCCGGGCTCCCTCTGATTTGATTAATTAATTACTTACTTTTCCCTTTTGGGTTTTTGTCAGTTCTTACATAGCAGCAAGGAAGCAAGCGATGGATGGATGGACATTGGACACTACACAAACCACAAGAATTTGTTTTCATTCGGCTTTTACATATGTATCATTTTTCTGATTTGGTTTTTTTTTCTTTTTTTCGCGCTCTGTCTCTCTCTCTGTGTCCGTTTTACTCGATTTCTGGGACGGGGGAAAGGGGGCAGGAGGGGACTTTTTTGGGCTTTGTTTGTTTGTTTGCTTGCTTGCCTGCCAACTTGCATCGAGGAGAGGGAAGAAAGGGCTCCCGGGGAGGAGGGACAGGGGCAGGGGCAGGGACAGGGACAGCTGCTGTGCTTCAACGACAGCACCCAGGTACTAAGAGGAGGAAGAGGGTAGTTAGTCTACTAGGAGACTATAGTATATAGTTGGATAGTGGGAGAGATTGGTTCATCGTGAGACATAGTTGTCTAGTTATCTCAGGACCAAGGGTTACTGTAGGTAGGTAGGTAATGAGCAATGAGAACCATATGGATGAGTAGTACATAGTGAATGAATGGAGAGAGTATGTATGTAAATGGAGAAATTTCATCGATCGGATCGTGAAATTTTCCCTAAATTTTCCCTACGGAGTATAGGTATGTAGCAACTATAGTACTCCGTACTCCATCCCAAGGTTGCATAGCATGTCGCCCAATTTTGGATCCCATTTCGACGATGCCTCTCCCACCCACGCAGCTCTCCCCCCTCCCCCCATTCCCCCATCCGTGATGTGATAGTGTGATATAGTATAGTATGATGATTGCTTTTTCGTCGGTTTTTGGTCCGTCATGTGCGTACAAGCGTCAAGCTAAGAGGGACGTAACAACTTAACATCAATGCTGCTAGTTCAGCCATGTCCGAGATTCTCGCCTGCTGCTCTGATCCATTTTCGGTGGGATTCGGGGCTGGGATTTTGGATCTCGAAGTGGTTGCAGCTGCCTGGGTATGCATATAGTAGTTAGGGGCGTTTTGGGTTCAGGACTGCTCGTCTCCATTGGCACCACTAGTCCATCGTGCCTCGCTAGTTACCCCAATGCTGAGAGATAAAATATGGAGTGAAGGACTTGGTGCTCTGTCTACCCAGGGGCCCTGTGAATGGTGTTTTTTGCAGGTTCTGGTGTCCTGCTGTAGTATATCTCCGAGCTAGGAGAATGTGGGATATGTTCAGTCTCCATACTTGCTATTCGCCGAATCTAACCAGGGGTTGTGCAAAAGCTGTTGGCTCTATGTGGGGGACCGGCTTGTGGAGGAGCTAGACGAGTGTACGGCAGATTTTCGTATCATGTAAGTCGTCAGGTCGTCAAGGGCGAGTGCAGTGACAGTTCCAAATAGAGCTCTAGCTCTAGCTCCATGGCTCGAGTTTGTTGTTCGTTGAATCATTCCTTTAAAGGTCGTTCTCGTTCCGTAAAGCATCGTTCTTCGTGTCAGTTCGTTAAAATATGTGTAGTTGTACAAATACTCGATGATTGATATTGGTAAGTGCTGACTCCATAATGCACAATAGAAAGACTGTCCAGCTGGTCAGCCACGACCAAAGGTCAATAATCAAATTCCCCCGCCGCTTCTACCGACAGCGACGCTCAGATCTTTGGCCGAAAGGCGTTGTTTTTCAGATTGGATCCAATTCTGGCGGCCTTCTTCCTCGAGAAGTCTTGTCTCTTGTTTGGATTTTGCCTCGAGTCGTTTGAGCCAGACGTAGCTGGCCGTTGGAATGAATACTAAACTTGCGAGGAAGAGTTTCTTGTTCCTGCTGTGGTGTTGCATTTTGTTAGTTAGATGAGGTTGTTGGGTTTGACGGGGGAGGCAGCCGCAGGGAGTCACGGTCACTGACCTGAGGATAGGACCTGGGCGGTAGCCTGGTATTGAGCTTTGAGGTTGAGATGGCATTGCTGCCGTGGTGGTTGGGGGCAAGAAAGGTGTTCAGAGGGTTCTTGGATTAATTGTGGTGAGGTGTAACGGGGTAAGTCGAAGTGTCGACAGCGATTGGAGCGAGTATAGTCTTTTTCTTTATCTCTCACTTCTCGTCTCTACTCTTTCTTTCTTGCCAACGTGAGGTTCAAGCTTGGGGAACAATTTGTGAATTGCGGCGAGGAGCGTTCCTTTTCCCTGTTGCAGCCGGGCGTCCCTGCCGCTTTGGGCAACGGCCAATCTCAATACCAGTGAAATGCTCAAGTTCAGGTTGGTCAAGGGTGCGGTACTCGTATGACTAAAGTGTAATGTTGAAGCTGAAGGGCTTCTGTGATGGCACCTTTGTGTTACCAAGAGGCAGAGGCAAAGGCGCTCTCTAGAGCTTGAGGTGTTCTAGTCACGGAGACCTCCGTAATCCGGACTTATAGTCAACAGAAATTAATTTGACTAGGCAATGTACCTGTTAGGCACGCGACAGTTCTCCGTAAATTGGTACGGGGACGGAGTATCTTGTGAAGGAGGATGGTATTAGTTTCCTAGGGTTTGAGTGCGCAGTTGAAGCGATTGGTGACGAAATCGAGGCGAGAGAGGTGGAGAAATGGAATGGTGAGCCGATCGACCGTTACCCGTCTTCTCACTTTTTGCGGGGGAGGAATCATGTTCAAGTCCGAATCAATCCACTGATTATTTAAAGTCCCAGTTTCAGCATACGGTGAATACATCCAAGTAGCAGAATCTCGAGACATACGTGGTGTATTTTAGGGAGGTAAACATTTCCTGGTTCTGGTGCGTTGATGCACTTGATGCACTGGTTGCTGTGCAAGGCATTGTTCCTGGAACATAGTGATAATGGGTACGGAAATTGTATAGATCGGGAGGAAGACCCCATACCCGTTCCCTTGATATTTGACAAAACCAAGCCTGTTTGTCATGCTTGTCATGCTCCGGCTCCCAAAGGACTTAAAATAAACGTCTCAAAAGACATTTGCCTCATCGGAGCCTTGTCGCTAAATACGCATCCCATAATATCAATTGGACCATTTTCATCAAAAACATTCATCTATTTTTTTGTGTAGAGATCACCCAGGCCGTGAACTGCTACCTTCTCCCCCGTTGTCGTCTTGCTCGGATGCAGAATTGCTGCCGTCGTTATCATTATCGTTGTCATTGCCGTCTCGGTCGGGCGGTGTTTCTCCGTTGGCTCTGGCTAACCGTTCTTCTTCCTTCAATTGTCTTAGTCGTTCAGTTTCCTTGCGCATGGCCTCTAGATTCCATGCTCCCGGGGCACTCTCGTCGTCATCGTCGCTGTCTTCGTCTTCAGAGTCCTTCCAGTTGCCACTTTCGAACATTGCTCTTCCTGTTGCTTCCTTGGCCTTGAGGGCCTGGGCCTCGGCAGCCTTTTTGTCCAGGCGTTCCTTCTTCCATTTGGCGAAGGACTCGGGGGTCACGGGAGTGAGTGTGCCGGACAGTTTGTGCCGTTCGGATTCTAGGAAGTCTTCGAGGGTAAGTGTGGCTAGAGGGGACTTGTCCATCAAAGCCTTCTCGGCACGTCGCTGTTCCTTTGTCTTCAACACGAAACTGATCACAAGGAGAAATAGTCAGCAGGATTCAAACCTCAAAACAGGAGGAGACAAAAATCATCATACCCAGCTGGGAGACTGTGGCGGTACATGCACTTGTCACCTCCATTGGGACATGTCCAAAACCAGCCATATTTGCCATCTTCGACGGCCGAAATAAAGTATTTGCAGACCTTGTCGGTGGTGGTGCGAGGATTGCCATGTTTACTGACGACGACATTGCGGAGTTTCTCTTCATCCCAGTCTTCCATATTGTCCTTCTCCTTCTCCTCTCGCTCTTGTTCCCGAGTGTCTTGATACAAATCCTTCTTAGCCACCTTCTTGACCACTTCGAGGTCATGGCTGAATTTGCATTTCCGTCCCTTGTCGCAGTGCCCTTGTTTGAAGAACTGGCAGAGAACAGTTTTTGGATCGACGCCGAAGGGGACTTTTTGTACCTGGATTGGCTTGAATAATTCGGCGGCTTCGGCCTTTGCTTTTTCAGCAGCAGCCTTGTCTCGCTCTCTCTGCTCCTTCTCCGCCTCCTTTCGCTTTTCCTCAGGTGATTTGTTGGATTTTGCCTGAGCGTTCAACTGTGCTATTTGTCTTTTGGCTGTTCCACCCTTTTTGTTTTTCATACCAAATGTCTTGTCTTCGACGGTCGCCTTTTTCTTAGGTGGCTCATTGCCCTTTGCTTTCGGGGCCATGGCGGTCGATAGCGATAGCGATCGGGGAGAAATGCGGCGACAACAATAACTAAGTATTGACTCTTTTCGAGTGGCGTTACCGAGTGCCTTGCCCACTATTTCCTATCACTCTGGAGAGGTAGTGGCAGTATAGGGATGGGAAGGGCGGAAAACGGAAAAAGTACAGGTGATCTCGGGCAAGGGAGCACTGGAAGTGGAAAGCGGAAGCGGGAAGAGTGGTAATAACTTTGAGTCGTAACTTTTGAGAATCTCGAACTTCTCAGGTGAAGAGAAGAATCATGTCACATCTGTGTGGGGGGCTGCCAGTGGGACAAGAAGGGCAACCAGAAGGCGGAAGACGTCACTGGCATAGCACTCAGTTAAGCACTAACTAAGTACTACTAGTAATTACTGCTACTTAAGCGACCACTTGTGGTTATGTAACTAGTAATTAATAGCTCTAAGTTCCTGCCTAGGTAGGTGCCTACCCCTCTTAGGCGGGACGCAACCCAGGTGTTACTAAGTAGTCACCTCTAGTAAATAGCTACCTAATTACTAGGTGCCTATCTACCAAGGGAGGTAATTACATCAAACCTCGCTGCTGTCGTCCTGGCCTGTACCTTCAATATATTTACCATACCTAGCTAGGTACATACTTATCCATTTGTCTCATTGTTCATCCTGCACTCTTCCTTACCATTCCCGATTCCTCCAAGCTATACAAGCACTCTGTATGACTCACCACAACTCATCCTAGCCTTTAGGCTGCACCCACACACTCTCACACTCACAAGCCCACAATGGCAAATCAAGGCCCTCCTCAATCTTCGCTACCTCCCTCTCTGGGTCCTGGCGCCCGTCCTATTGAAGCTGGAGATAATGTCAATTCCCGTACTGTTCTGGCCCAGCTCTGGGATAAGTCTAGCTACAAGGTGCAGGTCGATCTTGACTACCTGACGCTAAAGTACAAGCGGGACGACAACACGCCATTTGAACAGCAGCTTAACTTCAACGATATTCCTCTCAGTCCCTTCAAGAAATGGATTTTATATGGTGGTCCCCAGAGGGCTTACTCTTCAGGCATCTGGGCTATCTCCACCATCCGTCTTTTTGAACAGCTCGCCCGAAGAGACCTCACCTCCCGAGAAGTTGAAGGTGTTGTTTGCCGTATCTCAAATAATCGGATAAATGCCCTTACCGCCACCACGATAGGTTGTCTAACTGGCAGTACGATCGCCTGGAACACTCGCGAGAACATGAAATTCCCCTTTCGCACCGCCCAACCTCTTGAAAAATACAACAAGTTTCCTAATCGATATCTCCCCATTCTCCAAGGCTCCATTGCCCAGAACGCCTGGCAACTAACAAGAGCCAACGTTTGGGCCGCTGTTTGTGTCATGGCTATTCGTCCGCTATTTGAGGTAATGGGAAACTATGCAATGTGGGCGGGCCTCTCTAAAGATGACCGCACCAAGGATCTATACCTCTTGATAGAGGCTAACAAAAAGGAGATCCGTGAGAAGGGAATAAGCGCCTACACGCGACGACCCTCTCAGACTCAACCCAACAATCCACAGGACGATCCACAAAATCAACCCTTCGGCCAAGATCAGGGTGATAGCCGTGATCACGTCCCTCAGGATTGGGATCGAGAGGCCTTTTCCAAGAGTGATTCTGACACTAGTAATTCCCGCCGAGCAGGGGATTTCAAGCCTACGGGGCCCATCCCTCCCCAGGTCGGTGGACGTATCAACCCACCAAGTTCACCCAATCGCAACTCGCCGCCAGCAAACCCCGATGTATTCTTCGATGATGATGATGACGCTTCGCCAACTGGGGGTCAGGGACTGAGACCAGAATTGCAAAGCGGAAGCGCTTGGGATCGCATTCGCAAGGGGGAGACCTCTGGTCGCTCCAACCAGCCAGCACAGACTCAAGGCTATGCACCTAATTCCCATTCTCACTCCACCGAAACCCCACGTGGGTGGAGGCGACCAGGAACCCAACAAGACACTCAGTTCGAGAATTCGGTCGATAGCTTTTCTTTCTCCAAGACTGAAGCAGATAAGCAGTTTGCTCGCGAGCAGGCGCAGAAGGATTTCGACAACATGCTCGATCGGGAGAGGAGGCAGAGTGGCAGTGACGAGTATGATCGTGGGATGAAGGCTGTCGAGTCTGGTCAAGAGAATCCCGCAAATTCTGGCATGAGTGTCTGGGAGCAGAGGCGGAGGAAGAGTTGAGCAAGGTAATCAACATACTCATCTCGCTATGTGATAGCTGGAGCCACCGCTGTTACGAGATCGAGTCAACCAGCACCTTTACTCTCCTTCGTCCCTTGAGACCTTGTTCTCGAACGCGTAAGCCACGCCCGAAATCCCATTTCGAGGAGCTAAGATATGTTGTCAATCAATCACCTTTTGGACATTGGATCCTGCATCACCCCTCGAATTGTATGTGGAGGCGGTTACGCAATTTTACCCTCAGTCGGACCCCGAAATAACACTCAGTTTCTCAAGCTCCTCCTGAGGAACTCGATGGTCCTAACCAGACGAAAAGCGATGCCAGTTACAACCCAGAACCAGAATCATCTGTCCCGCTATATCTACTTAGAATGGCGAACGAACCCCAGAGCGTCCCAGCGCCTTCCCCAAGGGCAGTCACGAACGACGAAAGGAGAACCACAAGCCTCAACAATACTCGTATATGCATGTCCTATCGTGCATTGTATGAGTCAGCGTGCAGCAAACTGTTCTCTCACTCATACTCCGTACTAGCGGATGCCATTCTGGACACTCCTGTTCACCCACTCTTATCTAGCGTGTCACGTTTTACAGTGTCTCTATCCTCTTATCGATGTATTTCCTCCTATTAGCATTAACCCCTCGGTAGTCTTTAGTCCGTGTCTATCTCCATTGTACCACCATCATCACTGCTTATGTCAACAAAAGGGAAACGCAAGGAAACAATGATTGAAAATGAAAAAATATACACCAAGCCTGTAAAGGGAAACCGTGGGCACAAAGGGTCAAGGAACCGGCCTAGGGAAAAGTCAATTGCATTTCACTTGTAAAGTACTCGTCGCCGGAGATGCGAAAAGAAGGAAGGAAGATATGAAAAGCGATATCCTCGCGCACGATCAAGCAGATGATGACACTCAGTACATTACCCATGTAGTTATGATAACCTTCGTATGAATGGTTATTTACCAAAACTTGAAGGCACACTACCAAGTTACCTATAGGTATCACCAATGAGTTCCGCTGCATATTTCTACATATTCTAGCAGAGACAAGCAACTCGTACTTTTATAAACCAGGTAGGAAGTGCCTGACTTCCTCCTATAGTAGGTCCCTAGATATCATTCCCATTTGGCTAACGCGGGACCGCACCACTGACCGATCAAATCGCCATGATAGGCAACAGGGGGCTCTGGCGCACAAGAACGATGCTACTACTATCGTAGTACTATATAGAGTAGTCACCTACGTGGGTAGCCAAGTGTTCCCCTATCATGCCCAACGGGCCAGCAAAAGAGTGCCTGTCTAGTGTGTGGTGAGAGATGAGGTGAACCTGCTGTGTTAGTCTCGGATGTATTTGTTATCTCTTGTTGCAAGTTCTCCCCGCCCCCCTTCCTCTCACATCTCATAAAGAAAATCTTCTTACTCCGGACACCTTATTCTCCCGCTTACCTGCACTACCGATGCTATAGATCCGAAGCCAGGTTGCGTGGGTGGTGCTCTGATCCCCCCTTGGTTTGTTTGGGTGCTTTACTCATTTGGTCAAGTGGTTAGTCAGCATGATGCGAGGTACAACGGCAGTTGCTTGGGTCAGGAGGAATGGGGGGAGGAAAAGAGATTGGAGAGGGAAGGGCCGTTGAAAAAGAGGAGGAGAATAGAGAGGCAAGAGGGCGGGCGAGACATAGAAGGCAAGTTGGTAGGGCTGAAACTTGTGGGTCGTAATGATTGATCGACTGATTAATCGATCAGGTCCTGACAATCCAAGGGTCTGAAGTACGTGCGTGCGTGCGTGTGGGTTTGTATTTGAGATTCAAAGCCGGAGAAGTAAGAGTTTCAGACCTCCATTCCGTTCTGGTAGTAACTTGCATTGCCACATTGCATTGCACTCCTCTAGTGCGCCAATCCGTCTGTGACCGTGTCTCGCTCCCAAAAGTCCCGTTGAATTTGCCAGTTGAAAAACAGAAGAAAAGGGGACAAACGGAAGGGTGGCCATGTCAGTCAGTGTCGGGTTCTGATTTCTGAGCTCGAAAGCTTAAGCCTTGGCCTTGCCCTTCGCGCCAGGTGCGGCGTCTTCCTTGTCGTCGTCTTCCAGGTCAGGCATGTCATCATCGTCTTCCTCCTCGTCATCGTCGTCATCTCCCGCATCACCACCTGCGCCGGCACCACCGAGGCCCTCCATGCCAGGCAGGCCACCATCGCCTCCACCAAGCTTGGAGAAGTCAATTCCTCCGAAGCCACCGTCTTCGCCGAGACCGCCTCCGAACTGATTCATGTAATCATCTTCGGGAGCCTCGTTTTGTTCGTCCTCGTCAACCCACTGCAAAGGTATCAGTATTCATACTTACGCAAAAGTGCTTACGGATGGGGCCAAAGCAGGCGGGCAGGCGGGCAGGCGAGCCCCGCTGGAGACTGACCTTATCGAAATCTGTTCGCAGATAGTGAACCTTGGCCTTATCCTTGAGTAGCCTGGGCCAGTATTCCTCCTTGAGCTCTTTCTTGCGCAGAACCAATTGAATGTTTGCGGCGGTGTGGTGGACTTTTGAGTTCTCTACGTCGATCTCCTCGAAGAAGTCCATTTCGAGGTGATATGTAGTCTTCTTGGTTTCGGAAGCACCGGTGAAGGTAAGGCCATTGGGCTTGATGTCAAGCTTCAGAGATTTGGCGGGCACATCAGGGACGGAAATTGTCAGGTAGACGTAGTTCTTCTCTGGATCGGTGGTGGAGGAGCGCTGAGCCCATAGGACTGGTTTGGGGGGGTGGTCAGGATTAAAATCTTCCAGGCCGAAAAGCTACAAGGAGGCTGCAGGAGAAGTGAGAGGCGAAGGTATTGAACTCACCTTCCGGAGTGACTTGGTCCGACATGATGAGGAGCAAACTTGTGATATGGTGGGATTCAGAATTGCAGGAACCAATGTGTGGAGATGGGAGAGGGGAGAAAAGGCAGGACAGTCAAAGACAAGTGGAAGGGTGGGAGTAGCAGTGCAGGAGCAAAGAGCTAACGGTAGGTAGCAAATAGTAGGGTTGTTGCCTTTGATAGAAGTGTTAGAGAAGGAGACAGGACGATTGTGTGCGGGCTGGGAAATGGAATTGCTACTAGTAGCACGTTTTTGGGTAAAGACGAGGCTGTTCGAAATGCGACGAATGGTATCGAATTTCTGGGTGACTGAACCGTCATAGTACAAACACCACCCAAGCAGCACCAACAGCACTCTGGACCTAAGTAGATTACCTAACCAAAGGCACAAACCTACCTAGGCTGCTAGGCATCCATAGCCTATAGGGTCGTAGGCTTGGTTCTTAGGCTCTATGCTTATTAGATACCAAGGTACCGAGTAGTACTCAGGTCCTCCGTATAGTACTCCCGTACAGTACGAGTATGAGGATGTACCTCGTACCCACTGGGGCCGTAATTGGACGTCGATTGCCTGTCCCGCACTCACTCACGGTTTCCTGGCTTTATCCCCCACCAACCGCTCGTGCCCATGGCAAAGTGCAGCCTGCCACCCTCTGACTGCCAACTAGTACATACCAAGTCAGCCCTACTAGACTCTGCTGTTCAAGGTACTCCGTACGGCGTGTCCTCACCATACCAATACCTCAAACATACTCCGTATTTCACCTGCTTAGTTCTACTTACCCTCGGCAAGCACCGCTGCGAATCAGACAGAGGAGCTTCGCAGTTCAGCATGGCCCAATATTAGTACTCCAAACTATCAGTTGGAGGCTCTAGCGTACTTGCGCCCATACCTGCAAACACTGTAACGCACCTTCTGTCAACCACGATCATTGTGTCTCTACCATTGCGACCATGCAGTCGTTCAAAGCAGTCTTCTTTAAACCTGACCCACAGGAACAAGTGAGGGTCCCCCTTCGCTAACAAAACTGCTCAACTCTGGGAGTCCACGGAACTGATGCCTTTCTACTGACAGAAACGGAAATGCGACTCTATCATCCGCAAAAATGTTCGCGGCCTGGACCGTGACATTATCAACCTAAAAGTGACCGAGCAGAAAACCAAGTCCCTCATCCTCCAGGCCTCCAAGCGCGCACAGAAAAATCCATCCCAAGCCAACCAAGCCACTGCTGAAACACGAACATTTGCACGAGAACTGCTCCGGGTGCGGAAACAAGCAGCGAGATTACACACGAGTAAGGCACAGCTTCAAAGTGTACAGATGCAAGTCAACGAGGCCTTTGCGGTGCGGAAAATAGAAGGAAGCCTCAAGGCCAGCACAAGTATCATGAAGGATGTCAACACATTAGTTCGATTACCGGAGTTGACGGGCACCATGCAGGAACTTAGTCAAGAGCTGATGAAGGCAGGGATCATCGAGGAAATGGTCGGCGATGCTTTACCAGACGACCAACTGTTAGAAGGAGAGGATGAAGAGGCCGAAACCGAAGTTGACAAGGTGTTGAGCGAACTGCTGAAGGGCAGGTTGGGAGCGGCGGACCAGAAGATCCCGGATCTACCGGTGGAAGAGGAGGAGGAAGCGGAAGACAGAGAGGCCGAACTGGAACAAATGCGAGGGCGGTTAGAGGCATTGAAGAGTTGAGATGAGTGTCCGTGTAGTATTGCACTGGACAGAGTCATGATTACGAGACATAATTGGCGTTTGGCGGCGCAAGACATATTGAAGAGGGTGAGCTTTCTGGGCCACTTTTGGAATTCTACACATGGAAGAGGATATTAACATGATGTGACAAGTGATATCCATCAAGAGCACTTCGCAAATATGTACGGAGCAAGGCCTTTGAGTTTGGTAGTTGAACTTGTTACAAAGCGTCGTGTTACCCACTGGGGCCATGTATCGACATCACGGGAGATATCACGTGCGATCATGTTAATTATGCCGATCGTTTTTGGGCTTGATGCGTAGTCACGTGGCTAGAAAATGTTGGTGGCGGGTCGAGCTAGGCAGAGGTAGGCAGTGGCAGCCTGTCAGAGGCAGTGCCCCTTAAGCCCGTTCCTATTGTTTGTTCTTTCACTCGTTCTGTGACTTCAACTGCAAACTGACTTTCAACTACATTCCTCCTCCTTTCTGCACTTCACCGTTTGCGGAACTGACCTTTGCTTTCGCTTCACCAACTTGAATCTGTACTTCATTTCGCCGCACGCGTCCTTCTCTTCTACGCGCTCTCATACAACCCACTTCGACTCTGCTCCATCGATTTCAATCTTCAAAATACGCAGATTGCACCGATTATTCAGGTAGCCACCACCCAACTTATCCAACTTGCGCCATTTCTTCAACCGCCACCTTCCTTCAAGGCGAAGAACTTCCACAATTCCTCACCTTTCCGATTACCTTCTTAACTCTTCGAACAACCACAAGTTCACCGCAAACTCCTTCAACATGTCTGGCCGGCTAGATCAATCTCTCGATTCCATCATCGATAGCCAGAAGAAGCAGAAGCGTGAAGCTCGCCGTCGCAAGGTGCCAAAGCCATCTGCCACTGCTGCTCCTGTAGGAGGTGTCAAGAAGTCAACGAGACCTGTTAGATCGGCAATCAAGTCCACTTCAGGTGCTCTCACTCAATCAAAGTCTAGCAAGATCGTCGTCAGTGGTCTGGTATGTTGAAGCTCGCTCCTCATCGTATCTACACAATGCACTAACATCCCCCCTAGCCACTCGACGTCAACGAAGCCCAGATCAAGGTATGTTGATGAAGAGGCCTTCGACCTTGGATTTCTATCGCCTGCCGTCGTCACCTGCTGTTCATGTTCATCCGCTCCCTTCGCCACCGTAGACGAGAACATGTTTACCATCGAACGAGGAAGAGCCGGAGCTGTTGATCGTTGATCTTTGACCTTCGAGCGTATCTCCATGGCACTATAATACCATGTTGGAATATTGCTGGTATACTGCTATGGCCGTGGCATGCTTCTCACTCTCCCACCTATTGCATCTGCCTTGGCTCATGCATCCTGGTAACCCAGAGATTGCCACTCATCCTATCATATAAGTCCCTTCCGGCTAGCCACCGCGATGGGTGTTGATACGGATCTGCCACGAGGTTGTGTTGAACATGCTGAAAATGCTGTCAATTCCCTCCCTCTCCCAACGCTGCTCGATTGGAGCATCAACGAGTTTTTTTTCGCGCAACAGTATGCAGGCAGCACAGCACCACATTCTGGATTTCCGATACCGTTCCCCCCGCGCGTGTCAAATACACACCAACCTGGGATTTCAGCGGTATATCTGAGGAAGGCGAAACGATGGGAGGTACAGGAGCAGACTCTCATCCCCAACTTTGCATCTAAATGACATGCGTCTCGCTTAGAACCACATTCGGCTTGCCATGTTCTCCTCTTTCGGTTTGGAATCCACGGACAGAGTAATTACGGTGCAATTGTGTGGAACATGTCCATATGTCCTCATCGCCTACAACATCTGAACAATACCAGCTCCGATCGTCGACCAGGGACATCATTTTGACAACCTTACTCGATCACTCTCGGAACCACGGACCCCCTGCTGCTACTGCTTGTACATGAACACTCGTTGATGCTCCTTCGAATCATCCGTCCCGGAACTATACCTTGCTGCAGAAAACTCTTCTCGTATCATATTAGTTGGAGACGAAGCTGTGTGGATGCGAACTTCAATGCTATTGCTATCTTACTTTCACCGATTACTGATCACACTGGGACCAACAGGAATATTTCGGCAAGTCTGTAGGATCCGTCAAGAGGGTCTCCCTCCAATACAATCAAAGCGGCCAGAGCCGTGGTGTCGCCGACATCCTCTTCTCCAAATCAGATGCCGCCGTCAAAGCAGCCAAGGAGCTCAACGGAATGCTTGTCGACAAGCGGCCCATGAAGGCAAGACCGACTCTACTCCGATTTATCTGGTTCTCACCCTGACACTCGCATAGATTGAAGTCGTGGTGGACGCCAGCCACGTTCCGGAACAAGCTAAAGCCAAATCTCTTGCCGACCGTGTTGCGTACGCAGACCCAAAACGCTCGGCTAAGTCGGATCCACTGACCAAAACCAGTGCCAATCCAAAGGCCCAACCCAAATCTGCCACGAATGTGAAGAAGACGACTGCAAAAGATGGCACAAAAGGACGATCTGCTGGCAAACCCGGTACCAAGCCAGCCAAGCGTGGTCGACAAAACCGACCAAAGCCAAAGACTGCTGAAGAACTCGATGCCGAAATGACCGACTATTGGGGAGGGAACAATCCATCTGCTGTCGGTGCCACAACACAGCCAGCAGCCAACGGAGCCGCCCCCGCCGGTGGTGACGACGCAATGGACGAGATTTCAGTGAGCGATGTTGAATTCATCTTCTAAGATGTTGAGGACTGACACCCGTATCAGTGAATACCCCATGGACGAGACCGAAACGAACGGTGATGTTGCCCGTGACCAAGGAACTCGGGCCATGATCGACAACTGACACATTCTTTTTTCCTCGCCTCAAATGTACCAAATATCAATCTAACGGGGCCGTACTTTCATAATTTCCTCATTCCAGTGTTTTCATTCAACAAAGATTGTGTTGTTAGTTCTCGGACGGAAAGGGCTTGGACCCGGCGTGAGGTGGACACAGCTCGTTGTGAAGCTCGTCTGAGACATCGGAGAGCCAGGTCACTCCGTGAAATTGGTTCATGGCACACCTATGGAAAGGAAATGGGCAACTGGTGGCTAGACAAGTTAGCTAAGCTTAAGGCCTGGTGGATAGGCAGAGAGAATTAATGAATGCATCGAGAATCACACTATAGGGCTAAGAATAAGGGGTTCTTAAGTCATCATTATTAGACTTTCACTGTGCTATCGACTGAGTGTAGGAAATTCTGCGTCTCGCCTTTGATTGATTGCTTGGGTGATGTTCGAATCCATGTGTGCTCCTATCCATGTCCAAACCCATGATCACTATGCCATGCTGTGCTGTACGGAGTACTGTTCTGTGCTATGCCATTTCATTCCCACCATTGCCAATCCCCTTATGTGAGACAATAGCCGGAAAGAGTCGATCTCCGCACTGACATATATCGACTACTTCACTGACTAGAGTCCCATGGAAATAAAATGGTGGATCATTGTACATCATCATCATCATCATCGTCATCATCATTTTCATCGTCAACGGACCATCCATCAATCAGCTCGCTCATCCTATTCAAGTTTATTGGAAATTTCTCCAACAAAACTCTTTTCTTCCCCCCCCCCCTTTTCCCCTTCCCTAGCCATTCATGCATCCAACCCTGCCCTCTCGTCGAGGTTGGAATTTGAATGCTGGAAGATCATTCCAGGCTTGGGGTATGCTGTCATTTCTATTCATTTCTGGTATTTGGGGGGCGGGGGGGGGGAATTCTTCGTTCTGGAAGGCTGAGGCCTGCGTGTAGTTGACATTGTAGGATCGATCCGGAGATTGAAGTGGGACTTGTTCGTTCGTCACTCACATTCATTCATTCGTTCATTCGGTACGGCTGGTCAGTCATCTTTCTTTCATATTCATGGTCAGTCAGTCTCGCGTACAACGCCATGCCTGCTCTGTTGTTCCACTTAAACTCAAGAAGCTTAGTACGGCTAGACGAACGCAAAGTCGTCATCGTCACTCTCCACCTTGGGTTTAGAATCGGATTTGAATCGAAGCACAACTTCACCTCCCACAGGAACAGCGGGGTGGATCTCCGTTTCTTTAGCTTCAACCATGCCTTCGGACTCTGGGAGGCTGTCGGTGGTGTCGTGCTCAGTGGCGGCGTCCAGCAGGGGATTGACGGTTGAAGGCTCGCTAGGGCCGACGGTGAAAGTTTCGGTGTCGTCGTCGCTGAAGATGTTTGGGCCGTCGATGATTCTGTCATAGTCGTCTCTATCGTCGTCGTCGAATAATTCATCGTCAGATCGCTCATAGATCTCGGCTTGCATGTCTGTGTCAGCATCTGCATCATCTGCACGGTCGTCGTCGTCGTCGTCGTCCTCCGTGTCGTTGGGCGTAGCAGCCATGCTATTCATGTAGTCGAAACTGTCGTCATCGCTCACGTCCACGACGACGGTTGGTGGCTCGTCACCGATATGCACGACTGAGGACGTCTCCGAGGCACCTTCACAAGTGGAACGGAGGCTGACGATGGTCTGTGTGCCGTCGGTAGCACGCTTGCTCGCCTTGCCAACAGTGCTCAATGCCTGGCTACTGGGGATGTAGTCGAAGGCAGAGGCGGTTCCCTCGTCCGACTCAGAGGGTGCATCGTACGCCTTGTAGATGCGGCCCGGCGCGAAACCCTCCACGGTCTGGCTCGCCGCATCGAGGTTGGGCACCGGCATGTCGTCGTAGACACCGCCCGTGCCATCGTCGTTGCCCCCAGCCCACAGTGGGAGGTACTTGAACTCTTCTTCGTCAAGGCACATCAGGCAGTCGATGAGATTCGTGGGTAGCAGGCCGCTTGAGTGGAAGAGGTGCGGTGGGTGCAAGAGCGAAAGACAGATCCGGCAGATGAGAATGTTGACGGTATCGAGGAGTACGGCTGCACTGATTCGCGTGTAGGCGGTGAATCCTGGCTCGAATCCATTGTAGTGGTTGTCGAAGGTGTTAATGCTCTTGGTGGTGTCTTCGTGGACATGGTGGCTAGCGCGATATGGTTTGCGATTGTCGACCGGAACGGAGAATGTGCGTGGTGAGATGATATCATTTCTATCGTCAAACCGTGCACCCAGGGACACGCTGGGTTCAACTCCTGTGCTTGCCAGAGGTGGCTCGGGTGCTCTATTTGTCGGTTTGCCAGAGCCCTCGCCGCGGTTCTCTGTGTGGGTGCTGTGAACATCGGCTTTTGAGCTTCCAAGTTCTCGCCATATACGGTCATGCTCAGCATCGACAACAGATGAGGCTCTCTGGCGGATAGGCAGTGCGTGCATTCCCGATACCCCGGTCGCATCTTCATCAATGGTCATTTCATAGTGTTGCGTTACCTTGCCCTTGCCCTTGCCCTTGCCCTTGCCCTTGCCAGGGAAGACATCATCAGTGGATCTCTCCAGAGGGTTGCGCCAGGAAGACAAAACAGGAACGGCTTGAACCGTGTCTTCTGCATCAAGGGTCTTGCGACGCTTAGACGGAGAACCTAGATCGTGGGTGGACGGGCCGGCCTCTTCTGAGCCGTGCTTCGAATTGCCGCCGTCTATTGAGAGGGACGAGAAATTCACAGCTTCTGGATCCAAGATACTGGGCGCTTTGGCGGCAGAACCTTGGGACACATTTGTGATATCTTGAGATGGGATATTATTGAACTTAGTCTGGTTGACCTCGGCTTCACGGACAGGGTCGACGGCAAATACCTTGCTATTCTCGCGAGCAATGAGAATCTTGTTCACAGCCGAGATCTTGGAATCGAGACGGTTGCGAGGAATCATTTTGATGCCGTTCACAGGGTCTTGTTTGTACAACAGCATCAACGCATCATGGTAGCGAGTCACTGCAGAATCGCCAATGGTGCCCTCCGCACTTGTGTTATACTCGCCTTGGTCGAAGCGAGTACGTGACAGTGCAGTCCAGAATGTTCGCGTGAACAATCTCATCGGTTGATTCAACAAATTGTAGGTGGTGGCGAAATTCTCGCTTTTGCCGGCACGAAAGCTGGCTGTCGATGCGGTGTTCTTCTCCAACTCGGGGATGACAAACTGGTTCTGGCAGAGGACGTAGTAGATTCGTGACCGGACGTACTCACGAAACTCTTCTTTCGCTTCGTTGATGCTATTTGTTTCCGCTTGTGTACGACCAACCAGCTTTTCAAGCTTCTGATACTCGGTCGATTCCTCAAGCCAAGACATGTCTCTACAGAGCATGGAGACATGTTGACGTTGTCTCTGAACTAGGGAGGAAGCAGCATGGTCGACACGATTGCGTTCATCGTCATCAAGTGACTTCACCTTCCGGCCATGAACAGTGGCAACCAGGGGATTGAGGATTTTAGGATTATATTCGGCGTATGCTTCGAGTAAGGCTCTCTCACCAACGAGAATGCTGAAGGCTTCCCTGACCAGTTCCGCAGATTCAATGCCCATGCCGATTTCGTAGGCTACCTCAGGGTTGCATTGAATGAAATTGATATTGTTCTCGGAGTAGATCCATGCCATGATCCAGCCAGAGACTCGTTCGCGATGAGCACAGCCAAGATACTTCGCAACTGCAAAGAAAGTCCAGACCTTTGGCGCCGAGTCCAGCTTAGGATTTTTCCCTTGGATTGCATGCAACAGGCGTTCAATTGCGGACCAGTGACGGAGAGGAGTGTATTCCGAGTTGGTATGATAAGCGTCGGATCTGGCAGTAGCTATTGACACTGTTGCCTTTTCATGCTGACTGCTCGGTAAAGCAGGCGGGCCGCCCTTATCTCGAACTCCCACATTCGACCCAACGGGTCCAGGCGAGGGAGTGCGTGGTCTCTCAGGTATGACTGAATTGAAGCCATCATGGCCGAGCACAATCAGTGGTGAAATGTCGTACTTTTGTCTCGCAAGATGCCAATTCAGTATGCCCTTAGTGCAAGTCAACGCGGTGATCAAAAGGACGGCCTCGTCGTCTTCGGTGGGCGGGCGTAGGTTGATATAGTATCTGAACTTCGCGCCCCGTCGTGCCTCCGCCATGGCCAGCAGTCCAGTCTTACGGATTTTTCGTTCGGCTCTGACTGACATGGGACCAAGCATCTTCGCAAATTTGGAATCCTCGCCCATAAGCCTCAGATTCGCGCTCTGGACAACGTAGATTCGATCGAAATGTTGGTGGATCTGGGCATACTCCCTTGAGTTATTCTCTGGCATCTTTGGAGGGGGACCCATCCAAATTACGGTATCACCCAACGGGTCATCCAGATCGGCGAATTCGTTGTTGAGGCTCAGGATCAATTGGTCTGTCTCTCGAATTGCTTCCTGGGGGCTAGATCGGACAGCACTCTGTTCGGGTTGCTGATCTTGCAAGGACAGCTCAACCGCATATTGAATTTGATCATCTTCGTTTGTGGGGACCAGGTCATTGTATCGAGCCCCGACCACGGGAGAGTTAGTAGCCATTTTTCAGGCGCTATCGTTTGAGGAAGGTAGCGTCAATTGGGCGTTGGTTCTATGATCCGGACCAGGCTGAGCAGCCACCAACCACCAAGGTAAAGAGGATGTATCAGCCTACGGATCAAACAATCGATGTTAGGAAAACGTGGGAGACGAAAGAACGCGGAGTTGAAGAGATAGGTAGAAAAGTACGATGAGTGGAAGAGTGAAAGGCTGGCATTGGAACAAGGCAATAGTGACGATTCTGTGAAGAAAGGTGAATCCGCGTGTCTGCCTGGATGCACTAACCCGTAACACGTGCAGTGCCGTGAATGCTGAGCCTGGGGCGGAGGCATTCCTTTGGATACAAAAGTACTCCCTATTACTTGGGAGGGCTGAACACCTGAGGATGGAGGCTGTTCCCCGTTTTTCTGTAATGGAATCGTAATTTGGCTTGCCTTGCAGAAACCACCAACCCCGATTCAGATCCAGCCCGCAGGGAGTTGAGCCGCATAACCAATCAAATAAGCCTGATCGACTGCCTGGTGACGCCTCCAGGCCAGGATTCTGTAGGTATCATACCAACCCCGGCAATACAGATACTCCGCACGGAATCGCTGCTGCCGCCTTGTTGCCTTTCAAACCCTTGTGCTGTGACTAAATCGCCATTGACTCATTCGCTGGAATAAAGAAAGACACCTAAAACGATCTCAACACTGCCAAAAATGCAGGCCTAGATTCAATCAGGGTGGAAAAGCAATAGTATTTTACATGACTCATCTACCTGCTATGCACCGGCCCACCAGCACCTCTCCCAACCTCCCACCATTTAAATCAGAAGAATAGAGAGTCACAGTGTCATTATTTTACTCCAGTTGCCTCCATTCTCATTTGGCATCTTTCTCAAATGTCAGTCCCTCTTTGAAACACTATTGGGTTGAGTGGAGAAAGAAATCGGCTGCCCCTAAGCCTCCCCAGCCTGAGCCTCGACGTTGGATTTAGCGGGAGGTGCCTCAGCGTCTGTCTTTACCGCCTTAGCCTTGTCCTTCTTCAAACTCTTCCACTCCATACCAAGACCTCCAAATATGGCAGCAATAGAAAACGCGACTGCAATGTAGAACGTAATCGTCAAAGCATGGTTGTATATCTGCAGGACCGCCGGTAGTTCTTCTGGAGAGAAAACATTCCTCAGCTCAGTGGCTCCAGTATTTACCACCTGATGCGGACTGATATCGCTGATGGATTTGAATCCCGCTATGAGTTTACTGTCGAGAACATTCTGGGCTATTGCAACGGATATCGTACCTCCAATTCCCTGGCAGAAGAATACCAATGACACTCCGGTTGGAGCATCTTTCTTGTCCAGGACCGCCTGCGCCGCAATAGAGGTTTGTTGCAGCCCAAGGCCTGTCCCAAAGCCATATAGGACCTGGATACCTATCCAAAAGGAATGAGGAGTATTGATTTTGAGAAGCGTGAACAACCCAGCGCCGATAGGCGCCAAGAATCCACCTGCCAGAATTGAGGGATTGTAGTATCCGATCTTGGTGACAAAGATGCCCGACATAATAGACGCCACGACAAGGGCGAGGATGAATGGCAGGGTTGAGTATCCGGACCTGATCGCCGAATCACCTTTGACGGCCTGAAACCAAATGGATAGATAATAGACGATAATGAAGAAGGATGATCCGAGGCAGAAGGCATAAAATCCGGCGCCAATAATCGTACGTTGTCTTGCGATCCTGGGAGGTACCGTGCCTGCTTCCTGCCGGATGAGTTGTATCACCACGAAAGTGATGAATAGGACGCCAAACAGAACGAGAAGGGCAATGATACGACCATCCGACCATTCATATTGTTGACCACCCCATTGTAGCGCCAGAAGGAGACATACCATGCATGGTATGAAGACCAGAGTACCAGGAATGTCGATTCGTGATATTTTCTCCTTGAACGGCAGCTCGCCGAGAGCGGGTGGGAGGTCTTCCACGAATCGTACGAGAAACGCTAGGACAAGGGCGCCGATGGGGAGATTTATGTAAAAGCACCACCTGAGACTCAGTTTAGCACCTCAATTATCGTCTGTGACATCGGAATTATCCTCACCGCCACGTAACCTTTGTTGTGAACACGCCTCCAACGAGAGGTCCAGCCACGGAGGCGATGCCGAAGACGGCTCCAATGAGGCCCATGTAAAGAGGTCGTTTCTCGAGAGGTGAGCAGTACATCAACATGATCAGCGCACCGTTAAACAGGCCAGCAGCACCGAGGCCTGCAACTGCTCGTCCCCAGATGAACGCAACTGAATTTGGAGCGGCGCCACATATTGCCGAGCCGATTTCGAAAACAACCACTTCGCCAATAAAAAGCCATTTGGGTGGATAGAATGTATACAGCCGTCCGAAGAAGAGTTGGAGGGCTGTGGTTGGGAGTAAAAACCCGGCGTTGTACTGTGTCCCCCATGTTAGCGAGCGTCATGAGTCATCAGCATCGGAACGAGGCTAGCTGTGCAGTTGAGGGTGAGGGAAATTGGGATGCTCACCCAGCCAACATCGCCAAAACTTTGGAATTGATCTGTAATCTTCGGGAGGGCAGTCGCAATGATGGTCCTGTCGAGAGCGACCAAAAAGACAGACAGGTAGATACTGAGCAGAATCAAAACCAGCTTGATCCCTGTTGGATAGCTTTCAGGCCGGCTCTCGGTCGGTTCGAGAGGATTCTCATCGACATCTTTGACCTCGTTGGGTTTCTCGTCACGCGTCTCTGTCGTTGAGTCTGTCATGATGCTGAACGGGTCGCAAAAGGAAATAGATTGCACGGCTGAAAGATTGAGGAGGAAGCCATGTTTCAACCAAACTGAACAGATAGCAGAATGCGACCAATAAGTAATGCTAGAGGACAGAGGGCTCGGATGTCATGATATTATCTCCGCTTGGAGTGGCAAGAGGGCGTATTCGTAACATGCAGGTGTTGGTAATTGGGACGCTTTCGAAGTGGGTTTTGTAGCCGAGATGGCAAACTAACCACCCAAGGTTGCCCAAGGTTGTGCTAAGCTTTCCCCAAGAATGTGACCCGTGGCCCACTGTGCACGAGCTTCCCCAAACAGATAAAGATGCCCTATAACTTCTCGAGGGAGTTTCCCCCTTATTGGCTAGAGTAGTTGTTGCCTAATCTCGGCGGCTCAGAAGGACCGTCCTTCGGGGCCGTATTAAAGGACCCCGGACACTATCAATCACCGAATACCCTGTGTACGATGAAAACCTGTTGTTGAAACTTGTCATTATTATTGTTGTCGCTGTTGTTGTCGTTTTGCGACGGTTGAACGGGTGTGCGAAATCGAAAAGTTCATCTCACGTGGCCCTCAAAGCATATGCTGCGACAGCCAACCATAAGACAAAAGCAATTGGGTGTTACATAGGCATCAACCTGCTATTGAAAATACAATGAGGCCTCCTTTGAATCATCCTATAATACAGATCACTGCAGCCTACGGAATTGAATCGACATCCCAGCTCCCTTCCCACTGTAAGCAACATGGACTCCGGACACCTGTTCCAAAAGCCACCACTGCATTCCATGCTGTGGTTTGTTTTCAACCTACGCACTTCCCCCAAGCCGGTAGCCCACATCCGAAGCCAACGAAGAGGTAGATCAAAAACAGAACCACGACCACCAGTAGTACCATCACCCTAACATTCTTCCACCACATCTGCCGTCTCAATCCTCTGCTTCGCACACGAAAATCGCGGGCACTACCACCGAGACGGTCTGTCTTGTCGACGAGTAGATCAATTCTCTCCCCTCTCTCAAGTACTCGCTCAATGTTTTCCGTCATGATGTCCTTGACACTGTCAATCTCCTTGCGGGCATTTACCAAAGCATCATTCGGTGGCGCAGTGTTGTATTGTTGCAGCATGCCCTTGAGCGTTGTATTGAATGCTGCAGAGCCGTACGCTGGTAGTGATTGGAAATCGGTAGACTCGGGCTTATATTGTGCCAGGAACTTCTTTTTGAGTTCTAACAGAAAGGCAAATGGAATCCGACGACCCAGTTCAGTCTGCGCAACCACAAGATAGGTAATCGCAGCATGGCTGGAGAGTTGTTCATCGGGGCTATTTGATGTGGAGGAAGGAGAGTCGGCTATGTAGTGAACAAACAAACGATCATGCGTGTATGTAAGTTTCGCCGGGGTGGCGTGAGAGATCTTGGGAAGAATGACTGAAGCAAGAGAGGATGCGGATGAGGATGAGGTGCCGGGGGAGGTATGTTCGGTCAATATTGTGGTACCATGGGCAATGCAGGCACTGCGAGATCAGTTAGAAAGGATGAATTCGTCAAGATAGTCATGAATCGCCTTACTAGAGCAACTGGCTCTGGTTGGAGCTGGAGCTGGAAGCCATCCCGAAGAATGGTTGGATATGATCCTGCGAGGACTCTGCGATGACCGATGCTGAGTTGGCAGGAGGAGATGTCCCCTGTCGCGTTCGCGGAGATATGCAGTGTTTCTTTTAGCGGTCAGTGCTTTCTGCTAATTAACACTTTCTGATAGCGCAGCGTTGAATAACGAGGATGTATGTAGCAGCCTGCGTTCTCGAAACGAAGTTCCTGTTGAAGGAGTGCCACCTCCAATTCCGGTTTCACTTGCGTCACTTCTGGCCGCAGAAAAGTACGTTCGAGTATTGATGCACTCAGGCGTAACGGTGCATCAAACATCCAAGACCGCAACATCGGGGTTGTTGCCCGTTTGCTGTGACTTGAGACTGGACACAGTTGTCCCTGTCTAAACTATGAAAAGAACATGCTGCCATTGTATGTGCGCAAGCTCTATCACGTTTGCCTATGAATCAAAGGTAATTCCTCCAGAGAACTACCATCTGCCTTGAGAGTGTACCCTGATTTGAATCACATTCTTGGGTCAGGGGATAGATATTATGTACGTGTTATCTAGATGATCCATATCCAAAAGGCAGAAAAGAATGGCAATGAATTCGCCAAAGACATGCGGTGTCTTGACACAGTCATAATTTGTCTAGACCCCCCATGCGCCCGAGCTCTTCCTGGTCACCGAACGCGTTGGTTCGGACTATGGCATGACATCTTCCGCACTGCAGCCTTTCGATTACAGCGAGATGAAAGCCGAGCTCTATTATTTACCTCGCGGGCCCGATCCAGTTTGAACAAATCTGCGTCGTGCAGACGATCACTTGCCTTGGGCTCCAGTTGTATCCATCTCGCACACTGGCCGAAGAGCAAACTCTACCTGGGGCTCAAGGACATCCGCGACGACGATAATGGATGGCCTCGCATGCAAACTCCCCCCCCCCTTGGCTGGCCATGTGATTTGTTTTGGAGGGATATAAATCAGTACGTCTTTACTCGTCTGGAAGCCCATTGAAAAGTGGACCAATTGTATTGACCCTCGCAACGAGAGGAAAAATCCGCTTAAAGAACTTCGACAATACCTTTATCTGGCATTTACGCATATGGTTCCAATCGCCTGCGTGCGCAACAATCCTCTTAATGTGGTGGTCAAGTAAGTCAAGTCGCGATGAGGTTGTCCGCGCACTCGAGAAGCTGTCGCAGATGTACAGAATCGTGAAACAATCACGGGTGTCAAATTTCTATCGCATTTTCGACAAGTCTGACCAGCAATCAAATATGTGTGTGTCGTCCCATAAACACTTGCCGGCTTTAGGGCGCATGCTTGAAATTGTGTATTCTCATCAAAGGTTTAAGGAAGCATATCGAGGGTGAGCACACGAACGCAAGAGCGATTCAGCTCAATTATTCCATCTCACCGTCCTGTCTTGTGTTCCCATTCCCCTCTAAAGTCTACTTCTATTATCGGATCTGCACGTCAGGATAATAGCGCCGCCCCCAATGGCATGTGGCGAGGCTGAGACCTCCTTGCTGAGCATTATCATGCAAGACCCCCGGGGGGCCTCCCGCACTGTTGTCGCGTCCCGTCCCGTCCAATGGGAAGAATTGATTCCGGCGCCACAGAGCGGACAAGGCTGCGGGGAACATAAATACGAATGATTACGAGGAGCTGCGCAACAAACAACGCACATAATTACAAAACGTGAAAGACCACAGATACAGAATCTATTTTCTGGTATTATATACATGTCTCATTCTGCTCATCAGCAGCTAGTGATCTATGATTATCTACTGTGCACATATATGTATATACATAGTATGATCCTATGCGCTCAGAAAAGGGGGGAGGAATTCCGGGGACACCCGATCGATATTAATCACAGCGGCCTACAGGCTGAAAAAGCTGAGGAATATTGATGGACCGATAAAAGTCTCCTGTCTCCGGACAGACGTCGAGGCTGCAATTTTATTTCGATGTGTTATATATTCAGGGCGCCATGACTCCCTGCTGCCCTCCCTCCCTGTCGCCATTCAATTCAACCGTGATGGATCCCACCTTTACCAGGGCGATGTGCGGTAGCAATAATACTTTTTATATAATAATTATATTTTAGAAACTGGGTTGGGTGGCCCAGCGTTCATAATTACCATATTTAGTATACAGTACAGCGTTTCAAGAAGTGGGTTTGGTGGTAGATATGTACAGCACAGCGTCCAGGGTTGGCACAACAACAACCACAACCACTACAACAGTGTTGGCATTAATGCATCCATCCGCGACGTCCCTCCTGTGACAGTGACACCATGGAGTTTGTTTTGCACACGGCGTCGCTGGCCACAATGCCAACGCCAACGCCAACGCTAAAGCCCAAGCCAATGCAAAGTTCAATACAAACCTCCACCCCCAACGGGCTCACGAGTCCTCCTCATCCCCGAGCCACTCGCCACGATATACATAAAACACCACCGCCAGCGACGAGATTTCCGCGAGCAGAAAAAGTCCCAGAAACAGCCAGTCCCATCTCCTGAACGGAATACGAGGGTGTTTTCGCTGCGCCCGCCGCTGTTGCCATCGGAGCCGCTGCTGCTGCTGCTGCTGCTGTTGCTCGTGGATTTGCAAATGGAGGTTTTGGACGGTCGGGAGCGGCGTGGGTGCGCGGACGAGATGGTACAGGCTCAGGCGGCGGCCGGGGGGCGAGGCTGCGCGGTCTTGCTCGCCGATGAATGAGACGGTGCGGCTGGGCCGCGGGGCGGCTAGTTCGAGGTCGTCGGACACGGAGGCGTATGCTGTTGTTGTTGTTGTTGTTGTTGATGTTGATGTTGGTGGTGATGATGATGATGGTGATGGGGCTTTCGTGATGGTCGATGATGACGAGCAGGAGTCGACGTCGCTGCAGACGATATTGATGCTAGGGTTGCCTTGGGCGGCCATTCTTTTTCGTTGGAAAGGGGGGGAGAGGTACTGGGTGTAATTGAGGGGACGGTCTCAATGACAGAAAGGTGGGTAGGTGTTGCTGTGAGGGACTGTGTGCGAGTGTAGATAGGCGTGCATGGCAAAGAGAGAAACGGATGGCAAGGAAAGAGAGAAGGGGGGATTCAGGCTTATCCCCCAGTCCCTTATATAGCTTTTTTTGAAAAGAGGACTCGAACAGCCAAAAAACCAATTGTGCGCGAAAATGTATTCCAAGACTGAGAAAACACAAAGCCCTACATCGGGACAAGCAAAAAATTGTTGATTCCTCGCGTTTTCCTGGTTCGATGAAACCCATCACTGTCACGCGCGCACAATTTATTGGGGTTGATTCGGATATCGCACTCGGTACCAGAAGTCTTCAGCGTGTTGTTATTCCTCTCTGCTCATTATGGTAGGTATCGACGTGCTCGCGAACCGTGAAAAGGCCCTGGCTCGAAAGTGGGAGGTCATGGGACTAGACTCGGGAGTCGGGAGTCGAGCATGGATGGATGGATTCCGATTCAGTCTACCGTGCTGTAACAGCCCAAGGATAGGGGTGGATGGGGCGGGAAAGGCGTCATATCCTTAGGAAGCTTTGTTGAGTTGTGCGAACTTGTGCCTTGCCCTTGCATTGTCAGCCGCACAGGAGGCCCACAGTTTGTATACCGTGGATGTGTGGGATAAGACTAAGCCGTTTCAAGGTTCACGAACCCGTTGGGCACTATGTATCATTGATGCCTCACTGTAATATTGTCTTTTAGCTTTGATATGCACCGGTTGGACTTGGCAGAGAGGCTGGTCTTCACATAAGTAGTGCCGGATTGACATTAGAACCTACCTGGATGGTATGACCCCGTCCTCGAAAGTTTTAAAAGCCGATAACCAAACCGGAGGAGAGAGACCTGTTCAAAGAGTATTCAGGATTGAGCGGTCAATAATTCAATTAGTTGCGTTGACATCTCTAGGTTGCTACCAAAATTGCGGGTCTTGAAGTAGTTGCTGGGTATCAAACTTACGAGTAACAATATCGGCTGATCCTTTCTCTCTGAATCGTAGACCTACCTCATTTCGCCGAGAGCCAACTACCAAAATTGGAACTAACCCTCGCGATGTTCGGCTGTCTGAAGGTTAATCTGCTGGCGAATCTGTGTTGCCTGGATGTGAACGATATCCGGTCAACGGATCCGCCTTCGAAGAAGCCACCAAACTTCAGAAAGGCAGATCTCTCCCCGGGATTGGGATAAGACAGAGCAAACGGAAAGGGCATGACTGCCGTGCCAAGCCAGATGTTGTAGCCCCGGGTTGGGGTTCGGTTTGCACAAGAAAGCAAAAATTCAAGAGAGGGCTGGGTAATGGTGGGCTGCAACAGTTTTATTGATAGTCTTGGATCTCCATCGTGCATTTCTGTACTGCGAAGATACCAGAATCGAGCTCCTGTCCGCTTTGAAACAAAGCAAAGGTACACGGGTACTCACTCCTGAGGCTCGCCCAAAATCCCAAAATATCAAAATTCGCTTCGTGATGATTTTCATCGGCGCCATCGCTATGCAATGGAAACTCTATGCATCAAATCATATACCATCAAATACATGCCGACTCGAACTGCATTGTGTAGAGTTGTGGCGAGATCTTAAATTCGTTTCCTTCATTTCGGTTGATATCCTTATTTGTTGAGGTATTCTTAACCTTCAAGCGGTCCTTATTTGCAGCCTCCTTTTCCCGACCGTCGTATCCAAATGAGTATAATTGTGGGGTAGATCGGGTAAGCCAAATCCATACACCTTCTATTTGGCATTGGTGGGCCAGAATCTCCAGGGACGACTCCACCAAGGGCCTCTCTTTCCCCAGCCCCAATTACCTTTTGTGGCAGAGTGTAGGTCATCCACACTCAGATAGTCCACTCCTTCACGAACAAGGACTCTCCATAGGTAGTTCCTTAGCCCCCTAGGCCAGCTCGGCACACCCCAGTATCTGACTTTTAAGCCACGGGCATGGGCACCTGCGATTTGTTTGCGAAGCTTTTCCTTTTGTTGAGGTGAGAGATGGCCTCTCCAAGGGAAGCCAATTGAGCCTCTGAAATCGACAGAGGCGTAGTAAGAATTTGTAGGAGAGTAAATGGCGGGATTTGTTGGTGCGGAGCCGGAATGACCTTGCCCTTGATCTTGACTATGGTCAGATGGTTCGCTCGGGATTGTAGCTCGAACCGTATCCGTTGGTTCACCATTCGGAAGAGATGCGCCAACGGGGACGGGAGAATCGAGAAGCTTGTCCATCAAATCGAGTGGCGCATCGAAAAACATGTCACGGTAGTGTGGGCTTGCTACCACTTTACTGAAGGGCGCATTTCCTGTCACTACGACGGTTATAGGACCCTCGACGACACTGCTACCATTGAAGTAGGTGAGGTACTTCTTGTCTCTAAAAGGCTGCAGTTGGTCAGAGACATGTTGCCAGAGTGTCTCGCCATCTGTTTTAAAATCAATGAGAAGAATCAATGTTTGGGACGGTTTTGTGTCAAAGACACCGTTAGGTGCAAGGTCACTGGAGGGGTGGAAATTCGTGGAGGGATTTTGCTCACTCAGAATTTTGAGTAGCGGGTCGATGTAAAGGGAGCGGAGGGTCCTGGCTGGAGACAGAGATTGTGTGGAATGGCCCACGAATAAATCTCCATCAAAGAGCCAGACATCGGCTTCAACCCCGGTGCAGCCGGCATTGAGGGCGGAGAAGAGTGGCTCTTTGCGCCAGTAGTCGTTGTGAGAATGGCAAGCAACAGGTTGAACGTCAGCCGAGAAATCTGTTGGCCATCGTCCCAACTCTGGGGAGAACCTTCCCGTCGGTTTGATCGACTCAATAGAGTCATCTAATTCTTCAGGGAAAAAGGCTGTGAGCAAACCGCATGCTAAGATGATGAACTCGACAATTCCACTGTTGGGAGGTCAGTCAATCACGTGGTCATCAAGATGTCAGATCATAATGTCTTACAGCAGCATCAGCGCAAAGGCCAGTAGGCGTAACACCCTCCTCAATGGAGTGGACAGGCTTGATATGGGACGACAGCCTTTTTCAGACGTACGATCTTTGTGGGCTACTGTTCTTCGTAGAGGGAAGAGTCTGCGAAATGGATTCCAAGAGCGCCGCCTTTTGGAGCGGAAATATGAGGAATTTTGGCAACAACAACAGCAATTGTATCCCATATCATCATCCCCATGATCGGAGGAGCAGGAGACGTTCAGTGATTTTATGCCTTCCAGGCGGCCGCTGGTAGTGGAGTCATTTAAGCAGGCATGTTCCAGGTCAGGATCACAATCAAAAGTCTGTTCCTGGGTTAAAAAAGGTGCATTCTCTGTGGCGGGCAATGATTCGCTTTCTAGAGGATGACTGTGATGGAGGCGGAAGGCTCGGATGGCTGAGGGAGGCATTACTCGTGATGCCCCGACTGCAGATGCAGTCTGGTGGAAGGCTGTGGATGAGAAATGGAGGGGTGCTGGCTGAGGATACGAATTGGGGATTGGGGCCGAGATCTTCAGGGCCTCGGGGTGACCTGGGATCTGGGACCTGGGACCGAGAGGCAAGGCTAACGGAAAACTTGGAGGGGAGAACCGAGGTGTTCGAGGAGAGAGCAGCGGTGGACTACTACTCGCAGTTAGGCATTCCAATGGGCTCCAAATTGCTTAGGTCAGCGGTCGGGCGGTGTGGAGTGGCAATTGGTGCCGTGCATTTGCATTGGGTAATCGATAGGCAGTTCTCGCAGTGAGTGAGGGTGGGGGGAGACTGCCAAAAGCGAACACTGGGAGGTGCAGCGATTTGCTAGACGACAGGCAACGAGTGACTGCAGGGAGAGTAGTGTAGTAGATGGACGTGTTCGGTATGCGCTCGGGAGGTGGAAGGGAGGGCGAAAGAGAAGATAGAAGGACGACGAAGGGCAGTCGGTGTAGTCTTTAAGAGGATGGGTGCCCACTTAATTCGTGGTCGTAATAGTGACAAGGAAGATCTGGATCTGGAGTCGAGGACGAGGCATGATCCGGTCTGGGTGCCAGTGGTGCTCCCGAAGCGTACGAGAGAGTTCTGGGCCGAAAGGTAGAATGAAGTTGGTGCCAGCTCGACTGCATTCAGACATTCAGAGGTGTGGCGTCCGTGGTGGATTTTGAAGGAATCATTCCCGTTGGGGGCAGAAGGATACTTAGTCGGGGATAGTAGGATGGTTTAGCCCTCCCGCATGAGATGAGGGTACTCCGTATAATAGAATGAGATTGATATTGTGGTGCCTGGCTACCTAAATAGCCACTTACCTACCTGGGTTTGCAGATCGTACTCTCGTCATATCATCTTACATTATTGCGCGCAAACAAGTTGCAACTTTGTGACAGGGTTGGGGATGAACAAAGAGGCGATGCGAATGGCCTTGGCGCTAAGTCCAGTTCTCGTATGGGTGCTGTAAGGGTGCCGTACCAACTGAAACTGAGCTGAGGTGGCACTGACGCCAGCCTTTGAGCCCTAAACTCTTACCCCGGTGGACTTCCGTTCCCAGTTCCGACTAACGCTATCACCATTCCCCCGCCCAGGGCGACATTGACAGGTGATGGTTTACTAGTTAATTAGGCACCTGGCGAGGCACTGCCAGGGACGGACTTAGTCACAATGTCGGGGTGTTCGTTCGGTAATGGACTCGGCCTCCTCGGTCGGCTCTAACCAGCCACGACTTTGCGAGGGCGAGTGGAACTCCAATGGAACTCCACCTTAGTCTGGAGTAGTGACTACCGCGGGTCGAGGGGTGGTCCGAGGCCTCGAGGAGGGGCTTGGGTTATTCTGTTCAGGGCCTCCTCCGCACATGATGCACCTCGTCTTGCCCCCATCGCGCCGCCTAACTACTAACAACTTGGGCTCTAACTCGTAATTATTAACCATGCGCCAATTCTCTCTAGCGGTTAAGCCACGATAACACCTTACTCCCTCCAAATGCTGCCATTCCTTCGGCAATAGAACAACACGAGCGTTGCAAACATTCTCCCTCTCACTTGCCGGGATGTGCTGCCTTCCTGGGCGCAGCTTCTTGCTGGAGGGATTCAAGGAAATTGGTCACCAAGTTAGTTGGTGGGGGCACGGACGAGCTCTACATAGCTAGACCACCAGAAGCACGGGATGGCGGCCAAGAACTCTAGAGGTCCAGGCTCGGACACTTCGTGAACAGAAAGTCACCAGCCATCCATCTCGATGGCTTGGCCATCTATCATCTCTCCCACATGGCATCCACTTGGCCTCATCATTGGATCCTGGAGGGGTAGAGGACCCTGATCTCCCTTTGCCAATTGAAGTTACCAAGTACTCCGTACATAGGGAGCCCATTCTTGCAAAGTTGCGAGCCAACACCACCGCGCTTCTTGGATCTGCCAGTGACACTTTGAAATGAACCTCAAGCACTTTTGCAGATTGTACTCCATCCTGACGTACTCCGTACTGATTCGGAATAACACTCGAATTTTTGGTCCCAAGTAGAGTTTCCATTACGCGGCGGCGACACGCAATCCATCCTCGGCCAATAAATTGACCTCGCGACCCCAGTCGTTAAACAACTGGGACCGGCAACGTCCAATGTGTTCCGAGCCTTGCGCGTACAAACATCTGGCTGACTCTGATTGCTAAAGATAATTCGAGATCGATCCTTCCCTTGGGCTCTGACCATTACTGCTCCACTCGTTGGTGGGGATGGTAATAATAATATCACTTTTTGCTTCCCTCGGAGAAGGATGAATAAGAGTAAGGTAACCAACCATCAGCCCATCCAAAATATGTCCTGTCCTATGCCAATCAATCGATGACCCTTCGCCTACTGACACGCTCGAGAGACTTCTGCAGTCCCGTTCCCGGGCTAATAATAATGACGATAATGACACTGCGTACTCCGTACTGTACCTCTCATCAAGTTGCACCATAGGCATCCATAGCATCCTTCCCAATGTCCGTTTCATGAGTCATTGAACTGTTCAACTCTGCCCCTGAACCTGATCAACTTGAGGAACTTTGGCGTACTCCGTACTCTGCCTGGGGTGGATGATCCTTTGCATTCCTTGCGGCAGTTGGCGGTACCTCACTCGCCTGTGCCATTCCCTCCCCTTTCTCGGTGCCTGTCATGGCCCCCTTATTCAGGAGTGAATCGGTTGCATCACCATTACGATTAGAATATCGTACGTCACTAGCTTTACTCCCAACTCGCGCAATCCATTCATTGGTTGGTGCACGTATGTCGCATTCCCCTGGGTATTGCATTGCCCCGACTAGTCGCCCCGACGACAAGTGGAATAGATAATGTCGCACCCGTGCAGGCACACCTCTCCCTGAGAGGAATGACACAACCGCGGCAAAGATGACGACCCCGAAAAGAAAGAGCGAAAGAAACGCTGGAATTGCAAAGGGCCAGTGATACTGAATACGCCGATTATACACAGTGATCGGGACCGTCGTCTTTTCATCACCGCCGCCGCTCGATCCATCCCGTTTCTGCAGATTCGGAGGCAACGCCTTGCCTGACCCCCAGCTTTTCGTGCCGATGAGCATGTTTGCCGCAAGATCCGTCCAGATGAGGTTGGGGATCTTCTTAACTGAATCGGCGTTGGCAGAGAGATCTCTCCACCTTGTATACCTACCATTGATACAAGGTCAGTCACATTGGCCAAAACGGGAGAACAAGGAACAATCCATTTCAGAACACGGCCACGCCCACGTGGAAGATGCTGCAAACACTTACATTGCCATGTTGGATGAGCCTGTATAGTCTGGCAACCCAGTGGTTGAATATGAGTTGACATAGATTCCAGCAAGCAAGTTAGTGATCCCATCGCCGGCTGGCAAGTTATTCGAACCTGGAATACCTGTCGAGAAGAATCCTCCAAATCCTGGCAGATAAAGATGAGGAGCGCGAATCGTGGACAGGTTAACTGAGTGCTCCATTTCGGACGAGACGAGCCCCCAAAGCTGGCCAATGTCGCTAAGGTTCCATCCGGGTGGGCTTTCTACGCCCCATAGAGGCATCGATTGATTGTCCGA
>Ga0105239_10000312_pt1 | contig 71607 bp, 65 predicted proteins | sample KBSC44metaG_FD_92761 | JGI IMG/M metagenome (GOLD analysis project Ga0105239, IMG submission 92761) | Corn rhizosphere microbial communities from Kellogg Biological Station, Michigan, USA - KBS C4-4 metaG | ecosystem: Host-associated > Plants > Roots > Rhizosphere > Soil | place: Michigan, USA...
AGATGGTTCCACCTCTACCACCGTGTGGCCGTCATCTGAAACGTAGTATTTGGTCGTTGTGCTCGACAACGTGTCGCGGCGAGAAATAGGTGGGACAGGTTCAGGTCCCTCATCATCAGATGAAGAATCCGGTTCGTACATGGTGGGGGATTGCCCTGCAAGTTTTTCACTGTTTTAGCGATACATTATCGAAATATTGAGATCATTGCTAGAAAAAGCGGTCACTTACGGACGCTAGCCTTTCTGCTAATGAAAGACCTATTTGCACTACTCCTCGTTCCGCTGTCCGATTGCAAATACCCAACATCTGCTCGCTCTCGCCTCACTCGACCAGCCTCATCCTCAAGAAGCAATGCTGAGCCACTTTCACCAAGAAGCTTCCCTCCGCGACTCTTTCCTTCAGATGGCCTCCCAGAATACATTGATGCTGCGATTTTTTGGGCTTGCGTCGCATGCTCACTGCCTTCAGGTAGGTGGCAGACAAATTGAGCATTTCGTTTATCATCTTTGCTGGCATAGGTGACGCCGTTTGGCCCCATTGGCGAACGGACAAGGATGCGTGGTGAATTTTCATCTCGTCGACTGATGGCGGTTGACGCACGACTGCTGCCATTCGAGGAATGAGTTGGTGGACGTTCGTCTCGGGCTGTGATCCATCGCATGATTGAAGCCATGATCTTATAAGGATTCTGACACTGAATGGGAAAATGAGGTATCAGTAGAATTGGCGTTCTGCTTTGCAACGAGGAAGATTGCCTCGAATCTCAACCGCCGAAGAGAGTCATAATAAGGCTGAGAATGGTGGGGACGAACGTCAGCAAGTGCCTCGCAGCTTCGCAACCGGACCACGAGAAGGTGACAACACCAGCTCAATCAACCCCGGGCGCAGGCTAGACCATTCAGGCGTGGCAAATACTGGTTTTCGAGCTAATGCTCGTATTCTGGCTGTCATGCAAGGAGTTGGGCAAAAAAGAGGTTGATCATCAGGCGGCCAATCAGAACAACAACTACAACGTCTCATTATCCATTCACCTCACTTAGTCTACGAAAAAGGCAACCGCATCGTGTTTCTATCTCAAGCCGCCACGAAGGTCTGATCTCTTATCGTCTATCTCTCCGTTGAACTCCACAGCTTCGGGCACCAGAAATCCTGTAGATTCCGTACATCAAGCTCCCTACTCAACCCAGTCCACTCCTGCAATTAAGGTCAGCAATTGGGAAAACGACCTGCATAGGGCAACGATCTTACAAATGGCCTCTGAATCAAATTTCTCTGCCGATCCCACATGGGGGTCAGCCTACCTCCTCAATCGATTGTACTCCATGCTCTCAGCGATGTTCATCGCACGACCCGCAAGGTGGCTATCGTGTGGCCCTGAGTAGAAGAATGCTGTCTTTGCATTGCCGTCCTTGTAACCAACATTGCAATGGTTTGAGAATAAGGCGGGATAGCCATTCGTAGCCGCGTTTGCTGCTCCTGTGCCGGCTACTTGTTGGCCGTTTCTATCGTAAATGGTGAGGGCACCTGGCTGCGACATATTGACTGTTGAGGCTATGAACCGAATGACTGGTTGAAGAGGCAGGCAAAGAACGAGATGTCAGAAGGAATATGAGAGTGAAGTGCCCACGGTCTTGAAAAAGGAGGGAATAGAGCACTATTTTGCACTCCAGAACCGATTCAGATGACCACTACATGGTTGAGGCTGAGAATGGGAGCGCAGCACAAGTTTGGCGGTCAGCTCGAAGACTCGTCCAACCCTCCCGCCTTGCCAGGCCAGATGCGTTGCTCTGCAGCCTGACCCGCCGCCCACCTCGTGATAAGAAATCTCTAAGTGCAGCAATTCCGGACAAAAGAGGCAATCAACGCTTGCCACGATGTGAACCATGTGCATCTCCCAACGTTATTGCCCTTTCCTCACGGGCTTGCCATGCAATCAACATATTGCCTTGCACTAAGGCGCTCAAGGTTTAGCGTCAACGCCCGATCTATACGAGAACCAAGTGACCTCCGCCCTCGAAGCAATGTGCCTGGGGACGAAAATTCCCGTTGATCATTCCCATTTTCTGATGTGATGTCCGTGATCGAAGTCCCTTCGCCCAATCATCAATGCAAAGATGAAAGTCGTCACCAACAGCAGCTGCGATCTCGTTCTGTTTCCCCGGGTCCGCGGCATCCGACTCCCATGATCACCCATTAGGCAAACGTTTCCGTGCCTCCATTGAAGTCGTTCTTGACATAGTAGGCGTTCCTAAAACGTGGACAGGTCAGCATGGATATTTCCGCGGGTCGCATCGATTCCAAAGAGGGTCAATACGGGGGGAAGGTGAAAACAGGTAGCACAGAACGGGGGCAAGTTGCCCTACCGACACATATCCTCAAACTGGCGGTAGGAGCTCCCAGAGGGTCTCCCTTGCCAGACAGCGAAGCTGCCGTCCATGAAATAGGCGGTTGACATGAATCTATCCATGTGAAACCACGATCCGGCAACCTTTTTGATTGAATTGGTGAACCGTCGCCACCATGATCGGAGACCCATGGTACGTACGGGGGGATTTGAAAACAGGTAGAATGACTGAAGAAAAGAAAAGAGACAGAAGATTGTTGTTGAGTGGTGACTGTCACGGGAGAGAACTCTGGGAAATGAGAATCAATTATCGGGGATCCCTCCAGTGACTCGTACTAATGAAGGTCATTACAGCAGCCTTTCTTCGTTAAAATGGTGACCAGAGACGGCAAGCATCTTGCATGAATGGCATGACAGCCCGCAGCATTGGACACCCGCTCCGCCTGTTGCTTCTTTCCATCTGCATTGTAGCCTGAGGCTAAGCCGAGAGTCCGTTAGGGACGAATTAGGGCTATCTAGGGCGCTTCAACCCCACTCAGCATCATCCTCTGCACCCCAAGTCTCCCATTGGCTCCTTTGAGTGATGGCACTTGGGCGATAGTAAGCCTCTGTTTCTCTGAACAGCTGCGCATCCCGCTGCAAGAGCGGCCGGAGATGTGCCTCGATTAGATGCTGTGGCGACGCTTTCAATCGACTCTCTGGAGTAAACACACTGCATTCAGCGAAAGATGGCCCCTGTACCATGAATGGTGGACTGGGAGTCTTACTGCTACCACCGAAAAAGCCCTTTATCTTTGCCCATAGCTTCGAGAATATTGGTCCACCCGCAATAACAGCATTGACAATGGCGACGATCAGAGCCGCAAGCTCAAGAACCATTTTGCCTGTGGATTTCCGTGCGTTGCCGGATGGCCGAGATCAGTCAGATGTGTTTTATTCTGTGACAGAAGTTGCAAAAGAAGGAATGTTGTTGTTTCAAAAGGTCGAATAGAACTTAGTTCTATGAAGAAGCCTGTGGAAGTCCTAGAAGTGAGAGGTCCTAGCACGTCCATGGCTCTCGTGGTGCATACATCATTCGTATTTTGCCTTGGGCAATATGCGGGTTGCCTTGACAGCGTTTCATTCTCGGTAGGCCGTTGGGTTTCGAGGCTGCCACTCGTTGGGCACGAATCTCAAAAAGCACCCTTGCGGTCCATCAAATGGAACGAGCTTCATTTGTCTTATCAGTGCTTGTCGAGCTGATCCAATACATTTATAATTTCTTTTTGGATGCCGATTTCCGGGACATGGCCGATTGGGTGATCTGCGACCGCTCCACGCTTGGGACGGAAGTGAGGGTTGAAGGCCAGACCAATTCGAAGTCATCCTGTCTGCCTTCGACGCAGTATCTCATCCAGATGCTCCAGGTCAGGTTGAAGTACTGGGCAATGCCCGTAAAAACATGCCTGTTGCAGGTTCTGTCAATTTACGCAGACTAGTATTCGACCTGAGACAATGAACAACTCACCACCAACCATGACCTTCCAACAATATCCCCCAAGGCAGACCAACGTGGCGGCGCCACTGCCGGAGAGTGGTGCAGAAAATATTATCCAGGTTCCAAATCAGAAACGCAAAGGCAATGGATCCCATGCCCACAGGGATCATTCTAGTCCATATAGTCCTCAGAATGGCCAGATCACGACGATCTCTCCTCGCCTGCTCGGCCTTATCCTTTGCAGGCACGAAATCGGGGCGCTTGCTCCGACGTGACGGCCGAAGGGTCATCTCCATCCCCCAAAGGCTCCGGAAGAAGACAATCGCCGTCAGCAGGGCAAACGCATTTTGGTGGAACAGCGGGTCCTTGATGTAGTAGTAATACCCCGTGATGAAAACTGCGATGAACGTCGTAAACAGCCCGGTAGTCACGGCTCTCGCCACCGATTTCTGGTGTGCGAAGATAGCGTAGAACATGACGCACGTCGTATAAACCATGGACAACTCATCGAGGAGTTGCATTTCATCTTTTCATTCGAGCAGGCACACGCAATCAGATTTATATCCATCCCCGCTTCGAGAGAGTAAATTGCAAGAGGAGAGGGGCAGAAACACACATTTGAGAGTGGCGTGGAACAAGAAGCTCCCGACACCGATAACAAGATAGCTGACAAAGCCAATCAGAAAGACCGCATCATGGCCGTTTCGAACACAGCTGGCAATCCCTCGATATGCCAGATAGACAAATGCGAGGTTGGTGAGCGAGTTGATAATTTCAGCAGCATATGGTGTCGCATAGTAATCCTGGGGAAGGGAGTATCTTGTTAGTCAGGTAAGTAAAGGCTGCGGAGTTCCTGGGTTGGCCCAAGGCCACGTAATACGTACCTCTTCGCACCAATTCAGGGTCGAGGTAACAGGACCCCAAAATCCGTCGCTGGGCGGTGGGTAGGGATACGAAGGTAAAGACACCACCATTTTGGCGACGTTATCTTCCGTTGAGATGAATTTCAGAGGTCAGAGTCAGCAAACTTTCGGACCTGGCAGGATGAGATCAGTTGTTGGAAGGTGGGAAGGCTGGAAGCTCAGAGCCTTCAGAAACTCAGCCCCCTGAGAAATGGAGGGTTTGGCAGCCTTGGCACTCTCGCCTCTAAGCAACATTATCTCCACCGAACGTAATGTAGTATTTCCAGGACGTATTGGATCCTACAATTACAATATATAGCTACATGCACATAACAAGGATGTCAGATTGACTACACGATCCATATATGGGTGACCAAGAAGAAATGCAATTGTATATGCTCGTGGCTGCCGTTTCTGGGCTACGTCAAACTCATATCGGGTAGCTGGGATTCCAAAACGCCGACGCTGTAGTCCAAAGGAAGTGTATAGGATTAAGGTCGCCTCGGAGCAGGATAACCAGCCTGCCCAGGTCCTTGACTGGGTGGACCACCAAATCGTATCCCCATATCTGGTGACCAGACTCCGCCAGCAGCCACAGTCCCACCAGCAACTGAAAGAGGGACAGGGGCATTTGAGGGCATCACTCCAGCGGGCACGCCTGTCGGGTTCCTCGTTGGGACCGGTGCGGTAAGGGCTTCTTGACTCTGCTCAGGGGCATGCCGTCCGGCACTTTGAGATGGAACACTTTCACGCTGCTGGCTCCGGAGTTCTCGTCGCGTCTCTTGAAGATTCAATCGGCCCATATCCTGGCCTGCAAGGTCTGACTCCAGTTGACTTGCTTCGACCCTTCTCTCTGAGACTTGAGCCTTACAACTCTCTCGAAACCGTGTAACATGGCCGGCCAAGTCGTTGTAGAACTTCCTTCCCGTCTCTAGATTGTTGACCAATTCCTTGTATTTCGAATATCCATTCTCTAAGGCCTGCAGCGCCTTCTGTCTATCTTTCGTACTGGTGTCCCCTTGGCGAGCATCCGAGAATCGCTTATTTGCTTCCCGTAACCTAGCAACGACCTGGTCTTGGTCTTCTTGCTCGGTAATCAGGGCTTCGCGATCTGTCTCATACGCTTCCAACCTCCTCTCGAACAGGTTTTCAAATTGACCTGGTTCAATCTTTTGCATAGGATATTCTCTCTCGAGACGTGCAGCTTCAGAGAGTAGCGCAGGTCCAATATCGTCAGCTTTTGCTTTCTCCCGGAGAGCTGTAATCCTGTTCTTGCGTTTTGTTTCCATTCGGGACACTTCATTGAGACAGGTTCGTAACTGGGATGCAGCTTGTTCAATTGCTGGTGTCATGGCAACCTGGCCCGAGGATGGGACAAAACGCTCCAGATCCCGGTTCGTTCCCGTAAGGACACGAAGGATATGCTCATTTTCGCGCATCTTGCTTTGGACGAGGCTGTCACTAGATCCAGCTGAATTAAGGTATGTCTGCAGATCCTTGGCATTTTGGTACAGCTTAGAAAGGGCAGTCGTTGAATCTGGCCTAGCCCAGCGATCAGTCCCATACTTGGCTCGTGCACGGTCATCTTCAGCTCGTTCGGCATCGAGTAACGAAACACCTTCTTGATATATGGCGAGATCATTGGTGCGGACTTTGGTGGTATCTTCTGAAGCTCTTTTCAAACGATAAAGGGCATCTTGTTGACGAAGCTCGTCAGCTTTCGACACAAGACTAGGTGGGAGACCTAACGGCTTCTCCAATGCTTGTAGTGAGCCAGGTAGATGAAGTGTCTGAAGTACATCCCTAAGTTTAGCCGTCATGGTATCAAGGTCCACGATAATTGATTGGTTGACAAGGCGATCCTTTTTATCGGCATAGATTGAAGCTGCCTGATGCACAGCATAGGGAACAAGTTTCTCAAATAGTGGTCTTCCGAATGGCTGTCCCTCCCCCAGCAGGGACAACCCGTCGACAACATTCGCTGGTGTTCTCGCTTTAACCATGTTGGTACGTTCCAGAATTTTGAGTTCCGCCTTGGGCGGGGGTGCTTGTAAGTATATCATGTCATTATCCTTTTCTGCTCTCTTGAGCTCTTCATTGATCCTGGATTTCAGCCCGTTCAGATCTCCAAGGACCGTAGCGTTAAGCCACCGTGCCTCCTGGAGCCCTGCGTTCACACAGGTGAGACTGTCCTTCAGTCGGGCAATCTCCTCACCATACTGCTTGTTGGTCAGGCAAAACCTAGATTGTCGGAATTGAGCAGCGGCAGCGAAATGGTGATGTTTAGCCTGGAAGTGATGAATCCATTCAGCACTGACAGTGTTAGACTGTCGTGCAGCCTCCGCCGCAGAGATATAGAAATCCGATGCACTTGCAGCGAGCCTCGCGACGGTACCGTCGGACATACCTTTCTTGATGATCATTTGCCAAAAGCATTCCTGGGCCTGCGCCAGACATAACTGTTCTAGACTCTTGAGTGTGATTGTGTCCATATCTTCCGGTGGAGTAGAGCGCATATCGGGGATTATCTCCGTCTGCATGAATGCAAATACTCCTGCTGCTGCGGCACCGTGTTCAGCTGCAGTTTTAAGGCCCTCTATTGTCGTCCGATTGGTGCCAAAGGCAAGTTGGGAATACAAGGCTCCGAGATTGAATAGAATGTTTGCCAATTCAAATCTGACGTTATTTTGTAGTACGGGGCTGTTATTGTCGTAGCCCAGGGCAGGATACCAGGGAAAGTCCACCCCAATATCAATGGGGAACTTCCCACCTATGTACCGTAGCTGTGCCGCGTACGCGGTCAATTTCTGGATCCCGCTGACATGTGTTTCTTGCACATGGATTGCCTCGTTTCGCATGTTATTGATTTGCCATAGATCATCGGCAAACATCTCTGGAGACTGGTCATATTTGCTGGAGATATATTGTTTGATGGCGGAGGAGAGGTCTACAGAGTGGGTGCGGCGAAAGGGCACCTCGAGTAAGTTTCTATTGCAGTCAGAATACAGATAATCAGAGAGCCAGACGGTTTCAACTTACGAGGCCATTGCTTGGATTCACGTTTGGGACAAGCCGCGCAGTACAGGTCAAGCCGCAAGACGATGGATTGGCATTGTAGCCTGCGCAGGGCTGAGATATCGCGGGCAGGATCAACAAAAAGCACGCAGCCTCGCGTGACGTCAGTCTTGGCGAACCCTCCGTGTTGTGTCTGCACGTGATACTGACCACGTCTTCAGCCTTGTGTCCTTTATCAAGAATTATTTGATTGCGTGAACCATTACTCCGTACACCGGAGACCTGCTCGCCTATCAGGCCTTGGTGGCCGGTATAAGTCAATAAGCGACCGGATATGCGCAAAATGAAGGAATGCAATGAATTTCAGATTTCACCGGGCCGGCTCTCTGTGATGGACTGGCGGACTTCTCCACAATAGGCACAAGATCGAGACCCCACGTTGTTGATCGTAGAGGATTTATCAATCTGTCAGCAGGGGATTTCCAGGCCTTTCACTCTCTCATCTGCCTTTCACTGTCCTCTCAGCAACAATCAAATAGAGTGTCTGATCTTGGATAGCATTGCGGGAGGTAAACACCAACGCCCAAAAGATTCCCGCTTGAAAATCTCAAATCCTTTCTGAAAACGACTTACTTTTTTCCCCGTCAAGAAACTTAAAGTAAAACAGGAGTCACAATGTCGCCATCCGCGATCGCCGACCTCCTCCCAAGCACGGGGCCATTGACCTCAAAATCCGTCCAAGCGGAGAAGGAACACCACGAACATGGGATGCAAGACAAGAGCCCGTTGGCAGCGATCTCGCACGGCGACGTGATGCTTGCGGGCGTGCCGAAGTTCACGTCGATGGAGCTGAAGCGACAGTGGCAGCTGGAGCACATGGCGGCGGCATTCCGCCACTGGGCGCGCGAAGGGTATGTGGAGGGCATCTCGGGCCACATCAGCGTGCGGGACCCAGAGACGCACGACGTGTTCTGGACGAACCCATTGGGCAAGCACTTCGGGCTGCTGAAGGCCAGCGACATGATCGCCGTGAACCTGAAGGGCGAGGTCGTGGGCGGAAACCGCACGCGACCACCCAATGCCGCAGGCTTCCTCATCCACAGCGAGGTGCACAAGGCGCGGCCCGACGTTGTCGCCGTCTGCCACGCACACACCGTCTACGGCAAGGCATGGAGCGTGTTCGGCAAACCACTGGAGATGCTGACACAGGATACCTGCAAGTTCTACAACGCCCACTCGGTGTACAACTCGTACGGCGGCGTCGTGCTGGCCAGCGCAGAGGGTGAACTCATCGCCAAGGCGTTGGGCCCGACCAACAAGGCCTGCATCCTGCAGAACCACGGCTCGCTCACCGTTGGCAACACCGTCGACGAGGCCGCGTTCCTGTTCCTCAGCCTCGAGCACTCGTGCCAGACCCAACTCCTCGCCGAGGCCGCCAGCCAGGGCGGCAAGATCCCCAAGGTTCTGATCACGGATGAAGAGGCCGAGTACACTTTCCGCATGGAGAGCGATTCCGAGACCTGTTATGCTGAGTTCCAGGCCTACTACGACTGGGAGGACTACCACTGCAATGGCGACTTCAAGAATTAAACGAAACATGTGGTGGCTTTTGTCAGAGCTCCGAGGTCCACTTCAACCTCGTCGAGCAGCGGAAAGATGAATCCAAGGGCATGATGCACCAGTAGTAATGGCAACTTGTCTAAATTCTTCTTATTTTGTCTTTTGAAAGTCTTCTTGAGCAACCATTATAGAATATGTGCGGAGCCACTCATTTTCTCATTGAAAGGGCAAGGGGGAGGGAATCGGGGAGTGCGGAGGGGGTCAACACGAAGGAACTTGAAGGCAGAGTACAACAGCGCAGAGCCTGGGTTCAGCCAAGGGTTGGGGGAAGATGGCGGTGCCTCAGGTTGGGTGAAACATTAGCGAAGGGTCAAAGCACATTATTGCATCAAGAAATGAAAGGAATCTATCTAAGTCCATGCTGCTCCTTGGAAACCTGTAGTTGTGGGTGTTCTCTCTGTGAAGCCCATGCCCTGGCTGTGTGGTTGAAGCAGAGCGTAAGTAACGTAAATACATTTGAACAATATGGAAGAGTATATCGTTATCTACCAGGGAGGGCCACAGCCTCCCTCAGGCAATCAGATCCCCCTTTGGTCCAGACGCATTGCCCTTTCAGTCCATGGATGACAGCGAGAAGCGCAGCTCGCCATGGACTCCGTTGCCCGTCGACCAAAAAATCCAAAGTTTCTGGGAGTAGTCGCTCCGAACCTAGAAAAAGCATTCACGTCTGCTGTCATGACCATCATCACATCAATCTCCCTCATCTACCCTCTGGTTCTGCTGTTGACCACCCCGCTCCCGGACTCTCTCCCGCTGCACCTCGCGCTGCCGCCGGTCCCTGTCATCCCCATTGCCAGCACCCTCGTCATCCCCACCATCCTCTTCAGCCTCACGCTCCCCCCAGCCCCTCAATGTCCACGTGATAGCACACGAGACCAAAACCCACCTCGACAAGAAACTGAACATTGCGGCCCTCCACATAAAAACACGCTCCCACAGCGGCCGCTTCATCAAGCCGGCGGCAAACAGCGTGGTGGCAAGAAGCAGCGGCGACGACATTTGGCACGCTGTGAGGAGAAACCGCTGCAAGTTCGGGTGTGCCCGCTCAAATGCCGTGACATATTCGTCTTTGCGGTTGGTTCTTCGCCTCGGTGGCATTGTGAGTATGAATCTTGTTTAGCTAGAGTGGTGTCAAATGGATGGGTGAAGAGTGGCGATGGAGGACCGTCGGCTTAGTTTATGGTCGAGAAAGTGGGTGCGTGTTAAGTGGGCGAGTATGAGTGAGTGGTTACGTCAGGTGACAAAGACGTTGGTGATTGATCCGAATAGTACCTGAACTTGAAGTTGTTTGAGTTTTGGGGTATTGCACCCTTACTGGCGTCGGGTACGCACAGAAAGAACAATAGTGATATCTAGTTATCGCGATAGATACGTGGGGTCTTCTAGGTTTGATAAGAAAATGACCGCTTTTGTCTTCAGCGAGGCTAGTTCGTCGAGCTTGAATGACGAGACTCAACCCCCGAAAAGGCCAGGCGACCTTGAGACTTCAATCCGCGGAGTTTCCGATCAGAACGCAAGATGCAGAGATGCAAATCTCAAAGATCGAATGTAGGAGGCTCGTTCCGACTTGCTGGGTTCAATCGTAACTGGATCGATGGCCGATCTGTGATGGATCAGGCTGAAACCTTCTTTGAGGTCAGGCACTGACTGTATTTGGTGTAAGGAAAAGCGGCTAATTGAATTGGCGTTGTGTTCTTTGCGGATCGAGTAGAGTCCCCGATGAACAACTCTGTCTAGAAATTTATGAGTGGAGCATATCCAGCGTGTCAACGGGCCTCACCAGTGAAAATCGTGGCTGATATGACAAAGGGAAGGCGAAGGTGAGGCACGCGAGCAGGGATGAGGTAGAACTCTTGGGTGGCCACGACGCGCTTAGGTCAGCAGGGTCACCAACCGAATTTCACCCCGTCTATGCAACTTTGACACAAGAGATAAATTCCACGACCTAAACGATTGACATATGTACAAGTGTCCTGATTCCACAAATCCAGTCCCAAATCCTGGTCCAATACACTTCATCGAGTGGCAAATCTATCAGTATTTTGTTGTCTATCCCACCCCCAAAACTCAGGTCATATGGCATAGCAAGCGTCAGCATTCAATGCAATCAGGGTCCAGCGGCCAGCCTAACAAACAATCTTAACCCCAAATTGGTTTTTAACCTTCACCATCCGAACCCTTCCTCCATAAAGTCCAGGTTGAAACCCTCGTCAAGCATCACCCGAGACACTCTTCGGACTTCGTCTGCCAAACCACCTCCTGCACAAACACTGACTCCCAAACAGCCCAGCTTTGGGAGTGCCTGGTTACGCATTAAGTCCTCAACGCTGGGTCTACCTCTCAACATACGCACGGTTTCACTCGGGCTCGTAATAGCCTGGCTCAAGCCGGCTTGAGTAACATAGACCAGGACGCGCAAAACATCACGCCTGCCCTCCATGCCGAGGATCTCGTGCATCCAAGGTCGAATCCAGTCGATACAATCTGTTGTTGGAACAACCCATACAAGGGTAACTTTCTTAGCAGCCACCGTTCCTTGAGAATGGCCTTCGACAAGCTCTCTCACATAGCCAATCTGATGTGTAATCCCAACACCACCAGCGAAAAGTAGAACCGTCCCATAACTTGCCAGAGACCGTTGAGTCCCGTAAGGTCCCTCTACGAAAGCATTGACAGTGAGCGTAGCTTCAGGTTTGACTGCGTGGTCGAAGAGCTTCCGCGTAAGACCCGAGTGCGACTTTACTACAAGTGAAAGGGTTGGATCTCCAGGCTGCTCAGCCTCAATCCCGCGGTTGTGAGCCACCAAGCTCTTTTCAGAGGATTTTGTTCTGACAGATGCAGTCCTGTCCAGTTGGCGCTCAACACCACTCCATGCGATTGAAAATGGATGAGCCGTCCATAGGCCGACCGACGGAATAGTCAAGTAGAGGGACTGTCCGGGTTGATATGTCCATGGGCGGGACGTCCTGAGCAATATCTTTACAGCTCCCCCATCTAACGGCTCGATGGCAGCCTTGCACCCGCCTCGACCAGCACTTCGCCATAACAGTGTGATGAGTCTCCAACTCCTAGCGACAGCCCAAAGGCAGATTGCACTTAGTAGCATTTTCTGTTGCCAGCGTTGTTGCAAATGCATCCATAGAAAGACCATGGTTAAAAGAACCAGAGCGAAGTGGGTGTGAAGGAAGAATTCATAGGCGAGGCTCCTAAAGATCTTAGGGCTCAATATGAGAAGAACCGTCATGGCAACGGTAGCAATGAAGCCATTGTAGATAAAAGGGTGTTGCAGGGAGACCCCGACCGCATCCCATCCCTCTGTATGAACCTTGTTAACCAACCAACACAAAGTGTGAAGAATGGCCTGCAGGGCTGATAGTCGACCAAACCAGCGATGCATAAGGTTGAATGTATCATATGAAATATCCAAAATCCAGATCAACGGATTCTTTACCGTTGCAAGCAGCATGATAGGGACCATATTTGCTACCGCAAGAGTACCGGAGCGATTCCGAAGGACCGACAAGGTGTCCGTCTCAGGTCCAGCCCATGGGATGTTCCAAGTGCAGGCAAAAATGTTCGCAGCAACGACGAGGAAGAGAAAGAATGCTTGTAACCGGGTTGGTAGAGAACCAAGTTTAATGTGCTTGGAGAGTTTAATGTCCCTGGCTCGGCGGTAGTTGAGAAGAGGTGCATAGAGTATGTTACGTTTCGCCCATCGAAAGTATGAGGAGCTCATGGAGAAATACCGAAGGGCTCCTTTATTGTCGGTCATTGATGCAAGCCTCCGAAGATGGGCATTGGTCCTGTCGACTGTGACATAGACGAAAGCCACAGCGACGACCCCGAGCAGGCTGTACAGGTAAATCGGCCCAATGGATTTATTGAGCTCGTCACCGCGTAGTTGAGCAGGACTGGGTTTATATGCCGCTCCACTCAAGGTAAACAATGCGGCAGAGATAGCCACCACATTGAGAAAGTGGTTAAGTGTCATTTTTGGCTATGCTGAATGAAATAATTAGGATCGGTACCAGACCAAATAAGAAATGGACCTAGGATTCAAGCACACCAATAAAACCACAGTCCAAGTGGCTTCTGATTGTGAAAGAGTTGGCTGTAGTTGAGCGAACAAATGGTGAGAGAAGTCGGTTCAGGTCTGAGGAGAGGTGACAGCCATTGATATGTCCTTGGACAGATGGTGCCGAATTGAAATTGAGAAGGGCGTTCTTGAGGAGGAATCAAGCCTGTCCCCTCACTCGTGAAGATGACGACTCTACGAATCTTTTCGAACCGTGCAAAGATGGAGCTTTGGACCTTACCATCCCAGGGATAGAATGGTAACTTCCTCACATGAACCCACATCTTCTTCACCTTGCGGGAAGGAGCTGGCAAGGGAGCCACGCGTTCCACAAGTCTGAGTAGATTTGGGCATGATAACTTTCAACACTGTCACTCGGACACGCTTTGCGGGTCGTCACACGGGCAGGATCAGGGATACCTTGTCAGGCATAGTGAAAGAGTTGATTTCTGGCTGAACGCGGCTGTCGGCTGTGCGGGTACCGACTGGAGAGATGTTGTGATGCTATCCATGCCGAATCCATGATCGTGGAGGTACGGAGCATGTACTTCATAGACAGGAGTGATGATAAGACTCGCCATATAGTATGTCAAGCTCCACAAGGCTTTGCACATGGTGCGTGGTCTGGCATTGGCGTGGGCAGACATCCATTCCCAGGTGAGGCGTGGACAGGACCCAAGCTGCCAATGGTCCATCCATGTCAATCGGCCTGGTGCGTGCATGGTCATCATGAGCACCTGGCAACTGGAAGCGGCCTGCTATCTCAAGATCGCCGTCTATTGGGTTGCTTCACAAGCTTCATCGGTTTATCCTGTAGCATTTCGGAAGGGAATGATTTGGATGGAACTGCCAAGTGGATGGCGAAGGCCGTCTAGTCGGCATGCAACCAGCCGATTCGCATATCGGGGCCTTGGTCTGGATCTTATCCTTTTCGCCAATCAGCCGGGCTTTGGCCCTGAGGATTTCTGTTCAGGCCAGACGACGGGGATGAAGTTCCTGAGCCCCAATAAGTGGGCTAAGCTGTTTCAAGCCCTGAAAGGGGCGTCTCAACTTCACCCCTAGTTCGGACCAGACGTGACTTGCACTTGGCAGTGCTCCAGTCGACCACTCGTACAGAATATTTTGGCCTCGTTGCACGTGCGGGAAGAATGCACTCTCGCCCCGTTACGAATCCGAGATATTCCTTGGGCTCCCAACTACCATATCAGTCAAAGCGACTTCTTGGCTCCATGAGCAGTAGCTCCGCGACCGGCAGTTATTCAACTTATCTAGCCGTGTACCGTGATATATCAAGACTTTGCCATACGCACGGGTTACGATAGTATGCTTTCTGCAAGGGCCGTGCAACGTAACATAGGCCAACTTTTACGAATCACCAAAGGGCCTCCCAATGCCTATACTGCTATCGGTACGGAACCTCCCCTAAGCCACACCGATCACATCAATAAGCTCAGCTCATCTGTCGATTCTTCGTCATGATAGAGTTTGAGTCTGGGGCGATTCTGAAAACTTCTTGAGCCGACGCTCGTGCTCGGTTCTGAATTCTCGTCGATATCTGAATTCGGCATTTTCAGTCTTGGTTTCTTGTATTCAAAGTCGTCATCTCTGTGTAGCTCGAAGTCATATCGTGAGCTCTTACGCTTGAGGCTGTACTCTATGCCTTTTGCACCGTCACTTTCAGGCACGGGTGCATTGTCGCCTGTGGGACCACTTGCACATGTTCCTTTTAGTCGATTTATTTTGGTGGTTGGGAGTACGCCCAGTGGCTTCCTTGGGGTCTTTTCAATCCATTCTCGTATGTCTTCATCCCATCGATAGCTTATCCTCATCTTGAGCTGTTGCTTGTCAGGTGGGGTAGAAGAGCAGTCCCGGACGATGTCACTGGTAAGATCCCGCGCTTTCTCTGCAATGCCGGAGGCCCAAGTTCGAATAAATTCGTGATCTGCAAGTTTATCGGTGGCATAGTCGGTGGCAAAATCCATGGCTGCCTCCGAGCAAACCCTTGCAAGAAGCGCATGGACCCTCTCAGTGTCCCTGGACTTTTCTTTTGCGCACTTTATTGCCATTGTTGAAACCACCTCCACAAATGACGTTGGAGGGAAGGGTGCATATAGCATTGTGGATATTAGAAGCGTTTCTATCTGCTTCTCCACTTCACTATCGCACTCAGACAAGAGCTCTTCAAAGCATGCCCGCAAAGAAGCCTGAACTGTTTGCCCATCCGCTAGCGCAAGAACCATGGTGATGAAGAAGATTTGAGCTATGATGAGCTTCTGACCAGATGGTATAACTTGATCTACATGCAGCTCCATAAAAACCTGTACTTGCGTGCAAATCTTCTGCAGCAGATGGCTAGGGCCTTCGGTTTTGAAAACGAAGAATAATCTGGAAGTTAGCTTCAGTCTTTCTTCTAGCGCTGCCGTAAGCTGCTCAGCAGATGTCACTTCGCAACCAAATTGACCTGTCGTCTGTGCGTGATCACCTTTAAGACGTAAACGTTCCTGTAGAGTCTGACAATCGCCAAAAATTGCACGGGAATAAGTGGACTCAATTAGTTCTGCCGCCGTGGCCTGGCCATGTTTGATACAAAGGCGGAAACCGACGTTCAGCTCATGGTATCTAATAAGCTCAGAGAGGAAGGGTATAGGGTTGAACTCCTGTCGCAATGCCTGAGTAAGCCATCTGAACTGCATCAACTGCCGCCAAAGATCCTCCTCGTCAAAAGTGTACGAAAAAAAGGCCGGTAAAGCGGGTCCGGTGTTCAGAACAGGAGACGTGTCATAACTGTTGGCATCCAGTCGCAACAGCAGTTCTGTGATCGTCTCCCCAAAGTCTGCGAGGAGGGGGCTGCCAAAAGCACGGATAGCGAGATCGCTAGCACTGTCCTTCGGAAGCGCACCGGACTCAATGAGACGTGATACCATGGCTATACCGTACGCTCGAGTGACAGTCCTCAGCGGGGGCCAGCCTTTTTTGGAATCCCCGAAATAGTTTTGGAGTGCTTCCAGTTCATGATCAACCACGTCACACTGGCCCTCATACCCATCATGCTTAGTGTCGCTCTGCTTCTGTGCCACAACCATATTTTGAGATATTTTGGCCAAACACATCGACACCAACGATTTCGCCCCTCTCTCATCCACCTTCGCTTCTTGATTTCTTGAGCCTTTCCATCGAGTGGGGAGCTTGGGATCGGATGTCGCGATTAGAAAAGAAATGATGATGGTGTTACCATTCCAAAGGATGTCTGCGCGACTCCTTTCCAATGATGTTATTTCTTTCGTGCGCATGTGAGAGTATATTCTTGGATCCTGCCGTTGAGAATTTCGAGGATTAAGGACATTCTTCCTCGCGGTGTGGCCGCGGTTCGAAGCATCACCAATGGACGTCACCGCCGGCGTCTTGAGCAAGATTTCATGGGAAAGTTGTGTGTGTGCCTTAGGAGTTCGTTGGACCGATCGAGGGATTGGGCGACATTTTGTGGCTGGAGTCTCAGGGACGATCTTCTGGCGTGAGGCATAGCTTTTCTTCGTCTTCCCATGTCGTCTACCTGTATGGTTCGACAGCCATGCCACCTCTTCTCCGCCATCTTTGACTATAGCTTCTGCATTCCTTTCTTTCTCATCCTCTTCAGCCTCGCTTTGTGCTTGGAGAACCAGATAGTCCTCGTGCCATTTCTCCAGTCGTTTCACGAAAGAATTGAGTTGTCGCAACGTTCGGTTGCATCGGGAAGCAGTCCAGGGGGCTAACGCAGGTCGAGGGGGTAGATGATCTTCGAACTGTTCATATCGAGGCATTAACACAGTAGTATCCGCGACTGAAAGTCGTAATTATCTCAGTTTTCAGAAGTACATAGACAACGAGAGTTCAGAGGACTGCTGGTACTCCGTACTGTACATAGGTGGAAATGGCAGGATGTTGACGAATTTCCATTTTGGGCGGGGTAAAACATTTTACGGCGGGGCATTGATTCCATCTAGCAGCATTTGGCTATCATATGTACACGGCACCTCAACGCATAGTAGGAAGACATCTCAGCGGAGCACCTTTCGATTCAGCAATTATCAAGTATTGTGTCAGGCTCGTCCCCAACCGAGCTTATAAAAATTCGCAGTTCGGGGTATATATTGCTATCTGGCACCATCAGAGAAAACCGAGACCAACATACAGGTCCAGGGAGAAAAGAGTAAACAACTCATGCGTGTCCCATAGGGAACACTTGCAGATACTGAGCAGTCTTGCGAAGACTTTGTTCTTGCAACGACCTCGAATAAAGGTAGTGTGACATGTGGTTGTGGAGATCTTCATAGGTAGAGTAACCGAAGTAATGGCATATGTTGACGGCTCGTACCATGAACCAGTCTTCCTCCGCTACGCCTTCCGCAGACCAAATTCCAACAAACATAGCCCACAAAACGAATCCAGCCTGTGTGTCCTGGAACACGGGCAGACGCGTGCTAGGGTTATGAGGCTGGCACTCAAATGTCCACCCGATCGAAGGGCACCAGTATTCAAGTGCCGCTCGAGACGACTCTTGCAGGCGTCGTACGTTTAGTCTAGCTGTCTGGAATCCGATCATGGTGCACGCGTGTGTCATCAGAATCATCAGGCACATCCTTGCATTTTCTGTGCATTTACTGTATAGATCGATGGGACCGGTGGTGTTTTCTGGCGCGAGGACTAGGAGAGCGCGAAGCACCGCTCGTGCTTTCCTACAAAGCCACTCCGCATCAAAGCAGACGGCCAAAGGAGAAAGCCAGACCACTTTCGCAATCTCGATACAATCCACAAGGTCGGACACCACCTTGGCAAGCTTGCCGGTGAATGCACCGATTTTCAATGCATGGGTGAATCGAGAGCCCATCCTAGGGTCAAGTGTTGAAGCGAGGTCCGCGACTGCGTCATTCAGCCCTTGCGGTGCCTTGGGAACTAGCAGCCTCGTCGGGGATGGACATCCAAAAGCCAATAATCTCCGTGCTTCTCGTTTCAACATTCCCATCCGCTCTGGTAGCATTGGGCCAGGGTCGAATTCATACGGGAGAACCGGACGCCTGCCTGTCGATAAAGCTAGCTGATTGTCCACGTGGGCAGCGGTTTCTGATATCCATCGGTCAAGATATTCATTCATGTCCAGTAATTGATAGAGCTTGCCGACGATTTGCAGATGCCTCCTTGCATCATCGAAATCTCCATACTGTATTTCATTCACCACCAGGTAAAGCAGGTCCAAAATTGTCTGCTTGTCCACGATGCCCGTCCTTGCACATGCTACCAATTCCTTTCGGAGGTGGTGCATTGCAATATTGCGGATCTGTTGAGGGTCTGAAAATGGGCTGTTCTCGAAGAAGACATGCTTCATTCGGGCTGTCGTCGCCGCCATGAGGGAGTAAAGGTGGTGTTCTTTGTAAACACTTCGCTGAACAACAGTTCTGATAGGAAATCGTGGCATTGTAGCCCCTAGATGTTGTGGTAGATGGGCCAATTTGTAGTTGTTGCCCGAGTAGGTGTACACCTTCAGCAAATACTCCAGGACGGTATGTACTTGGCTAGTGATTTGGACAGGGGAAGTCCCGAACGGATCGACGCAATCATAAGCTGCAAAGTTTGCACGGTAAACAGGTTCGCTGAGGATGAGGCTTTCGCCATCAGCTACTGGTTCTGAATCGATGCTGCCATCTTCGAAGTCCCCAACTGCAAGTTCGTCGGGCTCACGTGGGGGGCTTGGTGATGATGACATCGAGACCACCTCCGGGGTGGTAGCCATGGTAGTAGGAACAACATTCTGAATGCTTGCTGGACCCGATGGCAATCTACTGTGAGGGTTCTCTATCGACGATGAACCTGGTGAATCTCCATCACTGCTTGAACTGCAAATAGGTCAACTGAGAACTCGGGATGAACGAGAAGAAGCCAACGTCCTAGGTACTCACTTGTTGACAGCAGTCTCTTTACGATGCCATCCATCCAGCGCGATCCGGCGCGCCGACGAACTGTTTGTTCGAGCAGATGATAATCTCTGGGTTTCGACTTTCCGACTGCGAACCTGTTGGGCATGTCGATTGATAGATCTCGCTATCGCGCCATCACTTTTGGATAACGATTTGGATTTTTGTGTCTTGTTGACGAAAAGGAAGACCTGGTTGTCATTGCCATCGGCTCGAGCCTTCTTCATCGTTTCCCATGAAAGAAGGGTGTGTGAGGGTTGCGCGAGGCTAGATCATGTGAGTGCCGTATCCGGAGAACAGGCGGATAGAGCCTGGAATCCCAGTGCCACGTCCAGGCGAGCAGATGAGGCAGCCTTAAGACATACGGCGCACAGCGAAGCGATCAGAGTGTGCTTGGCTGGGTGATCGTGATGATCGAGGATTGTTATTGATGTAGGCAGGTGAGATTTGGGTTCCAGTTTGAAGTTTCAGTTCCAGTACTCCGTACTTAGTGTAAGGAATCTAGTTAGGAGTAGTTTGGAACTTACCGAACGCCTAGGCTTATTCTGCTTCAGTCACGTCAGAGCTGTACGCTATACTGGGGAGAAGCCCCGGTTGGGAACAGGTGAGTTGGTCCACCAAATCCGGGTGTTGACTGGGTTGGGAATTTAGGCGAGCAGGGGTAAACTCGACGATCCAAACGCCAGACAGGGTGCCAGATGTGTACCAGACAACTGCACAGTGATGACCAATCAACATAGGCTTTCCTTCAACTGTCCAATCCTCGAACTTCTCGAGGGATAAGATGGGGTTGTTGAGTTTCTCGAGCTATTTCTATTACTCGCGGGAAAGAAGCAACTCAAAGTGCAGAGAATGAGCCCGACGGGTTAGCAACATATGCTGAGCAGGGTCCAATGGCAAGCTTGCCGATACGACGGCGAGCTGACGCACTTGCTGACTACAAATACATCTTACTTTCGTGCTCATCTCATTTCTCTGCAACAGTAATCATGCGTGCAGGTACTTCTTTGTGACCCCAGTTGAGGGATACCCTGATTGCCTTCCTCAGAATAAACAAGTCATGCAAATGACGCATGCCTTTCCTATTAGTGTCGGGAGATTGAGTAAGGATGAAGCTGCAAATTGTCAATTTATCACCCTGTTCCGAGTACGGAGGACTGTTTGCCAGGCATCACATTTGGGACGAGAGCTATATCGCACGCGACTCGATCTGGAAGCGACAGTATCAGCTACTCTCAGAATTTAATGAGACCAAACTCTCTTCAGGTGCCGTCGTGCACCGATGCATGGGGAAGCAGCCGCCACTGGGGTTTGCCTTATTCAGCTGCTGGCCTTGGACAATGGCTGTGATAGTTGCAGATGAAGAGGGAAAACCACAGCTCCAATTGGATCTTTCGTCGCCCATCAGTTAGCCGACCGTATTCTCGGAAGTTCGTCGGAGGACCTTATCTCACTATTGGGAGCGAGGCTCGCCACCAGTTTGCGGGTCTCTGGAGGGAGAGAGAAACCTATTGCCGCGAGAAGAATGGAGGCTCCACATTGGGATGAGGAGTTGTAGGTAGTAGTAATATGATTCCTGGTACTCCGTACGGAGTACTCCGTACAGAGACTGATCTCGTCGAATCTTCTCCGTTCATTGTTTCAGTTTTCAATACGGAGCACAGTAAGACCTTGCGTGGTGTGATGAAGGAAGGGATCCCGCAAATACCAATGACTGGATACCCACCAGAGTGTGGACTTGTAAGCAGATCACTTCGGCTCTGATGCGCGCGCAGTGGGGTTTAAAGCAGATCACAATGCCTGACAAATGGGCAGTACTAGTATCGTCCTGCTTGGTGCTTAGAGTAGTTGCTGTTGTTGGAGGCCCAATACTCCGTCCTCTGTACGGGGGCCCTGGAGCCCTACAAGATTCGGTGACAGGCTTCCCAGGCCATCCACTGAGTCTAGCGAATTGAATGCCTGCTGAGTAACACGCGATCCCCCGTGTCAACCCTACACGATCTCCCAATGCAGGGGCTTGGCCCGACTTGGTAGCCGGCTGGGGACCGTCAATTGGCCGTAAAGTTGCGCCGGCAAAGGTTCGTCCTTGGTTTGGGCCTCATGGGGGTAGGATAATGGCATCACCGCTTGACCTGGTCGCTTCTTAGTCGTAATAAAGATTCTCTTCCAGCCTATTGGGATCTGGCTAACAAGCTACCAGATCGGGACAGCCGCCACTTTGATAAGAATGCTGGGCCACGGTGCGTCGCTGCAAGGGAAAGAATAGTAAATAATCATATTATTGCAGGGTTTGCTAGCCTAAAGAATTGAGGACCGCCCAGGCCGCACTTACGGGTCATGAAGTGAGAAACACGAAGGCTGAAACACCTTTATATTGCCTTTACGGACGAAATAACATTCGTGTCCTGCATTGATAGCGAGCACCCAGAATTCCTCGAGTGCCTTTCGGTGGACTTCGAACGCTCGCAAGATCCACTGGGTGCCCAAAGATGGTAGGCAAAACCCTATCGTGAAATTCCCCCGGCGAGAATGCGAATTCGTGATTTTGACAATCTGGACTTCGCAAGCCACCGTGCGTGGATGCGCAGTGACGCGCTCGCTTATCACATTATCATTTCAGACAGGAGAAAAGCCTGTGGCGTAAGGTTGAAGTCAAGGGAAGCCTAATTACCACTGGGCATTTCGGTTTTGTTCAGGGTTTGCAATGTCCGAAAGAGCAGCCCCCAGGGGTTCTATCTTGACAGCCGCGCTCTCCTTTTCTCCATCCTCACGCCCATTGGCATTGCTCAATTGAACCATCGAGTAGAAACCATGTCGCACGGGCACCCTGAATTCCACAATCCAGTTTCTCGAGTCTTCCAGGAGTACGAAACAGCCTCTTGGTGGATGATCAATCGAGTTGAAGTCTGTAGAAATGTCCACCTAAATAATTTCGTTCAGTTACTATGTTTGTATCACATTATGCTTCGTTTATAATACAAACCAGGAATATCCACCCAGAAGGAAAGTCTCAATCGCAAAAGATTAGCACCTCAGAGATCGATGATCATCCACTTCTCCACACAATCATATGGACCATCACTGCCCAAAACCCCCAAAACGCCTGAGCCGATACGTCTTCCTTCATTCATGAAAGTCAATTCTTGTCAGAGCTTCTGCTCACTTCGTCGCTCCTAGAGCCAGTCAACACAAATCGACAGGATTGTTAGACAGCCCCGAGTGGCTCAACTTCCTCCACAGTAGCCACTGCATGTTTCTGGTCATTGCTATCTCCGAGAGGCGTAGGGGCTTCAACGCTCACTGGGGAGCAATCTTGGCTGTTCACCCTGAGTGCTGGAGTGCAATTCTTGCTATCAATGCTGAGTACTGGAGTAGGGGTTTGGTTGCTGATGTCAGAAACTGGAGTAGACGTCTCGCTCTCGCCTGCGGACAGAGGTGCGGGCACAACAAGGACTGGAGCAGGCGAAGCTTCGACATTCAGGCTTTCGACCGTAGGCTCAGGCTCATATACCCACTCCAGCACTGAATGGCACTTAGGATCGTGGGTTGCTTTCAGCTCGCCTTGTCGGAAACTCTTGAACTTGAGATTAGGTTCGATGCTGTGGAAAAGATCTTTGAACTCGTCTAGTTCTCGGACCTTACCCTTCATCAGACTGTACATGACATTGTCCAGTCGTCGTGTTGCAACTTCGGCGTAGATCGGTGCAGTTCCGATCTGTGGCATAACATACTCAATGGCAACGACGCGAGTACCAGGTCGGAGGACTGGTAGCAGTGCCTTGATGATGCGACGGGCACCTTGATCGCACCAATTATGGAAGACCATGCGGAATAGATAGAGATCGGCCACCACTGGCTGGGGCTCTAGGAATGAGTGTGCCTGGAACGTGATAGAATCGTGGGGAAAATCAGGATTTTTGGATGTGACAGCGATTGCAGAGTTGATAACCTTGGGTAGGTCTTGGACAATGCATCGAACTCCAGGGGATTTGCGGACGATAGCCGTGGCGACAGACCCAAACGAGCCTCCACACTGGCACAAAGTTAGTAAACATTCGTTGGATATTGAGAACATGTACTCACATCTACCAGGGTCTTCCCTTTCATGGAATCCCAATCATAGCATTCTTGAATAGCTTCGTCGCCAGATTGTGCTGCCTGGGCTCGCATGTGGGCTGCAAAGCGTCGACCTTGGTCAGGGTTTGACTCAAGGTACTCGAAGAGCGGAGCGCCCCGAGCAAGACTGAATCCGTCGACTCTCTCTTGCTCATCGGTAGGGTCACGAGTGCAGACTTCTCCAAGATGGAAGGAAGAGGAGGGCAGATGGTTCAGCATGACCTCCATACCGTTGGCCATCATAGGATCAAGCTGCCAGATGGAAGAATTTGGGCTATGCGCCACCTCGCCATTTGGGGTTTCTCTCAAATAATTGGAGCAGACTGCGGCATTACGGATCAAATGCTTAAGACGATCCTGTGACACTCCGACCTTGGTAGATAAATCGGCATAAGAGATCGAACCCGCTAATGGTACGGATTGGGGCACTTCTAGCTGGCATAGGGCCTGTACGACACCGGCTTCGGCGCTCTGATCGTGGAGTCAGTCATGACCATGCCATATGGAATAGGCCTGAGGGAGAGGCTTACCCTGTAATATAAACTCTGCATGGCGTCCTTGGGGCCGAGGACAAGCTGTTCCAGGTGCCTTAGACTGGCGATGAGCTGATTTCGAGCTTCCTCACCAGCGACATCTAGTTTTGGAGCTGTTGTTCGATTCTTGCTGGCGCACGACGACAGGCTGTGTACCTCATTGTCATGCCAGGCTCTGCTCAACAGCTGTGACTGAATGCTCACGGATAGAGCAAGAGACTCGATTTGACACATTTTGATTTAATGCTTGAAAGGCTTTGGTGATGAAGACAGATGTTAGAGTGTAATCGATCGTCAACACGAGGAGGGGAAGGTCCAAGGAGGGCTTTAAATAGAGGATATGTGATAGAATTCAGAGTCTTGGAGCAGGCCTGCCCAGAAGCGGTACCCAAATAACTTTCATATTCTTGGTATTCTATTCTTTGACACGCAACTGCTAATTGGTAAACTCGCTGTTCGTTCACGAGGGCCAAACCCAGTGGAGATTCAAGCGTATCACAGATTCACCGGTCCGCTGATTAGATCTGCATCAAGGTTCCAAGTCGCTGATGAATACCCACTCGTGCGGTGATATCCAAAGTACATTGGAGCCCCCTTGTTCCCATGGGCGTCTCAAACTGGTCGAGGAGGGTGTTGACGGGATCCCTGGCAGATATTCGGCTCGTGAATTTCTGCGGCAGGGAAAAAATTGTGCTCAGCTTGGAGACTGGGTGATGTTAGTTTGGTTTTTGCACATGTGGAAATGACCATCATCAATACGCCAGCCATGGGGAAAGTTACTCAACATTCAAAGGGTGTGATACAGACATTCGAAAGTCAACCGCCTCATGCTGCTTCACAGGCAAGGTTAATCCCATGAAGCCCTTTTCAGAGTGTTGGCTAGCGTCCGGACGAACACGCATATTCTCCCAGGTCGGCTTGTCCACAAACTTTTGCCTTGTGGAGACAGAATTCAATAGGAGGTTGTCAGCTTGGAAGCTTGTCAATGTTGCCATGATGTGCAGGCCAGACCCGTAACAACTCCATCCCCGCTGACAATGACATGTTGAGTCGAAGGGAAAGGTATCCTTCGAACAAACCTTCCAAAAGATAAATTAAACCAAATTCCTCCGGTCTTTTCTTTGATGCTCAAACCACGATCTTGATTGATACCCGTTTTCAAAGAGCTCGAAACTCGGGATATACGATGTCTGCCAGTGGTCTAACCTGTTCGGCCAGGGCCCCCGGTGGACACTGATGGGTTCAACCTGGGGGAGTGGATAAGAAGATGTTCCTAAGGCGGAGACTTGGCTATGTTTTGCCCAGGCGGACAATCGATGGCACTCGTCCAGGGGCCCTGGAAATTACTGCCTGAGGGTCTCACCTTTCGCCGCTAAAGCCACAGACATTCACTTTTGGGTGAGTTCGGTTCACATCCGACCTGGGGAAGCTGGCCTGTTCTAGATCCCGTGTTGACCACGCTGCTTAATTATAGAAGCACAGTGTGGTGGCGGAAGGCGTTCTGTGGGCGCTCGATTGTATGATTAGATTTCCAAAAAAAAATAGGGGAATTACGAGTTTGTAGGTGATGAGTCTCGAAGCTCAAAAATCCAGCAGCACAAGAAAAGCCACAAAGCCCGAGGCGCCCCTTTAGCCCCGGACACACGTGATTTTGTTTGGACTCTCGGCGGGCGTCCAATACAGCCTGAATGCCTGGAGCCCTAATTTGAATGACGCAAACTATAGGGCCAATTCGTGATACATCTACAGCAAAGGGGACTTGGTTGAGTAAGCCAAAATGCCTTGGTGTAACTCTCAACCTGGGGCGACTAGAATCCTCGGTACTGCAAGGAGGCTGCGAGAAAGTCCGACACTTGGTTAGCTAAAACCTGTCCAGTCGATCATTGGCATCCCTCACGATTGCGTTTCTAACGTCTTGATCACTGGGCACTGGGCACTGGGCGGGAAGATACGAAAATAGTAGCAGTTCGCCAAGTTGCGATCCAGCCCATACTTGCATATTGAAAAGGATAAGGCGTCCGATCCGGAAGACCGAGGAGGAAAGGATATTTGAATTGTTCAGTGGCTGGGCACGAATACAACATTTATCAGGACCTCAAAACCTCCTCGATTGGGAGCATGTTGGTTCATACAACCCCACCTGGGTCTCTCCCTTTCCCTCTTTCCCTCCGTCCCTTACAGCTTCAGCTTGTGTGCTCGAAACCCCCATCAAGAATGGAAAGAGTGCAATCCCAACACCGGTTCAGCAAATGAGAATCATTCCGATCGTTCAAAGAAGTACGTGCCGAGATCGTGGGACCGTGCAGCAGCGGATAGTACCATGGTATGGGTGGCACCGCATATGAGACATTTAGTTACCGCCGAATGTATTCTCGCCAGAGTAGCTATTCATTTGTCAGCATATAGTTCATGTGTCGGTCTGCGGTAGGCAAGCGTACGTGATGTAAAGGAAACCATCTTCATCCTTGTGCTCGTCATAGATACTGCTCATGAGGGCGGCGGTGGGAGGGAGAACCTCATCGACGAAGATAAAGATTGCTTTCTCTGGGCTGAGCTTGATACGCTTGCGAATAACATAGACGAATTGACCGACGGTGAGATCTGCGGGGACGAGGTACTTCTTCTTATCGATAGTAGCAATGTCAGACTTCTCTACCTTCTCGCAGATTACCTGGTAAGACAGTCAGTACTTGTGACGGTCTTGAGAGAAAGGAGGGCAGGGATGAAGCCTTACAGGAATGCGGTCGGCATATTTCTGGCGAATGCGTTCGGCTTCTGCCTTGCGCTTCTCGAAGGGGTGTTCGTCCTTAAACTTGGAACGCATGATGGTTATGTTTGATGGAAATGGAATGAAGAGTTGATCTGATGGAACGGTTTGGGCGCAGTTGGATATCGCAGGTTTATGAGGAAGGGTTGGGGTGGATGAATGATGAGTTGGATGGCTGGGTTGGTCGGTGAGTGAGAGTCTGAGAGATGAGGTTCGCAACAGGCAGGCAGGCAGGCGATAGTACGATGTTGAGAGGCGGCGCAGCCAGAGTGGCACTTGGGGTACAAGTACTGGAAAGTAGTACGGAGTAGTAAGTGAGTGAAGCTTGTCAGCAGTGCCAGGCGTTGCCGTCTCGGGACTGGAACAACGTTATGACGTGCCCCGCGTTCCGCCTGCTGTTCAAAGATGGAGCCTGTGACTCCCAAAGTGAAGGCGGCAAGAGCCTTTCGTCACCGCCTACTCGCGGGGTGCAGGCTGTGGTCACGGGACTTGATCACGGGACTTGGTCAGCAAGGCAGGTCAAGCGACTCGATGCGATTCTTGTCCCTCCTGCAGCCTCAGATTACAATCACCTGAACTCGATTGGATTGACACGGGGGAGTACTCATAACATGCACGAGGCCTTCGTCGATGGATGTTTGCATAGAAGTACCCAGACAATGACTCACGTCATCATGTCCAAGAACAAACAAAGCAGCCTACCTCGCCGTGTTGGAATTGGCTGCTTCCTTTGGTGGCTTTGTTTGACTCAGAAGCCAGCAAGTCATTGTCATACCGAGTCAACTCAGTCCTCCGTAATTGTGGCCTAGAAACCTAGCCTAATTGTTACCCTCAATGAACTCCATCCCCGGCTAGCAGTATAGTATGTACTCCGTTCCCTGGTGCTAGGGAGAGTGTACGTAGTCCTCTGGCACGTGTTACGGCACTTGTGTGGTGTGAGCCGTCGCGTGCTAGTGGGGATCATTAAATATCCGATTCCGCATCCGATATCCAAAAGTCACAGCTCAATGCTCTGCGCACCAGTCTTTGCATAATTTACAATGGACTGTGTGCTTTCACCACCATGGCCGCGGATATCTCATTCGTTTTCTAACTAGGGTGCCCCTGACCTGTAACACCACTACTTGTATAATTTCACAATCTTTTTGTTCAGGCGGGGAAAGCCGTCTCTTTTGTGCCATGTCCTTCCAAGCACCAGCATCGAGCTCACTTCGAGTTATTTGTCCATCTGCCTCCAAGTCAAACGTATATAGTCGATCCGGCTCGGTTTTATCGCGCTCGTTCTTCTCCTCTACGTCTTTTAGAGCTTCAACGTTCACTCCTCTCCCTCGCAGCCAAAAGTCAAGATTAAGTCCATACCTCTACCTGTCCGTCGGAATTCTCTCCGTCGGCACCTGTATGTACAATATGAGCAATGGCACTGTGGTATCCAACGACGCACCTGTGCAGTCGGTATCCTTGGCCGAGGTAGATCAGTTTACCAAAAGCAAGACCAATATCACCCGAAAATCGCCCATGCGACTGAGAATGGAAGCTTTGATTCTTGAGCACCAGAATCGAATTGTCTTTGCTCTAGAGAACATTGATGGCAATAAGTTCCGTCGGGACGAATGGACACGACCAAACGGAGGTGGTGGTGTCTCTTGTGTTCTCCAGAACTCGAATGTTTTTGAAAAGGCAGGAGTCAACACGAGCATTGTGTACGGGGAGCTGCCGCGGTCAGCTATCGAAAAGATGAGAGCAGATCACAAGTCACTTGTTGGATCTGATGTGGAAAAGCTGAACTTCTTTGCCGCTGGTATTTCTATGGTGCTTCACCCCCATAACCCCATGGCACCCACAGTCCATCTCAATTATCGATACTTCGAAACATCGGACCCAAGGGATCCAGTCAATGCTACAGGCTCTGCGACTCAGAACTGGTGGTTTGGTGGAGGAACCGATCTGACGCCTTGTTATCTATTCGAGGAAGACGCAATACATTTCCATAAGACGCTCAAGGCTGCGTGCGACAAACATGATAAAGACTACTATCCCCGTTTCAAGCAATGGTGTGATAAATATTTCTACATCCCACATAGAAAGGAATGTCGTGGCATTGGTGGCATTTTCTTTGATGATCTTGACGCATCAGCACAGCCAAATTCCAAGAATCCCCAAGAGGATCTCTTTCAATTCGTCGTGAGCGGACTGGAGTCATTCCTTCCCTCATACCTCCCTATAATCAAGAAGAGAAAAGACATGCCGTATTTGCCAAAGCACAAGGAGTGGCAGCAGATTCGTCGTGGCAGGTATGTCGAATTTAATTTGATTGAGGACCGAGGAACTAGCTTCGGCCTGCGGACGCCCAGCGCCAGGATAGAAAGCATCCTGATGAGCTTACCTCTCACTGCTCGTTGGGAATATATGCACCCAGTATGCGGAACCGGCGTCACAGAGCCTGCCGAGGGCGATACTGAATCTGATGTTGAAAAGGAAAAGGAAATGATGGAGGTGCTCAAAACCCCAAAGGAATGGGTATAAAAAGCTCTTACCAGCCAATGCCACCAATTTGAGATCGAGTCCGTGGGATCCGTTAGGGGTTCGAACTCCAATGTCCAAGGTCATGATCATGTCATGGATGGGATGAATCCCATCCTGATCGCACCCTGGGGTACTATTTCCAGTCGCACGACTTACTGTGCAGAACTCCAGATGCGGTGAGACTCGACCTCCGCAAGTTTGGGCCTTGTATCCAGTAATACAAACCGCCATATGACCGGCACCTAGCACCTCACTGATTGTGTATGGCCATGTACACCATATTGTAATGATATAGATTTTCCACGCTTTATATATGCTTGCTGCCACGCTTACAGGCACAAGACGTTACCACCGAGTGTTTCGTTCGCCAAGTGCTCTTCTAGAGAAGATCCTCTCCAGGATAATGGCTAGAAAATTGCCTTATGTACGACCCTTGTCGGTATGGGTTCTAACAATCTCATAGAACCAGTGTTATTGAGGCATCGACTAGCTATCACCTTCGCGACGATGTGGATACATCGGTACTCTGCCATGACTCGTTATCCTTGGATCTGCAAGTAATCGTTATACCTCAGGACTCGTTCCTAAAGCTTGACGGCTTCGATGCGCGTTGGTCGAAAATGCATCGAGACGCAGCTCGTCACGGACTTCTCATGATGTCGAATCGATTGACTGGGTCCTCGTGTCATCATTGCTGACTAGACACGCTCACTGGGGTATTTTTGGCGGAGGCTGATGAGAGAGGCTCCCGTGCTTCGCCAGCTAAGCTTTCGGCAGCCCCACGAGGCCGAGGGGCCTGAGAGTCTTCCCCGAGCACAAATCATCTGTCCCCAAGAACCGAATCTTGGTAAATCATGATTGAATGCCAGTAAATGGGACGGATACTCCGCATCCATTTCAATCTATCCTTCGAGATGGCCTGGAGCGGAGACGTCCATGGTAGAGCCAGCGACAAGCAGGAAGTGAACATTCTCTGGTTGATTCTAACTCGTCTTTCAGCTCCCTCACCAGCATGCGACATTAATTGAATGTACCCCTGACCTCCGTGCCCCGGCAGGCCATAATACATGCAACGGTGAAGGAGGCCTCAGCCGCATCAAAGGTTCTGAACTTCTGCTTGAACTTGCGCTGCCACCCACTTCCTGCGCAAATCAGGACTCGTCTGACAGCGGCACGCCCGGCGGGCTTTGTTGGCAGTGCTTGGACCGAATCCCCAGCGACACCCCCAAATCCATCAGAAACAGTAAGCCTTCCTATGTCTTACCGCCTTTGATCAAAGCTAATGGAGGTGAGGATGCCCGGAACGCATTAGCCTGGGCGTCGTTTATCTTATTGTGGTCATTCCTGGCTCTCCCACTATAAATGCACATTCCGTCCGAGCGCGGTGAGGCGCCAGCCCCGCCGCCGCTGCGGGTGGTGACACCGAGTGCTTTGGCTTGACCTGAGAGGTCAACATCGACCTACAAGACTTAATGGTTACTTTCTGCGGCTGTGATCATTGGCCCCAGACTTCAAGATGTGACCGAAAATACTCGATACCTGATGCTACCTAGGTACTATCTGCGACTCGCGGCTCATCGGCCGCCCAGCTCGCCTCAAACCATTCGATGCGAACCCGTTGTAGACTGCGCAGTTTGCCTCTTCTACCATCGTATCTCTGACAAAGCACAGACATGAAAATAGCGGGGGGTGCCAGCCTTGGGCTTCTCACATGTCAGCATTACTCTGGCTCGGTACGGCACATAAAATGCTCATCGAACCCTTGGAGTCACTCAAGCCCGAAGAAGTCTTGCACTTTTCTCGACTATTTGCTTACTCTCTATACATCCTAAGACATGAGGCAAGGGTTTACCAAAGCCCTGCTGGGTGCATTATTCGCTCAGGGCGCGTTAGCCGGCCTGGGTAAATGGCTTGATGTGAGTTGACGCCGGTCTGTACATGGACGTTATCTAATTGCCAAAGGGTGGTGACTGCCCCTGGGGTGACAAAACGGGCTCAACCGCTCATCCGAACGATTTCCCTGATACCGGTCAGTTTTGATTCTCCTGCATTGATCACCGAGCTAATTCCAAGTCTAGGTGTCACGAGATACTATGATTTTACCGTGTCTCGTGCAACCCTGGCACCGGACGGTGTTCAACAATCCATGATCGTTGTCAACGGACAATATCCTGGTCCTTTAATTGAGGCCAACTGGGGTGACTGGTATGTACTCTCAATCGGACTGTTGGACTGCTGAAATTAAGAATATTGGTCAGGATTGAAGTGAACGTTCACAATGAAATCCATGGGCCTGATGACCTCACCCTCATGCATTGGCATGGCTTGAACCAGCCTGGTACTCAATATTACGACGGTGTATCCAGTATAACGCAATGTCCCATCGTCCCAGGCGGCAACTTCACATATAGGTTCCGCGCAGATGAGCACGGAAGCTCTTGGTATCATACCCATTATTCCGCTCAGTACTCTGCAGGAGCAATTGGGCCGATTGTGGTCCATGGGCCCAATGATGTTGACTATGATGAGGATCTTGGGCCAATATTGGTCTCAGATTGGTATCACGATACTTATGAGCACCTCGTGGACCTCGTTCTCCAGCCAACGAACGGCCCACCTTTCCGACCCCTTTCCGACTCTAACCTTGTTGGAGGAAAAGGCCAGTATCCTTGTGCAAATGTCACAAATGGCGCGGCGTGCGCAGTCAACCCGTACGCTTCATGGGAAGTTGAGCCCGGCAAGACCTACCGCGCACGCTTCGTCAATACTGGAGCAACCGCTTTCGAAACTATCTCACTTGATGGCCACACTTTCACAGTCATTGCCAATGACTTTGTCCCAGTTCAGCCATATCAAACCGACTTCGTAACGATTGGTGTCGGACAACGTACAGATGTGATCTTCACTGCCAATGCTGGATCAGGCTCCTTCTGGCTGCGCGCCTTCAACAGCCCTTGTGGAGATACAAATGGTCCGGATGGCCGAGGAATCATTTACTACAAGGGAACTGATCCATCTGTGCCTCCTACAAGTGAAGGCCAGCAAGCAACGGCCAATCCCACCTGTGGAAATGATCCCCTCTCGCAGACAGTGCCACAGTACGCTATCCCGGCGGCAGAGCCAGATACGACAATTACTCTCACCATTGGTGGTGCACCAGACTCACAAGGAATTTTCCGCTGGTCTTTCAACGGTATCTCCTTCGAGGGAGACATAGATGCCCCTGCTCTATTCGATGCAGTTGCAGGAGTCAATCTTCCGCCCCAGCGAAATGTCTACGTGACTGGTACCAATGAGACGGTGAGATTGATAGTCATCAACACTCTTCCGGCGCCACATCCAATGCACATCCACGGACACGACTTCCAAGTCCTCGCCGAGGGCCAAGGTACGTGGGACGGAACCATCGTCAATCCCTCCAACCCACAACGTCGTGACGTCCATATGTCATGGGCGGGCGCCGACTCTACCAATCCAGCCATCGCAACCAATTACCAGGTCATCCAATACACTCAAGATAACCCGGGCGTCTGGCCATTCCATTGCCACATCGCCTGGCACTTGTCCGCCGGCATGAGCATCCTCCTGCTCGAGCGACCAGACGAAGTGCACAAGATTCAGATCCCAGATTCCGTCACCGGCACTTGCGACGCATACAAAGCATGGCAAGCAGCCAACCCGGCCGTGCCCGTCGATGACGGCTTGAAGAAGCGTGACCTCGCCAAGCGGATGGTCGAATTTATGAAGGGACACACTTACGGCGACAAACACCACAAGCGCGGATATCGTGGCTTCTCGTACAGAGATAGAGACACCGGCAGTCTCGGCTCCGGCAAGGTCGACGAGAATATCGCTACCCACAAGAGGGATGAGGTTTGAGCGATCCAAGGCAGCCTAGAAAGAGTCTTTGTCGGGTTTGGGAACAATGATCCTTTTTTTGGAGCGGGAATCGAAAGCATGCAGCATAACTTGGCGAGGGAAGGGGCTTTCTTGCGAAAGCAACCCTACCCTGCGAGCAATTATTTGGCCTTTTACGACGTTAGAACTTGTAACTAGAGATTCTAAACCTCAGTGTATGGGATACCAGGAAGATAGCTTACGAGTTTCTTTTCATTCTTTTTTTTCAAATATTCAGTACTATATATACCTTCAATGATATCAATAGTCTTCCGAGGCCTATTTATTCTTTCCTCACATCTGCTATCTCGTCGTGTCAGAACGGGATTGGCAATGGCGAGTGGGAACGAGAGACCTAACTAGGGAGCCACGAGCCGGATGAATTCGAATTTCCTGGGTTAAGGCCTGCTTCAAGGCCAGACACCCAGGCGTGTGTCAAAGATCACTCCTTCGCCTAAGCCCGGGTCAAAGTAAGAGGGGAGCATTTATTCTCTTCGAATCTTCCATCGACCCAGCCTAAACGCACAGTTCCAAAAAGTCATGGAACCAACTTGTCCCTGGGGGTGTTCAATCATGTGCGATACCAGCCAGGCTGCACAGCCGAGGGGCGTGCGCCAATCAAACAAGGACAGCACATGCGCGAGGCAGACTGGTGCGCCTGCACCTTTTCGAGAGCACGGAGCCTCTGCACGAATATCGTCCAGGACACAAACTACATCTCATACTCTGCCTTGCGTCGTTTCTAGATCCATTTTAAAAATCAGCGAGAGAACAGGCCATTCGTGATGGAAACCCAAGTTGTCCCCAGTTGGGATGATTTTCACAGTCATCCAAAGGGGAGGAGACGAGTTATGCCGTTCTGGGTCTCCCGGGACAAAGCCAACTTGGACTGCGATCCTGGACACCAGTGCGGATATTTCACTTCTTCGAAGGCGGTTGGGGTCGGTGGATTCGTATCCAGATAACCCTAGACCAAGTGACAAATTAAACGGACCGAGAAGATGGCACAGAACACCAACAAAACGACGAAGCGCGCGAAGTATATGAATCTCTAGCACCGCCATCAAAACAATTGTGCGTCAGCTACACCATTTCCGAGGATTACACGGGCGACATAGCATCCGCAATGCTGCCACGACTGGCGCCGAAAACAATGCTCGACTCGATCCACAGTGAGCGTGTTCCTCCTAGGCAGGAGGCGGGACAGCGGGGGCATCCTTCCCCATTGCCCTTGGACCCGAGGGGCCCCTCAATCTTATCATATGGACTGCGACAGAACCAGCATCGTCAGGACGCCGACAAACTACTATTGAGCAGGGTGTTTGGCCACGAGGAAGGGACAGGAGGCACATCTCTAGAATTTTTGAACAGACTTCACAGATAGTTGGCGACGGCGCTACGTAAACCCTGGGAATGCTTTAGAGAAAAGCGGCAAGCCTTGGGAATGCAATTTTACGTTCTAAGCAGTATCTTTAACTAGAAGAACTTAAACTACGCTTAGGTAAGTATCATTGACCATCTATGATGCTTAGCGATATGGCTAGTCGGAGGTTCTTTAATCTTGAATGGGCCAAGCATGTGGCCAAGCAGAGTGTCCCAATCCCTTTCCAATGCTGAGGCACTTGCTACGCTGGATAAAAAGTGGTCCATGTGAAAGAAAATTATATGAACATCTATGAGGAATATTTCAAAATTGCGCACAGGGAGCACGCCATTCGCCTTGGACTTTTGAAGCGCACCAGACCCAACTCCCTCAAATCCAGATTGTCAAACAGACCGATCCGGTCTTCACACCTTCTTCTTCCCACCCTGAGCCAGTTTCACTCTTGCGACGAGGACGAAACCGGCAGATGCAAGCGCTACGCTGCCGGCGTAGAATATGGCGGGCCGGTATGGAGCAATCGATTTGCCATAGGTCTGCTGAGCCTGCTGGGCAGAATGCTCTGAACCGACCGCTTTACCGATGCCTGAGGCTTCGAGCAGGTACCCAGCAATGGGCACGCCCATGAGGTAGCCACCAGTCCAACCGGTGGAGCCCATTCCCATCGCTACCGCCTGGCCGGTGACGTCGCCGCGGCCGATGGCTGTCGCGGTACTCGCTACGACAACTGGGTACAGAGTGAAGAAAGCCCCGTTTGCGAGCCCGTTGAGCAGCGCGAAGACGAGGAGTGGCACGAAGGAACTGGAAATGGGCCAGATGGCAAGCATACTGACCGCATTGACAACCATCGCCAGTAAGAACATGTTCACAGGCCCTGTATAGTCACTCAACCAGCCAGACATGAAGCGGCCGATTGCCGTGCAGGCGTTGAAGCCTGCTACCCGGCCTGCGCCGGTCGTGGAACTCAGGCCCACAGATTGCGCCACCAGCGGCAGACAGTATGGCGGCACGAACATGCAAAAGACCCCGATCGCACCGGCAAGGAATATCGCTGTGAATGAGAGGTGTCGAAACATGGATAAGTCGAGGAATGGAGCCTGCCTAATGGGGACCCGCTCACGAATTACGCATGCTGCTGGAACTCCTGTGGCGAGAATGCAGAGACCGAGAATACGCAGCGTCCACTCTATCCCAACACGGTTGATCATGGCATCGATCGCGATGGAAAGGATCGCAGCGCCTACGCCTCCTCCTAACTTGACGATTCCTGAAGCAAGCCCAATTCTAGCCACAAAATAATGGGTTGGGAGAATATTTGAGACGGAGTAGCAGAGGCACGCTCCGAGCCCGACGATCACACCTGTGCAACCAAACATGCCACCGAGATTCGTTGTCGTGAAACTCGAACTGAATTCACCGATGGCGATGAAGAGTACACCCACAAGTGCTGTCATGCGTGCACCCACCAGTCGCGCCATGGTAACTCCAAAGAGGCTGAACGCCACAATACATGCCAGTGCGAGTCCCGCGATAAAGGAAGCTGTCGATGTTGAGGTCGTCACAAGTTTGGACCGTAGAAGTGCGACCTGGAGAACACCCCACGACCCTAGAAGGCCATTGACCCAGAATGTCATGATCGCACAACTGGTAATGACTGCCCAGCCGTAGCCACCCTCGGGTGCCGCGGAGGTGACATTTCTCGGGGGAGGCGACTCGTCAAGTGGCAGCGAAGTCAACTCGACAAATGAACGTGAAGAGTTTTCTTGGTTATTACGGCTGTCTATTGAATGTAATGAGTTGACAGCATCGTTTGATTGTAGATATGTGTGGAATTCGACCTCTGTCGTGGTTGTCATCGTCGACGATGCCTGAATGTTTTAACTTGCGCAAAATTTCTCCCTCCTCACGGGATGCACACAGCTTTTAATAAAAAAGCGATGAGTCAAAGGGTGTATATCATCTTGCATAGAACCGCACATCATTGACATTTTTGTTCTTCTAGACGAGACTTTTCAGCGTCTGTGGTCGCCTGCGTCGGACTTGACCGCAACCAATAGTCGAATTGGGAATACTTATGACATCGTCGGAAAAGGTGCCTCCGAAAAAGCTTCGTGAACGGTCCCCCCAGACTGGTAAAGGCCGATGGGCTTAACCATGGCTTTCCTCGGGCTGCCCCTGCCCAGAGAACTTCGGGGGAGAAAACACCCCTCTCCGTTCCCCGAATCGATCGGGGCTGTATGCTGTGCAACAAACCTTAAAGGAACCAGAAGCCACGAAACGGGGGTCAACACGAGATGAAGCATGTGCACTCACAGCGTTCAACATTTCCCATCCATGAGCAAGTAGCGCAAAAGCCTCATCACCCCCCTTGCTTTTTGTACCCAGCGCAATCAAGAATACATTTGAGTGTCATAGTAATCCTCGCTTGCACCCGTGAAGAGAGTTTCCATCGCCATGTCATCTTCGTCGACCTGTTGCATCTGTGACAGCATGGGAAAGCTTAGCCTCCTGCTGTCAATCGTGTCCGCCGCCTTTAGAAGCGACCCAACCGCAGACTCGAGAATGCCGCTAGCAATCTCTAGGAACTCCGCACTCTTATTCGAGACACGCAACGTCCAGCGATATTCTTGGAGTCGGCGCTGATAGAACTCGGCTTCCTCTTGACTGACTGATGTTACGAAACAAAGACCGGCAAAGGTGCCGATCAGAGCGAAGTTGAATTTTGAGGCAAAGTACCAGAACGATTGTAGGTGTTCGGGTTTCAGGCGGTTGAAGAAGTCCATGGCGCTAATCAAGCGTGCCTTTGCCGCTGAGCGGCAGATCTGGATCATGTAGGGGTCGGTATTGTGGGAGAGGGAGCGCAGGACTCGTCGATGTAGTGTAATCTCGGTGGCGAAGTATGCGAGATGGAGGTATCCGACTGAGCTGAGTTTCCCAACGCGGGTGTTATCCATGCGTAGGGCCTCGGGCATTTCGGAGTACCATGATCGCAACTTCAATTGGATGGGCTTGGCCTTCTCCAATATCGCTTTCGTCGAGTCGTATGAATTCTTAAACTCTGCCTCTGCTCGGAGGGAATATAGGGCGTCTAGGACATCGGAAAGCATTTTAGTGAGAGTGATCATGGCGCTGAACAATGTTCGTCCCTTCTCGACCTCGGCACTACCATCCTCCTCATCTTCGTCAGCCGCGCTTTCCGGGAAATCACTGCTGATGACTGGTTGCACGGCCCAATTGGCCGCAGCAATGTGAGGAGGACGTCCATATATTAGAGCTGACCAGGTATCTTGCATGAAGAGTGCCCAAGCTAGTCGTTTGCGTAGGCCGCGCTCCCAAGCGGGAACTCGCCAATTGGAGCAGTCAAGGTGTAACCCAAGATCTTGGCCAATTGCCACCAACTGGGCCGTCAGTTGCCACGCCTGATTGCTATTTGGACGTTGCAATAGTAAAAGTCCTGCCTGAACCGTGGACAGTTTGGCTCGGTGAGATACATCCTGCAACGTCCTATAAGCAATATCTTCCAACTCAGCGACATCAGGTTTGGTGAGCTTTGCGAGTTCGCTGCTGTACGACCACCAGTTTAACGCCAGGATATAAACCGCGGCGAGTAGTGGCGGCGAGAATTCTCGGTGCGTTCTGCTATATTTCTCCAGATAGACCTTCTTGTGTAGAATGGGAAAACTTGGGTGGACGATTCTAAAATAGAGTTTGATTAGTGCTTCACCATGAGGAGCGACTATTCGTTCTATGTTGTCGAGCTCCTCAACCTCTCTGAAATGGTTTGGTGAGTCGGCATCAGCATATTGGTGGAAGAACTCGTTGGGGCCGACCTTCCGGAAGGAACCCTGGTCGGCGGGACTTTCTCCCTTAATGTCATCGTAGAGTCGAAGATCGAGCAATGCAAAGTCGTGCTCGTCAGTTGGACCTATATATTTTGCATAGCGATGATTTTGCAGACTGGCCATGGTCAGCCGTCCAGGAAAGGTAAGGAAAGGCATGATGAGAGTAAAAGTACAACGTACCCGAGGGTCTTCTTCAACAAAGATTCACCCTGCAAGTTGGCATAGTCATCAATAACTGGGCCAGTACGAATGGGATCAGTGTCCGTAGATTGTGGTCGTGGGGCATGGCCGTTGCCCTCGGAGCCTCTGTTATCTACTTAGCTTCATGATAGGGAAATGGCTGAGGGGGGTGGGTGGAAAGCCTCACGATCGTCTTTGCCGAGCTAAGGAAGTAGCCGACCCCGTAGTGGCATCTGAAGAAGCAATTGGGTTTGCAGGCCTTCGTCGCCTGGGAGCTGCATCCTCAAGAAAGGTACATGGCTGCTTGTGGAATTGGCACATTACACAAGTGGAGGTGTCTGGGTCGATTTGGCAACGGGTCTTGCGACGACGGCACGAGTCACAAGGCCGATCGAGTCGTACAAGGGAATTTGAGATAGGCATGGTCATGTCGCCTAGACTGCCTGTCCTACTACCTGGAAGCCCGTCTTGAGTAGGATCGGCCTGGTGAGGACGCGGCATGGTCGAGAGCATTGTTTATTACGGGCTGTCAATAAAAGGCAGCCTTTATTGGCGATAGAGACCCAGCATTATCAGTGCAGTTCGGATCTGTTTCTGTTGTTTTGCTTTTCTCTGGCGTTGGGGCAATCGTGCAGGACCAGGCGTTTGGATAAGCTCCCGGGGCCTGGTAGGAGGTTTTGAATGCCAGGATCAATCTTAAGGACTTATCTGGGCAAATGGTAAGGTTGCAAATAGTAGATCTGGGCCAATGCAGCAGTTGATGGAGATGGAACCCCGTTAGTGACAGGAGTGCCTGAACCTGGTCACCCACTGGTCAACAGTAGCAAACGATTGAGTAAGAATTTACAAGAATTGGCTGGGGAGGATGTTAGCTTCTCTTGGTCATAGATAAGAAGCCTCGGCCCTCATTGGTCCAGCATGCCGTCACGTGATATCGCGGTGGGATTGTGGGAGAAATGACCAACCGAATGCGTGTTTTTATCAACTAGTCAGCTCCCAATCGATAAAAGCCAGCAAGCCCCTCGGAATACAAATTGAAAATGCCAAATGATTCATGCTTCTCTATCGCTGCGGAATCGCGGCCGTTGAGATCAGCTTCCAGTGCCTGATTGAGCGATGGATGATTGTGATGCGAAATACCCACTTTGATTATCGTCCCCTCTTCCAGCTGCGTCATTGTCCCTCGCTTTGAAACCTACTGGCGATTTCCAAGACCTCTGAGTCAGTGCACCGGGCCCCGAGGAACGTGATGCTGAACGGCAATTCGGGCACAGCCTCGTCGGCTGGGACGTACGTGCCGCTTGGCACTGCCACCCCACATAAATCCAGGACATTGCCGAAATGTGTAAAGGTGCCCATCTTACTGTTTAACCGGATCGGGTCTGCCAACATAGCCTCAATGGTTGGGTGCTCGGGTGCGGTCGGTACCACCAACACATCGATGCCCAATTTATCCGCTGATGCGAATTGGGAGGTTGCGTTGCGGGTGCACAACGCTTTGCTCTGGAGATCACGGAACAATTGGACTGCTGTGCTCTGCCGTGCAACTACTTGTTCAAATAGTTCCAAAATCACAGGGTGCAAGTGTGGGCGGTTCTTGCCCAAGAAATCGTCTGGTAAACTTGCAAGCCTTTCTGACACAAACGTGCCGGCGTACAGTAAGTCGCCTGCTTGTTGAAATGGAGTCCAGTCAATCGGTGTCAATATCCCGCCTAGCTGCTGAAGGTGCTGCACTGCCTCGTTGAAGAGTTTCTTGAAGGTTGGAGAGCATATCTCGAGGATTTCCGGAGGTGGAATTCCGAAACGAAATTCACTCCGCTGTGAACCAAGTGAGTTGACGTGTCGTTCAGCAGGGAACGTATCTCGAGCATATCTGTCATTGACATCGAATCCCTCACACACCTGCCATAACGTTCGAGCATCAACCACAGTCCTGGCGGTGAACGCTATGCAATCGAGTGACAAGCAAGCAGGGGTTACCCCTTCAAACGAGATCAGGCCCCTGGTTGGTTTGTAGCCTACGACCCCATTGAAGCCAGCTGGCACACGGCCAGACCCGGCCGTATCAGTTGCTAGTGAGAATGTCGCCTGAAGAACCAATTAGTGGGGATTTAGCGGACGTTCAATTTGATGAAAGATTCTTACCAGACCTGCACCAACGCTTACACAACTTCCACTGCTACTACCCCCCGAAATATGCTTGTCACTGAAGACGGAATGTGTAACACCATAGGGACTTCTGCATCCGCTCAGACCGGTCGCCAATTGGTCGAGATTGACTTTGCCCAAGTAGAGTGCGCCTTGAGACATCACTTTTTGGAAGACCGCTGCAGATCTGCTGGCAACGTAGGCCAATGGTGGACATGCCGTAGTTGTTTCGACGCCCTGGACATCTATTGAGTCCTTCACTGTGAACGGGACACCAAAAAGTGGGGGTAGGGAGTTTTTGTCAGGATATTGTTCAAGCAACTTCCTAGCTGACTCCAGGAGCGAATCTCGAGATTCTCGTTTGATCCAAACTGCAGGGTCAATTCGGTCATACCTTTCAATTGCGTCGTACAAGCTGTTTACCAACTCAATTGGTGATAGGCCGCTCTTGTAAGCCTGCTGGAGGTCGGATATTCCAAGTTTCCCATTCCACATGGGTGGTGTCTGGGGAGGAGTGGTTTCACCATTACTCTCTGTTTTCCAGGGTGACAGCACGTCCAAGACGGGTTGAAGGTCTGCCACAAATCCAAACAATCCTTGCGACCAGTAAATCATGTCCAGCGATGCAGTTTTAAATGCCGAATTGTACCCAGCCGTGCTCTGGGTGATCCCGCAACATTCGAAACCTCGATCATTGGCCTCTCTGATAGTCGTAGAAAAGCAGCACTCCGTAGTCACCCCAGAGACTAGCAAATGCGTGATGCCTCGAGCTTTCAATTTATGCATGATAGAAGTGTTCCAGAACGACCCTTTTCCAGGCTTGTCAATGATCACTTCGGATGCCAATGGCCGTAACTCATCCACGATATCATGGCCGTATTCACCTCTAACTAGTAAACGGCCCATCTCTCCTTTATCTCCAATGACTTTGAGGTGCTGGGTATTCTCTGGTGCAGCTGCCTGCCTGGCGAGCTTTGACGACGGGCAGTCGGCCAGCGAGGGTACCTGGCCCTCTCTGGTGTGGAAGATCTGAAGGCCTGCACTTCTGCATGCCTCAAGTAAAGATTTCGTTGGTGTGATCGAGGCTTGAACAGCCTCCAAGTTCCCTCCCTGGATTTCGCCAAATCCACCTGCACAAATAAAGTCACGTTGCATGTCAATGACAAGTAAAGCCGTGTGTCGAAGCGGGAAAGAGAATGGATAAGGCTTTGCCTCAATAGTGAGGAAGCCTTGTTTCTGTTCCGACACGCCCATGGTCAACTCGGTCAATGCGAACTTGACTGTACTGATCCGTTCCTGAGAGATTCCACAAGGGATTTCTAGCGTTGCAAGATGGAGCTTGTGGTGCGTATTTTATAACCATCAAAAGTTTGGAGAAGGTTACAGCTCATTTATGGTGGGTTAGCTGATCTGGCCGACGGGAAGGATTCCATTCTGGTTACCTAACCTCACGGACGCTCAACACCGAAGCATTGATGAACGTGGAGGAGCATCCAGAAGGAAGATATATTGCAACCAATGAGATGTCTCGAAAGATCAACAGATAAGACCGACGCCACACCTTCCCTGAGTGGCTAGAGGGAATATCTAGTATTGATTACGAGTAATGTTTCGGCGGCCGGCGGCCCTTGGGCTTTGTTCAAGTGGGTGGCCGTCGGCGGTATCGTATTACTTGGTAAGATATGGTTCGAAGGGACCACCAAGGAACTCATAATCAGCGCCAGTGGCCGTCGGCCAGCTTGCGTCGCCGAAGGCCCTATCTTTGATTCTGACGGATTTATCGCAATGTCTCTGCCTGTATCACCTTTCAAGTACCCCAGATCTGACTTCCCCAGGTCTCAAATGCTAGAGTTTGTCTGATCGACGGCCCTCGGGCACTTTGACAAGGGGCGTAGTCCCTATCTCCCTGCTAACTCGTGGCACCCTGGTTTATCTAAGCAGTATCTACAGATGCATTCTCGTCTATCTGAAAAGATTCCAGCCTTGGGGCTCAGGCACTTCAGATGTCCTCTGACTTGTCCTATATAGACCACTCATATTTTCTTGCCCCCGTTCAACACTCTCAAAACATTGTTCGCCCTTGTTCATTTCCTGGGTCCCAATTCACGTTTTCATTACTGAACAGTCAAGATGGTGAATCTTTCAGCCGAGCGCTTTTCACCAAAGCGCTTGTCTCCCTCCAATATCAAAGCCAAGGTCGAGCCTCATCTCCATTGGAAGGTTCCTATGGAGGAGGGCGTATATAAAGACCCACGATGGTCTAATCCTGATTTGGATCCCGTCAAGCCAGAAGATCGTACATGGGGTGCTTTGGTAGGTAGTCTGCCGACTTGCTTTCTATTACTGCTAACACAATACTTCGCAGGACTATTGGGTATGACCTGAAAGGCCCCTTGTTGGCATGCCTAACCATCTTGACCAGGCTTACTGGACCAGCGACATGCTCGCACCACCGCTAGCGTCAACGGTATCTTCAGTTATGAGCTTGGGTTTCACAGCTCGAGAAACAATCCCAATTGTTTTCTGCGGATTTGCAATCTGCTCTGGTGCATTGACTCTGACGGGAAAGATGGGCGCTCGATATTCAATTCCATTTCCAGTCTTGGTCCGTTCGATGTTTGGAATGTATGGCAGTTATCCTGTGATTGTTCTTCGGTGAGTCTCCCTTGGCTCGCTTTCAGGTCCCTCAGTATATTATTGGGTTCGGATACTGACAATGAATCAGAGCATTCGTGGCTGCCATGTGGACAGCAATCCTTTGCGTTCAGGCCGGGGACTTTCTCAATAACTGCATCACAGCGATTTGGCCAAGCTTTGCAAACTTCCCGAATCACCTGCCTGAGAGTGCTGGTATCACATCAGCAGGTCTTCTTTGTTTCGTAAGTTTGTGGAAGTCTAGTCCAAACACAATCTCCTGACGGTGCTTTCTCAGTTCCTCTACTGGATCTTCCAGACCATTCTCGCTCTGATGCCGATCAAGAAACTTCGTCTTTTGTTCCTTATCAAGGGTATTGTGGTGCCTCCAACGTTCCTGGCATTGTTCCTCTGGGGTGCCATTGTAACCCATGGCGGAGGACCTCTCGTCACAGGTCACGCAAAGATCACCTCTTCGTACATGAACACAGCATATTCTGCTCTCACTGCATTAAACGTCATCATTGGTTTGTTCAGCAGTATGGCTGTCAACTTCCCCGATTTTGCTCGATTCTCGAAGAACAATTTGGCTGGATACAATCAGTTCTTTGCCCTCCCCATAATCGGCACGCTTGGTGCTTTGACGCCTATCTTTGTCACTTCAGCCCACAGCTACACCTGGGGAGAGTTTGAATGGTATATGCCGGCAGTGATCGCGAAATTCGACTCCCGCGCCGCCAAATTTTTCACAGCGGCCAGTTTTATGCTGGCTACGATCGGCAACCAGATAGCAGCAGGTGAGTCTCACTTTTTGTCATTGAAATCCTCAAACTCCTGAGTGAGGGGACCTGGACCCCTTTCCACACGATCGATACTTTTTTCACCCTGTTTACACGGGCAATAAAGCATTATACTAAATGAGTGATAATAATAGGGACATACCCATTCTCAAATGATGTGTCAGGTCTCTGTCCGAAGTATCTCAACATCTTCCGAGCAACCCTAATTATATCGATCTTCTGTGTAGTCTCAAATCCTTGGCAGATTATCAGAAACGCGAGTGGACTTCTTGCATTCCTGTCCGGCTACAGTATGTTCATGGGTGCGGTGTGCGGTATCATGTGCTGTCAATACTACCTCATCCTAAAGAAGAAGCTCAACATCCATGAGTTGTACAATGGCCACGGCATTTATCGATACTGGCACGGCATCAACTTGAGAGCATTTGCGGCATTCTTTGTCGCCGTTGGGCCATTGCTGCCAGGGTTTTCCAAAAGTATCGATCATAATCTGGATGTCGGCGGTGCATGGAAGATATACACCTTCTCATGCATATATGGCTTCACCATCAGTGGCCTTGTGTATTATCTGATTTGCAATTACATATCAGATGTTGGCCCTGCGAAGATTGACGAGGCTGTATACCCACCATCCAAGGTGCAGACTTCTGATGTCGAAGTTGGTATTCCCGATTCTGAGGAAGCGTCCTTCGAGGAAAAGACAGGTGGAGTAGAGGTCAAGGTGGGACCCAAAGATCTGCAAGGTTAAGAAGGTGTCATCGAAGGAACATATATCTCAGCTGTGGCAAGCGTTGAAGACTCCTCAACCACTGTGATTGGTGGGACGACATCAGGTACTTGATGCCCATTCACCAGGGCTGAAAAGAATCACAAGCCCATCAACAGCAATCGATAGCCCCAGAAATCTCCCAGGTTTGCTAGCGAGCGGCAAGGAGTTGGAGGAAGTTTAATGTGAACGGCTTATATACCCAGTACCAAATGAATCCCAGACATGGTTGGTCATTGAAAGAATTCCTAGTCCGTAGCTAGCTGTAGTACTCTTTCTTCTTCCTGGTTGTGGTCTCGTACTCAGAATATGTGGAGCGATTGTCATCGTCACGACGGTGATGACGATGCCTTCTTGACTCCCTCCGTGGTTGATAATCCTCTTTCCGGTCCTCATATTCATATTCTCTCATTGTCTCTTCGGTGTAGGTCCCCCGGTCATCTGCGTAGTCATCATCCTGCAACCGTGGATCACTATGCCTTGGGCCTCGTCCTCCTCTGGACTTAGATCTTGTTCTATGGCTCACTCTGGTCCGTCGATCATATTCATCATCGTCATCGATGTCATAATCGTGATGGAGATAGCGACCGGCAAGATGTGCCTCGGCACCCGGGCGTTCGTGACGGCTTTCGCTAGCGTCATGGTGGCTAATCTGTTCTTTGAAGAATCCCACACTGTGAGATCTTCGGATTTTCCATTCTTCGGGAGGCGAATCATTTCTTCCCCGCATAGAGCTTCGAAGTCGCGCCGGCGGTGGTACGGTCGCTTCCGGTACAACTTCAGGTTCCCTGCCTCGACGGCGATCGCGGGGATCATCGTCGGGGTCCTCGATGACCTGGACCTCCTTGAAACTTGAGTGACTGATTGCACGGTCTCCAACACGACTTCGCGATGTGTCATACATGATTACATCTTCATCTCTCCTAGTCCTGGATGGAGGTGGCAAATCGTAATACCTCGCTCGAGAATCGTACCCATAGTCTCGGTCGTCATAGCCTCGCGAGGTAGATAGGTCAACGATGTAAGCCCCGTCATCTCGTCTTTGTGGCCGAAGAACCTCAAATTCGGCCCTTGGATTGGTGGGAGCAATGACAAGAGCATTTGAGCGCTTGACATAGGCGTCTGAATTTCTGTCTCTCCCGATTTCATAGGTGGTTTTCGTCCTGCTGGGGACGATGGCGGATTGGGGCGGTGGATGATATGCGCGGGGATCTTCGACCCGCGAGTTTCTTTCGATCAAAACCCGCTCATCTCGATAATCACGCGTATAGGCTCTATCATGATCGTAGTCATAATCACGTCGTGATCTCCGGAGGGGTGGCTCCGCCTCCACTCGATCCGGAGCACTCCTTCGGCTTGCATAGACAACTTTATGATAATCACGATCTTCGCCGCGTGTCGACATGCTTTCCAAATACTAGTACGAGGCTGAACAAAATGATCTCTGATGTCGGATGACTTTGATTGCTCAGGTTGTTGATGGCCATGTGGTCAGGTCAGGCTGGGGACGCTTTCTCGCCCAGCCTTTTAGACGAAACAGGTGGGACAAAATGTCTGCACATGCGTTTGCTTTTGCTGAGCTGGATCACCCGCCTGCTGACGTCATCTGAAATGGCCTGACATTTGGAACCCAATTGGGAGGCCTTGGACAATATGCTACCGCTTTGGGCTTGGAGTACTCAGATTCCTTCATAATTCCGGGCATTGTAAAGTGCCTAGGTAGTGAGCTGTGCAAGCATTGATCCATACCAGGCTGCTAATATTCGTTTCTAGTATGCCCAACCGTTGGATGAGATCTGTAAGTTCAGTCACGTGCACGTATATGGCCGAGGATATTCGGGACTAGGTTCATCCGTCCCGATGGGTGACCAGAAACATAACCACACCCAAAACTTGTCGACCTGAACATCCAGTGGACGATTCTGCACATCATGCAAGCCATTGAGAATAGGTTGACAAGAAGTCCTGCATGCAAAAAAGCTTGAAAGCGACAATATGCATGCCCAGATAGGTAGGAAAGTGTGGGCTTCGGGACTGGCATGCCCCATGGCTGAGGCAAACCCTTCCAAGCATCAATCTGTCCAAACACTTTTGTGACCGCGCTGTTCTCATAGCCTAGGGTCTGGCTGCCGCAGTTGATGAATATGTGAGCGGTCGAAGCATTGATAACACTATATGCTATGGCAAAGCACTCCAGTCGTTGCGGTAATGACTACAGCGCTCTGATGCCAGCACTATTGCAACCACGGTTCCAATGCCAGGATCAGATTCAGGAAGTCGCGACCGTCGTTCCTACCAGGAAAGGCCAAAACCAGCCTATGACCTTGATTGAGCCTCTCCTCACCTAATCTTTTGTTTGTTTAAGAACACACCCTCTGAATACCCCAAAGGTTCATCATCTCCTGAGATACATGGGTAAGTTGCCACACCCTACTATACCATTCTAACTCTCTTCTTCGACATCCCCAACAGTCCTAGTCAGCACGAGCTCATGGGCGCGGAGTCACAAGGCACGCAAGCAGTTTAAGAAGGATGTGAATCGGGAATGAGAGTGACAGCCACGGATTTCACGCGAACCTGGGCTTCCAACTTCAAGTTCTGTTTCCCGTGCACATTTCAGCATCAGCGACCTCTTCTCCCTAGCTTATCGATTCCCATACCTTCCTCATAACGACAATCAGAAGCCCGCCTCAACTTCCCTCACCACACTGTGTCCTAACCACCGACTTAGGAATGGCTACCTGGCAGCCCCCCTCAGAGCCCTGGACAAGAAAGCCACGGGCGACATATCACGGTCTAAACAGCTCCATTATCTCATCACGCACCATCGATACGATCCTACACACAACACCACAGCTACGTGACGAAATGGCGCATGACATTGAATCACGTCTCACTGCAGCTGGAATCAACCCCCAAGATAGATTGTGTGATTTGCCGCTACGAAATCGTGTTGCTACCATCCTTCGAGAATTGAAGGTGGACCAGGTGTATGGTCCGATGTTGACCTGGGCGCAATCCAACGGAGAAGACAGATTCCTTGCTGACCAAGCGATTCGAGGCGTGATTGCTTCAGTGCATAATCGTCGGAGGAAACGGCATCGTGCAAAAATTGGGATCAAGAAGACAGCAAATCAAAATCACCCACAAAAGAGCGACACGCTACACTGCGTACGGCCTCTGCAAACAAGAGCACTCCTAGACCTATAGCACAAACCCCTATCAAGAGTACTGGTCCTACCCCACAAGTCCAACACCGCCCAGGACCACTTGATCGACCACAGATCAATAACCTAGTGCTATTCAAGATTTTCCCAGACAGTGCAAAATATCGGATCATTAAGTTTGACATGGGTGACGACGAAGGTGAAGCATATGCGAACCTGCGAGAGCAAGCTGCAAGTGTCCTTTGGCACGAGTCGGGATTGCGGCTATCCCATTTCGAAACAATCCTCTGGGGCGAAACAGTTGAGGTGGTTGATGATGCTTCGTTGTCAGTTGCGCTCCAAGAAAGCTTTGCCGTGGGAGAGAAACTGAAGCTTGTCGCCTTCGCGCTAGAACCGCAGTGTAAGTTCTTTCCCATTTTCCCCAGTATTTGCAAAACTAACGATGGCTCGCGTGACAGCGAACTTCTGAGTCAGCAGCACCTGATGCAGGGGGTAAAAAACGTAGATCTTGTCTGGCTTATTGAAGAAGACTCAGGCAAAAGGCAAAATGCATTATTACCTGGTACCTATTTGAGATTGAAGGAGTCGGATTTGTCCAAGTCTAGGTATTTGTTCGCAAATCTTCATGTACACACTAGATTACTAGAACCAACTTAGAGATGGCGCATGGAGATATCGGCACTCGATGCACTTGATGCCGTGCTTGGTCAATGTACGCTTGCAATGGATCATATGACCTACGCATATTGCCTGCTTGCGTGTTTGTTACTCTTACTTCTTCCTGCTCCTCCCAGCGCGAAATGAGCGGAGCTAGCGATGGGCTATACGCAACAAGGCTGCTTTCTAGTTCCCGGTTGGCTGGTGTCCTATAACATCACTCACGTGAATCCTCAATTGCAGGCCAGAATGTCACTCCTCCATCAACATCGCTCTCGCCAAGCACACAGCACGCGCTGGTACCATAGAGCTCATCCAAAAAGTAAAACCAATATCGACTAAAAAAGACAAAAACTCCCAGAGGTGGGTTCGAAAATCCAACCTCTATAGGATAAACCCGGTGGGATTTTGTATTATCTCAATACCTCGATTGTCGGGTTAGTAAGAGACTCGCACGCTCTAACAGTTAAAGGCAAACTCGAGAGTTACCAGGATTTTCAGACGATTTTCGGGACACACCCGATTGCGCCGTACTGAACCATCTCCTTTGAACGAGGCCCTGTTAGATTGTTGGGAGGGATTCTGGGATTGCAAATAATAAAATAGTGATTTTGGGTGAGAAATCAGGTGATTTAGTGGTGAAGAAGTGAAGTCTCAGGGATGATATGTACTATATCTTTTGCTATAGAGGTAGGTCCGAATATCTGTATGCTAGAAGCTCTACTAGGAAATGCCGGTCTACCTCAGGGGACGACGTGATATCAAGGCCTCGCACGGCATCGAATACTCTGAATTAGATTAACTTTCAGGGATCACTCCGTGGGTGTCCTGAATACGAGATGGATGGTTTACAAAGGCTGTTCCATTCGAGTACTGTTTTGTAACATTTCGTGAAATACTCCCACAGGGGTATCATTGCTCGTGTTTCCCGTTGCCCTCACCAGGCTTCATCTTCGCCACAACATGGGCGACCCTGCCCAGCCCAGCTTCCATACCTTGGCCAACCCGAGTATCTTCCTTTTCTGAGTCACTGTAGCCAACATGGTCTTCGCCTTTAGGACCAGTAGTCTTGACGCCTTCATCCTCAGTCTCTTCCGCCCGTTGTATCTCGGTGCTTTTCCTTAGTGGCTCATCGTTAACGCTCGATGCACGGCTGATATTCGCGCTGTCGGGGGCACTTTTCCTCAGTCCCAATTCCTTTCCAAGTGTCTGAGCTCCTTCAGCCACAACGGCGCCCATTGTAAGTGCGGCTCCTCCGGGTCTCCCGCTGGTCACCCCGTCCGCTGGCCGACTTTCCTCGTTCTCTTCACCGCGCCAATTGGCTGGTTGGTTCTCTGGTACAGCCTCACCCCTGCCTGGTTCAGAGATGACATGCGCCTCGTCTTTAGCATATTTCCAAACGACCTTCAATCGATCAAGTGCTCTTGTGCCTTTTCTGGCACTCCCTTTGATTCCGTCCATTGCATCCCATTCAATGGCAAAGACTCCCGAGTCATAACCGTCATGTCCGCCCTCAAAATAGGTATTAAACCAAACATGCGCAAGGGCAGTCACCATTGTAAATCCGGTATAAGCTGCTTTATTTCGTCTTTCAAAGTCGATGTTGACATCACTGGTGGGGAGAATGAGAGGCGTCTTGGGTTTGAGGATGACAGTCTGAGCGGTCGATGTTCCCGACAAACTGGTACTCGATGATTGCGGTGTGCCTTCGGCAGGGCTCACAAGTATTTCTTCATCCTTTCGCACCTGGCTATGACTGACTGGTGGTCTTGATGAATCGACCTTACCTTCTTCTATGACAGTCTTCTCGTCCCTTTTGAAGGTATGAAATTGCCGAATACGACGGCCATTCTCAATATAACCTTCCACGGAAACCTTGACACCGTCTCGAAGACCCCAGACATGGATTTCAACAATTTCCACCGGTCTTTCAACATACTTCTTGCCCATGCTGTTGGTCCATCGATCGACGTAACCGACCCAGCGAAGTTGGCTGGGGATGCTTACACCATTTCCAAATCCCGCCCGCATACGCCGAGCGGTAAAGCGTTCAAGGGCATCCTCCTTCTTCCAGCCTTCCTCACTTATCAGGTAGGAACATGCGGTGGTACCACTGCGGCCTTTGCCAGCCTTGCAATGCACAACTGCCACTCTGTGCTTCTTGTTTTCTCCATCAACATTTGGTTCATCTAACCGCTGAATCCAATTGCGCATCGCTGCCATCAGGTTTGGAATTATGGCAAAGGGAGGAGGGTGGTGATCAGGCCAAGGGAAGTGGTGTATTCTGTTGTAGACTTCGGAGTCTGGATAGCCTGTTCCTTCAGCGCGGAATTCGAATATGGACCAATCCTCTCCATGTTTTTTATCTAAGAATTTGACGAGTTGGTCGGTGGGGTTGCGGTAGGCTTTCTTTGGCCACACTGAGCTGGGTCCAGAGGTGACAACGACTATGGGACTGGTCAGCATGGAATAGTCAATCAGTTCGGAATAGAGCATACTGTTATCTGTCATGTAGCATAGGTCCAAGCCTGCCTCTGGATGTCTGGCTCGAGGGCCTGCAACAATTTGCCGCAATATCGAAGCCTATTGGAGTCAGTCGCTTTTCCAGTGTTTCGAATCAAGGGACCTCACCATCTCCGACTCTAGTCATAAATTGGTATTATTGTAGTAGTTTCATAGTCTAAACTTCCAGATTGTCTAAACGAAGCAACCCTTTCTATCCTGTAGTACGGAGTACATCAATTCAATCAGAACAGATGAAAACTGCGGGCGTCGTGTCGACATTGCGATGACGTCAGGACACCCTTATCCCACCACCTGGGCGCCGAGCCCGTCAGCCTCGCGGGCCCCACTGTCAAACTCAACCTACGACCTAATTACTTACAACCTAACCAGTTTCATAAGGTCCGATAAATGTGCTAATTTTCCATTTAACTCACCGTTCTAACGAGAGTGTATACCGGTTGTAATGATCTCCCCGTCGACAAGGCGGAAGCGGAACTTCCCGCACGGGTAGGTGGATGGCTCCATACGGACAATGATGTCTCGCCTCCCAGCAGCTTCAAGCTTGTTCAAGCTGGGTATCGCCAGCCTCTGGACTTCCGAGCCCTCTGACAGGTTTGTTGACATGATCTCGAGAAAGGCCATGGCAAGAATGAAATCCCGGAATGATCTGCCCACGTTCAATCTTACTTGGGAGGGGTGAATTCCTCCTTGCTGTGATGTCCGCTCGATGTCTCAGATAAAAGCAGCCAAGTTAGGTAGCTAACAGGACAGCCTTGCGATGTTGGTGATCTTGCATGCCTTTGGAAATGCAAATATTAGAATTCAAAACACTCCTTGCATTTTGTTGTTGTGTTATTCTGAAAATGGGATGCAGCAGACAGCTATATGAGCGGCTTCCCCGTAATCCTCGAGCAAGGTTTTTACCTTCACGGACAAAGCTTTGGAGAATATGGGTCTCATATCGGCTGTGGTCAATACTTTGGCCATTACAGGAAGTCTCGATCAATTCTTGACTAATGGAGCAAGCTCGTTGGGCGTTTTGACAGCAACAACGCTGCCGAAGTTCTTAACGAACAACCCCCTACCAGATGGTTATCCATGGGGCAAACGCACTTGCACCAACACAAACCCCTACAAGCAGGAGGTCGATACTGGTGTCACTCGGACATACGATTTTACTCTCTCCCGTCGTAAGCTCTCACCGGATGGGTACGAGAAGGATATGATTCTTGTGAACGGGCAATTCCCAGGTCCAACCATACAAGCAAACTGGGGTGATACGATCGTTGTCAAAGTGACGAACAACATCACCGGCCCGTTGGAAGGCACATCAATTCACTGGCATGGCTTCCTACAGCACAACACCCAGTGGATGGATGGAACCCCTGGTAAGTATTTGCTTTCACTAGTCCAATTGTTTCTAACAGCTGTAGGCTTTACTCAATGTCCAATTGCCCCTGGAAAGTCTTTTACTTATAAGTTCCGAGCCGAACTTTACGGGTCGACATGGTATCATGCTCATTATTCTTCCCAGTACGCAGATGGTGTCTTTGGACCTATCGTCATATATGGACCTGATTCAAAGGATTATGACGTCGATATCGGTCCAATATTACTCTCCGACTATTATCACCACTGCTATGAATCCATTGTCAAACAGTTAACATCGCCTCGTCCTAAGCTCCCGCCTCTAAAGCCAGAGAGCGACAACAACTTGATCAATGGCAAAATGAATTTCGACTGTTCAACCGCTGCAGACAAGACAATAAAGTGTGCAAGTAATGCTGGTCTCGCTAAATTCAGATTTCAAACCGGCAAGCGCCACCGCCTTCGGTTGATCAACACTGGTGCTGATGCGGCCCAAAAATTTTCTATTGATGGCCACATCATGACAGTGATAGAGAATGACTTCGTCGCTGTTCAGGTTAGCACGGGTCAATATCGTTGTTCTCAAGGATAGGAAGCTGACAAGAAATCATAGCCATATGATACCTCTGTGGTCACTCTTGGAGTTGGACAACGAACCGACGTTATTGTCCAGGGCCTTTCTAACCCAAAAGGCGCATACTTCATTCGAAGCAATGCTACCTGTGCTGAGGCGAAGCAGCCTTACGCTCTGGCCGCTCTCTACTACCAAGATGCACCTCCAACAGCACTTCCAACATCAGTTGCTTCAGACCCTCCCAGTACCAGCTGCGATAATGACCCACTCGGGACAACCGTCCCGATGTACCCAATTGCCATCACCAACCCGGATCAAACATACACATTAAACCTCACCGCTGGCCAGAACGCCTCCAGCGTCTGGCTTTGGTCGATCAACAGCTCATCTTTCCGAGCGGATCTCAGCCAACCCGTCCTGATGCAAGCTCAAACTGGCAACTTGACTTTCCCCCCACAATGGAACGTCGTCAACACCGGTTCAGCAGGTTCCTATCGCGTGATCTTCAACAACAACAGTCCGCTGCCGCACCCGATGCACTTCCACGGCCATAACATGCAGATCCTGGCCGTCGGACGCGGAAAATGGGACGGCACGACCATCGTTCGCCCCAGTAATCCACAGCGGAGAGATGTCCAGATAGTGCCTGAGTTTGGCTATCTGGTCTGGCAGACTTTTGCTGATAACCCGGGCGCATGGGCTTTCCATTGCCATGTTGCCTGGCACGCAGCCACAGGTCTCAGCGTGGATTTCCTGGAGCAGCCGGCAAAGATTAAGGGTCTACCGATTCCGGCTTCGCTTGATCAGACTTGTAAGGAGTGGGAGGCAGTGGTCGCCACTGGACAGATCCAGCAGCTCGACTCGGGAGTGTGAGGCGGGGGTGCAGGTTTCCTGATCTTTGGGTTTCTTTTCTGTGTCTTTCAAATGAGGAATATTTTCGGCTTCTCATATCTCGGGCTCGCAGCATACACGGTAAGACAAATTTTTTGAAGGGGTTTCGGGATTCTAAAACTAATTAATACTTTGTAATATCATCCCTTTTTGCTTGACAGGCCAATTCATATGTTTTAGATCAATCTTTTCTTTTGTGGCCATGGAGTGGTCTCTTTCAAGCCCACGGCGAACATGGAGGGGGTCACTCGAGGGAAAGACAAACTTTAAAGTACAACCAGTTAGACATCAATCCACCTCGCCATCCACTTCTCAGTGACAGCCTTGGCCTCATCAACTAGGCCCAACTCCAACAAGACTTGCACGGCCGCACGCACACCACTCTCCAGGGCACTCGCGATCCACGAGCTCGTGAAGCTGGTGCCCTCGCCGCTCATCACAACCCCTTTCTCAGTCTTGAAGAACGCCGGGATGAACGCCTTCCGCTGGCCGATGTCTGGCTGCGCCCAGCTAACCGTCTCATACTCGTCTAGGACCCAACATCTACGGTTGAACTTCCCCGTATATTGACTGTACACGACATCCTGGCCGTGGATCTCGGCCATCGCGTCCAACACGTAGTTGACGTGGACATCATCCGGGACAGACGCCCAGCGCAAGCCGTCATCCGCCGTGGTGTAGCTGGCGAGCATGACTCCAGGGCCTGTCGAGTTGATGTCGTAGGAGGGATAGCAGATGCTGCCTATGCCCGGGATGTCGGTCGTCGTGCTGCAGGACCCGTAAATGGGCGCGTCCAGGTGCTCCCAGAAGCGAGTTGAGAACTGTAGCGCCACTTTACACACCTGTGTATATGTGTACGTGTTGATGGCGGTGCTGAGCAGTGGCGAGAAGCCCGGTAGCCGCCAGGTGCGCACCAGCGCCATGGGCACCGTGACAACGGCGAGGTCGTACGTTGCGTTCTGGAACCCGCGATCGAGTGGTTTGGCTTTCCATTGTAGTGTGACTTTTTGTGTCTCTTCGTCGAACTGTACGCGCTGGATCTTGCGGTCCATGAATGTGATGTCGTCGACTAACGGGTGGAAGGCGGAGGGAAGGCGTGAGAGGCCGCCGTCGATGGTCCGCCAGTCTGTTGCAGAGAAGTAGATCGATTCGTAGAGAAGGTCCCAGAAACCCTCGCTTGGGGCCCCAGCACCTAGCTCTTCGAGGGCAACGAGGGTCACATTCAGCTCGTACTTGAGATAGTTGTGCACGTACGCGAACTCGGACCAGTCGTCGCCGCCTAGTCCACCAAGTCCAGTGTCTAGCCAGGTTTTGTGAGCCCGGTAGATGTTCTTGGCCAACTCGCTGATGATGGTGGTGTTGGTGAGGAGGCTGTAAATCGCTGTACTCAGCTCGTCAAGCGCCGGATCCACATCTGGAGTGAGTGGCGCTCCCGCAATCGATGCGTTGCCTTCGATCTCGCCTATCGTCGGGACCTGGCCGTTGGGTTTCCTGGCGCCGTTGACATAGTACAGCCCGTTAGGGCTGTTTTGATACCATGTTATGAAGTCGATCGTGAAGTTTGTGTTGTTGTGGTTTAACTTATTCAGCTCCGCCGCCAGATCAAAGACGATGCGATGGTCTTGAATCGGGAGCGTCTCATTGGATTCTGCATCAGTGATGGATAGGGGAAATCGCATGGGGCCCATTTCTTGATATTGGCGGTCTTTGGGGTCACCAAAATATACGGTGTGAACTCTCCCTCCTAGTCTCTGCCCCGCCTCGATGATGGTCAAATTTGACAATCCAGATTGATTCAAGGCCAGCCAGGTCATCAGCCCCGCCATCCCGGCACCCACAATAGCTATTTCCTTGGATTTGGCGGCCTTGACATCGACGGCGCTGATTTCACTGGCGTTGAGAAGCGCAACACCATCAAACCATGGCCCCTCGGCATCAATGCCACTTGAATTGTCCATCGCAATGCTGAAGTCGTCTTGCCGCTTCCTCAATCGCCTCCTGGTCTCCCTGGCACTCGGCTTGATCGAGATAGGCTCTGATCGACCAAGGAGATTCTGCTGATTATCCCAGGCCGAGAGGCAAAAGCCTGAGGGCGCATCATGGGGTACTCTCCACACCAGTCTGTCATGATTGTACGACGGTGAGCGTCCAATGAGGTGATGAGCGTCGCCAGAAGTCCTTGCATCGCATGGTCCATAAGTGACAGCAAGCTCCGAATAGGTCACATTTCGAAATTCAAGGTGAACATTTGCAAGCCCAGAGTCGACCGCTCGCTTGACGTGTAATTCGACCGAGTTTGAGGAGGCACTGGCAACAGTGTACAGAAGCAGGGCTGTGATAGAGAGAAGGCGTGCCATTTTGAGCAGTGACTACTACGATTCTCAGTGGGTGATTTTCGAGACATCTCGAGGATCAGGCTCTTGACGGCTTGATAGCCCATTTATCCATGGACAAAGTGGCAGGAGCAAGAGATGCAGCTGATGTACATTCAATCCGTAATGTCGTATTGAATGCTCCAGATATGCAACTCATGTTCACTCGCTTAGGCATGTCGTATCGTTTGCTTTTTCTCGTCGGACCCGTATAGAACAGGACCAACATTTGCAAAGGCTCCTCACTCGATCTCAAAACCAGCCTTCGTGATTGGGCAGATTGCGAGGCTGATAAGCATCCCACTACCTACCTACTTAGGCAGGTTGTTGGTGCGGATGCTCCTAAACCCGAGTGCCGAGCTACATACCTGAGATACCTAGCCTCGAGGTAAGTAGGCAGGCCGAGTCTCTCTCTTCTCCTGCCCAAACTAACTCAGGAAATTCTTAAGTTAATTTGGGTACAAGGTGGAAGGCCTTGCACATAGGCGAATAGCTTGCAGATCAAGGTCGTAATAGTAGATGCCGCGTGACCTTATCTGAAGTGCTTGGTCAATCAAGCCTTCGCGAAGGACTGGACTTGCCCCTTAGGTATAAACCAGTTTACAACATTTTTCAGCCCTTCGTGATATCCAAGATCACGAATACGGAGAACTTCTCAAGCCTGTTATTGTAATGTTCACCGTTAGTGCTGTGCGGCTGACCTTGGAATACATAGTACTCGTCAAATCTTGCTTCGTTAATTTATCAATTATTGATGGGGATGTTAGTGCAAGGCAGTTCCACGCTGTCTGGGTTGAGTAATTGCTAATTCTTGACTCGTTATTTAATTTTCCTCCCCCCTGGCTGGCTGTGTGAGGGCAAGGCGAAGTTTAATAGATGCAGACCTTCAAAGAATGTCATATTTTCAAGGTGCGAAGGGCCATTGCAGGAGTCTGCATCATCGAAAGCTCTCTTACCATCCATTCTACGATTAAGAGCAGATCGCCTACCATTGCTCAATTTTAAGGATGCGGTGAGTCCCATTGTTATTGGATATCATATTCGGTCATACATTCATGTGGCAAGAATAACAAATTCTAGCCGGCGAAATGGGGCCTGGCTGCTCAAACTGCCCTGAAGTAATGCCCCAGAAGCTGAAAAACCACCAGCCAGAGATATCGCTGCACGTGTGCCCTCCAAACTCTGCAACTACTGGTGCTTTTACTGTTGTTCGCCTATCCCGGGATCTTTACCATCTTCAGACTCAGCTACCTTGGCCGCTTTGTTTCCATAAACACCCGTCGTCGCCGCAGCCGCCGCCGCAGTGCGTTGTATGTTGCCTACCTCGTTAAGGGGCGGCCTATTCGTTGCATGAAGGACTCTGCCATTGTCAAGCTCAGCTACCCTGAGACGTTTTGCATCCACACCGTCTGCGGTCACAGCCGTTGCAGAGTGTTGTACGTTTCCCACGTCGTCAAGGGGTGGTCTCTTCGCTGCCTGAAGGACTCGCTCTACTCCCCCATTGCCTGTAGCTGGTATTGCCGATCCACTGGTAGACTCTGGACCACGCCTGGTAGGCGGTCGGTAAGCCGAAGTACTAGGTCCTCGGCCCATCTGAAACTGTCCCGCACTTCCTGGTCCGCCAACACGCCTGACAGGATCAAATTGTGGATTAATAATTTGGGTTGTGTGAGGAGTTGTATCAGCTGTCAAATCCCTTTTCAAGGGTACAGATTTGTTGTGATCAACTCCAGTAGTTTTGCGTATCGAGGGACTCTCGCTCCGAGGATCAAATTTGGGACTTGCACTCACGCCATTTGCAATAATGTTATTGTTGGCATCGATGTTGGTTGCTGCTCGTGCTGAGTAAAAGGCTGCCGTCCGGTTGGCCTGGCCTGTAGACGGAGCTTGACCAGGTAAGGGTGCAGCAAAATTTTGAGAAGCAACGTTTGGTGATGGCGATCTTCGCCCCTGATCCGGAGGTTGTCGTGAGTCGGATGTTGAGGTCCTGTTTGGTGCATTCGTAGCGTTCGAGCCTCGCTGGCCAGGAAGGGGTTGAGGAATAACGGCTGGCCCCGAACCAACAGACTGAACAGGTCGAGCGGGTGCTACACGAGGTATTGTAACATTTGTTGGTGGCTTCGAAGGTGTCGTTGTCTCTGGTCTCGCGGGGGGTGGCATTCGCTCTGAGACACCATGAAGTGGACCAGGCCTTGAATTCGTTGAGTCGGCAGACAGCGTGACCTCGTCTGGGTGATCCATGTCCGCATCACCAAACTCTGCCCAATCGAAGTCGCCCATATCGAAGCTGTCGTCGAATTCTGCTGACACTGCATTCACCACTGGGCCTGGTATTTCTGTCTCGATCCTCTCCTCTTTCTTGGGAGCAAAATCTTGATGCCGGTGTAAGGCCTCTGGGTCCCATTTGGCCGCTGGAACCTTGATCTTTGTCACTTTCGCCAGATAGCTCTTGTCATAGACACAGTTCCCAAGAATATTGCCAAAATTCCTCAAGGTTCGTTTCAATGCATCTGTTGTTCCCTCCTTCTTAGCCTTCTCAAATGCAGCCGCCTTGCCCTTACAATTTTCAATCTGGCCATAGCCAATATCCTCATGGTAAGAGCCATCTTTTAGGGTGACTCGAACAATAACCGAGAGTCCTAGCGAAATCTTTCCAGTCTGGGAATTTTCGTCTACGAAATCAATCTGAATGTTTTGAATTGAGCTGCTCCAACCATTGAAACCAAACACTTCGTTGGCAAGGCTAATGGCCTTGTCAGCAGCTAGATAGTGTACTTTTGAGCCTCCGGGTCCTGCGCGGGCGGATATATATTCAGGTCCTAATTGCTTGTTGAGGCGACATTGTAGGGTAGCAATTTCTCGAGCAGTATACTCAGCAATCCTCGGTTTGGTATCTTCGAAGGGGTTGGAGGTGGTGGTGCCATTAGGCTTATGCTGATCGCCTGGCCTATGATTTGATCAGCATTGAGTTATTTCAATCTCACTGGGAGGAACTCGTACGCAGGCATAGCAACTGTCCTCGAAGTCTGCTAGCGAGGGCTAGATGTAGACTACATGCGTCGTTGGGCGGGATAGGACGGGAAGGACCAAGTATCGGGACAATATTGGAATGGTCAACGCGTGTTGAACTATTATTACTCCGTCTAGAACGCGGCAACGCGGGAGGCTGCGCGTGTGCACGTGATCACAAACCCCCTCCTTCTGGATATTCCCTGTCTCGGTGCTTCCTTGCGCCAGAGATGATGGTAGTGTAGTTGTGATTTATCATTGAACACTTTTGTGAAGTTATGCATTAACTACTATATGATGTAGTTCTGTGTCTATGGTACCCACAGTCTGCATGTCCCATCACCACCTGCACTGACGAGCCATGGATGTTGAGGATGCCAATCTAACTCCATCACCCCCAACCCTCCTGAAACTTTGTGTCCTCGCAAGACTTTCAATGGCACTATCTGTGCACTGCTCATCATGTCATTAGTAACCTGTCCATGGAATATCTGGACACTACCATCATCGCTGCCATCTGCAAAGAGAGGATATCTATTGGTTGCCGGGTGAAATCGCACTGATCTGATCGCCTTGTCATGGAAGCGGAGGGTCTTGTATGGGCGAGGAGAGAGATCCAAATCCATCCACAACAGCCTGCGATCATACGACCCGACAATGAGATTGTCCGAACCTGCAGTTGACGAACTTGTGGGATGGACATCAAAGCTGCTGATCCATCGAGCACCAGGCTGGACAATCTTGAGCAGCGACTGCTTAGATAGATCGTATGCTCGAATTATACGCTGGTTTGCAACGAACAGCGTCGGTTTCGTGGGATGAAAGTGAGCGACTTGTGGAGTGCCACCTCCTCGGATTCGTTTGCGGAATGGGAGTTGTGTTTGATGTTTTGAAATGGTATGAATAGCAATGGCTTGTGAGGCCGGAACAGTTGTGGCAGAACATATTGTGACGAAGTGGTTCCCACCTGAATGGAATGATAGGGTCTTAGGGGTATGCCCAATGTGTATGACGATCGCCACACCTTTATCACGGAGCCCAGTTGATGGCCGGCTCCACTTGATTCCTCCGGAGCCTGAGCTGGTTTTTTCGGATGCAGCATAGCCCCAACCAGCATCAAGCACTTCCTGTGCGGCATCAGCTTCGGGACTGACATCTACGCCGAGCTTCGGTATGCTCAAGTAAACATCATCTCCAGCGCAACAGGCAAGTATTGGAGTATCTTTTCCAGGTCTCCAGCGGACAACATTGACGGCGCTGTCAGAGCCGAGGTCCAAAGACCAAATCTCACGTGGTGGTTGTATTGTCCAGACTCTCACAGTGCCATCGTCTCCTCCAGTCGCAAGATACTGACCAGAGGGATCAATAGCAAGGGACCGCACTCGACCTTTGTGGCCATGGAAGCGTCCAGCTTCATGGGTAGGGAAGGGACGTAGCTCGTCAGGATTTGGGAGTTTCGGTAATAATGACTCTGGGTCAATATTCAGCTTAGTGCGTCGAACTCGAGGAGCAAGATAAAGGTCGAGACAGCGGTCAAACTTTTCCTTCACAAAACGGTCATAGCCCGGTACTTTTCTTAGCGCGGTATGGTCAGCAGGCAAGTAGTCCTTTTCTCGATCTTCTTCATCAGCCTTCTCCCAAGCTTCCCTCTCCTTCTTGTCAGGCAGATACTCTGGTGGAGGATGATAGCTCTCATCGAAACCGGGAGGTGGTAATTTAGGAGCAGGCATATGCATCGCATGATCCGCTCGAGGCTGCTCATCAGCCCAGATGTCATAATTTTGGACCCCTTCATCCTCTTCCTCTTCCTCTGTTGGGGGTTTGTAAGGCAAAATTCGACCCTCTCTTATTGCCCGAACGATCTTCATGACACGTTTGGCTTCATGTTTTGAGGGAACAAATCTTCTTTTTGGCTCAGGGGCCGCGCTCAAAGGCATAGTCTCCAGCTTGCCGGTGAACCACTCCACCGTAGGCTCATATGGGTCATATCCATCAACTGGCATCTCATTCATCTGGATCTTTCGCAGCAATTGTAATTCTTCCTGAGAGAGCTCAAGAGGTTTGCCGGTGGAAGGATCGGTCAAACCAGTCCACCCCTTGGGGACCTCAATGCTGTCAAGCAGAGCATCTAGAGCCTGACCTTTTGCTGGTCTCATGATCTTCTTGCCGTTGATGTTATAGCCGATGTGAGGGTAGGAGTCGTAGAAAGACAGAGGTATGTTTCCAATGGTGTTTGCTTCATCGTCAGCCACGGAATAGTCCGAGTCATTGCCTGGATCAATTTCATCGTAGATATATCTGTCGTTTCCATTCGCATCCTTGACAACCCTGTAGTTGGGAATTTCCTCTTCTGATTCTTGGGCTTGGCTGGGATCTGGTTCTTTCTGAACAGCAATGTCCACTGTCCCGTTTGTTTTGCTTTGGCGAGGCTGTAAAATGTCTTCATCTTCGGCCGGGACTTCATCACTCGCGATGGAAACATCATCTTCATCATCTTGTGCATCCCCTTCGGCCTGGCTGTCACCCTCGCTCTCGCTCCCACTGTCGGCACTTCCCGACTCACTGTCAGAGAGAGTTCCGTCTAAATTGGCAAAGTCGAACTCGTCACCAGAGACGACTGCAGCATCCTCCTCGATATCTTTAGTCACAGCCTTGCGCTTCTTCGAGCCAGCCATTATGTATGGCTGCAGAAGGTATTGGTTGCCTTGAGTTGGCTGGCACCTTGGAAATTTTCTCGAAATTTATTTGTTGCAGTCGGAGAAATTATTTGGATGCTCCGTCTGCGGTGAGGAGAGCGACCAATGAAGAGCTCGCTTGCTCTATTATGTCAGCATGCTCCCCCTCCTTGGGTGGTCTCTACATGTGACTTTGATGACCAAGCAACTGGCTGGGTCACGTGAATAATGAGCGCTAGGGTCACAAGAAGCCCCTCGGATGATAACCTCCAATCCAATTCACAAAACTTGCTCGCAAGGCTCTTGTCAAGCCTTCAGGCGTCCCGCCCCCAAGCTAGCACCAATGAACCAACGTCATCTGGGCGATCCGAGCACCTGAAGACATCTCTAATTGTCGCTAGGACTGCTATAGTACTAGTAGGCCTTACACCCCTAGTGAGGAACTAACAATTGGTAGTATGCCTAGATTTCCACCACAGATCAAGATGGTCCTCAATTTTATGACCCTCTCATTGACTCTCTATACAATTCGCAAGTACTGTTTTGTAAAGTATTGACGATGATGATGTCGACCATGTCCGAACGAGCCACCGAACTCGTCGAGATTTACGGCAGCTATCCGGTGGCAAGACAATTCGCCAGCAATGACTTGGCTCCCGACCTACAGGACAACGAAGTGCCGGGTTATGATGCTGCATTCGACCCAGACCCAACTGTGAAGCGGCATGCCGCCTGTGACGAGTGTAGTATGGCATCTCCAATACTCCCTCTTTAGTGCCTCCTCTTTTGACCAGGAAGTTTCACAGGAAAGCGCAAGTTGAAATGTTCAGGCGAGCCCAGCGGATGCGGGCGCTGCATCAAGCAACACCTCACCTGCCATTACTCTGTCCAGAAGCAGATGGGCCGTCCGAGAAAGAGACAAAGGACCGACCAGGATGAGTCCCGACAAGCACGAGCGAACTCTCAGTCACCCCCGGCGACGCAGTCGTATCCCGAGCCTGCCATCGACCCCGAATTGACCGCGAGATACTCGGAAAGAGCAGACTTTGAGAATGTGTGTACGGGCCCTGTGGCGCAGTCCATCAAGAGAGCCAGCAACCCGAAATACAGAAACATGCCCAACACATCATCCTCGCAGACCAGTGCCTCTGGGAGCTCTCGCACACCACCCTACGACCAGCCACAAACACCCCCCGATGGCGTTCCCATTTCCAACGTGTCCTACCCAACCGACGTCACACTATGGCCCGATTTCTCTGAAATGTCGGTGCTGCCCATGCCGATGCAAGATCGGCAAACGAAGGAGAACATCATTTTCTTCGACCCGCGAAATCCAGATAACCCCCCGGTACCCTACGACGCAGACGCAGATCCATCCACACTCTTAAACCTACCATCGGTGCCGGAATGCCCGTGCCTGCCGAACTCGTACCTCACGCTCTCGACCCTTTCCACGCTTTCTGCATTTCCCGTCTCCAGCGGCACAATAGACACTCTCCTACAGGCGCACCGCACCACCAAAGCCAGTATATACTGCCTACTATGCCCGCAGAAGTTTCAGTCTGGGTCGCAGAACGTGATGCTGAACAGCGTGCTAATCAACGTTATAGCGGACCACTGGCACCGGGTGCGCAAAGCGTCGGCCCAAGACCTGCAGAAGGGCTTTGGCACGACCGACATCTCTCCCTCCTCTGGCAGCAACACCAACGCCACAAGCAGCGACAGCAGCCCCATGACCCTCCAAGCAGAATTGCGATGGCGCACCTTCGGCCACAGCCTAGTAAGGGCACATGTGTTCGGCGACGCGCCCATCCCCTCACCCCCGGACACCAGGCCCAGCACGAACCTAACGCCGGCCGTCTCACCCGTAACGCTGCTATCCGTGCTCTCGGCCTTCGAACGCCGCCAGAAGCAGTGGCACGACCAAGAGCAGTGGACGGGCGAGTTCCCCCGGCGCTTCAACACGTCTCTACAGCGCGGCTACACCGTTGGCATGACGCTCGAGGATCTCGAGCGCTGTCAGCGGCAAGGCGCGCAGGAGCGCGAGGAGCATGACGCCGCCCATGATGGCCGTGGCGACAGCGGGCACGGCCACCCTGGCCCTCATCATGATGATTTCTTGTGCTTGAAAATTGTCGAGGCCGGGCGGCGCATCGTTACCAGTTTGGATACTCCACCACCGCGCGTGGAGATTTGAAGACGAGGATATATATCAGCATACTATATGCTCGGGCCCACGCAGGAATGAAGTCAATGACGAACTTTGCTTATTATTCTTTGGATCGCTCGAGGTCTAGTACTATCTGATCCAGTCATGAAGGAATGAAAGAGTCCACATTTCCCCTTTTCACAATCAATCTTCGGAATACCCTTATAGTGATGGTATATTTTATATACGCCCCGAACCGTCCTTCTTCCATATATGTTCCCCAAGCCAACTTCATTAATGTCTTCCAGGAAACTACGCTTGTAAGAGGAGTTTTAAAGATCCTCTGAGGTCCGTATGTACATGCTCGCGTCGTCTTAGAGGACAAATATGATAGACAGGGGGGGATAGATGTCTCTTGATTCAGTTGGTTTGGCTAGCTAACTATGCGCGTAGATAGTTGCAAATCTACATACCCTAACTGGTACAGGATCCTGGCGCCAGCGCAATAAAGCATTATCTATCTGCCGCATGAAATTTTGACCCCGCCGAGTTCTTCGCGAAAATTTCCATCAAAATGCCGACGCAGAGACATACCAGCGTCTAGAATTGCCGCCCGTCCAACAGACATGCATATCCATTTGGAGCAGGACCAAGTTAATCTCCGCCTGCCCTCCCTCCATTAGTACTGGACCAGACTTCAAAAATTTCTTCATGCCTACAGGTCATGGAATGAGCGGTTAGGATCCGACTCCCGAGTGAATTTCGCGGTAGTGCTCTGCTAAGCTCTTAGGTTCCGATAGGAAATCGATGTCGGACAGGCGGTCAGAAGTCTGAGAGCGACTCATGCGGATGAATGTTGTTGGGACTCGAGAACACTGTCGCTGGACCATTGGTGGTATTGGTTGTTGCTTTCTGTTGCTTGGTGAGAGCTATCACATTACCATAATAATTGATGGCGTAATATGTAGCATCACTGACATCAGTGAAGATATTAGCGCGGGTATTCTTGTGTTCTGTGCGATAGCCAGAGGCTCGAAACCGAACCACATTGATTGACGGCTCCAGGTGTTCTCGTGTCCGCATCGGAGATCGTGCATGATATGTGATGGCCGGAGAGTCCATTACCTAGGCTGTCAGAGTTTTTCATTCGTTTCCGTGATTCAGATAGATCGCCGGTATGGTGCTTGTCGCTGCCAATCCACACAGTCTTATCACAGTCCCGAGGCCGTTTTGTCTTGCATGATGTTGGATCCAAGTCTATCGTAAAATCAGTGATGCTCGAGGTGATACTTTCGTGAGAGGAAGACGTTATGTAGCTTGCGCCTGTTGAGTCCGTGGTATCCGAGTCGCTTTGAAGTACACGTTCATTCTCTGACCGATTATCAGGGTGTGGATTATTTTCAATCTGATCCTTGGGTGTTGGGACATCAATAGGGACGTTCGGTTGACTGTAGATGCTATTTTGCTGAGCGTTTGACGGGCTTGTTATTAACTCCAGCAGAGGAGATTCATATTGGCCGAATATGACTGCTCCATCATTGCCAAGCTCGCCTGGTGGGATAATGCGCCCAACAGCTGACTTAGGCATAATTTGTTGCACACGGTTGCATTCGCATCTGAATGATCCAGGCTTCTTGCAGGGTTCGAACAAGATAGCTTGGCCTCTATGCCATTGTAGATGACTGGAAGACAGGTAAGACTGACTTAGTCGGCACCCAGCAACGTCATAAAGCTCCCTTACAGTCTTGACACTTGTTGCGAGGTAGTCTTTCTCCTTCGGCATTGTTCGCCAGCGGCGGCATAATTGCTGATCTCCCTCACTTAGTAGAGGCCTCATGATATCGTTGAATCCATCGGCGAAAAGCACTAGAGCATTGATATCTCGAACCAGGGCTGGCCAACCCCCACCTGTCTTTTCGATTAGAGTATTCTTAAGTGTGTATGGTGATCGTTCCTCGGCAACAGCTTTGAATTCAAATCCTTGTAAGGAGTGTCGTAGGGTTTCCTTGACTGTTGCTCCCGGTGTTTGGTCGCGTCGCACATTCTGATCGATTAGAAATTCAAGGATTGACCATATATTGAGAATCATATCCTTGAATGTATAATCTTCACTATCAGATAGGTTTATCGAGGCGTTCCTTATTAGTATGTCCCCGGTAGACAAGCCACCTTGGTCATTAGTTGGCAACCTAACGCGCTTACCATTGATCTCAAACGGCTCTAACCAATTTCGATGATGGGCCAGATGAAGCATCACTTCCGATGCTTTAACAAGCCATGCTCGTTTTTCACCCCTGTCGTAGAGAACGACAGGGGATTTCTCAGCAGCAGATATGATCCGCTGGAATGGACCACTTCGTTGAAAATGGCATTTTCCATCCTTCGGTCCCAAAGTGAAGTCAAGTTGTGCCACTCCAAACTGCTGGAAGCCAAAAGTCCCACCAGCGACCTTCACTCCAGTATCGGCGTTCTCTGCGCCAGAATAGTGGATGCTCTCGAAACTCGCATTATCGGAGCCTAAGAGGCAGCTCGCACGGCTGCACCATCCAACAATAGCGCGTGTGGTACGGAGGGATCCGAGATCGAGTTCGTTTAATGGAACTCTGTTGGGACAACGACCCAAAGCATCTTGATAGGTCAGACGTGTTTCACAGTCAGGACTTGATATAAGATGCCACTGCACTCGATCTCCATTCCGCTCAGTCGGAACAAACATGCTCGAGAATCCCTTCATGACAACACTACCCTCGTACTCAACTGCGTGCCGGACGCCTGCTATGCCGGCCATGAGTTCCAACGGTATTTCCAGACCAACCTCGTCTTGTCGCTCGGGAATCGGGAAGTTATGCGCAATGCACGCTCCGCAAAAAAGTGGCAGCCAACAAGGGTTTTCGGCTGAATGAAGCATATCGCAATCGAAATCGATAGATAGTCGAGGAATTCTTCCTCCGTTTGTTTTAACTATGGCCCTGCAGTACGCTAGATTGTCGTCGAAGGGTGAAGATCTAAGAACTGCCCCTGTCCACGATATCTGTTGTGCTAGATCAATAAGTGCTTCCTTGGTTCCTGTAGCGGCAATACCCAATCGGTCCGCGGGGAATTCACCGCCACAGTACCTTATCGCGAGACGTAGGTTGGCTGAAGAATATTCGGTTGTCAGTATTGATCTTTGAACTTCCAATAGCAGCAGTAATTAACTTTTGAACCCTCGAAGTAGCGCAAGAAAGGTTCACTGCTTTAGAGGGCCAATGATAGCCATGAGTGAATTTGCCGCAATGCAAATAGAGATCGAAATAGATAATCACAAAAGCAAGCTGTCACTTACAAGTCACGTATTCGTGGTAGCGAAAGGAGGACGACCACTCGAGAAGAGACTGAAGAGTAGAAAGGAAAAAGAGGCCAGTATTAGGCCAAGTGGCCCGCATGTACTCCTCGCATGTTGTCGCTTGAGCGCGGAGGGCCGAGCCAGTCAACGCCACCAAAGAACCGACCTGAGGGACTTTTTGACCATATTGAGAATGGAGGAACTCTTCAACACCCCAGGTAACATAGAACCGAGCTTCGTAGGAGAGGTCATTGCTGCCGATATTTGAAATGATCGTTCGATCGGCGGCAGGAGCCTCACAAAGCGTTTGCATCAGTGGTCGCCTGATTTGATCCATACCTGTATGTTCATCATAGTAAAGTCTTCGCCTCAAACCAACAGCCAAATTCTGAAACGCCTTGCCAGACACAAGAAAGTCTAGAATTGGAGTAAGATTGCCGATATAGTCGCTTTCATCAAACTTGGTGTAGTCATCCCATTCTCCAGTAACTATGCGAGCAGCTCTAGAGTCAAAATTGGCATCTTTTGCAGCTACGACTTTCCGCCGTAAGAGACCAAGATTTTCTCCAAGAGATGCCCGGATTCCTAATTCCTGGAGTCTCAGGGTCATCGAGGTCGAGCTCACAGGTGCCGAAGCCGCATTTTCACAGAAATAGGTTGCTAGCATTGGCCGGTATCTGCGCACGAGGCTGGTAGCACTCGAAGCAATAAGTTTTTGGGTTCCATCGACTATGTTTAACTGGTCAAAATCGTCTTCCATTGATCCATGAAGCTCTGTCATGTAATCTGTCAAGAGAGCGTAGACGCGCTGTTCAATGATATCTTGGGGATGCCGAGCCAAAGTAGATTCAGGCCATGCACGGGCCCCAGCTCTTTCAATCAAGGCGTCTCCAACGAAGGCGATGAAGTCTTGCAAGAGGTACTGGGGGAGTCCAAGAGATGGTGAAACAGACCTCATGGGAAAAGCTGATTCTGCTTCCGAATCATCAGTTTCCTCTGTTTCGTCGCTCTGTCCTTCCTTCTCAAACCCCACGAGCCAGTACGCGCCCTTTTTCTTGCCGGCCTGAACAATACCTTCCTCGATGGCCCATTGTTTAAGGTCATCATCGACCGCCTCTTCCTCGGCCCTGGATCCGTCCCTTTCAAAGTGTCGGCCGACATGTTCCATCCGATCGTCCCAAGAATTGTTATCCTTTCCGTCGGTGAAGGATTGGCCGCAGAACCCGCAATTACTCTTCCTGGGGGCGTTTCTTCGGGTAATCCAGCAGCGAGCGCGAATTCCCTCCAACTCTTTTTCGAAGTCGTTTTTCTCGTTTCTTGTTACACCGTCTTCGCCTTTCTTGGTGCCAGACCAAGGGGCGTGTATCCGTCGACAGTGTTGCGTGAAGAGATCCATGCGATTGAAGTCGTTGTACCCACGTAGCTGAGTCTGGAAACTGTCCGCGGAACTGTCCGCAGAACATGCCCCGAGATCGCAACGATAGTATCCTAGCTGGAGATGCTGGGACGCAACGTGGCGTTTCCACTCGTTCTTAGTGGGAAATGTCGATGTGCAGCCATAGTGATGGAATACGCAGGGGAACGACTTGCCGACCTGGTCAGCTATTTTGACCGGCTTCCTCAGGCTTTTCCTTCGTGAACTCTTGAGCAAAGCTCCTCGGTGGTTAAAGGGTGACTTTCCCACTCGATACTTCATGATTGATAGATAGACCGAGACCAAAATCCGCGGTAAGGCCACTGCGGAATCTAGAATCAGATATGAGTGGCTTTCGTATATTGTCTTGCCTCTCGTCTCGATCTTGAATTTTGTCTGAGACGGGCAGGCGCGTTGCAGCTTCGCTACCTCTTTTGAAATATTCGCTCAATTTCTTCCGTACTGTGAATACTTGATTCTTGTGGAACTCTAGCTAGATTTGACTGCGTTGGGCCATGTGAATTTTTAGAGCTGGCGTAGAAGGGCTGGTTGGGGCCGAACTCGAATTCGATATCCTCTGGTATGACAGGCTCTATCGCAGTGGTCAATAGCCGAACCTTGAGGAATTGGCCTATATCGCCAGTTGCCAAAAGAGTGCCTCGGATGTACGTATGAATTCCAGCCTAAGAGGAGTTGTCCATCAATAGGGCCGATTGAAATGGAGTCGGAGGTGTTAGGCGGTCTCAGGATTGTATATTCGATACGGCCTCGCGGTGGGCCAGAGGTAGCCAGCAAATTTTAGATAGATACGTAAGGATTGATAGCGGTAGAAGTAAAACTTTGAGAATGACTGTTGACCGATGAGGCTGAAGAGGGATTATGGTGTGCTTAAAGACAACAGGGTCGGGCGAACTTCGAAGTGGATGTGGTCCTTGGGCTTTGAAGGCGGGGTCATAGCCCGACAAATTCGATTGGCCTTCAGGTATGTAGCTCCCATGAGGAAAAGTAGCAGCCAGTTGAGGGACAAGGCAGACACAAAAGCAAGATGTGTCTGTCGTGTTGGGCGCCAGGCGCTGGCCCTGCGGCGAAGTCATGTTCTGCGTGCTCTGATTGGCGGAATCGATAGCACAGCCTCAAGAGCCTCTACAACAATTCATACGATCGAGCGGCTCATGAGTCGAATGTTCCCAGTCCCCAGAGAATAGTGTGGCCTGTAGCTCGCTGGCGAGTCCATGCATCGCGGGAAGTCTGTATAAGTGGCTCTGAAAGGTCGTCGAGCAGATAGAAGACCAAGAGGATTTATTATTGCCAAAATTGCAGATAGATGTTACATGTAGTCGCTATTAGCCAAGTCAGCCCAAGGGCACTCAGCCACCGTCAAAGGGCCAAGGCCACTCTACTTACAGGCCTACCGAAATCGCGATTACCCTTCCCTTCAAGCCACCACCACTGTCTTTGGCGCCGCTTATGCCATCATCTCATCGTTGACGCATCGAGCAAACTTCGTGGCCGTCTCCAAGGTGATCTCCGCAGGTACATATTTCACGAGTGAATGAGGCAGACCCTGGTTTAATTGGAACGGTGGCAATTATTACGGATTCGTTCTCTTAGCTCAAGCCTAGGGTATTAGAGCACTCAGTCTAGGTACAATTGTACAGATACTTCGGACTGGACAGAGTTACCGACAATGCCGAATTAAGCCGAGGAGACCAGGGGTGGCGGGGCAGCAGGTTTCGAGGTCCACTTTTTATGAATACTCCAAAAAGACGTGGAAACCGAGACAAAGATCATCATTAATGTGTGCGACACGCGATACCTATCGCTCTGCAGTAGACGACCGCTTCGGTGGGTGGCCTCCAGGATGTCTTCTGCTCAACCCATCAAGATTCTCATCGCAAATCGGTCCGAGATAGCATGCCGCCTCATCAGGGCATACTCGCTCTGGCCAAACATCCACACCGTAGCTCTGTTCACCCCCTCCGAGAAGGATGCAACACACGTGCGTCTTGCAACCGCATCAGTGGCGCTCCCGGGAGAAGGTCCACGAGCGTATCTGGACGCAGCCAATATTGTCAACATTGCGAAGAATGAGGGATGCTGGGGCATCGCACCTGGCTATGGTTTCTTGTCCGAAGACGCGGGGTTAGTGAGACTATGTGAGAATGAAGGCATCGTGTTCATCGGACCATCGAGCGAGCAGTTGGCCCAACTTGGGAACAAAATGAGCGCGAGGTCATTGGCGGCAGACGCAGGTGTACCGGTCCTAAATGGCACTAAGACCGTACTCGATCGAGGCTCTTCCATCACGGATGTACTGGCGTTTGGAAAGAGCCTGGGCCCAGCCAGCAAAATCATTCTGAAAGCCGCAGCTGGCGGCGGAGGGCGCGGCATCCGCATCATTGATGACAGTTCGGACGAAAGCGCCATTCGCGTGGCTTACGAAGCTTGTCAGCGCGAGGCACATGCATCCTTCGGCGATGGAAGCCTATTCGCGGAGCGATACCTGGACGGTGCTAAACATATTGAAGTCCAGCT
>Ga0105239_10000313_pt1 | contig 71404 bp, 60 predicted proteins | sample KBSC44metaG_FD_92761 | JGI IMG/M metagenome (GOLD analysis project Ga0105239, IMG submission 92761) | Corn rhizosphere microbial communities from Kellogg Biological Station, Michigan, USA - KBS C4-4 metaG | ecosystem: Host-associated > Plants > Roots > Rhizosphere > Soil | place: Michigan, USA...
CCCGGGACGATCCTGCGGGCTTCGGCGCAAATGCGGTCGATGATCGAGTCTACGGACCCGACGGCCACCATCGCCGATGCGGCCATACAGCGCTGGCCGGCGCAGCCGCTCATCGAGGCGGCGACATTCTGCGCCGTCATCTCGGGCTGCGCGTCCGGCAGCACCAACAGGTGGTTCTTGGCGCCGCCCAGGGCGAGGCAGCGTTTGAGGTGATGGGTGGCGCGTTGGTAGACCAGTTTCGCTACGCGGGTCGAGCCCACGAACGAGACGGCGTCGATGCCCGGGTGGTCGCAGATGGCTTCCACGATCCCGCTGTCACCGTTGATGATATTGAAGACCCCGTCGGGGAGGCCCGCCTCCTTTAATAGCAGGGCGAGCCGGGCGACGCTGAGAGGGACTTTTTCGGAAGGTTTGATGATCATGCAGTTGCCAAGGGCAATCGCATTGGGGATGGTCCAGTTGGGCACCATCGCGGGGAAGTTGAAGGGAACGATCGAGGCTACGACCCCCAGCGCGACATGCTCCACCCGGCACTCGACTCCCTTGCTAACCTCCAGCACTTCGCCGCCGATCAGCTGCGGCAGGGCAGTAGCGAACTCGGTGAGCTCGATGCATTTCTCGATCTCGGCAACGGCTTCGCCGCGGGTCTTCCCATTCTCTTCGCTGACGAGGTTCGCCAGCTCGTCGAGGTGCTGCTCGAGCAGGTATTTATAACGGAAGAAGACCTGGACGCGTTCCTTGATGGGGGTCCGGCTCCAGCGGGGAAAGGCGCTTTTTGCCGCGGTGACGGCGGCATCCAGCTCTGCAGGGGTGGCGCAGGGCATCTCGGCGAGCAGGCTGCCGTCGAGGGGGGAATGAACGGAAAGGCTTCGTCCCGAGCTGCTCGTGACGAAGCCTCCGTTAATATAGTTCTTGAGTCGGCCGTATTTGCTTGCGGTGGTGACAGCTGGCATTGTATTTCGGTTAAGAAATAACAATTTAACCTATTTTGGGCTCACCACCAACACCCCAAACGTACCGGGGATCACCTTGGGGCGCTCGCCTGCGGCCCCCGGTTCGGTATCGGCAAAGGGCAGGTAAACCGTGTGCGTGTGGCCATCGACCGCAATGGTCCGGGCGCTGCGTTTGGTAGGGACATTTTCCGCAACACTATAAGCGGTTGCGGAGTTCTCTTTTATCACCGTGAGCTTGCCTTCGCCGCAGGACGCGAAGATGAGACCCTTGCTTTCATCGAAGCCGACCCCATCGCAGCCGTCACCGATCGGAACTTTGGCCACGACCGCGCCATTCATCGCATCCATAACGACCAGTTGCTTATCACAGCCCGCGAACAAGCGTTTTGTCTTCCGGTCGATCTCCAGCCCGGTGGGACCTTCGGCGCCCAGGGGCCAACTGGTGATAACGGCCTTCTTACGGATATCTACCACCGTGATCTTGTTCTTGTCTTCGATATTGACGAAGATCTTACCCGCATTGTCGGAGACGGCTGTCTCCGGCTTGCCGTCGAGGGCGATGCTGTCTGTGGCCTTCCCTGATGCAGCGTCAATGATGGTCAGGTTGTGACCGCGACCGTTGCAAGTGATGATGGTTTTAGAAAAAGGATCATACAGGATGGCGTCGGGATTCTGACCGGTTGGGATCTGACCAAGCACGGCATAGGTCTTCAGGTCGAAGACGGTGACGTTGTTGAGCCGGCCGTTGCTGGTATAGCCCTTGCCGAGAGCTTCGTCGAAGGCGATACCGTGCACGCCGGTGGTATTGGGGATCACGCCTACCGAATCACCGGTCTTTGCGTCGAGGATGTTGACCTGGGTGCCATGGGAGACGTATAGTTTTCCATTCGGCCCGACGGCGATATAGTCCCAGCCGCCGGGACTCCCTATGGTAAAGGTCTTGGAGACGGCGTAGTTCTGGGCGCCGGCAAACGCGGCGATAAGGCAGAGCAGGAGCGTTGTAATGCAAGGTCGCATGGTTTTTTTGGCCAACCTATGACCGAAATCTGGCAGGAAACTGTAGCCTTATCCCCTAATCGGCTTTTAATTGGTTACCTTTCCTTCATCAAAAGATCACCCAAACGGGTGATTGTTATTTATCGTTGATTTACATTCCTTTATCAGTGAATGAAAAAAGGCAAAGCCATATTGCAGGGCACGATCTACAGTTTGCTGTGCTTCGGACTGTCTGCGCAGCACCACTGGTATGATTCCGTCAAACAGGTCGCAGCGGCACAGAAAAGCGACACCAATAAAGTGCAAACGCTGATCACTCTATGCGACGCCTATGCGTTTTCTTATCCCGACACCGCTCTCGTCTATGGCAACCTGGCTTATGAACTTTCCGGGAAATTGGACTATGACAGGGGCAGGCTCTATTCCATTATCAGCATCAACTGCGCCTTATATGCAATGAACAATTATACCCAGGAGCTGGAATATGCCTTTAAATTGATCCCGCTTTCTAAAAGGATGGATGATCTCAACGCAAAGGGCTTCTCCTTTGGTACGGTTGGCGACAGCTACCTGAATTTTGGCGAGTACAGTGTGGCGCTGAAGTATTATAAAGAAGTGTTGAAGATCGGCATCAGCAATAAGTTACCCGAGTTGCACCGGATGTACAGTGGCCTGGCGCCGGTGTATTTGGGTTTGAAACAGTACGATTCGGCTTTGTTCTATGTAAAAAAAGGGTATGAGCTGTTCAAAACGAGCCCGTACTACCTGTCGAACGATTGGAATACCAAATGGTCCGAAAGCGGCCTGTACAACGCTCTCGGGGATGTATTCACGGCATCGAAGGCATTCGATTCGGCGTTATATTACTACCGTCTTGGCATCCCTTCCAGCAAATATGTGGGACATCAATACAACATACTTGCCGCCTTCGCAGGGATGGCGACGGCCTTCAAAGCGCAATTAAAATTCGACTCCGCAAAGATCTACGCCCAAAAGGTCCTCGGTGAAAACAACACCGCCCTTTACCCTATGGGCAGGCAAAAGGCAGCGGGTCTTTTAGCGGAGATCTACGATCTCCAACACAACCCGGACAGTGCCTTGAAATACCTCCGTATTACCATGCAGCTAAAAGACTCCTTCTATAACCAGGAGAAGATGATGTCGTTTCAGAATATCCTTTTCAAGGAAAACGAGAAGGAATGGACTATAGAAACGGCCACCGCCGATTTGAAGCGCAGATACCGGTACTATTTTATCACGGCCGCATTCATACTCGTTCTTTCCATCACGGCACTCGTTATCAGGAACCGGAGGCGACAACAGTTGGAAAGGATGCGCAACAACATCGCAGACGACCTCCACGACGATATCGGTTCCACCCTGAGCAGCATCCGGATCATAAATGAGCTTGCCAAGATAAGATCGCCGGAAGCCCTTCCCCTGCTGACCGCCATCGGTGAAAACACGGCGGCCATCCAGGAGAATATGAGCGATATCATATGGACGGTAAATCCCAACAACGATCATTTCGAAAATATCGTCCTGCGCATGAATTTATTTGCAGCCGAGATCGTCGATGCCCAAAAGATACAGCTGTCGTTCAACAGCGATGAATCATTGAATGAAGCCCGGTTGACCATGAGGCAACGGAAGAACATTTATCTGTTCTTCAAGGAAGCCATCAACAATGCCGCCAAATATTCCGGCGCGGGAACGATCGACGTGAACATCACCAGGAAAGACCATCATATTGAATTGAGTATATCGGACGATGGGAAAGGGTTCGACCTTTCATCGACCCCGTGCGGAAACGGCCTGAACAGCCTAAAGAAAAGAGCAGAGGAATTACAGGCGAAATACCACATCCATTCACAACCGGGTATCGGGACAACCATCCGTTTAAAATTCAGGATCGCCCATGGAAATTAAGGTCGCGATATTCGAGGATAGCACGACGTTGAGAGAGAGCCTCAGACAGCTGGTAGATAGCCGTAACGACATGGTTTGTACGGGGGCATTCGAAGACGCGAACAAGCTGACCCGCGACATGCGATCGGCCGATCCCGATGTCGTACTGATGGATATCAATATGCCCGGTATTACCGGCATCGAGGCGGTAATACTCATCCGGGAGCAATTTCCCAACACCCGGATCCTCATGCAGACCGTATTTGAGGATGACGATAAAATATTTGCCGCGTTGGTAGCGGGCGCGTCCGGCTATATATTGAAGAAAACGGCCCCCCAAAAGATGATAGAGGCCATTTATGAGACCTATAACGGGGGCGCCCCGTTGACCGGTTCCGTCGCCGCCAAAGTATTGAGGATGTTCAGGAACCAGTCAATAACATCGGCGAGTGAATTTATCGACCTCTCTGATCGTGAAAAAGAGATCCTCGGCTGGCTTGTGAAAGGGAAGTCTTATAGCGCCATTGCAGAATCCTGCTTCGTCTCCATCGATACCGTAAAGACCCATGTCCGGCATATCTACGAAAAGCTTCATGTGCATTCAAAGAGCGAGGCCGTGGCAAAAGCCATCTACCAGAAATTGATATAATCACCCGTTCGGGCGATTGGCTAACGCCGCCATCGCCGGTATTTTTGTAGCATGAGACGCTATAAAATACTTGGAACAGCCAGTTTAGCCGGGATCGTTACGGTATTTGCCGTGGGCGCAGGGATCTATCTCAACCTGATCCGGCAAATGATCCATTTTATCATGAGTGTGGGCTGGAAGATGTTCCTCACTCTGGCCATTGCGGCCTGCCTGTTATCGGCGCAAAATTCGACCGCCCAGTCCACCTCGCTGATCGAGGCCGTCCGGAACAACAATATCGACGAAGTAACAGCCTTTTTGCAAAAGGGGGCGGACGTAAACGCGTACGATGACGACAGCGATAATGTCCTCATCAATGCTGCCATGTATGCCTCGGCCGGCTGCATGGAACTGCTACTGCAACATAAAGCCGATCCGGGCGCTGCCAACAGGTTCGGCCAACGTCCGCTGATGCTTTGTACAAACGATATGAACAAGATGAAACTGCTGTTGCGGTATGGGGCGAATATCAACGACACGGCCAGGTCCGGCAACAGTGCGCTGCTGATCGCCTGTGTAGGGTATGGCAAGTATCAAACAGTGAAATGGCTGATCGATAACGGCGCCGATGTTACGGCCAAAAGGTGGACCAAAGAGACGGCTTTGATGCGGGCCGCAAGATTCAGCGATACCATGACGATCGCTCTTCTGCTGAGCAAGGGACTCGACATCGATGCCCATCCATGGGGATTTTCGCCTTTGATGTATGCCGTGAGGTCGGGCAACTGGGACGCCGTCCTGTACCTTGTGAACCATGGGGCCGATGTAAATATCGCCGATGACGACAACAATCCCCCCGTACTATGGGCAGCTGCGGCGGGTAATGCCCGGGCCGTAAGGGTCCTGTTGCCAAAAACAAAGAATATCAACTCGAAAAATAAAAGGGCCGGGATGACCCCGTTGATGTGGGCAACCATGAATGAACATGATGACCCGGCTATCATCCGGGCTTTTTTAGATAAGGGTGCGCGCGTAAACAGCAAAGCCGACGACGGAAGTACCGCCTTGTCCTGGGCACTGAAAAAGGGCAATACGGCTACGGTCGCTTTATTGAGAAAAGCAGGGGCAAAAGAATAAACAAAAGCATACAACATGAAAAAATATGGGATACTCGCGTGCATGTTCATCGGGCTGTTCGCCTTTAAGAAAGCACTGGAAGCAATCGAACCTGCGGCAATCGACGCGGCGATCAACAAAAGCCTTCCTTTATTGCAAAGCAGCAGCCATACATTTTTGAAGAACGCTCCGGCGTTGGTCAATTGTCATTCATGTCACAACCAGGGACTGGGTTTGGTGACATTCGCCCTTGCAAAGCAAAAAGGCTTCTCGGTAAATGACACCATTTTCAACGAAGCGATGGACAGCACCTACGCGCAGTGGAAAACATTCAGCAATATTCGGGAGTTGATGGAAGACGACGACCCGCTGGCCACGCTAATTGTAAGCGACTATGATCTTTGGGCGTTGAAAGCGAATAATTTCAAAGGAGATAAAATGACCGATATTTTGTCGAGGAACGTCATGCATATGCAAACGCGGGACGGCAGCTGGTCCAGCCCCGGTCTACGACCCCCGCTCGAATATTATTCCTTCAGCGTCACGGCGCTTGCGGCGAAGAATATCCAGGCCTATATGCCTGCCATCCTGGGCGAAGAGGTCGCCGGCCGGGTCGCAAGAGCAAGGGACTGGCTGACGCAAACAAAACCGCTTGCCAACGAGGAAAAGGTATTCCAACTGCTGGGTTTGACCTGGTGCGATGGCGACAAAAAATTCATTGCCCAACAGGCCAGGATACTGCTGGCTGAACAACATCCCGATGGCGGCTGGTCGCAATTGGACTCATTGCCCACCGACGCCTATGCATCAGGACAGGCTTTGTATGCATTGAATCAATCGGGTCAGCTGAAGGTCACCGATGCGGCATACCAGAAAGGTATCGCCTTTTTATTGCGTACACAGGAGACCGATGGGTCATGGCATGTAAAGACAAGAGTATTCCCATTCCTTCCTTTTGTAGACAGCGGCTTTCCTCACAAAGGAGATCAATTCATCTCGGCAGCAGGAAGTAACTGGGCCACAATCGCCTTGTTGCTTGCTGCCAGGAATAAACCCTAGGCTTAGCTCACCCGCTTCCCCTGCAACAGCATATCCACCGCCTGATCGAGGCTGCCCGCGCGAGTGATCTCGCCGCCATTGACGAAGAAGATCTCATCGGCATTCTCGATGGTGTTCAGCCGGTGCGCAATAATGACGCGGGTGGTCGTTTCCGGCAGGCGCCGCAGGATATCTTCCAGCATCTTTTCGGTGACGGTATCGATATTGGCGGTAGCCTCGTCGAGAATAAGCAGCTCGGGGTTCCGGAGGACAGCCCGGATAAAGGCGATCAGCTGTTTTTGGCCCAGGCTGATGCTCTCGCCGGCCGAGACAACCTTTGTTTCGAGCCCTTCGTCGAAGCGGGTGAGCAGGGTCTCCAGCCCGGAGCGATGAAGCACATCGGTCAGCTGTTCGTTGGTGTGGTCCTTATAGTCGGAGTTGCCATATAAGATATTGTCACGGACCGTGCCCGTGAAGAGGAAGGGTTCCTGCAGGATAAAGCCGATCTTTTTGGCGCGTTCGGCCGGCGTATAGGTGCGGATATCGCGGCCATCGAGATAGACGGTCCCCTCGGTGGGGTCATAGAGCCGGGCGATCAGCGAGGCCGTGGTCGTTTTGCCGCCACCGGTAGGGCCGACAAGGGCGTAGGTCTTCCCTTTCTCCATCCGGAAGCTGTCATGGCGAAGGACATCCTTGCCTTCGATGTAGCGGAAGGAGACATTGCGGAATTCCAGCAAGGCCGGGGCGCCGTCGGCCCTGCCGCTGGCGGGCGTCGCCGTGGCCGGCAGGGTAGGCAGGTCGGACTCGAGGGAAAGGATATGCGAGATGCGGTCCCAGCCGGCGATCGCCGTCTGGAAGTTGGCCCAGAGGGCGGCTATCTGTCTCAGGGGATCGTAGAAGTTGCTCGTGTACATGAAGTAGCTGATGATAAAGCCAACGGCGAGATAGCCGGTGCTCACGAGATAGACCCCATAGACCAGGACAACCATCTGCCCCATGCTCGACAGCAGCCCATAAACAGGAGTAAAGATACTGTTGGCGATGCCCGCCTTGACAGCGGAATGGTAGTTATGGGTGTTGGCGGCATCAAAGCGCTGGCGGAAATAGTCCCGGCGGTTGAAGGCCAGCACCACCTTGAAATTGCCCAGGCTTTCCTGGATCTCTGCGCTCATCGCGCCGGTGGCCTTGAGGCTGGCGGCGTTCTTCTTTTTCACCCAGGGTGATACCAATTTGGTATAAATCCACATCACCGCAGCAGGGGCGAGAGTGGCCAGGCCCAGCCGCCAGTTGAGCCAGATCAGCGCGATGCCGGCGCCCGCGATGATGAAGATGCTGGAGACGAACTGCATCAGCGACTGGGAGAAGAACTGGTTGATCTTATCGGTATCGTTGTTGATGCGGGAGATGAGATCGCCGGCCTTGTTGCGGGCAAAGAATGCGACCGGCAGTTCCTGCAGCTTGTTGAAGATGGCGTTACGGAGCGTATACAGCAGGTGCTGGCCAAAGCCGCCCATGAGGATCGTCCGGATATACACCGCTGCGAGGTTCAGCAGGTAGATGACCAGCAGAATGACGCAAACGGTCACCACCAGGCCATAGCCGCTGCCCTTCAGGATATGCCAACCGAAGACATCGAGGGAGGATGAGGCTTCCCGGTTCAGCAGGACCTTGTTGATCGTGAAACCGATCAGCACGGGGGGCAGCATGCTCAGGATGGCATAGAGCACCATGGTGCCCAGGGCAAGGATCAGCGTCGACCGTTGCTCGGGCAGGAGATTAACCAGCTTGCCGAGTGCCGGCCAGGTCTTGCTTTTCGGTTGTGCTTCGCTTAGGCTGTTAAGATTGTAGTTCTGGCTGCTCATAATGGCTGGTACTTCTTTGTGATTGATAGATTTGGACGTATTCCGGGCAGGTCTGCATCAATTCCGCGTGGGTGCCGGAAGCGATCAGCTCTCCTTCCATCAGCAGGATGATCTGTTCGTAGTCCTCGATAGAGGCGATCTTCTGGGTGACGGAAAGCAGGGTGATGCCGGGATAGTTCTGCCGGACGTTGGCGAGGATCTTTTGTTCGGTCTGCGTATCCACGCGGGCGGTGAAATCGTCCAGCAGCAGGATACGCGGTTCGATGGCCAGGGCCCGGGCCAGCATGATCCGTTGTTTCTGACCGCCGGAGAGGGTCGTACCCCGTTCGGAGACGACGGTATCGAGCTTTTCCGGCAGGGAGTCGACGAAGTCGGCGAGCTCCGCCGTGTCGATGGCCTTTTGAAGCGAGGCATCGGACACCTTGTCGCCAAAGGCGATATTCTCGCGGATGCTCATGTTGAATACGATGCTGTCCTGGAAGACGAAACCCGTCTGCCGGTGAAAATCCTCTTTTTTGTAATCGGCGAGCGGCCGGCCGTCGAATTCGATGATCCCGCTGTTGGGCTGATTGAGCCCCGTCAGCAGATACAGCAGCTGCGTTTTGCCCGCGGCCGTAGGTCCGATGACGGCTGTCTTCGAGCCGCCGGCGACGGTGAAGGAGATGTCCTTGAGGACCCGCTTCTCGCCATAGGCGACGTTGATGTCCCTGACCTCGATATTCCCTTCGAGATCCTTTACGAGCGTGCCGCTCTCCACCGGGTCGGTAGAGTTCAGCACCCCGCTGATGCGGGCATAGGCTGCCTGGGCCTGGGCGATGACGTTGCTCATGAACCCGATGATCAGGATGGGGAAGATGAGCATGGTCAGGTAAAGGTTGAAGGCCGCGAAGTTACCCAGGCTCATCACCCCGTTGATGACATAGTGCCCACCCAGGGCAAGGATCGTGAGGGTGGCCATGTTGGCGGTGAAGATGATCACGGGGATCAGGGTGGCGAAGGTCTTCAGGATGCGGAGTCCCAGTCCCAGCGCCTTGGAATTGGCTTCCAGGAATTTGGCATATTCGAGCTGTTGGGACTGGATGACCCGGATAAGGGCCGCGCCGAGGATGCTTTCGTTGATGACCTTGTTGAGCCAGTCGATCACCTCACGGCTGGCGAGGAACAGGGCCCGGACCTTCTTTAGGATAAAAAAGAAGGTGATGCCGATGATGGGGATGATGGCGATGACGCAAAGAGCCAGCTGCCAGCGGATGGACAGCAGGTGGATGCTTGCCCCGACGATGGTGAAGACCGAGGACAGGATGGACGGGATGGCCGTCGAAATGAAGGTCTTTATGGAATCTACGTCCGCCGTGAGGTTGGTCAGCAGCTGCGCGGGGCTGGTCTTATTCAGGAAGCTGTAGTTCTGCCGGGAGATGCGGTTGGACAGCTGCCTGCGAAGATCACGGGCGACCCTTTCGGAAGCATAGGTCTGGACATAGCTCATGCCATAGGTAAAGACGAATACCCCCACCGCCGCCAGCAGGAATTGGGTAACGAACCCCTGTACCTTTGAACTCTCCCTGATGAAGGCATCGATGCCATGCTGGATGATCTCGGGGATCGTTAAATTGATATAGTTCATGACGAGCGCCAATACCACCAGCAGGAGGATCAGCCGGCGATAAGGTTTCAGCAGCGGTAAAAGGCTGGGACCTTTTGGTGGTTTGCCTGTAGGTTGGGAAGGTTTTTGGTTACTCATAACGGACGCAAAAATAGCTAAAATCCCCTAGGGCCGAAGCTGATTCCCGGAAGCCGCGGGAAAAGGGCGGTGGAAGGGGGTGAATTGTCGGTGGATGGTTTATATTTGCCCTTCCCCAGGCAAAAAGCACAATATGAGAAAAGCACTTTTGGGTCTTCTGCTGTTAACACAAACGGTGTTTGGACAATTGCGGCAGATGCCCGCGTACCCGCTGATCACACATTCCACTTATTTTAGTGTATGGTCCTTTTCGGACTCGCTGGCGACCCAGGAGACAAAACACTGGACGGGCAAACCGCAGCCACTGTTGGGTGTGCTGGTGGTCGATGGGCAGCGATACCGTTTTCTCGGCAAACCGACCCTCGAGGACAGCAGCATGGCCTCGACCCGGCCGGCCGTGCAGCAATGGGTAAGCGTGAACGCGACCCAAACGAAGTACCAGTTCGACTGCGGGGGCGTCGATCTGACACTGACCTTTACTTCTCCTTTACTGTTGAACGATCTCACCCTGCTCTCGCGACCGGTGACCTATCTTTCGTTCCGGATGCGCAGCAACGATGGAGCGTCTCACAGTGCGCAGCTGTATGTCGGTGTCGCGGGGGCGCTCGCAGCCAACACCAGCGACCAGGAGCTGAAGATGGACCAGGGGACGGCGGGAAATCTCGTCTATCTCCGGGCGGGCACCAGAGGACAGCCGGTGCTTGGGAAGAAAGGGGACGACCTGCGGATCGACTGGGGTTATGTGTATGTCGCCGCCCCCTCGGAGCCCGGCCTCATCCAGACCATCGGATCGGGCTTTATGCATACCGGATTCCCCACGATCAAGATCGGCGAGGACCCGGTGGAGAAGCTGGTCCTGGTAGGATATGACGAGCGTTATTCCGTAAAATTCTTCCACCGGAGGCTCATGCCCTGGTGGCGCAGCCATCCGGAAGGCAATACCAGGAAGGCGACGCTCGAAGGAGTGCTGCAAAACGCCTACAGTAGTTATGACAAGGTTCTTTCCCGTTGCGATACTTTTAATAAAACGATGTATTCCACGGCGATGACCGCAGGAGGACGCGGCTACGCCGATCTATGCGTCGCAGCCTACCGGCAAAGCATCGCCGCCCATGCGCTGGTGCAAAGCCGCAAGGGCGAACTCCTGTTCCTTTCCAAGGAGAACTTCAGCAACGGGTCCATCAATACGGTGGATGTCACCTATCCGTCGGCGCCTTTGTACCTGTTGTATAATCCCCGGTTGCTGGAAGGGATGCTGAACGGCATCTTCTATTACAGCGAGAGCCATCGCTGGAAGAAACCCTTTGCCGCGCATGATCTCGGCACCTATCCCATCGCCAACGGACAGACCTATGGCGAGGATATGCCGGTGGAAGAATGCGGTAACATGATCCTGCTCACAGCGGCCATCACGAAGGCGGCGAACAGTCCCGAGTATGCCCGGCAACACTGGGCGACCCTCAGCACCTGGGTGCGGTACCTGGAGGCAAAGGGCTTTGATCCCGTCAACCAGCTTTGTACCGATGATTTTGCGGGGCATCTTGCCCGCAACGCCAATCTCTCGGTAAAGGCTATCGTCGCGATCGGCGCCTATGGCTGGATGGCGAAACAGCTGGGGAAGGACGCAGATGCGGCAAGATATCAGCAGCTTGCGGCGGACATGGCAAAGAAATGGATCAAAATGGCGGATGCGGGCGATCACTACGCACTGACCTTCGACCGGAAGGACAGCTGGAGCCAGAAATACAACCTGGTATGGGACAAATTGCTGGGATTAAAGCTATTCCCGGCCGAGGTATATGAAAAGGAGGTCGCCTGGTATCTTACCCACCAGGAACCTTTCGGGCTGCCCCTGGACAGCCGAAAGACGTACACAAAGTCGGACTGGGTCTGCTGGACGGCCACGCTGGCCTCGAAGCCCGAAGATTTCGAGGCCCTGATCGACCCGTTACACCGATACCTCACCGGGACGCCGAGCAAGGTGCCGCTGAGCGACTGGCATGAGACCACCGACGGACGGCAGGTGGGCTTCCAGGCCCGCAGCGTGGTGGGAGGATATTTCATACGTTTACTCGACTATCAATGGAACAAACGATAAACTCTACTATGCGCAAACTCTTTTCTGCATGTATCCTTTCTCTGCCGTTATTCGCCGCGGCGCAGAGCGACAACAACCTAACCCAATATGTCCACCCCATCTTCGGCACCCAGCGGATGGGGCATGTGTATCCCGGGGCCACTGCGCCATTCGGCGCCGTACAGCTAAGCCCGGACACGGACACGATCCCCTATGAGATGAACGGCAAGTACAACCCCGATGTATACAAGTACTGCGCCGGCTATCAGTACGACGACAAGACGATCGTGGGGTTCAGCCATACGCATTTCAGCGGGACGGGGCATTCCGACCTGGGGGATTTTCTGATCATGCCGACGACCGGCGAGCTGAAACTGAATCCCGGGGTGGCCGGCCAGGCCCGCAGCGGCTATCGTTCGGCCTTTCGCCATGAAGCGGAAGCGGCAGAAGCGGACTATTACAAGGTGAAGCTGGAGGATTATAATATCCTCGCCGAGCTGACCGCGACGACGCGGGTCGGTTTTCATCAGTATACCTTCCCGGCGACCAACCACGCGCATATTATCCTCGACCTGATGCACGGCATCTATAATTACGACGACAAGAATGTATGGACTTACGTACGTGTCGTCAACGACACCCTGGTCACCGGCTACCGGGAGACCAACGGCTGGGCACGCACGCGGCGGGTGTATTTTGCAATGGTGTTCTCCAAACCGTTCGACCAATATGGGGCCCGCAAATACGATCGCCGGCAGGCCTATCACGGATTCTGGGGCCATTTCGACCAGAATCGCAACTTCCCCGAACAGGCAGGACGGCAGATCCGGATGTACTTCGACTTCAAGACCCGGGAAGGGGAGAAGGTGAAGATCAAATTCGCGCTATCGCCGGTCAGCACCGAAGGCGCCCTGCTGAATTTGCGGACGGAGATCCCCGGATGGGATTTCGAGGCGGTCAGGCGGCAGGAGCAGGAAGCCTGGAATATGGAACTGAGCAAAGTAGTCATCGACGCGGGCCAGGAGGAAAAAGAGAACTTTTATACTTCTATGTACCACGCCTTCATCAACCCGACGGTGTACATGGATGTCGACGGAAGTTATCGGGGGTTGGACCAGCTGGATCACAAGGCGGATGGCTTTGTGAACTATACGACGTTCTCGCTGTGGGATACGCACCGGGCGCTGCATCCGCTGTTCAATATCCTGCAACCGGCGCGCAACGCGGATATGATCCGCAGCATGCTGGCCCATTTTGAGCAGAGCGCCGAACATATGTTACCCATCTGGTCTCATTATGCGAACGAGAATTGGTGTATGAGCGGCTATCATTCCGTATCCGTGATCGCAGACGCCATCGTCAAGGGGAATACGCCATTTGATCCGGAGAAAGCCCTTGACGCCTGTATCGCCACGTCGGCACGGCGCAGCTTCGAGGGATTGGGAGACTATATCGACAAGGGATATATCCCTGCCGAAAAGGATGGGGTGTCGGTGTCTTCCACGCTGGAATATGCCTATGACGACTGGTGTATCGCACAGGCGGCGAAGAAGCTGGGCCGGATGGATGTCTACGACACCTACATCAAACGGGCGCAGAACTATAAGAATGTCTGGGACCCTTCGATCGGCTATATGCGGCCACGGTTGAGCGACGGAAGCTTCCGCAAGGATTTCGATGTGCTGAGCACCAATGGCCAGGGTTTTATCGAAGGCAATGCATGGAACTACAGCCTCTATGTCCCGCATGATCCCGCCGCGCTGGTGGCGATGTACGGCGGCAACAAACCCTTTGTCCGGCACCTGGACTCCTTATTTACGATGGAGCTGCCCGACAAGTTCTTTGCCGAGACGGAAGACATCACCCGGGACGGCATCATCGGCAACTATGTTCACGGTAATGAACCTTCGCATCATGTCGCCTACCTGTACAACTGGACCGACCAGCCCTGGAAGACGCAGGAACGGGTGCGGATGATCCTGAAGAAACAGTACAAACCCGCCCCGGACGGGCTGGGCGGCAACGACGACTGCGGCCAGATGAGCGCCTGGTATCTGTTTACGGCTCTTGGCTTCTATCCCGTGGCACCGGGTTCCGATGATTATTCCCTGGGCAGCCCGGCAATCAATAAAGCGGTCATCCGGTTGGAAAACGGCAAAACATTTACCATTCAGGCTGATAACCAAGGAGATAAGAATGTTTATGTAAAGAAGGTCACCTTGAACGGAGAGCCTTTGACCGGGCATATCCTGAAACACCAACAGATTATCCAGGGGGGAACGCTGGTGTTTTATATGAGCGCAAACCATTAGTGAAAACCGCAACCGAAACCCTGCGTCTTTTTACGCTTGCAAACATCCGGTTTTTTTCATATATTAGATAGGTAGAGTTGATTATTATCAAATAAAAATGCCGTCATATGAAAAAAAACACACACTCCATGCATGTAGGCGCAGCCGCTCAGACCATCCTATTGGCTGTCGCCTTTCTCGGACTGGTGATGTTCCTATCGTACTTGTTTATTACCGGCAATAGCTAAGGGCCAATCCTGACCCATAAATCTACAAGGCCTACTCATCGAGTCGGCCTTTTTTTATGGATTGACGTTATAGGCCGTGCTGAACTTCCCGTTGCTGATCACGACGCTGTCGTTGAAGTTGGCAGCCGAATGACCGGTGGCGGTAAAGGAGCCGGCAATTTTATGACCGATGCTATCCACGGAGGTCACGGTCAGCTGGAGCTGGCCTTCGGTGGAATAGGCATCGTATTCGGTGCCTCTGGCCGTATAGGAGAGGGTGAGGAGGGAATCTGGAGGAAGAACCTGATTGAAGGTTTTGGCGGGCCAGGGCATGGTGACCTGGAAGGCCGAGGTGTCATTGGTACGCTGCGAATAACTGACGATCGCCAGTTCGCCGAGACCATAGGAATAGGCGCCAAGGGTTGTTGTGCCCTGGTACGAGGTAGTACCGATGGTTGCTGTGAAGCTGCCGGAGGAAGACGAGCTATTGTTGTTCTTGGAGCAGCCGGCAATGGTAAGGAGCAGAAGGGCGGCAACAGGGAATCTCATGGCGTAAAGGTAATCGAAAAAGGCCGGGGGAACCCGGCCTTCTCGGTGGATTTATGAAATTCTTAGGTTACTGAGCTGTATAGGAAGAGCTGAACTTCCCATTGGTGATCAGCACGCTGTCGCTGGCCGAGCTGTAAGCCGTCGCGGAGAACGTTCCGCTGATCTTGTGACCGACGGAATCGAGGGTGCTGATGGTCAGGGTAGCGTGACCGTTCTGGGCATAGGCTGCATAATCGGCGCCATTGCTGCCTACATAATCCAATTCCAGGAAGGTAGTATCCGAGGAGATCGTCTTACCGACCTTGGCAGTGGGGATGGTCAGAAAAAAGCCGGTGGTGTCCTTGCCTTGTACGTTATAGCTGGCGATAAGATACATGCCCAGGTAGGTCGAATAAGCCGCCTGAGTGTGCGCGCCCGTGACGCTGGTAGAGCCAACTGTGGCGGAAATGGAATCCCCGCCGCCGTTGTTATTATTTTTCTTACAGCTGGAGACGAGAATAAGGGCAAAAGCGGAAACGATAAGGGTGAGGGAGTAGATACGCGTTGGTCGCATAGTTAGGTTTTTTAATATAGGAATTGAATTACCCGCTAAAAACGCGTTCCGGTAAAGTTTATTTTTATTCCCCCCTAAAAGTTATTCACTACCGCATAAGTCCCCGAGAAGCTGCCATTGGTCATCGGGAGGGAGTCCCGGCGGTTCATGGCCCAGAGCGACCCCGAAAAGCTGCCCGCGATCGTGTGTTTGACCGAGTCGAGAGCGATTACCGTAAAGGAGAGGCGGCCCCAGCCGGCACCCGAGAGATATTGCTGCCCCTTTGCCTGGTATTCCAGGAATGCGAGGCCGGATGCCCCCAGGTCGGTGTTGAGGGTGACCGGCGGGTCGAGCTTGAGGGAAATGAGGGTGGTATCGCCATTATTTACGGTCGTGCCTCCCAGGATAAAGGAATGGCTGATCGTGCCGTAGGCCGCATTATTCAGCTGGGGCTTGAAGACAGAGCCGCTGATCGTCGCAGAAAGGGTGATGGAGGGGTTGCCGTTGTTGTCGTCGTGTTTTTTGCAGCCGGTTACGGCATTAAAACAAAGGACAGTAGCCAAAAGGGCGGAAAAAACAAGAGGTCGTTGGTACATGTTCAGTTATTGAGTCAATGACAAATGTACGGGCAATTTGACCGATATTTGCCGGTCGAATGGTAACCATTGGAAATATCGTTTTGCCGGACTCGCCCTTGCTGTTGGCGCCGATGGAAGATGTGAGCGATCCGCCCTTCCGGGCTGTCTGCAAGGCTTTCGGGGCTGATCTGACCTACTCCGAGTTCATTTCCAGCCAAAGCCTGGTGAAAGGGGCGATCCACGCCCGGCGCAAGCTGGACATCTTCGAGGCCGAGCGGCCGGTGGGTATCCAGCTGTATGGCGGTGACGAGGAGAGTCTGGCGATGGCGGCCGCGATCGTGGAAGTGACCGATCCCTCGCTGTTGGACATCAACTTTGGATGCCCGATAAAAGGCGTCGTCGGCAGGGGCGCCGGCGCGGGGGTCTTACGGGACCCGGAGCTGATGGTAAGGCTGACCACCGCCTGTGTGCGGGCGACGGCATTGCCGGTAACGGTCAAGACCCGGCTCGGCTGGGATGAGGCATCAAAGAACATCGTCGAGGTGGCCGAGCGGTTGCAGGACGCCGGCATCCAGGCCCTGACCATTCATGGACGGACGCGTTGTCAGCTGTACAAGGGCGAAGCGGACTGGGCGCTGATCGGGGCGGTGAAGAACAATCCGCGGACGCGCATACCCATATTTGGGAATGGCGATATCGACAGCGCGGAAAAGGCGGTGGAGTACGTTAACCGGTATGGAGTCGACGGGATCATGGTGGGCAGGGCGGCGATCGGTTACCCATGGATCTTCCGGGAGATAAAACATCTTCGCCGGACGGGGACATTCGCGCCGCCGCCAACGGTGGAGGAGCGGGTCGCGGTTTGCCGGATGCACCTGGCGGGCGCGCTGCGCTGGAATGGCCCGGTCCAGGGGCTGAACGAGATGCGCGGCCGTTATGCCCACTATCTGAAAGGACTTCCGGATATCCAGGAATATACGCGGCGGCTGGTGCGGCTGCCGGATGCGGATGCCGTCGGGTCCCTGCTGGACGAGATCGAGGCTGAATACCGGGGCTACGCGACGTCCGCCGAGCCGATCCAACTGGTGAACTATCATACGAATTGCGCGTTGTAGGTTCGCAAAAGACCCTAACTTCGGGCGCGAATCAGACCAAAACGGACCACGGTCCGTTGGCCGAATGCCCATCATTAAATCTACGCACGTGTTCAAAACTATACTCCTACTGCTGGCTGGCGCGGTCCTTGCGGGACCGTCCACTATGGGACAGCAACGATCCATTACGGTCTATACCACGGCTGCCAACACGCAACTCCGGTTGTCCGAGAACGGCAAGCTGAACTTCTCGCCCGCGCGTCAGCCGCTGGAGACGGAGCCTTTCGTACTGGTCGATGCCTCCGTAACGTTCCAATCCATCGTCGGCATCGGCGGCGCGCTGACCGATGCGTCGGCGGAGACCTTTGCCAAATTGCCGAAGGACAAACAGCAGCAGCTGCTGGCCGCCTACTATGGCACGGGTACCGGTATCGGCTATACGATCGCCCGTACGAATATTCAAAGCTGCGACTTCTCCAGCGGAACATACAGCTACGTGGAAGAAGGGGATTCTGCGCTGAAGACATTTAGCGTCGCCCACGACGAACAATACAAGATCCCGCTGATCAAACAGGCAATTGCCGCGGCCGGCGGGAAGTTGAGGCTGTTCGTCTCCCCCTGGAGCCCGCCCGCCTTTATGAAGGACAATAACAGCGTGATAGAAGGGGGTCATCTCAAACCCGAATTTGCGGCGGCCTGGGCAAGGTTCTATGTGAAATTCATCAGGACCTATGAAGCGAAAGGGATCCCCATCTGGGGCCTCTCGGTGCAGAACGAGCCGATGGCCAGACAAAAATGGGAGTCCTGCATCTATACGGCGGAAGAAGAACGGGATTTCATCAAGAACCATCTCGGCCCTACGCTGGCCAAAGCAGGGATGGGGGATAAGAAGCTTATTGCCTGGGATCATAACCGGGACCTCGTCTTTCAAAGAGCGAGCACCATTCTCGGGGATCCGGCGGCGGCGAAATATGTCTGGGGCATCGGTTTCCACTGGTATGAGACCTGGACGGGCGGGCCGATGCAATTCAACAACGTACAGCTGACCCATGCCGCGTTCCCTTCGAAGAACCTCATCTTTACGGAAGGGTGCAAGGAGAAATTCTCCTTTGACAGCCTGCCTGCCTGGTCGCTGGGCGAACGATATGGATATTCAATGATCAATGACTTCAACGACGGAACGGCGGCCTGGACCGACTGGAACATCCTGCTGGATGAGAACGGCGGCCCCAACCACGTCGGCAATTTCTGTTTTGCCCCGGTCCATGCCGATACGCGAACGGGCGAGCTGATCTATACCAATGCCTTCTACTATATCGGGCATTTCTCGAAATTCGTCCGTCCCGGAGCCCGGCGGATCGCGGTCTCGTCCAATCGCGCGCAGTTGCAAACCACGGCCTTCGTGAACAAAGACGGCAGCATCGCTGTCCTTGTCATGAATACGACCGATGAGTCGATCCCTTATCAGCTGCTGCTGAAGGGGCAGTCGGCCACGACGGAGAGTATGCCGCATTCAATCGTCACGTTAATCATCAAATAATGACCTCTCTTTCCAGGGTGACCCTCTTGGGCTTGGCGCTGAGTGGCGTACTCGGCGCCGTTTCCGCACAAAAAGAACGTCCGGTGACGGTCTGGCTCACCGATCCGGCCCATTCCGTATTCTTTCAGCAACAGCCGGAACTGTATATGGATAAGGGCGGCGTCAATGCCGGAGATCCGGTGATCGCGATGGATGAGAAGAAGACGTTTCAACATGTCGACGGATTTGGCTGGGCCCTGACGGGCGGCAGCGCACAGCATATCATGGCGATGAGCCCCGCTGCGCGGACAGCCCTTCTAAAGGAGTTGTTTGCCACCGACAGCAACCATATCGGCGGAAGCTACCTGCGGGTGAGCATCGGCGCCTCCGATCTCAACGACCATGTTTTCTCCTACGACGATCTTCCCGAGGGTCGGACAGACACCGCGCTCGATCATTTCGATCTGGGGCCGGACAAAAAGGAGGTGATCCCGGTGTTACAACAGGTTATCGCGGTCAATCCCGAGATCAAGATCCTCGGTTCGCCCTGGTCGGCGCCGGCGTGGATGAAGAATAATCATGACACCCGCGGAGGCAGCCTGCTGCCGCAATATTACCGGGCCTATGCGAAATACCTGGTGAAGTATATCCTGGCAATGCAACAACAGGGGATCGGAGTGAATGCGATCACCGTTCAGAACGAACCGCTGCATCCCCGCAACAATCCCAGTATGTTCATGCCGGCCATTGCCGAAGCGGCCTTTGTCAAGATACTTGGGCCGATGATCGCCGAAGAGCTGCTGGATACAAAGATCATTGTCTATGACCATAATGCGGATCGCCCCGACTACCCGGATTCCATCTACCGGGACCCCGAGGCGGCCAAATGGGTGGACGGCGCGGCCTTTCACCTCTATGGCGGAAAGATCGAGGCCCTGACGCCGCTGCATGATTCTTTCCCGGACAAGAACCTTTATTTCACCGAGCAGTGGGTGAGGGCGCCGGGCGACTTTACAAAGGACATCCCGGAGCATGTCGACAAGCTGATCGTAGGCGCGATGCGTAACTGGTGTAAGACCGTGATCGAATGGAACCTTGCGGCCAGCTCCAAGTGGGAGCCGCATACCGACCGCGGCGGTTGTGACCGTTGCCTCGGGGCCGTCACGATCGACGGGGATTCGGTCCGACGCAATCCTGCCTATTACATCATCGCGCATGCCTCGAAATATGTCCGGCCGGGATCGGCGCGCATCGTCAGCAATTCGGACGAACAGCTGCCCAATGTCGCGTTCCGGACGCCGATGGGGCAGGCGGTGCTGATCGTGCTGAACAACACCGCGGCAGAAAAGGGATTTACGATAGAATTAAAAGGAAAACGACTGCACGCGGGGCTAAGCGCCGGTGCAGTCGCTACCTATGTTTTCCAACTTTAAAATGCGTTACTCTAGTTAGCGTCCCACCAAACCCGGTCGGTAAACTGTGCCGACTGCTGGGGTTGGGGATTGGTGTTGAGTTCGGATTGCGGGTAGATCAGGCGGCGGGGAATGCCAGCCGTCTGGGCATTCGGAACGATGGTCAGCGCGGGCCAGCCCGTACGACGCCAGTCATTGTAATTCTCCGGCGACAACATATGGGCGATACGTTTTTCCTCGATGATGCGCTGCAGCGCATTATCAGTCGTGAGCGTACCGCGGGAAGCCAGGAAGGTGGTGATATTACCCGGCGCAACACCGATCTTCGTCATATTATTGATGATCGCTGCGGTGTAGAAGGGCTGGGCGGCGGCGACGCCGGTGACGAGCCAGTTGGCTTCCGCCTCGATGAACTGCACCTCGGTATACGGCATCAGGTACTGCGTGGCTGCGATGTCTGCATAGTAAGACCCAAAAGAGGAGTAGTTGCCCAGATCGCCGATGGTCGGCGTACCAATCGCGCGGCCGGTATAGAGTCCCGTGTTCTTAGCCTTTGCGATCACGAAGGGCAGACGCGGGTCGTTTCGGCCGACCAGCGTGTCGACGATGGCCGAAGAGGCGCAAAGCGTGGAATAGGGCAGCATGATGGTATACCAGGCCGCCTGCGACGCAGCGCCACCAGGATATACGAATTTCCAGTCATCGGTATTCGAGGTCATTCCATTTTGTAAGGCTGTCAGCGCCAACTGCGCTTGTGCAACAGCCGTATGGCCCGGCGCCTTTGTCAGATGCATATAATACCTCGCCTTCAGGCTGTAGGCCAACTTTACCCACGCCGGCATCTTTCCCCCATAGAAATAGTCCTCGGCGCCCACCTTCAGACCCTGGCTCTTGCCGATATCGGCGATGCCCCGGTCGAGCAGGGACTGGACGGTGTCATAGATGGCTTCCTGTTTGTCATAAACAGGGGTGAAGTCCGAAGCGCCGTTCAACGCTTTGGTCCAGGGAATATCGCCCCAGAGATCCGTCGTAAAGCCCAGCACATAGGCCGTGAGGATCTCGGCGATGCCCGTATAGTTCGCATTGCCGTTCTTCTGGCTGATACTGGTCAGCTGCTTCAGGTTCTCGAGTTCCGTGTTGTAGATCTCCTGCCAGCTGAGGTTCATGTCGGTGCTGACGAAATAATAGGTGCCGTAGTTGAGCGCCACCTGGTTGTAGCAGACGGTCTGCATGAAGTGGTTGGTAAAAGTGGCGGCTTCTCCTTCGCCATCATTGCCCTGGCTGCCGCCGGCATCGATGCCGTGGGCGATGTTCTGTTCGATGGGCGCCAGCAGGATCTTTTCCTGGACGGTCAGCGGGCTGTTTGGATTGTTGTTTACGTCCACGAACTTCTTACAACCTGTCCCCGCCAGCGCCGCGAAGATTGCCGTATAGATGATTATTTTTTTCATGGTGTTTTTTTATTTGAAGACCACGTTGAGGGTCAGGTTAAAGGAACGGGAGGTAGGAACGGTGTTGCCATATACCCCCTGTGAGCCGTTGCTCGTGCCATAGCTGCTGACCTCGGGGTCGGAACCGGTGAATCCTGGTTTGTAAATAAAGAGATTCCGGCCCGTAAGCGTCAGGCCGACCGCATTGAAACAGGTCCTGCTCAACATCTCAGCGGGAAGCCGGTAACCGATCGATGCCGTCCGCAGCTTTAGATAGGTTCCGCTCTGCAACGCCGCCTCATAGTTGGTGTTGATGCGTTGGAAATAGTCTTCGGCATGGACCGGCGTGGTATTTTGCTGTTTTGTCCCCTGCACCAGGCCTTTTACGACGAGGTCATGGCGATTCTGCGTGACCAGCGGGGTTCCGTAGAAATAACCGTACCGGTCGTCCGAGTTGAGGATATCACCGCCTTTGCGAAAGTCCATAAAGAATCCAAAGGTGAAATTCTTCCAGGTGAAATTGTTGTTCATCCCCGCGAGAAAATCGGGCTGCAGATTGCCGACAACCTCGTTGTTCGACGTAGTGATGGGCAGGCCTTTGGCATCGACGACGATCTCATGGGTCGAAGAGTCACGGAGATAACCGGGGCTGTAGAACACCCCATAGGGCATCCCAACGAAGGCCCAGGTCTGGCCGATCTGCAATTGCTTCGTGTCGCCGTTTATCTTCGTCACCTTGTTGCGGATGCGGGAGTAGTTCAGCGTCATATCCCAGGAGAAGTTCCGGGTCTTGAACGGGGTAATATTCACCAGCGCTTCGAAGCCTTTGTTGGTCATGAAGGCCGCATTCAGCGTGGTGGAGTTGAATCCCGTCGAGGGAGCGATGGGTACGCCCTGGGTCAGCAGGTTGTCGTGATTGCGGCTGAAATAGCTTACCTCGAAACCCAGCCGGTTATGGAGGAACTGCATTTCGAGCCCGATCTCAGCCTCCTTTGTGATCTCATTCTTGAGATCGGGATTACCGAGGGACTGGCTGATCAGGAAGCCGGAGTTGCCGCCGTAGGGGAAACCAGGGGCGACCTGGTAAGGTGTGGTGAGCGAATAAGGTCCGACGTTATCGTTCCCCACGCTGGAATAGGACACCCGCAACTTACCAAAGCTGATCGCCGGCACCTTCAGCAATTCGGAAAAGATGAAGCCCGCGCTGGCCGAACCATAAGGATAGAAGTTCTTGTTCCGGGCCAGTACCGAAGTACCGTCATAACGGCCGGTAAGCGAAAGATTGAGGATGTTTCGGTAGTCGATGTTCGCCTGGCCGTAGAATCCGATCCTCCGGATGCGGTAAAGCGTATCATAGCCGGTGATCACCGCGCCATTGGAAACATTGTTGAAGTTCGCCAGCGAGGTGCCTACTCCCTGTATATTATGAGCCTGCGCAAAGGTGGACTGGATATTGTTCCCCAGCAGAAGGCTGACGTCGAAATCTCCGAAGCCATGGCGGGCCTCGGCGATGAGATCGTTATTGATCTGCCGGAAATAGTTACTGTTCTGGATGATCCTGCCCGGGGTCACGAGGGCTGAGCTGGGCGCTTCGTAGTAATCCGGCGATTCAGTGTAGGTATCGGCGCCGCCGCGCTCGGTAACGGTGAGCCAGTCCAGCGGCTTATAGACGACGGTCAGTACCGGGATGAGGCGGCTTACCTTGTTGTCGGTGTAGATGTTGTGCAGATCCCAATAAGGGTTGTTGCGGCTCAGCCGGAAAACCCGCTGGTTGCCGGCCGAATCCAGGTAGGGCAGGGGGTTCCAGGTGGTAGGAGACGTATATACCGTCCAGAGGGGATCGGTCAGATCATATCCTTCCGGGATAGTATGGCTGCTGGAAAGGGAATAGTTGAGTTGGAAGGTTGTCGTGATCTGGTTGGTGAGCCGGTTGCTGAATTTTGCAAAAATCGCGTTTCGGCCGTACTTGGTCGTGGGCACCGTACCGGATTGATCCAGGTTGGAATAGGAGAAGAAGTAGTTGGCTTTTTCGTTCCCCCCGCCAACGCTGACCGTATTGGTCCAGGTCTTGCCGGTGGTGAAAAAGGCCTTCATCGGGTTCTTATAATAGGTCAGCAGGCCTACGCTACGAAGGCTGTCGATAGAGGGCCCCCAGACTGCGCTGGTTTTCTTCGTATTCCCATCGTAATATACGCCGCGGTCACCTTGCGCATACTTGGTCTGTATCTGTGGGAGAATGGGGTTCTCAAATGAATACTGCGAGTTGACCACCACTTTCGGCTTGCTGTTGAAGGCCCCGCCTTTCGTAGTGATCAGGACCACGCCGCGTGCCGCGGCCGAGCCATAGAGCGCGGAGGCCGCCGATCCCTTGAGGACGTTGATACTTTCGATCGTGTTGGGATCGATATCGGAGAGGCGGCTGGTACCGTTCCCTCCACCGGTGGGGTTGCCGGTCTGGTCGTTGTTGATGGGGATACCATCCAGGATGATCAGGGCCTCATTGTTGCCCAGCAACGAGCTGTTGCCGCGGATCACAATGCGGGACGAGGCGCCGGGCTGACCACTCGATGACGTGATCTGGACGCCGGATACTTTACCCGTGAGTGCATTCAGGACCCCGCTTTCCTTGGACGCCGAAAGAGCAGCCCCGGATACCTGCTGTGTGCTGTAAGTTAGTTCTCGTTTTTCGCGTTTGATTCCCAGGGCCGTTACGACCACTTCGTTGAGGGAATTGTCCCTTGCCTTCACCTGGACATCATAGTTGTCGGCGGCAGCGGTGGAGACCTCCCGGGGCTGGATGTTGACGGAGGTGATGATGATCGTCGCGCCGTCTTTTACGGTCAGACTGAATCGTCCCTCCGCGTCGGTAGCGGTTCCCCGCCGGCTGTCCTTTTCGCGCACGGAAGCCCCGGAGACAGGATTGCCTGCCTCGTCGGTAACCTTCCCGGTGATCTTTTTGGTCTGTGCGGCCGCGGGAATGGCGGCCAGGCACAGGAGCAGGACCAACAGCATCGGCCACCGGCATATTACCGGAAGGCGGCGGTTGGTTTGTTTTGGTTGGTTCATACTTTTTTTTTAATTAAGAGTCATGCCATCATAGAATCGCCATTTGGCGGTATAGTCTTTATCGAGACGCTGGTGAGTGAGGATAGCGCGGATCATTTCGATGGGCATCGCATTTAGGCTCATCACCGCATCATGATACTGCTTATAGGTCATTTTGCCTTTGTCGACGAGCTCCTGCTTCAGCGCATAGAACTGTCTGCCGCCCGTGAGATAGGCCAGCTGGTAGAGCGGGGGATAGCGGTCCTCGAAGGAGCGGCGTACCTCTCCGGCGGCGTTGGCCCGCTCATGGCCCACCCGGTCGACCAGGAAGTCGATGCATTGCTGCGGCGTCCACTTGCCGAGATGATAATTGAGCGAGAAGATGATCCGGGCACACCGATGCATGTGCCAGAAGAGCATCCCCACCCGGTCCTCCGGCGTCTTGGGGAAGCCGAGATCCCAGAGCAGGAGTTCCCAATACAGCGACCAGCCTTCGGTCCAGAAACCCGAACCGAAATTCCGGTAGGTGCGGTGCCGTTGGTTGGAAAAGCCTTCCAGATTATGACCCGCAATGAGCTCGTGATGGACCGTCGCGCGGGACAGATAGGGATTGTTCCCGCGCATGCTCATGAGCCGGTCATCCTCTTCCATCGTATTGGTCGGATAGGAGATGCTGATCTCGTTGCCGCCGGTGAAGAAGGGATTGACGAGCTGCCGTTCGGGGGTCATCATGATCATCCCCCAGGTCTCCTCCGCCAGCGGCGGAATGGTCACCAGGTCGTGCTTCTTCAGGAAATCGACGGACTCGTTGAAGAGGCGGAGGATCATCCCGGGTTGTTGTCCCGGCGGAACATAGCTGTTCTTCACTTTTTCCAGGGCAGCTTTCCAGTTGTCCCCAAAGCCCATGTCATGGCTGGCCTTGAGCATCTCCTTGTCACACCAGGCGAACTCCTTGTTGGCGATGTCGATCAGCTCTTCCGGGGTATAGGGGATTATCTCGTACTTCAGCTGGCGAAGGAGCTCTTCGCGGCCCACCGGCTGGCCGACGATGCCGCTCTTGTCGGGCGAGACGAATTGGCTGTTCTTTTCCTTGAAGGATGCGGCGTAAGCGCCGAGAGCGTCATCCAGCTCCTTATAGGTCCTGGGGATCCACCAGGTGAACATCGGGTCATAGCCATTGTAAAACTCATAGATGCTGGAGAGCGCGCGCTTCAGATCGCTGATCACCTGCCCGGCCTCGAAGAGGGCATCCCGGTCGAGGCTCGAATCCGCATGAAGCTTCTTTTGAAGATCGCCGATGGTCTTTTTATACCCGAACCAGTCCCTTGCGAGCAGCTCGGAGTTGAGTGGGTGTCCGCGGCGTCTCAGCCGTTCGATGGCGTAAATGCTGTCGGCAAAGGGGAAGTACCCCCTCACCTTATTGTATTGCTTTGCTTCGGCGGCCGATTGTTCGAGCTTTTGTCTGAGGTCGCGCATAAAGAGGATATAATCGACCTTGCATTCCTGCTGGAGATCGTTGAAGTCGAGCTGCTCCAGTTTGTCGAGATATTCATGATACAGCGCATCGAGGCGGGCGCGTTTATCCGGCGATCCGCCCTCGGTGGGCACGAAGTTGCCGCCGTTCCGGCCGCCAAAGAAGCTGCTGGTGTAGAAGCGGACGATGGCGCGGAGGTCGGCATTGTAGTTCTCCATCAGGTTGGGCATTTCCTGGCAAGGAACGAACGCATTAGGGGAAATTTGGGCAAAAGATTGGTTGGAGAAGAGGCAAAAGAACAGAAAGGCACCATAGAGAACCCGGGGGCATTTTCTCATACCAAAGATTTAAATGGTTGACAGCAGCTATCAACCAAATGTAACCTTAGTCGCCGGATGACCCTTTTTATGGATTGATCGTTTCTTTACCAATTTTAACCTTTGTCGGCAGGCCTGGCCTGACAGTCACCTCGAGATTTTTCGTCGAATCACCCTTTGTGAGGGTAATGGTGGTGCTGTGGATGTCGCCTGAGCGGTTCTCTATGGCGATCCCGATCGTGTTGCCGCTTGTGTCGATGACGATGGGCTCGTCCTTTGCAAAGCCGTCGCGGTCCAGCTCCAGGTCAAATCCGTCCTTGCCATGACGATAATAGAACCGGGTCCGCAGCCCGTCACGGGGGATGACCGCCATGTGGTGACCCTGCAGGCTGATCGATCCGCCGAGCGCTATCCAGCCAAAGATCGCATCTTCGGTGAGGATGGTAGCCGCGGCGCGGGTGGCGCCTCCGTAGCCAAGGTCGACCTCGCCGTCATAATACCAGGGGCCACGGCCCTGTGGCTTTTGGATCCAGGTGTTGGCATGCTGCTGGGATTCGAAAGCCCAGCCGCTGGCGCCGTCGTTGTCTTTGCCCGGATACCAGAAGCCATAGTTGGATTCGGCGGTACCGGTGTTCATCAGCGCGAAGGGGGCGAGGTAGGCGGCGTAACCTAGCCTCAAATATTCTGAGGGGTCTGTCTTTGCATCGGTTGCGCTCGCTTCGGAGGCATAGTGCAGACCGTAGTCGAGGATCGACCAACCGCCCATCTGCGTCATATAGGTCAGCGTAAAATTATCGCTGCGGCCGCGGTAATCACTGCCGAGATAGTAGTAGGCGGGTTCGATAGAGCCTCTCAGCGCGATATTGGCGGCGATCTGCCGATCCATGAAATCCGTTGCGTCCTCCTTCCTGGGATGCGGGTGAGAATACCAGCGTTTGAGGTTTTTGTCAAACCAAAGGTTGCTGTCCGGCTGCAGCGTATTGTGTACTGCGTACGCAGCCAGCGCCTGGGTGGATTCGAAGGCGGTTGCGTCGATGGCGTATTCCGACCGGAACGGATAGGGATCGTCGTAGAGAAAATACTTGACCTTCTTCTCCCATTCGCTGCGAAGAAAGGCCGCGTCTTTGGCGAAGCCTTCCTGTTCCAGGGTTCGCATCAGCGGGACCAGCAGAAGTTCGTTGTAGCAACCCCATTTATAAATCTCGTACCAGGGAAGTATCTCATACGGGTAGATGAAAAAAGCCTTTGCCGTTTCTTTCGCGCGTTGCAGGTAGCCCGCCGCGTCGAGATAATGGGTCATCCCGGGATAGCGTTTGGCGATGAGGTAGAGATGATAGTACAACATGACGATATGCGGGTAGTCGTAGGATCGCCAGACATGCATCTTGTCCTTGTTGCGATCGTTGGCAATGGCCTTGCGCAGGGCGGTGTCGCGGTTGACCCGCCAGTTGGGTGTGCCATAGACGCCGTAGGGATAAGGCGTTTCCTTGTCGGTGCGCTGGAGCCCACCCCAGACGAAGTGTTCGATGAAATATTCGAGGGCGTCGATCTCGTGTTGATTGGGATAATAAAGATTCTTGGCAGCCACAAAGGGCGCCTTGCAAAGAGCCGGATCGTCGCACATGAGGACGTAGCTGAGCCGGCTGGTGTCGAAATAATCGGGATTGTCGGGGCCGCGAAGGACATGGCGCTGCATGTCATAGACTGAGAAGAGCCCGTCGTACCATTTTGACGGGTCTTTGTGCTGCTGGTGATCGACGATAAAGGCTGCCCGTTTTTTATAAAGGGTTTCGAGGGGTTCGGTGACGAAGAATTCAAGGTAGGTTTTCCGGCGGTTGCCGTAGGTGATGGTGAGGCGATTCTCACCCAAATGGCTGAAGTGGATCTTGTATAGCTTTGTTTGGGAGTTGCGCTGAGGTTGTAGGGTAATGGTGGTGTTGTTTTTGAATTCAGGGGTTATCGCGGTGATGTTTTGCCGGGTGCGAAGGGCGAGGGTGGCGTCGAGATCGTTGGGGATCGTCATACCGGGGGTTGCACGGATGTCAATGCCGCCTTCTTCGACGATGATGTCCCGGATCTGCCGATAGTCGTTGGCCCAGCGGAAGACGAAGGAATATTGCTTTTGCCGACGGGGGGCCAGGTTCAGCCGGCTGGTGGGCTGGCGCCAGCTTCCCGTTTTTGCGCTTGCCACGCTCCAGGCCTCGTTGGTACCGACCGCCCTGTCAGCGGCATGAATAAAAACCTGGAAGGCGCCCCGGTTCTCACCCGTGCCGGTGGCGAAGTATTCGAGTGAAGTACCTTCTTTTGGCACCATGACCAGGTAGGGGCCGACGCCGGTAGGGCGTTCCCAGAAAATAAAGGAATTATTTCCCGAGATAAAATGATGTTTGACAACGCGCTGTTCGAATATCTCTTTCGGATTCTCACCGCCACCGCTGTTATAGGGCAGGGGAAGGGCGAGATCATCGATCGTGATCGGATGCGCCGTGTTGTTGCGCAGCGTGATCGTCCAAAGCAGTTGCCGGCCGCTAAGCTCCCAATTCGTATTCACTTTTAGTCCCAAACTGTCGCTCGCATGGAGGATCACCTCCCCGAAGACGCTTCCCTTGCGGATATAGTTGGTAGAATACCGGTCACCCGTCTTCCAGATACCGGCAACTCCGTTTTTAGCGCGCTGGATGGTAAAGGCATCATTCTTCCATTCCTCTACTTTTTTTTTATCCATACGATAGAGACGGGCTGCCTGTTCCTGCTTTCGTCGGGCGTCGCGGTCGTCGGCACACGATTCATCCGGGCATAATTGGGAACGGCCAACAGCGGCGAGCCGTCGGCCCATTTCCCTTTGATCACCATAATGCCATGCAACAGGTCCGGCGCCCATTCGAGCGTCAGCGGCGCAGAGCCGATCGACTGCGTGATATCCTTATTATCTGCCGCTTCGACATTATACAACAGCGGTCCATACCTCAAGGCGACCCGTCCGCGATCGGCCTCGATCTTCTCGTCGGCGGTGACCTGCTGAATCTGCATCGGCAGCTCGACCGCGACCTTGTCGCCTTTCTTCCAGGCGCGATGGATAACGGCATAGCCATGCTCGATGACGGCATCGATTGGCTGACCATTCACGCTCAGCGAAACGAGGCCCTGCACCAGCGGGGTGGGCGTGTACAATTCGGAGGTCGTGCGGTTGGGTACACGGACATAGAGGGTAAAAGTGGCTGGTTTTTCGGGGTTGACGGTGAGGTCGACCTTACCGCTCCACGGATAGTCCGTTTTTTGGACTATTTGGACATTCGTGCCGGCGATGTTCTCTATGTTGATGGTGCTGCCGACGAAGAGATTGACATAGAGGCCATCTTCACCGCGGACATAGGTCCAGGTGGGCATCATCAGCAGGGTGCGCGGGATATTGCCGACGCAACAGGGGCAGACATGCCATTCATAGCGGGGTTGAGCCGTCGACAGAGGATTGGTATAGGTGAAATCCTTGCCGTCGAGGGAGAGCGAGCCCAGCAGGGCGTTGTACATCGTCTCCTCGTAAAGGTCGGCGTATTTCCCGTCGTGGTAGGCGAGGTTCATCTTGTATTCGAAGAAGATGAGCCCGCAGCTGGAGCAGGATTCGCAGTAGGCATTGTTGCGCAGCGAATAATCGGGGCCAAAGCCTTCGGAGGTCTCGCCGCTGCCGATGCCGCCGGTGATATAGTATTTGCGGTTGACCATATTGTCCCAGAGCGAAAAAACGGCACTCTGATAGTCCACGTCCTTTGTCTCGGCGGCCACGTCGGCCATGCCCGAATAGGTATACATCGCGCGGACGGCATGCCCCACGGCTTCATATTGTTCCTGAACGGGCACATGGCTTTGATCGTATTCGCTGCCGCCTTTGCGGTTGTCGAGGAGGAATTTGGCGAGCTGTATGTAATGGTCGCCGTGTCCCTGGCCCTCCATATCGTTGACGAACCGGCCGAAGCGGACAAGGGCCTGTTCCATTTCCTGGTGACCATCATACCAGGCGATCTTGCCGGGGCCGATATTGGCCACCCAGCAGTCGGCCAGCTTCTTGGCGGCGTTGTACAGCCGCTTGTCTTTTCCTTCCGTAAGGGTGTAGTGGTTGATGGCTGACTCGATAAAATAACCTGAGACATATCCCTCGTGATTGCCCCTGCCTTCGTCGGACCAACGATGACGCCAATGGCCTGCGGTGTCGCGGAGCGTCCAGGCGGTCTGGAGATAGCCATCGGGTTCCTGCGCGGCGAGGATGACCGGGATCCATTTTTCGAGGGTGATCTTCATTTTGCCCTGGGCGGCGATGATGGCAGCATCGCCTTTCGGATCGACCATCAGGGCCTCGCACATCGCTTCTACCGTCTGGTGGACCCATGCGTTGGAGAAGACATAACCTTTGTGCTTACCGTGTGGCTCGCCCTTAAGCGCTTTGGCGGCTTCGATGAAGTTATCCAGTCCGCCCTCGCCGGTGGTCAGATCGGTGCGTTCGCATTCCTGGATGCACCAGGGGATCCAGTTGGTGATGATGACATTGGCGCGGTCGTTCCAGAGCTTGCTGTCGATGCTGTAGTGTTTGGTATAGACGACGTCGAGGCGTTTGGAGGGAGGCGGGGTGACTACTTTTATTTTTATTTCGCCACTGGTTTGCAGGTTGCCCTGCCAGGCCGTGAACTTCAATTGATAAACTCCGGGGGCGGAGAAGGTCGCGATGGATTGCGCGGCGGCCGGGTTGGCGATAGCCACTGTGCCGGGGCCCTCGGTCTTTATCCATTCCATGCGGGTGATGGGATGGACACTCTTGGTGCGGCCGTCGAGATAGGTCTTGCCGTCAAGCATCACATCCCGGTCGGCGCCTGCCATGACAAGCGGGGCGATGGGTTTCGAATGCTCGGACTCGGCAACGGTCCATTCCACAAGAGCGGCATTCCAGCGGTCGGCCGAATCCATAACGACTCGCAGCCGCGTGGTCGTCACTTCATCGAAGGTAGTGGGATTGAATTTCCCGGCGGACAAGCCGAGCCCGGCCGCATTGTTTACCGGCAGGAAGACGGAACCGTTCCAGTATTCGATGTGATAGGTTCCCGGCAGCTTTACCGTTCCGGTATGATCCCACCAAAAAATGGCGATCTGCCGGGTACTGACAGGCTGCTTCCATTCGTACTGTACCCACTGGTTGGCCTGGCGGGTCAGGGGGCGCGCACGCTGGTCGCCAGGTTCCATCGGCGTCTCGCCGTCATTTAACGCATCGAGAACGGCGCCGGGCCGGGCCGAGCCGGTAGGCGTGGCGACAATGGCCAGGTTACCTTCCGCATTGGCGGTTGCCGTTGTTTGCGCGGCGGCCGGCTGTTGGGCATCGGCCGGCAGCAAAGCTGCGGCCAGCAGGATGGTGGTCAGGAGGCGGGATATATGCATATTTAAAAATACGATAGGGGTCCGAGACGCAATTATCCATATTTCACTTTAACCACCCCGATCTTAACTAGTCGATGACGAGGACCTCGTGGTCTAGGAATTCGCGACGGGTGTCCATATATTTGACGAATATATGAAAATCGGATTCATCGGTATCGGTAAGATCGCGAGCGCGGTCGTCCAGGGGTTGTGCACTTCGGAGGCAGAGGGATTGGCCCTCTTTTTATCGCCGCGCAACGAGGAATTGTCCGTTTCACTCGCGGCCAGGTATCCCGCCGTGCGGCGGCTGGAAAGCAACCAGGCCGTTGTTGACCGGAGCGACATCGTGGTCATCGCGGTGCGGCCACCCGTGGCGAAAGAAGCGTTGGGTGCGCTGCGTTTCCGCGAAGATCAGACCGTGGTCTCGCTGGTGGCATTATTGTCCTATGCGCCGCTGCGCGAGCTCACACAACCCGCGGCGGTCGCCTGCCGCGCGATCCCGTTGCCTACCGTGGTGCAGCACAACTGCCCCATCCCGTTATATCGCGCCGACGAGCGCGTCGAGCGGTTGTTTGGCTATCTCGGCGAGACCGTGCCCGTTTTCGACGAGGCAGGGCTGCATGCCTTGTGGACTCTGACCGGGCTGATCACACCGTACTACGACTTGTTGACGCGGCTGAGTGAGTGGACCGTTGCGCATGGCGTGCAGCCGGAGACCGCGAATGCCTATGTGGCGAATATGTTCCAATCTCTTTCCTTTTTAGCGCAGCAATCCCGGCCCATCGATTTCGGCGAGTTGTCAAAGCACGCGGCGACGCCGGGAGGCATCAATGAGCAGGCAGGCGCCGCGATCGCCGCGGCAGGGGCGCATGAGGCCTGGGCGGCAGCGGCGGATCGGGTGCTTCCCCGGTTTGCGAGCTGAAGATGGAAGCGCGCATAACAGAACAATGACTGTATCAAAACCGTACAACCGGCCTCCCAAAAATAATACAACTAATTGACTAGTAGTTAATGGAATTTTTGGCACTGCACTGGCGGTAGCATTGACAATCAAAGCACTGCCAATGTTCAGGAACTACTTCAAGACTGCCTGGCGCAATCTCTGGAAGAACAAGGTCTACTCGATCATCAATATCGCGGGCCTTGCCATCGGCATGGCCGCCTGCATGGTGATCATGCTCTTTGTGTTCTATGAAAAGAGCTTCGACCGGTTCCACACCAAAAACATCTATCGCCTCAACGAAGTGCAGAAGTTTCCCGGCATGGTGGCTTCGCAAAAGGTGGCGCTGACGATGTTCCCGATGGGACAGACGATGAAGGCGGAGTTTCCGCAGATCATCAACTACACGCATATCCGGTGGAACGACAAATACCAGATGACCAACGGGGACAGGCGGGTCTTCCTGCCGCAGGTGTTCTTTGTGGACACGGCCTTTTTCCAAATGTTCGATTTCCCGCTCTTGAAAGGGGACCGGAGGACGGCGCTGCTGAAACCCAACAGCATCGTGTTGACGGCTTCGACGGCGCGGAAACTATTCGGTAGCGAGGACCCCATGGGAAAGACGGTCACCCATTTTGCCAATGACACCGTCCTGTACACAGTGACGGGGGTTGCGGCGGACGCGCCGGCAAACTCGCAGTTGCAATTCGATGCCCTGGGCTCCTTCAATACCTTTATCAAACCCGACTGGTCGAATATGTGGGGCAACAACTGGCTCAATACCTACTTCGAGCTGGCGCCCAATGCGGATGTGGCCGCGATAGAAAAACAGTTCCCGGCTTACCTGAAACGACATCTCGACGGCGACGGCTGGAAGTATTTCGAGCTGTTCCTGCTGCCGCTGCAGACCGTCCATGCGCATGCGGCGGATATCGGGCTGGACTATATCAACTATCAGAAGTTCGACAACAACTACACCAATATCTTCACGGTGATCGCGCTTATCGTGCTGGTCATCGCCTGCGTCAATTTTATGAACCTGTCCACTGCGCGGTCGGCGGAACGTGCGCGGGAGGTGGGCATCCGGAAGTCCATCGGTGCGCTGCGGTCGCAGCTGAGCGTGCAATTCCTGAGCGAAACGGTGCTGCTGGCCTTGCTGGCGGTAGTGCTGGCCCTGCTCTTTCTCTGGCCGGCAGTATCGTATGTCGACAACCTCAGCCAGCGTCACCTCGAGATCGTCCTCGACCAGAATAAGTGGATACCGCTGGTCGTGCTCGCCGGCACGATCCTCGTCGGCATCCTGTCGGGGCTTTATCCGGCGGCCTACCTGTCTTCCTTTCAACCGGTGAAGGTGTTGAAGGGATTACCGCAGATCGGCAAGAACAAGGGGCTGCTGCGGAACGTTTTGGTGGTGGGCCAGTTCACCTGTGCGATCTTCCTGATCATCGCCACCGTTTTTGTCTATCGCCAGCTGACCTATATGCAGGGCAAGGACCCGGGATTCGACCGGGACCAGGTAGTCAATATCACCCTCGACGGGATCACCCGCAACAAATTCGAGCTGTTGAAAGAACAGCTCAGCAAAGGCTCCGCCGTCGCCGGGGTGACGGGCGCCCAGGATCAGCTGGGAAGCCACCTGGATCAATCGGGAATCACCTTCTACGGCGACGGGCCGGCACGGGACCTGACGGGCACGCGGCTGATCGTAGACGCCGATTATCTGCGGGTCTACAATATCTCGCTGGTGGCCGGCCGGAATTTCTCGCATGACAAATCTGCTATCGGCAAGGAATATATCATCAATGAATCCATGGCCCAGGAGCTGGCCAGGAACGAGCCGGATAAATCGATCGAGCATCTGCTTGGAAAGCATTTTGGGTTCGATTCCGCCGGGACCATCGTCGGTATCGCGCGGAATTTCAATTTCAACTCGCTGCATTATAAGATCGAGACCCTGTTCCTCCAGAACTTCAATCGATATTTCAGCACGGTCTCGGTGAAGATCAGGGGCGGACGTACCGATGAGGCGATCGGTTTTATCCGCTCCACCTGGCGGAATTTGTTTGCCGATCATCCGCTGGAATACCAGTTCCTCGACGATCATTTCGCGGAGGTCTACCGGGCGGACACGCAGGTGAGCCGCATCGTGAGCGTGCTGGCCGGTTTGGCCATCTTTATCTCCTGCCTCGGGCTATTCGGGCTGGCCTCCTATGCGGCGGAAAAACGCGTCAAGGAGATCGGTATCCGGAAGGTAATGGGCGCGAGCGTCAATAGTATCGTGGCACTGCTGAACCGGCATTTTATCCGGCTGGTGCTGCTGGCCAATCTTCTGGCATGGCCCCTTGCCTGGCTGGCCATGCGGCGGTGGTTGCAGGACTATGCATACCGCGTATCGCTGAGCGGGTGGGTGTTCCTCGTGGCGGGTGTAGCGGCGCTCGGGATCGCGCTGGTGACGGTGAGTATCCTCGCGGTGCGGGCGGCGATGAACAATCCCGTACAGTCGCTGCGGAGCGAATAATTTGTTCACTTTTCGAATGGTTGGAATATACAACAAAGACCTCGCATCTCTATGCGAGGTCTTCATTTTTTGCCCAGAGCACGGGCGAAGCCCAGCCGCTAAGCCGTGCCCGGCGCCGGCCCATGCCCCCCTGCCTCCCGGCTGGCGCGGTTCTCCGCATGCGCCTGGGTAATATCATACTCCAGTTCGGGATCGATGTTCTGCTCCTCGACACGCCGCTGCTTCTCCAGCAATTCCTCATGATGGTCCTGCAGCCACTGCAACTGCTTCTTGCCATAAGAAAACCGCGTAAACAACACGAACAGCACCGGCACGATAAAAATGGCCAGCGATGAGGACGCGACCATCCCGCCAAGGACGACGAAACCGATGGTCTTGCGGGCGACGGCGCCGGCGCCGCTGGCAAGCACCAGGGGCATGACGCCGAGGATAAAGGCCATCGAGGTCATGAGGATGGGGCGTAACCGCAACCGCACGGCTTCGAGCGTGGACTGGACCAGCTCTTCCCCGCGGTCAACCCGTAATTTAGCGAATTCAACGATCAGGATGGCATTCTTTGCCGACAGCCCGATCAGCGTGATCAGGCCGATCTGCGCATAGACGTTGTTCGTCAGCGGCGGGATCAGGCTGAGCGTTGCGATGGCCCCGAAAGCGCTGATCGGCACGGCCAGCATCACGGCGAAGGGGACCGACCAACTCTCATAAAGAGCCGCTAAAAAAAGAAACACAAAAACGATCGAGAACGCAAAGATGTAAACGGTCGTCGAGCCCGCGCGAATTTCTTCGTAACTAAGACCGGAGAACTCGTAGGAATAGCCCTGGGGCAACGACTTGGCGGCCACCCGCTTCAACGCGTCGATGCCTTCGCCCGTGCTGTAGCCCTGCGGCGTCGAACCATCGACTTCCGCTGACCGGAAGATGTTGAAGTGAGTGATCAGCGGCGCGGTCTCGATGGGCACGTAGTGGATGAGCGTGCTCAGGGGCAGCATCTGCCCCGCCGAATTGCGCACATAGTATTTGTCCATGTTGGCAATGAGGGCGCGATAGTTGGTATCGGCCTGCACGACTACGTGGTAGGTGCGGTTATAGAGGGTGAAATTGTTGACGAACAGACTGCCCATATAGGCCTGCATCGTGTTGAAGACATCGGAGATGTTGACCCCCAACTTCTGGCATTTCTCTCGGTCGACCGTCAGATCATAGCTGGGGGTATGCGCCCCATAATAGCTGAAAGCGGTGTTGATCGCGGGATATTTATGACATTCGGCAACGAAGCGCTTGACGACATTCTCGAACTGGTGGATATCGTCATTCGTATTCCCCTGCTGGATCTGCATGCTGAAACCCGCCGCAGAGCCGATGCCGCGGATGGGCGGGGGCGGGATGACGACCACATTGGCGTTCTTGATCCCCGCGGACGCGAATTTCTTCTGCAGGTTGAAGATAAGGCCCGGAAGCCGGGTGTTGGGCGTTACCCGCTCCTCCCAGGGTTTCAGCATCACGAACATGCTGCCGTTGTTGGAATTGGCGCCGCCGCTGACGATATTGAATCCAGAGATCGCCGTGTAATGGTTCACCGCCGAATCCTTCTCGACAATGGTCATCAACTTTTGCATCAGCGCCGTCGACTGGGTGACGGAGGACGCCTCGGGCAATTGGTAGGTAACGTAGAGACGCCCCTCATCCTCGGAAGGAATAAAGCCGGTGGGCTTCTTCTTGAACAGGATAAAGGCGCCGGCACAGATACCCACCAGCAGCAGGACGGTCCAGCGCGAACCCCGGATCCAGCTATGTACCGATCGCGAATACCCGCCGATGAAACGATCGAAACCCCGGTTGAACCAAAGAAAGAAGCGATCGAAGAGGTTCTTCTTCTGCAAATGCGAGGGCCGTAACAACAAAGTACAAAGCGCCGGGGTGAGCGAGAGGGCGACAAAGGCCGAGATGATCACCGAGATGGCGATGGTGATCGCGAATTGCTGATAGAGGCGGCCGACGATGCCGGGGATGAACCCGACGGGCACGAATACGGCCGAGAGGATCAGCGCGATGGCCACCACGGGCGCCGAGATCTCCTTCATCGCCTGGTAGGTCGCCTCTTTCGGCGACATATGCTGCTCATCGATATAATGCTGCACCGCCTCCACCACGATAATGGCATCGTCGACGACGATACCGATGGCCAATACGAACCCGAAGAGGGTCAGGGTATTGATGGTGAATCCCAGCGGGATAAAGAAACAGAAGGTGCCGAGGATCGAGACGGGGATCGCGAGAATGGGGATGAGCGTGGAACGGAGATTTTGCAGGAACAGCAGCACCACCAGCGCGACGAGCCCGAGGGCCTGCAGCAGGGTCAGGAGCACTTCGTGGATCGAGACCTTGATGATCGTGACCGATTCGAAGGGCACCTTATAATCCACGTCGGGCGGGAAATATTTCTTGAGCCGTTCGAGCTCGGCATAGACGTTCTCGGCTGTTTGGAGGGCGTTGCTGCCCGGCGCCTGGTAGACCATGAGGATCGAAGCACGTTTGCCGTCGACCCAGGAGTAGCTGGAGAAGGTGAACTTGCCCAGTTCGACGCGGCCGACGTCCTTGAGATAGACCAGATGACCGGTTATGCCGGCGGAATCGGGGATCGTCTTGACGACGACGCGTTCGTAGTCGGAGACCTTGGTGAGCAACCCGTTTGGCATGACCGTCAGCTCATAGGCCTGGTTGTTGTTCTGGGGTGGGGCGCCGACCGAGCCGGCGGCGACATAGGCGCTCTGGGCGCTTAGCGAGGCGATGACATCCTTTGGCATCAGGCCATAGGCCGCCATTTTGTTGGGGTCTAGCCAGATGCGCATCGCGAACTGGTCCGTCCGGGCGCTCACGTCGCCAACTCCGGGGACGCGCAGCAGCGCATCTTCGATAAAGACATTGGTATAGTTATCGAGGAAGGTGATGTTATGGGAGTTCTTCGGCGCAAAGACCGCCACCATCATCAACATGTCCGGATTACGGGCACGCACGGTGAGGCCCAGCTTGCTCACGACGGAGGGGAGGAGGGGGCTGGCGATGCCCACGCGGTTCTGCACATTCAGGGCGGCGATATGCACGTTGGTGCCGATATCGAACGTCACGCGGACGTTCATGCTGCCCGAGTTGGTGCTGGTGCTTTGCATGTATTCCATGCCGGGAGAGCCGTTCACCTGCTCTTCGATGGGGATCGCCACCGTTTGCTCCGTGGTCTGCGCATCGGCGCCGGTATAGTTGCCGCTGACCGAGACCGAAGGCGGGGAGATGTCCGGGTACTGGTCAACGGCCAGGTTGAAGATGCAGATGATACCAGAAATGACCAGCACCGTCGAGATGACGATTGCTGTTACTGGTCTTTTTATGAACGTATTGGCGATCATTTGAGTCTAATTATGGGCCTTCAGCCGAAGCGCTATCGCGCTTTAGGCCGGTTGTGCACCCTCGCGCGGATCCATTCCGTGCAGGTCGCGTGATTTTTGGATCTCGAACTCGAGCTCAGGATCGATGTTCTGAGCCTCTACTTTTTTAGCTTTTTCCATGAGGTCAGCATGGTGAGTGCGGAGGTAATCCAGTTTCTTCTTGCCGTAGGAGGCCCGGGTGATGAGGACAAAGAGAACGGGCACGACAAAGATAGCGATCGTCGACGCAGCCAACATACCCCCTAAAACGGTATACCCGATGGTGCGGCGGGCGACGGCCCCGGCGCCGGTGGCGAACACCAAAGGAAGCACCCCGAGGATAAAGGCCATCGAGGTCATTACAATGGGGCGTAAACGAAGACTGACGGCGTCGAGGGTCGATTGGAGCAGGTCCTCGCCACGGTCGACGCGGACCTTGGCGAACTCGACGATCAGGATGGCATTCTTGGCGGCCAGGCCGATAAGGGTGATCAGGCCGATCTGGGCGTATACGTTATTGGTCAGGCTGGGGACCATCACCAGGGTCAGGATCGCCCCAAACGCCCCGATAGGTACGGCGAGCAGGACGGAGAAGGGCACCGACCAGCTTTCATACAGGGCGGCCAAAAACAAGAACACGAACGTAATGGAGAACAGGAAGATATAAATGGTCGTCGAGCCCGCTTTCACCTCTTCATAGCTAAGACCCGAAAACTCATAGGTATAGCCATCGGGGAGCACCCGGCCCGCCACCGCCTGAATGGCCTTGAGGGCATCGTTGCTGCTATGGCCGGGGGCCGGCGCACCGTCGACCTCCGCGGTCCGGAAGATATTGAAGTGCGAGATCAGCGGTGCCGTTTCGGTGGGCTGGTAAGTGATCAAAGTGCCGAGGGGCAGCATGTTGCCCGCGGCGTTACGGACGTAGTATTTGTCCATGTCGGAGATCATGGCCCGGTACGCCGTATCGGCCTGGACGACGACATGGAAGGTCCGGTTGTAGGTCGTGAAATCATTGATATAAAGACTTCCCATATAGGCCTGGATCGTCGTGAACACATCGGCGACATTCACGCCCAGCTTTTCACATTTGTCGCGATCGACATTCAGGTTATACCCGGGGGTCTTTGCGGAGTAGAAAGTGTAGGCGGAGCCGATGGCCGGGTCTTTTTTCGCCTCGTCGATGAACTTCTGCACGACCCTCTCGAAACCGTGGAGGTCATCATTGGTGCTGCGCTGCTCGATCTGGAGGCTGAAGCCCACGCCCGCGCCGATACCGGGGATGGGGGAGGGCTGGATGACCTCGACGTTCGCGTTGCGGATACCGGCCTCGTCGATGCGCCGGTGGATCTCGGCGAGGATGCCGGGAACCCGTTCGGCGTCCTCGTCGCGTTCGTCCCAGGGTTTCAGTTGACAGTAGATCGTACCGCAATTGGAGTTGCTGGCGTTGGTCATCACGTTGAGGCCGGACAACGCCGCGTAGTGCGCCACGCCGGGGGTTTCGGCGACGACCTTCATCAGCCGCTGCATGAGAGCCACGGACTGGCTGGTCGAGGAGGCCGGCGGCAGCTGATAGGTGACATAGATATTGCCGTCATCTTCGGAGGGAATGAAACCGGAGGGCTTGTCCCGGAAGAGAAGGGCCGCGCCGATACAAAGACAGACCAAGAGAATGATAGTGTATTTCGCCCCCTTGATAGACCGGTCGACCCCGCGCTGGTAGCGGTTGGTGATCCGGTCGAACCAGCCGTTGAAGCGAACGAATAGCCTTTGCATCCCGCGGGCCTCTTCCTTTGGCTTGGAAGGTTTCAGCAGCAACGTACAGAGCGCCGGCGTCAGCGAGAGCGCGATAAAGGCCGAGATGAGCACCGAGATGGCGATCGTGATCGCGAACTGTTGATAGAGCCGGCCGACGATGCCGGGGATGAACCCGACGGGGACGAACACGGCCGCCAGGATCAGGGCGATCGCCACGACAGGCGCCGAGATATCCTTCATCGCGAAATAGGTCGCTTCTTTCGGCGACATCTTATCGTGATCGATATAATGCTGCACCGCTTCTACCACAATGATGGCGTCATCCACCACGATCCCGATGGCCAGCACGAAGCCGAACATGGTCAGCGTATTGATCGTAAAACCGAGCGGGATGAAGAAGCAAAAAGTGCCGAAGATGGAGACCGGGATCGCCAGCACGGGGATCAGCGTCGAGCGGAAATTCTGCAAAAAGAGATAGACCACCAGTGCTACCAGACCCAGGGTCAGCAGCAGGGTGTTGACCACATCGGTCATGGAGACCTTTACCACGGTGACCGATTCGAATGGAACAGAGTACTCCACATCGGCGGGGAAGAACTGTTTCAGCTGTGCGAGCTCCTTATAGATCCCATCGGCGGTCCGGAGGGCGTTGCTGCCGGGGGCCTGGTAGATCTGGAGGTAGGAAGCGCGCTTGCCGTCGACGAAAGAGTTGCTGGCGAAGGTGAACTTGCCCAGTTCCACGCGGGCGACGTCCTTGAGATACACCAGCTCGCCGGTGGCGGGCAGGGTCTTAACGATGATGTTCTCGAATTCCTTGGGCTTGCTGAGCCGGCCGTTCACCAGGATGCCGATCTCGAAGGTCTGGGACTTGTTCTGGGGTGGAACGCCCGCGGAACCTGCGGCCACCTGCACGTTCTGGGCGTTGAGGGCGTTGATGACGTCCTGCGGGGTAAGGCTGTAGGCCGCCATCTTCTGCGGGTTCATCCAGACGCGCATCGAGAAGTCATCGGTGAAGCGCTGGATGGTGCCGACGCCGGGAACGCGTAGCAACGCATCCTGGACGAAGATGTTGGCGTAGTTATCGAGGAAGGTGATGTTATGCGTTCCCTTTGGAGCATAGATCGCCACCATCATCAGCATACTGGGGTTGACCGCGCGAACGGTAATCCCCAGGCGGCTGGCGACGGCGGGTAGGAGGGGGGTGGCGATGCTCACGCGGTTCTGCACGTCCAGTGCCGCCACATCGATGTTCGTCCCGATGTTGAAGGTGACGTTGATCTGCATCAGGCCGTTGTTGGTGCTGTTGCTCTGCATGTATTCCATGCCGGGGGTACCGTTGACCTGCTGTTCGATGGGCGTGGCGACCGTCTGCTCGACGGTCTGCGCGTCGGCCCCGGTGAACTGGCCGTTCACCTGGACGATGGGCGGGGTGATGTCGGGGTACTGGTCGACCGGCAGAACGACGATACAGATAGCGCCGGTAAGCACCAGGACGATGGAGATGACAATGGCGGTGACGGGTCTCTTTATAAAAGTATTCGCGATCATGTTTCTTCTCTTGAGGTTTAACGGCGGCGGCCGCCGGCGGCGCCGGGGCCTACGCTATTGGCCGTGGTGATCGGCGAGCCGTCGTGCAGGGCCTGGACCCCATCGACGACAAGGCGGTCGCTGTCATGCAGCCCCCCCTTGATGATGATATTAGAACCTACGGTCTGACCCGTCTCCACTTTTACCTGTTCGGCCTTGAGCGCACTATCCTTTTTGGCGATATAGACAAAGTATTCCCCCATCTGCTCGACGACGGCGCGGGCCGGGATGACGATCTGCGGTGTTTGCTCGAGATTATGCACCCGGACGACACAGGACATCCCGGCGCGGAGGTCCAGCCTGGGATTGCTGAACTCCAGACGGACCCGGATCGTCCCCGTCTGCGGGTCGACGGCGCGGTCGATGACGGAAATTTTGCCGGTATGGGGATAGATCGAATGGTCGGGCAGGATGATCGTGAACAGCGAATCCGGTTCATGCTGTTTGGGCCGCTGGAGCTGTTCATAATGGTTCAGCTGCGACTCGTTGATGAGGAAGTCCACCGCCATCGGGTTGTCGGTGGATACCGTGTTGAGCACCGTCGTGCTGGCCGTGACGAGGTTGCCGAGCTTCACCTGGCTGAACCCGATGGTCCCGTCGAAGGGCGCGGTGATGATCGAGTAGGTGAGATTGGTGGCCGCGGTGGTCAGGGCCTGCTGGGCGGCGGCCGTTTCGTTCTTTGCGTTTTGCAGGGCGATCACCGCGTGGTCGAGGGTCTGTTTGGCCACGGCGTTGTGCTGGATGAGGTATTGGTAGCGATCGGCATCCTGCTGGGCCTGCTGCTGGTTACCTTCGGCCACCTTGACATTGGCGGCGGCCTGGTCATAGGCGGCCTTGAAGAGCCGTTCGTCTATTTCATAGAGTTTTTGGCCTTTGTGGACGTGGGTTCCTTCCGTGAACAGGATGGCCGTTACATACCCCGTTACCTGGGCATGCAGATCGACCTGGCTCAGGGCCTGCGTGGTAGCCGGGAAATCGTCGTAGTACAGGACGGGCTGCGACCTTACCGTGGCGAGGTTGACGGGGGTAGGGGGATTGGTGGTGGCCGGCGGCTTCTGCTGGCAGGAGAAGATCGCCAGGGAAGGGATAAGAACCAGTATCGATGCCAGTCTGTTCATGAGTATGATGGTTTTGTGCTTGATTGAAGGTTAGTGAACGGTTATAATGCCCATGGATTTTTCCAGGTCGATCTTGCTGGCAAGCACCTGGAACAGGGCATTGCGGTAGCTGATCTCGGAGGTGATGAGATTCGACTCGGCGGTGATCACGTTCAGATAGGGGACGACGCCCTGCTGGTATTGCAGCGCCACGATATCATAGGTCTTGCGGGCGAGGCCGGCATTGTCCTTCGAGATACCGAGGTTAAAAAGATTGCTCTTATAGTTGGCAAGGGCGGTAGTGTATTCCGACCAGATCTGCGATCTCAGGGAGGCTTCGCTCCAGTCGAGCCAATCGGCCTGCAGCCGGGCCCGTTTGAGATTGTTGGTCCGGTTGAAGCCGGTGAAGACCGGCACCGAGAGCGAAAGCCCCATAAAGCTGTAGGGATAGGCCTTTGAGAAAAGATCGCCGAAATTATTGTTCTGGAAGGTATAGTCGTAGTTGAAGAAGGCGCCCACCGTCGGCAGCCAGGCGTTGCGGTAATAATTGATATTGGATAGCTGGAGGTCTTTCTGGCTGCGCAGCACCTTGTATTCGATGCGTTGTTCGAATTGCAGCTGTTGCGTGGTGTCGAAGGCGATATCGTTCATCATTTGCACCGTATCGTAGAGGACATTGAATTGCGACTGCGGCGGATAACCCATCACCTGTTTGAGCAGCGCATACTGGGGAACGACATTCTCGGTGGCCTGTTTGAGCTGGAACTTCGAATTATTGAGGGAGATGACGGCCTCGTCATAATCGGTCTCGTCGACGATCCCGCCGATGTATTGATGATAGGCGTCGCTGACGTTCTTGCCGAGCCGGGCGGTGTCTTCCTTGAGGACGCTGATCTGCTCCAGGGTCAGGAGCAGGCTGTAGAAGCTCTTGCTGACCCCGGCCACGACCTCGATCTTCGTGCTGTCGGTGATCTGCTGTGCTTCGCGGACATAGATCGAGGCGCTGCGGGTGGCATAGAGCAGCGCGGGGTTGAAGATCGTCTGGGTAACCCCGAGGACGGGGGTAAACGTGTTGATCACGCCCGTTCGTTGTTGCTGCGTGGTACCGGTGGCGGAGTTCTTGATAAAGGAGGTGGGCAGGGAGTTGTAATGCGTCAGGTTCCCCGAAATATTCACTTGCGGATACCAGGTCGACAAATTGATCGCATTGGTCGTCCGGACGATGGATTCGTTGATCAGGGCCTGGTTGATAAAGGGCTGATGCTTGAGAGCATAGTCGATACACTGGTTCAGCGTCAGCGCGGAATCGGCGACGGCCTTGACAGGCTGTGAAAAAGCAGCAATCGATAGGAAACAAAACAAACCGGTACAGACAAAGACGCGCTTAAAAACGTCGGCATTTTTAGACATATCGATCGTGGAAATTTATAATGTGAAATGTTTTCCCAGGGTTAGCGATCTGGAAAAGTCAAGGTCAGTGGAGGAGTGATACGGCGCAAAGATTGTGCTTTTTGCGCGAATGTTGAATTAAAATGATATTAAAGAAAAATGCTTGACCGTCAATTATTTGACGGCTGCGGATGTGCGGTAGGCAGTGCCTTTGAAGAGGGCGACCAGTTCGCCGGCGGCATTGGTGGTGCGGATCTCATAGAGACCGGTGCGGTTGCCGAGGTGGATCTCGCGGGCTTCGACGGTCAGCAGGTCGCCGGGTTTTGCGGGGCGGGTGAAGGAGATGGAGACGTCGAGGGCGACCGTGATTGAACCATGCGAATTGCAGGCAAAGGCGAAAGCCGAATCGGCGGCGGAGAAGATGACGCCGCCGTGGACGATGCCAAAGCCGTTGACCATTTGGTCGTTGATATGATAGTGAAGTCGGCAATAGCCTGAGGTGGACTCGTCTACGACGAGTCCGAGCCATTGGGAAAAGCGATCCTTTTCCATCATGTGGGCCGTGATCTCGGTGGGACTCATCGATATACCTTGTCTTTGCGGCTGGCCAGCAGGGCGACAACATCTTCCCTGGTGCCGGTGAAGGGTCCGGAGCCTTCGATCTTAAGGGTAGCCATGGCGGCGGCGAATTCGCCGGCCTGCTGGATGGAGGCGCCTTTGATGCGTTGATAGAGATAGCCGGCCATATAGGTGTCGCCGCAGCCGGTAGCGTCGACCACGGAGGTGGTCGGGATATAGGCGGGGATGGTGTGGAAGGCCTGGCCGTCAAATATCACGGAACCCATACTGCCGAGGGTGATGACCACTTCCTTTACGCCCCAGCCCGCGAGGAGCCGGGCCCCTTTCTCGACATCGTCCTGGCCGGTCAGCACGGCCATTTCGTATTCATTGACCTTGAGGGTATGGATGTATTGCAGACCGCCGATCTTGTCGCACCAGTCGACCGGCAGTACATTCTGGTCCTTGACCTCGCGGAGGTAGCCCTGGGCGTCGAGGGAGACCTTGCCTTTGGCGGCGAGGGTGCGGATCACTTCCACGGGGATATCGCCTGCGAGCAGGGGGCCGAGGTGGAACACCAGGGCGGCTGCGTCGGCCAATTGTCCGGCGGTGAAGGGATCGGCCTGACCAATGACGCGCTGGGTGCGGTGGTCCTGGTTGCCGGAGTAGATATTCTCGAAGTAGACGGTATGGGCGCTGGGCAGAACGGCGACATCGATGCCTTTCTCCCGGAGCTCGAATACGGAGGGCATGTCGGCCTCTGCGAGGGCGGTGATGAGCTTATAACGGATGTCGAGCCGGGATACGGCGTTGGAGAAATAGAAGGCGGTGCCGCCGGCCATGTGAACGACCGAGCGGGGGGTGACGACCTTGTCATGCGTGATATGTCCGATGCAAATGAGTTCTTTCCTGTCCATTGTTCTAGGCTTTCGAATGAGCAATTGGCGAAATTACCGCTTTTTTTGGGCTTAAACTGATTAAAATTGGGCTTGACAATATTAAAATTTGTTTGTTACTTTGTATTTCAAAGTGCTTTTTATACATGAAACGCTTCCATTGGGTTTATTTTTTGCTGACGGTATTGATCCTGGCAGTGGAGCTTTATATCGCCGAGTGTACCCATGACGCCATTATCCGGCCGTACGGCGGGGACTATCTATGCGTGATCTTCCTGTACACCCTGCTCCGGTCTTTTTGGGACCTGCCGGTGCGACCCTTGGCACTCTGGATCTTCGCTTTCGCCTGTTTTGTGGAGGTGACGCAGTATTTCCACCTTGCAGATCGGCTTGGCTTCACCAAACCATCACTGATTCGAACCCTATTGGGCTACACCTTTACCTGGGTGGATATCGGTTGTTATGCGTTGGGCATCGGGACCGTCCTGGGGCTGGAAGCGCTTGCGCCACGGATGCGGCTCACGGTAAAATAAAATCATCGTACCATGGCAAATTTTGTACATCGGGACTCCATTGTCCGCACCATCTGGGGGCGGGGCGACACGGTGCTGCTGATCTTTGCCGGCGCTTCGGCGGAATTCGCGCTGAACAAGTCGGTGGACTGGCTCTATTTCACGGGCAAGCTGCCGGCCAATCCGCTGGGACGGCTGTTCAGCACGGTGGCCTATGCGCAGCAGATCGTGTTTGCCGAAGAAGACCGCGCAAATGGGGCGATCGATCATATCACGGCGATACATAAAGGAGTGGAGGCGAACCGCGGGACCCGGATCCCGGCCGGCGCCTATCTCGACGTGCTCTATATGCTGATCCACTATTCGATCGCCGGCTACGAGCTGCTGGAGCGGCCCCTGGACCCCGGGGAGAAGGCAGAGGTATTCGACGTGTTCCGGCGGGTCGGCCGGCGCATGGGGCTGACCGGTATACCAGAAGACTTTGCCGCCTGGGAGCGGATGCGGCAGCAGGCTGTCAGGGACAACCTCGAGGTCAGCTCGTTCTCCCACGACCTCTACCGGCGCTACCGTAGGAGCCTTGGACCCGTCCGCTATGCGTTGCTGATCCATGCACAGGTGTTGCTGGTGCCCGGCCGGGTGCGGCGACTCCTCGATCTGCCGTCGATCCATTGGCTGTACCCCGTGGTACAGCTGTACAAATTGTTGCGGTGGCTGCGGATGGACAGGGGGATCAAACGGGTCCTGCTGCCGCCGCGATACCGGGAACAGGTGTTTGGGCTGGATCAAAAAATGGGGTAACTTACGGTACTAATCTTCACTGCCATGCAAACACGCCGAGACTTCCTTCAGAAAATGACCGGTTCGGTCCTTGCGATCTCTGCATTGTCCTCCTTTGTCGAAAAAAAATACGAGGGCCCCGTACTCAGGGTGGCCATCATGGGTCTCGGCAGCTATGGAACACGGGTGGCGGAGGCCATGAAGTCCTGTACGAAGGCGAAACTGGTCGGTGTCATCAGCGGCACGCCGTCGAAAATAAAGGCCTGGCAGACCAAGTACGGTATCCCGGAGAAGAACTGCTACAACTACGAGAACTTCGACCGCATCCGCGACAATCCCGATATCGACGCGGTCTATGTCATCACGCCCAATGGACTGCATCACAACCAGGTCATTCGCGTCGCCCAGGCCAAAAAGCATGTCATTTGCGAAAAACCGATGGCCGTTAACGCCAAGGAAGGCCAGGAAATGGTAGACGCCTGCCAGAGCGCCGGGGTAAAACTGCTGGTCGGCTACCGCATGCACTTCGAGCCCCATACCCTTGAGATCATCCGAATGAGAAAAGCGAATGAGTTTGGCCGCATCCTTTTCTTCCAGGGGCTGTCGGGGTTTATCATCGGAGATCCGACCCAATGGCGGTTGAACAAGGCGCTATCGGGCGGCGGGGCCATGATGGACATCGGCATCTATTCGATCAACGGTTCCCGCTATATGATCGGGGAGGACCCCATCTGGGTCACGGCACAGGAGACCAAGACCAACCCGGTGAAGTTCAAGGACGGCGTGGACGAGACCATCCAGTTCCAGCTGGGCTTCCCCGGCGGCGCGACGGCGTCCTGCCTGTCGACATACAGTCTGAACAACCTGGACCGTTTTTTCCTCGACGGCACCCAGGGTTTTGCGGAGCTGCTGCCGGCTACGGGCTATGGCCCTATCGCGGGGCGGACGCATAAGGGGGAGATCAACCAGCCGGTGACGACGCATCAAACCGTCCAGATGGATGAGATGGCAGGCATCCTTCTCGAAGGGCATCAGCCGGTGGTGGCGGTCGATGGACACGAAGCGGTCAAGGACCTCAAGATCATCGACGCCATCTACGCGGCCGTGAAGAGCGGGCAGAAAGTAGAGCTAAAGCTCTAACTTTCTACCTGGAAAGAGATCGGTAACTCCAACCGGGTCTTGACCTTCTTCCCATGTAAAGTTCCGGGTTTCCATTCAGGCATCGCCTGTACGACCCGCAGGGCCTCTTCGTCAAGCCCTTCACCGACCTTCTGCGGATTGATCAGCTTTGCCTTTGTGATATGCCCATTCTCATCGACGATGAACGAAACGCGCACGATCCCGGTGACATCATTGTCGATCGCGTCCTGCGGGTATTTGATATGATCGTTCACATAATTGTCCAACGCTTGCTCACCGCCGGGGAATTGGGGGGCGATGGCGCCGGCCATCGGCTCGGTCACAATGATCTTTGCGGTTGCCTTCTTTCGGCTGTGAACCCCGGCCGTGCGGGTCGCCGGAGTAGCAGTGCCGGTCTTTGCGACACCCTCCTTGTTGGCGTCCGGAGTAGCTTCAGTAGTTGCGGGCCGCACATGTCCCATATTGTCGATGGTATCACCGTCCGCCGAGGCCCCCTTCTGGGGCGTCGTTGTAGCGGGCTGACCTGCGGGCGTGGCGCCGGAGGCAGGATTCGTTACCGCCGTGGTGCTATCGGAGGGAGGATTGCTTGTTCGATAATCGTTGCTATTACAGGCTACCGAGGTGAGCGCCAGGATGGCTGCTGTCACCGGTAACGCGTAGAACAGATGTTTTTGTTTTGTTTGCATAAAGGCCCTTTTTTAGTGATCGGATACCCCTAGGGATTCAAAGACGATGCCAGCGAACAGATAAAGGAGCGCGTTGCCGCCGCTGGGGAGCCTTTTGCCCAGACCTATTCATACACTTTGATTATCCTGCCGTTGACGGCCCCTTCGACGCTTAACCGATAACCGTTGACGACCCGTTGCATGGGTACGGCATTGTAGCCGGGGAACAGATGACCATACCGTTCCATCGAGTCCTCGACAAGTCCCGGGCTGACCGCGTTGATCCGTTTATCGTTTGTCAGCTCCTGTGCCGCGGCCAATACGAAACTGTTGATGGCCCCATTGATCATTGCGACGGTTGCGCCGTTGCGCGCCGGCAGATCGGAGGCCACACCGGAGGTGAGTGTGAAGGAACCGCCGGGGCTCAGATAGTCTTTGCCGATGAGCACTGCATTCACCTGACCCAACAATTTGCCCCGGATGCCGGCCTGCATGTGTTCTTCCGTCATCGTGCTGAAATCACCATAGTAACCCGTACCTGCGGTGCAGATGCAGGCGTCGATCATCCGAAGCTGTTGGAAAATATCCCGGAGGGAGGTGGCGGAGCTGATATCGACCCGAACATCACCACTGTTACGACCAGCGATGATGACCTCATGAACATTGGCAAGTGCCGCGGCGACCTTTTTCCCAATGGTGCCCTGGCCACCGATGATAAGAATTCTCATATTCTTTTTCCAGCAAAGCTAGCGCCCCAAGCAGGGTAGGCGTAATCCAAAAAGCTCAGATCGTTGCTTTTCCGGCTCGCTCCAGGCCAATCCCTTCCCTTCGTAAGGACTGCGGTGTGGCCCCATATTCCCTGCGAAAAATGCGGATAAAATGGGAGGCACTTTCAAAACCGCAGGAAAGGGCGATGTCGGATATCTTCTGATCGGTTTGCCGCAGCAGCAGCTGCGCGTGTTCCAGGCGGCGGCGATTGATCCATTGCCTTGGTGAAACACCATAGTGACGTTGAAAGTCACGTTTGAAGGTAGCGAGGCTTCGATTGGAAAGGGCGGCCAACTCGGCGAGCGTCAGGGGTTGCAGCACATGTGTCCGGACAATGAATTCCAGATCAGAGGGCCGTTCATCGATCGCAGACTGAAGAAAGCGAAGGATGGCGTCGCATTCGCTGGTTGCCAGAAGCAGGTGCAGCACTTCATGGAGCTTCCCCGTCAGGAGCTGGTCCAGGCCAGGAAAGGATTTCCCGAAATAATGGAGGTATTGCGTCTTGAAGCTGTCCAGGAGCTCGTTGGCAGAGATCACGACGCAGGGGCAGTCCGGGGCTTCCATCGGTCGACGCCAACCCTGCTTCAGCGCAAATTGTCGGATCACCGCCGCGGGAAGGAATACCATCATCGACTCAAATTCGAGACCTTCCTCGATATATTCCGCCATGACATGAATGCCCCGTTTAAGCAGGATCAGGCTATTGGGCGCCACCGTCAGCGTCCTGCCCGGCAGGTGAAGGAATTTTGTTCCCTTTACGACAAAGACCAGCAGATGCTCAGCGAGAAATACAGTGCGTCTTGCCGGGCTGTACTCGGTCTTCCTGCGCGCAAAGATGGTATTGCCCTGGACGAGCAGACCCGGAGCGGAGGGTCCCGATGGGATGGAGGAAAAACGAAGAAGCATGATGAGCCGCAAAGGTAGAATTTTTCCGGATTCGTCTTGGATGCATCGGAAAATTATGTATATTAGCCATATGGTCTATTCAACCGAATTATTAAAGGGTACGCTGAAAACGATCGTGCTGAAGCTGCTGGCCGACAATAAAAAGATGTATGGTTATGAGATCACGCAGAGAGTGAAAGAGATCACCGCGGATAAGATCCAGATCACTGAGGGGGCGCTGTATCCGACCTTGCATGCGCTGGAAGCGGACAAACTGGTGACTACCGAAGTGGAATATATCGGCAAGCGGGTGCGGAAATATTATAGCCTCAGTCCGGCGGGCAAGGTGAAGACGAAGGAGAAGATCAATGAGCTGACGTCCTTTATCCAGACAATGACCTTGCTACTCGAACTCAAACCAAAAACGATCTAAATGGCAACGCTGGCCGACGAGCAGGTGGACTTTATCACGAGGGTGATCCGGGCGCATGGCATCCGGCTGCAGGACCTGCAGGACAACCTGCTGGACCATATCTGCATCCTTGTCGAACAGGGTCTGGAACAGGGTGGGAGCTTCGAAGAGGTATTGGCGAGGGTATTCCGAAGCTGCTACCACAAGGAATTATACGAGCTGGAGGAAGAGGCGCTGTTCCTGTCTTCCGTAAAGGGACCCCGGCTGGTGCTGAGTCGCGGAAAATTTTTCCGATGGTTGTTTGGCATTTTTTTATCACCCTATCTGCTGTATTTTCTTCTTGCATTATTGCACTGGCTGCCGGCAGCATATGACGTAGTGCCGATGGTCATCTTCCGCTGGACGCTGGTCGGCTGCTTCTGGCCGTTGGTTTCCCTCGCGGTGATCTTTTTTACCCCCGAACGTTTCGAACCACTGATCCCGCGGCATGCGAAGGTGATGCTCGGGGGCGGGTCGCTGATCCGGGTGTTCCGATTCGAGGCGTCGTTAGTGGAATAATTTCTCCTCAAGTGTGATTTTTCGCTTTGTCCGGCGTATCATTATCCCGGATATGCAGGATCATTTCCTTCAACAGATAGAAGCCAATAAAGGGATCATCTTCAAGATCAGCCGCTCGTTCTGCCGCAGCAAGGCCGACCAGGAGGACCTGTGCCAGGAGATCCTGCTCCGGATCTGGAAGGGGCTGCCCCGTTACGATCCGGCCTATGCCTTCACCACCTGGGTGTACCGCGTGGCATTGAATGTAGCCATCTCCTGGCAGCGACAGGCGAAGAAGAGCTCCGGCACGATCCCTTTTACGGAAACCCATGGCGAGATGAACATCGGGCCGGATGGAACCCACTCCAGGGAATACCCTCTGGAGGATCAACACTCACCGATGGTCCTGCTGCAAAAACATGTCGCCGCACTGAAGGAGCTGGAGAAGGCGCTGATGCTGCTGTATTTCGAGGAGAAGAGCTATCGCGAGATCGCGGAGATCATGGGCATCACGGAGACGAATGTGGCCACGAAGGTGAACCGCATCAAGGAAAAACTGAAACGAGCTATTCTAACCGATAAAAATCTTGTTTATGGACGATCTTGAGCTCAACACGCTGTGGAAGGAATATGACCTGAAGCTGGAGGAAAGCCGGGTGTTGAACCTGCAGGCCTGGGCGGTGAACCGGCAGACTTTTGAATGGCTGCAGACGCAAAAGGTCCGGTCGAGGCTGCGGCCGATGGGCGTCTTCAAAGGCCGGGCGGTGTTCCTGGGCGTGGTCTGGGTACTGTTCCTGGGCATGCTGACCGTGGGCGATCACGGGAAACATGGCTGGTTTACTTTTTCGATCAGCATCCTCTTCCTCTTCAACGTCTACGCCATCATCGCTTATCTGCGGCAGATGGCACTTATCCGGCAGATCGACTACACAGACCATATCGTAGAGACCCAGGAGAAGCTGGCGGCCCTGCAGGCTTCGACGCTACGGACCACACGCATCCTCTTCCTGCAGGCGCCGTTCTATTCCACCTGGTTTTGGAGCGAGCGGTTGATCGCCGGTGGCAGCCTGGCCTTTTGGGCCATCGCCGTTCCCGTCGTCCTGCTGCTGGCTCTGGGGGCGCTGTGGCTGTACCGGAATATCTCGCTGGCCAACGCGGACAAGAAATGGTTCCGGAGGCTGTTCAACGGGATCGAGTGGTCGCCGATCCTCCGGGCGATGGAATATCTGAAGGAGATCGACGAGTTCAGGGACAGCTAGTGGTGGCGACGGCGCGGCTACAGCCCGCCGGCTGTGGCCGCGGCCAGATCCTTCTTTGCCTTACCCAGGCCGACCTTATAGTCGTCGGGCGTGCCACTGATCTTCAGGTTGATGAAATGGACTCGTCTGTCCTTGTCCCGGTATTCGATGGCATCCACCTGGCTGGGGTCCACCTCCTCCTGTTTCTTCCCGAACAGCTTTTTGAACCCGATCGAGGTCACCATCTTGAGAGGGACCCGGATATAGTACTCCATCTGCATGTTGAGGGACTGTTTGCCGGCGATCTCCATAAAGCCGAGCGAGGAATTGATGTTCATATCGGGGATGAACACGGCGCCGTCGCGGAAGGCCAACGTATTGCGGAGGGTGTCGAAGCGCACCATCATGAGATTCTTATCCGTGAAGTAGGCGGACATAGCCTTCATCGGTGCGAAGTTGATCAGCGCCCCGTTTAGGATCTCCAGGTCCATTTGGGCCATGGACTGGTCGACGATGGGCGTCAGATCGGGATGGATCAGGAGGGTGCTGCGGATCTGCCCGCTGATGATCCCTTTTATGTTCTTGTTGATCAGGATGTCCTCGCCAAAATTATCCAGTTTCAGCATCAGCTTCTCGATGTTCATGTCCTCCACGCTGAGCTTACTGTCGAGGGTGATCTTCTGGGCGTTGGTGCCGTCGAAATGCGCATTGGCGGTCATCCGCCCCCCGGCCATCTCCGCGTAGAAGGTGTCGAGATAGATATGTTGGGTGGCCAGCATGCGCCCCGAGGTGGAGAGGTTCTTGATGCCGATCTTATGATACCGGATGCGGCCGATATTGATGCGGGCGTTGAAGTCGATAAAGGGAACGCTGAAAAGATTGAACCCGGTGCTATGCGCAGCGGGGGTCGTCTTTACCGCGACGGTCGTGACCATGGGTGCGGCGGCGCTGTCGGGTGTAGCGGTCGTTTCGGGCGCGTCCTGGCTCGCGGCGGCGACATAATTCGACAGCTGGTCGATGTCCAGCAGCCGGGAGCTGAACTGGAGATAATTCTCTTTCTTGCGGCGGAGGGTGTCGCTCCCGGTGTAGAGCCGCATGCTGCAGTTGAAGTCGGTGTTGCCGATCTTCCCACGCAGCGTATCGAGCTTGATGAAATTCTCCGCGAACTTGATGTTGCCGTTGATGCTGTCCAGCTGGTAATGGTGTTTTTGGAGCGAGCCGGAGATGTTGGAAATATGGATGTTCGCGAATTTGAAAACCGAATCATAACGCAGCTCGGTCTTGCTCCGCAGCCAGATATTGGAACCGACTTCCTGCCGGTAGTCCTGGGGCACCATTTGACGGCTCTTGCGGCCGAGGAGGTCGCGCATAGCCAGGCGCTGTGACTTGAGATCGAAAGCAAGCAAGGTCTTCCCTTTCTTCACCTTCTCGAACCAGAGGGCATAGTTGTTGACCCGGCCGCGGAACTGGATATCGCTGCTGTCGATGCTGCCGGCAAAGTTGCGCAGCAGCACCGAGGTGTCGCCGATGGTGAGGTCGGCGCCGAAATTTTTGAAGGCGTGCGGGTAGTTCTTAAAGGCGGCGGAGAGGCCGGCGATGCTGAACTTACCTTTGGGCAGGGGATTAGGGTGTTGCAGCTCCATTACCGAGGTCTCGAGGGTTAGACCGATGTTGAAGCCATATATCTCTTCTCTTGCCTTACGATTCTTTGTCGTGTCGGCATTGAACAGCTCGCGGAGGACCAGCTTGTTGCTGTTGGCGTGGAGCCTTAGCACCACAGGCTTCTCCTGGTGATGGAAGAGGGCCGGCAGGTCGGTTAGGGAACCGTCGAGATGAAGATCGGAATTCCCCACGTTGCAGCTCAGGGTGTCGAGGTCGACAAAGCCGTTCTTCATCGCGGCGTGGAGGTTCAGATGTTCGATGAGATAGGGATAGTTGGGCACGCGGAAGGTGAGATTGGTCACCTTCAGCTCGCTCTGGATGCCCTCGGTGAGCTGGCTCATCGTCTTGTCGTCGGTGAGATCGACCAGCTCCTTGAAGTTCATTTTCAGATCGATGTGGCCGGAGAGGCGTTCGAGGTCCTTGATGCCGAGAAAGGCGCCGATGAAGCCGAGCTCCAGCTCGCTGCGGATCTGCATGAAGATCTTCGGGTCGGTAAAATCGCGCATCACGAAATTACCCTTGAAGATGCCTTTGTCGGGGCGGGCGCTCATATCCATGAGGCGAAGCTCGGACGTCTTTAGCGATCTTTCTGCCCCATTGGTATAGAATCCCTTGAAGGAAAGCGAGTCGAGTTTTTTCTTCGCCTCCGTGTTGTGCAGCCAAGCATTCTTGCAGGCGAAGTTGAGGGCGATGAGCGGTTGCTGCCCGGCTTTGATGGTCCCTTTCACGGTGCCGTCAAAGCTCAGCTCGCCATCGTATTTGAAATGTTTCAACTCTTTGGCAACGGATGCGGGTGCGAAGGCAAAGAGCTGGCGGAAGTCGGGTTTATCCCCTTTGATCCGCAGATCGACGACCGGGTCGTGGAGGAGGTCAACGGTGCCGGTGATATTGAAGACGGCGTCCTCGAGCTTTAATTTGCCAAGCGGCAGGCGGAGGAATTTTGTCTTTTCGTCAAAGGAGAGACTGATATCGGTCTCGATATGTTTGTGCCGGAAAAGCGTGGTGTCGCCGGGCCGGGCGAGGTCGAGGACGAAGCTGCCCTTGCTTTCGGCGGCGATCTTGCCGTCGTCATCGCGCAGGGCCGTCTGGATGCGTGGAATGTCCGCTTCGATGCGCTGGCCGCTTTTGGGGTCGCGGTAGGTGATGCGCATGTTCTTTAGGACGAACTTTTTGATATCGAGGTCGAGCGGTTGCGAGGAGGCCATGGTCTTTGCCGTAGTATCGGAGGGAATGGCCACGGCTTTGACAAGATTGAGCTGCCCCGTGCCGTCCTGGATGAGATCGAGGTGGCCGTTCTTGAGCAAGATCACCTTTACATGATATTGCTGGTTGAGGATGTCCTTTATGCTGAACCCTATGAACATTCGCTCGGCCTCATAGATCGGGGTCACGCCCGAGATCTTAGTGGGCAGAAGCTTGACATTCTTCAGACCAATGGAGATGTAAGGAAAGTTCTGAACGAGGGAGAGATCGCTGCCGCCGACGACCAGCTCGCCGGGGAGTTTCTTGTTCAATTCGGTGACGGCCATCCGGACAAGGCGTTCCTGTTGGGAATAAAGGATGACGGCGGCGATCCCTACCAGCAGGATCAGGATGAAAATTGGGATCAGGGTCCAGCGAAGAATCCGTTTGCGCGTTTTTGATGTCATAGGTAGATTGGATACGATGTAAAAACGAATGAACGCAAGATAAATTATCCCTTTGAAATAAGGATTTTAGCCGCATTTTAGCGATGGGCTTTAGCGAAGGGCTGTTCCGCGGCCGGAACCAGCCGCGCGTGGAGGTCGGGATCTTTTTTTATCGCGTCAAGCGGGAACATGGGCCGTTGGATGCGTTTGTAGGGCAGCCGGGAGAGGTCCTGGTCGACGCCGCCCGGGGTGAGGGCCATCAGCCAGGCTGCGCGCATGGCGTAGAGCTCCGGTTCGAGGTAGCCGATCTTGACCACGACGATCGCCGCCTTGCGCGGCTGGAGACCGAGACGGGTGAAGTCGGCCTCTTTGTGATAGGGTTTTCGTTTTTGCGTGACGATGACGTGGACGCTGCCGACGCGGATGACCGTTTCCACCTCGGCGTCCTTATCGCCGCGAACAATAGATTCGACAACGCCTTGCAATCTCACCGGCGGGGCAAAGCGGTGATCGACCGCGGCGCCGGCGGTGGCGTCTATTTTTCCACCGACACCCGCCTTGATGGCTGCTTTTACCGCATCGGGGCCGGGGATGGAGGCGTAGATCAGGGCCGGGCCATCGGCGGCCTTGAATTCTGGACGGGCGAGGATCTGCTGGAGGGTCCAGGTGACGTCGCCGGCGCCGCCGGCGGTGGGGTTATCGCCGCAGTCACTGATAAAGAACGGATGGAGCGGACTTTTCGCGGCGCTGTCGAGGCATTGTTCCAGCGTACCGGTGGGCGCGACGAAAACGAATTGCGACCGTGCATTCCAGAAGGTCTGTGCCAGTTGTTCGGCTTTGCGGGTGACGGTGGCTTTGTCATCGCCGGTGACCATCACGACCGCGTGGTTGCGGGGCTCGTCGGCCCATGCATAGCCGATCCAGATCGCCGCGTCGACGATGCCCGGCCGGGCGGCAGCGGGCGCCACGGCTTTATAGATGGACTTACCCGGTTCTATCCGCGTGCTGGTCTTCTCCCCGGGCAGGAGGATGGGAATAGGGATCCAGGCCTTGTAAGCCGGCCGGCCTTTGCCGGTCTGGAGCCGGGTTAGCAGAAGGGTCACGGCGCGGCGTTTGGTCTCCATGGCGTCTTCATGGGGCGCCATCCGATAGCAGGTGATGAGATCGGTATTGCGGGCAAGCCGCCAGGAGACGTTGCCATGCAGGTCCATGGAGGTGGAGATCAACGTTTTTGTACCAACCAGCTTGCGGATGCGGATGATGAAGTCGCCTTCGGGGTCGTCGAGGCCAACGACGCTCATCGCACCGTGGATATCGAAGAAGAGGCCATCGTAGGGAAGGTGCTTCTTTAACGAATCGAGGGTCTTGTTGACGAGCGATTCATAGGCCGCACGGGTAACGGCGCCGCCGGGCAGGGAGTGACCGGTGATGGTGGGTATCCAAATGGCACTGTGACGCAAGGTGGAGTCGGGGGCGAGGAAGGGATAGGTGTCGAAGACGGCAGGGCCGTATTGGGCGTGGAAGGCCGGCTCTTCGGTCAGCGCGGGTGAAAAGGTGCTGGACTCGATCCCGAGGCCGCAGATGGCGATACGGGGGAGGGGAGCGGCCTCAGCGGCCATTGAAAGAATAAAAAGGAAAAGGAAGGCTGGTTTCAATGCAACTATTTTTGGTTGTGGAATTTACCACTATTTTCTTATACGCGGGAACGGCGCGGGCAACCCCTGTTTTTTTTACCGCGTTTATTTTATATCCTGTCCGAAGGCCCGCCTGCTAATCTCCCGATATCAACAACAAAACTCAACAACCATGCGACTCACCAATCAAGCGGGCGCGGCGTTGCTTTTGCTGTTCATCGCCGCGTCGCCGTTCGGCGCGATGGCCCAGTACGATATGGGTATCGCCAACTCTCGCTATGCGGGCATCCGCGGCAGCCTGCTCAATCCCGCCGCCGGCGCCGATCCAAAATTCAAATGGGATTTCAATATTGCGTCGGCAAGCGTGCTCTTCGACAACAATTTCCTGTATATCCCCAAGGGGGCCGTTCCCGCTTTTGGGTTCAAATCCATCATCAAAGGGATCATACACAATAACAAGTTCGCCACCTATTACGATAAGAGCCGGCCGGATAAAATATATAATGTTACGCTTTCCGCGGAACTGCTTGGGCCTTCTTTTCAGCTGGCCTTACCGAACGGGCAGTCGGTCGGTTTTCACATCGCCGATCGGCTCGCCGCCAATGTCCGGAATATTCCCGGCGCAACTGCAGAGAATGCGTATGCCTATTTAAAGGATCCGACCCTTTGGGGTACCAACTTCTCCGACCAAAGTACGAGGGTGAACGGGATGAACTGGCTGGAATATGGTTTCCACTATGCGGCCGTGCTGTTTGACGACGGCACGGATCGTTGGAACGCCGGCATCACGCTCAAATACCTGCGAGGTATCGCCGCCGCCTATGCGAAAAATACTCACCTTGGCTACCGGGTCGAGGATACGACGAACCTGTTCTTTGCCGGGAGCGTCGACTATGGACGTACGGACTATGACTCGTACCGGCACATCGGGAATTTGAGGGATCTACATCATGGACATGGGTTCGGCCTGGACCTGGGCGTGTCCTTTGCGCATGCCGACCGGTATACCATCGGGCTTGCGGTGCTCGATATCGGCGCCGTCCGGTTCAACCGGAATGCCGCCGCCTTTCATCTCGAGACCACCGGGGCGGAGTTCCCCAACTGGGGACAGCTCGAGCTGCACAGCAATCTGGCGGTGGACCGGACGCTTAGCGCCATCTTCTACAACGGGGACTCATCCCGTTCACAGGTGGGGAACAGCTTCCGGATGGCGCTGCCTACGGCTCTCAGTCTGCAAGGTGACTGGAAGGTACAAGATCATTATTTTCTCAACGTCTCGATCGTGAAGGGGCTGGGCCATGGGGACCGGCAAGGCGCCGTTGCCCCGGATATCTATTCGGTAACTCCCCGCTATGAAAGTGAATGGTGGGATGTCAGCATTCCCCTCTCGCTTGTGTATTACGGTGTCTGGCGGCCGAGGATCGGGTTTGCCGTGCGGGCGGGCTATGTCTTCTTTGGCGGCGATGCTCCCTGGAGCATTATGGCCTTGAGCCGGCTAAGGGGAACGGATTTTTATATGGGTGTCCGGTATTTCATATTCAATAAGAAAAATCGATAGCATGAAAAGAATGGAGATGGCGCTGCTGCCGCTGCTTATCGCGGGGCTGTTTATGGCGACGAACTGGAAGGCGGACCCCGAAAAGGCAAAGATCGAATTCAGCGTAAAGGGGTTGCTGGGAACGGTGCATGGTCATTTTACAGGGTTGAAGAGTACCCTCCTGTTTGACGAAAAAGACCTGGCAGGCAGCTCGATCACCGCCAGCGTGGATGCGAAGACGGTGAGCACCGGCATCGGGCTGCGAAACCGTCATGTCCGCCAGGAGGAACAGTTCCTCAATGCGGATAAATATCCCACGATCAGCTTCAAATCGAAGAAGATCGTAAAGACGGCGGAAGGCTTCAGCGCGGATGGCGAGCTTACCATAAAGGATGTGACCAAACCGGTGCATATCCCTTTTACGTTCCGGTCAGACGGCGCGAATGCGGGCATCTTTAAAGGAGCCTTCAATATTAAAAGAGAAGATTATAACATCGGCAAACCCGGTGGATCCATCGGCGATGAGATCAGGATCGAGCTCGAAGTGCCGGTAACAAAGTAACGGGATTCATCATTGGACAATTTGCAATTATTTTGCAAACCCCACGCTCGTTTAGGGGAATTGGGTTATATTTAGTGCAAATTAATTGCAACCATGGAAAAGCAAAGAAGAAGCGCATTAAAGAAATTATTGTTGGCCATCGGCGGTACCGTTGGCATCGGTACATTGGCGAAAGCAGAAAGCGTCGCTGCCGCACCTGCTGCAACACCTGCTGCTCCTGCGGAGAAAGAAGTTTTCAATGTCGTCATGGACCAGGAAGTTCCGCTGTTCTCCCAGATAACCAAGTTCAACGGAATGGTGTTCATCGCCGGCCAGGGCGCGCACGTAGAGCCCTTCGAAATCAAGGCGCACACCGAGATCGTACTGAAGGGACTGGAGAAGCAGCTGATCGCGGCGGGTTCTTCGATGGAGAAAGTGCTGAAGGTACATGTGTACTTGAACGACATCGCCGATTATGCGGGGATGAATGAGGTGTTCAAAGGCCGGTTTGGGGCCAAGCCGCCGGTTCGTACGACCGTAGCCGTTGCCAAGGGTGGTGTTCCGGGGAATTCGTTGGTCGAAATGGATTGTATCGCTTATGTATAGAGCCATCCGGGTGTTTGTGCTGCTCTGCGCCATCTCCTCCGTACGGGCGCAGGGTTATACCCTTGTCATCAAGGGAGGAACGGTCATCGATCCCAAAAATAATATCAACGTCGTGATGGATGTCGCGGTAAGCGACGGTAAGATCGTGCGGGTCGCGAAGGATATCGATGCGCATGGGGCCCTGCAGGTCGTGGACGCCCGTGGACTGCTCGTCGTACCGGGACTCGTCGACCTGCATACGCATGTCTTCTTTGGCACCGATCCGTCGAGGGCCTATGACGGCGGCAACGCCGCGATCCCGCCGGACGCCTTCAGTTTCCGGACAGGCGTGACGACCGTCGTCGACGCCGGCTGTTCGGGCTGGAGGGATTTTCCTGCCTTCAAGCGGGAGGTGATCGATGTGGTCAGAACGAGAGTGCTGGCCTTTTTGAACATCAATGGCGCCGGAATGCGCGGGAGTCCTTTTGAGCAGGATCTGCGTGAAATGGACGGAAAAATGGCCGGGATCACGGCCCGTCAATACAAGGACATTATCGTCGGCATCAAGGTCGCCCATTACTCGGGTCCGGAATGGACTCCGGTGGATGAGGCCGTAAAAGCGGGAAACATCGCGAATATCCCGGTCATGATCGATTTCGGCGGCAACAAACCACCGCTGTCGATCAAGGAACTCTTCTTCGATCATTTGCGCCCCGGGGATATATTCACGCATTGCTTCGGCCAGCTGGCCACCCGGGAATTCATCGTCGATACGCTTACGCATGCAGTAAAACCTTTTGTGCGCGAGGCGCAGCAGAAGGGGATCGTCTTCGATGTGGGTTATGGCGAGATCAGCTTTGCCTTTTCACAGGCCATCCCTGCTGTCAAGAGCGGTTTCTATCCCAACTCGATCAGCACGGATATCCATGCGCACAGCATGAACAATTCGATGCGGGACATCCTCAACTGCATGTCGAAATTCGTGGCGATGGGGATGCCCGTGCCCGATGTCATCCGGGCCGTGACCTCGAACCCGGCGAAGGAGATCAAACACGAAGAGCTGGGGAACCTGTCGGTGGGATCCGTCGCGGATATTGCGATCCTCGCCCTGGAAAAGGGCAGGTTCGGACTCTACGACTATACCGGCTACCGGATCGAAGCTACGCAACGATTCGCCTGCGAGATGACGGTCAGGGCGGGCAGGATCGCTTACGACCTCAACGGGATCGCGCAGCCGCTGGTGTTACCCAGGCCGATGCCGGCGAACGGGCCGACGCACTGATCGCCTAGAAATCCAACTTGGGAGTCACGCGGTTGACCGACCATTTAGTGGAAGGCGTTGCGCTGAGCCGGACGATCTGATCGGGGTTCTCGACGGTGATGTGATACGAAGTACGTCCGTTCAGTTCGGCTTTGTACAGACCGGTGATCCAGTAGTTGCCATATTCTTTTTTGATGGACTTCTGGAGCCGGGCAGGCAATCTGTCGGAGAGGATATTATGAATGACGGGAGAGCTCTTGCGGGCGGGCATCCCTCCTTCTGCGGCGCGGGCCTTGACGGTCAATACGGCGAAGCAGACGAGAACAGGAAGAATGAACTTTTTCATAAGGAATTGTTTTACTTTTTTGCGCGCTTAAAACGGCCGACGACTTCGATTTAGTATGTCGCCGGCCGTTTTATTTAACGAATACCCCAGTTACCCCTATTCTTTTTTTATTATCTTGCTGAGAGTCAACTGTCTAATATTTTTTCATATGAAGCACGTATCCATATTGGTTCCCGATGGGGAATGCAGCATCACAACTATCGAAGGCACGTACCAGATCCTGTTGCGGGTGAATGACTGGCTGATAGAGGCAGAGGAGGAGCCGATGTTCGACGTTCAGCTGGTAGGGCAGAGCACGGAAGTGCAGATGAAGGACGGACGTTTTCGGATACACCCCGACGTTTGCTTTACGGATGTGCCGCGAACCGGGCTGATCCTCATCCCTTCGGTGCATGGAGACAAAGTCAGGATCAACGAAGTGAACCGGCCGCTGCTCGACTGGGTTACGGACCAGTACCGGCAGGGCGCGGCAGTGGCTTCGATGTGTATCGGGGCCTTTCTGCTGGCAGGGACCGGCTTGCTCAACGGGCGGAGTTGTACCACGCATTGGGATTTTGCCCATGAGTTCCGGGAGATGTATCCCGAGGTAAACCTGGTGGAGGACAAGATCATCACCGACGAGAACAATATCTACACCAGCGGAGGCGCGTATTCCTGGCTTAACCTGATCCTTTACCTGGTGGAGAAATACTGTGGCCGGGAGATCGCGGTCACCTGCTCGAAAGGCTTCCAGGTGGATTTTCAGCGGGCGAGCCAGTCACCGTTCATCATCTTCAGTGGTCAGAAGGATCATGAGGATAAGGCCGTGCAGGCAGCGCAGGACTATATCGAAAAGAACTGTCATTGCAAGATCACGGTCGACGAGTTGGCGGAGCGGCTGATCCTGGGGCGCCGCAACCTGGAGCGGAGGTTCAAAAAAGCGACGGGCAATACTGTGATGGAATATATCCAGCGGGTGAAGATGGAGGCGGTGAAGAAGAGTCTGGAGACCTCCCGGCTGGGCGTGAACGAGGTGATGGATCGCGTAGGGTATACGGATCCAAAGGCCTTCCGGATGACCTTTAAGAAAGTGACGGGGCTTTCGCCGTTGCAATACCGGAACCGGTATAATAGGGAGTATGTGTAGCTGCATCCTTTGAAATGTTGGACGTATGGGCCGGTTTGCTTAATTTGGATAGGCCTCAAATAATCAGAATATGTCCTGGCTAAGACTGATGGAAGAACGCATGAAAGAAATGGAAAGGAAGGAGGGCGCGGCTGAAAAAACCAACCGGGTGCTTCACTTATTGAGTGAAATGTGGCCGGCCTACCTGATCGAAGTGGTGGTCATCATCCTGGGCATCTCCATCACCCTGGTGCTGGAAGAGTGGCGGGATAATGCCAAGGAGGAGAAGCTGGCGGCCGTCTACAGGGACAACCTGGCGACAGATATCGAGGCGGATGAGAGATCGCTGCAGTATGCGATAGGAGGAACCGAGGACATTCTGAAAGCCGGAAAGGAGATCGACCGGTTAAGGCCGAGAACATCCGGCAGGTGCAGGATGCCGAGCAGCAAGCAACCATAATGTTGAGCGGACGTTATTTTCTTCAATGGTTCTCGATGGATGACTCGACTGCGGTTCCCGGCATCCATGACCCGGGAGGACTCAAGGCGCTCGGCCGGAATATCGAGTTCCGCAATCACGTTCTCACCCGGATCAGCAACCGGGCCGAGTTGCTTACCCTTTACAAGGAGGCCGATCAGCTGGCCTATCGCTTACGGGCGATCCTGCGCGAATTCAAAGAATGATCCTTATTGGTAAAGGCGATAAAGCGAATAGAGCACCTTCTCGTCGTTCGTCCCCCAGGTCTTGGTGGTATCCGATTCAAAATGCCGTTTGAAGGCCATGGCCGCGGCGGTGCTATCCTTTGTATCATAGCCGATGAGGCGGAGCGCCGTCAGGGTGCTGAAGCCGCCCGGGACGCAAACCCCGGTGGTATCGGTGTACCAGAGCCCGAACCCTTTGTCGGCAAGATCCTTCCAGGGGAAGAGGCTGCTCGGGTCGTTCTTGCGGGTGGGGGCGATATCGCCGTGGCCGATAAAATTCGCGGGCGGGATATTGTAAGTCGTCTTCAACCGCGTCAGCAGGCGGAGCAGGCTATTGATCTGCTCGGGCGGGAAAGGTTCGAAGCCGTTGTTGTCCAGCTCGATGCCGATGGAGATGGAGTTGACATCGGTGATATTTCCCCATTTACTGAGGCCGGCCTGCCAGGCGCGGAGATAGTCATTGAGCATGTGATAGACCGTGCCGTCGCGGCAGATGACATAATGTGCGCTCACTTGCGTGCGGGGGACGGTGAAGGTCTGCAGGGTCTGCGGGCAGCTGTTCTGCGCGGTATGATGGATGATGACGAAGTTCGGCCTGCGAAGGTTGAAATTGGTGGTACCGACCCAATAGGGCGCGGGCGGGACGGAGTCGACCCCGGCGGGCAGGGGGCGTTCGCTGATGGTCTGTGCGTAACCTTTCACCTGTTGTCTATACGACTTGTTGGCGGCCTTATAAGGGTTCGGCGTACAAGCGGCGAGTGCGAGAATGCAGCCCAACGGCAGCAGGGTCCTGCGGATGCGATAGAGAATGGACATGAACAAATGTAAAAAATTGTAACAAATCGCAGCGAATCTCCGTATTTTCCTATTTCAAAACCTACAGGATGAAACACCTTTTCCTCTCGCTCACCCTCCTCCTGGCGACAGCGCTTCTGTCGCGGGCGGATGCTCAATCTCTTGTCAATACGAATTGGAAGGCCTATATCGGCGACCCCGTGAATGATACGCTGGTGCTGCATATCAAGGCCGATTCTTCCTTTGTTACGGATCGCAGCGGAGCGGCCGTCGTTCGTTCCGTCTGCAAGATCAAGGGCGATACCCTATCGCTGGACGACTTTGACGGACAATTCGCCTGTCCGAGCATGGTTGGAAGATACAAGGTCGCGCAGACCGGCGAGCAGCTGGTGTTCACGCTGATCGACGATCCCTGTGACGGCCGGGCAGGGGCGTTGCCGGTGACGAAGTGGATGAGAGCGCCGGATATCGGGAAGAAATAATGGCGGCTTTTACACCCTGAAGATCTTGTTGAGCAGATGGGCGGTCTGGCGGATGGAATCCGTCAGGGCTTCTACATTCTCTTTATACACCGGCGTGCCGTGGTGCGCGGGCGATGTGGGCACATCATCGGGACGCCCGGGTTTCCTGCGCCATTCCAGCAGGCCGTAGCAGCAGAAGATGAGCGTCTCGGTGAGAAGGCCGACGGTAAGAGCGATATTACCGAATTCGAGGGTTTCGATCTTGGCCCAGGCGCCGAAGATGACCACGGCGGCGCCGAAAGAGAAGGCGGTGTTGAGGATCTTGTCAAGAAGCATAGGATCATTTTGATCAAATATACATAAGATTCAGATGCATCGATAGTCGATATTGTTAAAATTTCTTCGCCGCCTCCTCAGGAACCCTAAATTTGTCAAAATACTCCTTTTATGATCACAGGCGCCCACACCATCATTTACAGCGAAGACGCGGCGGCCGATATCGCCTTCTTCCGGGATGTGCTGAAATTGACCAACGTCGACGTCGGCAACGGCTGGCTTATCTTCGGACTTCCGCCTGCGGAGCTTGCGTTCCATCCGGCCGAGGAGAACGGCAAGCACGAGCTCTACCTGATGTGCGAGGATGTCCAGGCATTCGTGAAAGAGATGGCCGGGGCGGGCGTCGTCTGCAGCGAAGTGCGGGATCAACTGTGGGGGCTGCTGACCTCGTTGACCCTGCCGGGCGGCGGGACGATCGGGGTTTATGAACCGAGGCATGCGAGGCCGGAGACGATGCAGTAGGGCACCGTCGCGGCCGTGAGGCTGGTCGCAAAAAAATAAAATTTGGTAAACCGAATGGTTAAGTATACTTTTACTTAACCATTCGGTTTTGTATTTAAATTGATCGTATGAAAGCAAGGAGAGACGTCTTCCAGGCCATTGCCGACCCCACGCGGCGGGCCATCATCGGGCTGCTGGCCGGGCAGACCCTTACCCTGAATACCGTTGCCGAGAACTTTCAAATGAGCCAGCCGGCGGTGTCCAAACACATGCGCATCTTGACGGAATGCGGATTGGTGGAGATCGTGAAGCTGGGCCGCGAGCGGCATTGCCAGGCCCGCCTGGGAGCGCTGGAAGAGGTAGCGCGATGGGCGGAACAGTACCGGCTGTTCTGGAATAATCGCTTGGATACCTTACAGAACTTATTGAACGATGAGGGCTAATACCGATTATTTTAAATAAAACTTCAAATTCATTTATTATGGACTCCTTGGGAAAAATGATCGCGCCGGACACGCTTCGATTTGAGCGCGTGCTGCGGGGCCCGATCGATCGGGTATGGGCTTATCTGACAGAATCGGAGAAACGCGGGAAATGGCTGGCCAAAGGGGAGATGGAGCTGGTGAAGGGCGGCAAGGTCACCCTGAATTTCCTGCACAGCGAGCTGAGCCCCGAGGCAGGGTCGCCGCCGGAGAAATACAAGGCAATGGAGAACGGTCACTCCTTTACGGGCACCGTCCTGCGGGTCGAGGCCCCGAGGCTGCTGTCGTTCACCTGGGAGGGAGGTACCTACGTGACCTTCGAGCTGGAAGAGATCGGCGACGAGGTACTGCTGATCGTCACGCACCGGAAGCTGCCGGTCACTGCGGGAGCGAGGATCAGCGTGCTTGGCGGCTGGCATACGCACCTTCATATCCTGCAGGCCAACCTGGAAGGAAGGACTCCGCCGAATTTCTGGACCCTGGACTCGCAGATGGAAGAGCGCTATGGCGACCGGCTGAATCCTCGCGCCGAGACAGGGATGCTCATCCGCAAGCCCGCGGCCGAAGTCTATGAAGCCTTTGTCAACCCGGAAACGACCACACAATTCTGGTTCACGCGGAGTACGGGCCGGCTTGAGAGCGGGAAGACGGTGGAGTGGATCTGGGACATGTATGCGATCACTTCACGGGTGGTGGTAAAAGACCTGGTACCCGGCAAAAAGATCGAGATCGAGTGGGGGGCCGAGGGCTATCCGCGGACAAGGGTGGAATTTGGCTTCGAGGCGGTGGAAACGGAGTTCACCTTTGTCCATATCGTCTGTGACGGCTTCAGCGGCGACGAGGACACGATACAAAAGATGGAGGTGGATATGGCAACAGGTTTTGGGTGGGTATTAGCCGGGGCAAAGGCCTGGCTGGAATTTGGCGTGCGGTTGAACCTGGTGGGTGACCGGTTCTATGGCGGCAGGAAATAGCCTAATTTTAGGCCATGGGAAACTATGCGGACCTGGCCCGAACGCGCCAAGTGATGGCTGTGGAATTACAGGCCCATGGGCATACGCCGGATATCGACCGGCCCCTGAGCTTTGAGCAGGACGCCGATGACGTGGCGGCGTTGTTAACGCATCTTGCTATTTCCAAGGCGGACATCATGGGATTCAGTAATGGCGGCATGCCGCCGGGATTCTTCGACGGCTTCGACCATGCGCGGCTGGCCATCCTGCCGGGCGGGCATGGGGACTACATTGGGGAGATCTGCAGTCCGGACAAGAACGGACCGGTGCCGAAGTTGGTAACCGCGATGATCGATGCTTTTCTTTGCCTGCTCATCCTATTCCTGCCATTTGCGGGGCTGCGGGCGCAGTCGCGTGGACCGGTGAAGCTGGCGGCGCTACCGCGGCCGATGTATTGGGAGAATACCCCGGTCCATTTCGAGGCCACCGGCGGCCGGCTGGTGATCGAGGCGGGGGAGAAAACGGATATGTTCCGCGACCCCAACGTGACCTACAACAACGACAATGCCCCCAAACTGCTCTTTGTTGCCGACAGCAATTTTGTGCTGACGGCCGCTATCCATCACGCGTTTGCCAGCAAATGGGACGGGGGCGCGATCGTGCTGAAGGCGGACAGCCTTAACTGGATCAAATTCTGTTTCGAGAAGGACTACACGGGTCAGCACAGGGTGGTGAGCGTGGTCACGAAGGGCATCTCGGACGATTGCAATTCCGCGGCATCCACGGCCAATACCATTTACTACAAGATCGCCAAGGCGGGGAATGTGATCACGCTTTACTTTTCCCCGGAGGGAAAGAGCTGGTACCTCATCCGGCACCTGGTGTTCGACAGCAGCGGCCCCCTGAAGCTGGGCTTCCTGGCGCAGTCGCCGACGGGGAAAAATTGCCGGGTGACGTTCTCGGATATTCATTATTCCACTAAAAAGATCGGGGATCCTTACCTTGGAGAATAATCAGCGGCTAGTACGATTCAATCAAACGATCCAGGTGTGGATCGACGCGGTGGACGATTACTCCCTCGAGATACTGCGACGGCCGCCACAGGAGGGGAGCTGGTCGCTGGGGCAGGTGTACCGACATATCCTGGACGATACGGAATGGTTTGTTGGGCAGATGGGGGAGGCGTTGGCGACGCGGGAGAACGGCGACGAGGACATGCACGAAGAGGCAAAGCGGATGTTTGCGAACAATTCCTTTCCGGATATCCTCATCCAGGGGCCGGCGACGAATACGGTCATTCCACAGCCGGAATCCAAAGAGGAGCTGACGAAGCGGCTGGTGGCTATTAAGGACGCGGTGAACGCGCTTTTTGCGAAAGAAGCGTACGGTGTTGGTAAAACAAGACATCCCGGGCTGCTGTATTTCAGTGCCGGTGAGTGGTTGCAGTTTGCGGAGATGCATATGCGGCATCATCTGCGGCAGAAGGCACGCATCGACGAGGCACTTAAGACCGCGCGGCGATGACGATATCTTTCACTTCCATTATATGCCGGGGATAGCCTTTGAGCGCCACGTTGATCATCGCCTGGCCAACCTCGCGGAGGGTACAGGAGCCGGCGGGCCAGAGCGCATGGACAACAGGATATAGCCAGGCCAGGCGGCGATACAAAGTCTTTAAATTCTGCTGGCCGGACGTCGCCTTCATAATACCCGGGCGAAACATATAGCCATTGGGAAACAGTTTTAACAGGGCGTTCTCGGTGGCGCCTTTTACCCGGGCCCAGGCGATCCGGCCCTTTTCGCTGCTGTCGGTTCCGGCACCGGTGACATAGCAGAACGTCATCGCGGGGTTTTGCCGGGAAAGAACCTGGCCCGCGTGGAGGGTCAGATCATAGGTGATGCGTTTGTATTCATCTTTGCTGATCCCGACGGAGGAAATTCCCAGGCAAAAGAAACAGGCATTGTATCCTGCCAGTTGGGTCGCGATGGGCCCGAGGTTGAAAAAGTCCTTGTGGACGATCTCCTTTAGTTTCGAATGCGAGCGCCCGAGCGGTTTGCGGTTGATCACCAGTACTTCCTCCACATTGGGGTTCTCCAGGCATTCCAGCAGAACGCCTTCCCCGACCATACCGGTCGCTCCGGTGATGATTACCTTTATTTTCATGTCCCCGAATGTATGGGTATATTGCTAAAAAAAACGATATGCTGCTGAAAAATAAGAATGCGGTCGTATACGGAGCGGGCGGATCGCTCGGTGGGGCCGTCTCCAAAGCGCTTGCCGCCGCCGGGGCGCGGGTGTTCCTGACGGGGCGGGCTTCCGGATCGATCGACGGGATAAAGGCTGAGATCCTTGCCGCGGGCGGACAGGCGGAGACGGCCATCGTGGATGGATTTGACCCCGAAGCTATCGCGGCGCATCTGGAGACCGTCGTGCAATCGGCGGCGACGGTGGATATTTCCTTCAATGCCGTGGACGTCGCGGTGGTACAAAATATCCCGCTGATCGATATTCCGGTGGAGGATATCGTCGGCCCGGTCACCCGGACGATGCAGACCCGGTCGCTGACGGCCCTCGCCGCGGTGGAATGCTTTTCCCGGAATCTTGCGGCGGAGCTGGGCATTTACGGCATCCGCGTGGTAAATATCCGGAGCGGCGGATCACCGGACTCGCGGGTGTTCAAACACGCCATCGACCATTTTCCCGATGTGATGAAAGGGGTGCTCCGGGAAATGAAGGCCGACACGATGCTGAAGCGGCTGCCGCTGATGGCCGATATCGCCAATACCGCGGTGTTCCTTGCCTCGGACTTTGCCGGCATGATCACGGGCGTCACCGTCGACGTCACCGGCGGGACGACGGCGGGATTGAATTACCGGATGGCCGCGGCCGACAATCTGCAAGTTTTGCCTTCGGACCCTCGATAAAACCCCTGGGGTCTTTTCTTTGCATGCACTATCTAAAAGCAATCCAATGAAAATAGGTATTCTCGGATCGGCCGAAGTCGGCCAGGCCCTTGGAGAGGGCTTTTTGAAAGAAGGATATGAGGTGATGCTGGGAACCCGCGACGTCAAAAAAGAAGAGGTCGTACAATGGAAGGCCACTCATGCCGGTGCGGCCACGGGGACCTTTGCGGAGACCGCGAAATTCGGGGAGATCCTCGTGCTGGCCTGCCCGGGTTCCGCGGTCGAGTCGCTCGTAGATCTGGCCGGCGAAAATCACTTCTCAGGCAAGGTCGTCATCGACGCCACCAATCCCATCGCGCCGGGCGACCCGGTCGACGGCATCCTGAAATTCTTTACCACCCTCGAAGACTCCCTTTTGGAGCGGACGCAACGGCTGTTGCCAAAGGCGCGCCTGGTGAAGGCTTTCAACAGCGTCGGCAGCACCTCGATGTACAAACCCGATTTCCCCGGCGGGACGCCGACGATGTTCATCTGCGGCAACGACGCTGCGGCGCGGAAGACGGTGACCGATATCCTCACGCAGTTCGGCTGGGAGACAGAAGACCTGGGTGTCGCCGCGGCGGCGCGGGCCATCGAGCCGCTTTGCCTGCTTTGGTGCATCCCGGGTTTCCTGCGCAACGATTGGGTCCACGCGTACAAAGTGCTCAGGCCGGCTGCACGATGACGTGCCTAAGCCAGCTTCTGCTTGAAGAAG